>JGI12270J11330_10000020_pt1 | contig 109904 bp, 107 predicted proteins | sample PeaSoiMetSII2010_FD_11330 | JGI IMG/M metagenome (IMG submission 11330)
GAGCCTCAGCTTGCGGCGGGGCTCGCGCGGGCGACGGTGGCCGGCGCCGGCGAGCTGTTGCGCCGGTCCGACTTTTCTCCCGCCGAGCTCAGGCAGCATGTCACCTCCCCCAAAGGTGTCACGGCCGCGGCGCTTGCCGTGCTGATGGGCGAGGGGGGCCTGAAAGACCTCCTCACGCGGGCCGTTGCCGCAGCCGCCAAGCGCTCGCGCGAACTATCCTCTTAGGACCGAAGCCGGTCTTCCCGTCTTTCGGTGGCCACAGAATGATCCTATGCTTCGGGGCAAAGGAGACCAACGTCCATGTTCGACGATTTCAGCAAACGTAACAGAGCCATGCAGGCAGCGTTAGACCTTGCGGTGGAGCAGGGTTGGCGCAACGTCACCTTCACCGCGATCGCGGAGCGCACGGGGCTCGGCCTTGCCGATCTCCGCCGCGAATTCACTTGCAAGTCGGATATCCTCAAGGCCTTTCAGGCCGAGGTTGACGCCGAGGTCCTGGCCAAGACGAAGCCTGCGACGCCTGAGCAAACTGAGCAAACGCCTCGCGATCGCCTATTCGATCTCATCATGACGCGCTTCGAGGTGATAGCTCCCTACAAGCCCGCGCTCGCCCGCATCCATGCAGATCTTTGCTGCCGTCCGGGCGAGGCAGCGCAGCTCCTCCCTTCGACGCTCGCCTCGCAATATTGGATGCTTGCTGCCGCCGGTGCCAAGCTCGAAGGCGCGGGCGCGGGGCTTCGCGTCACCGGCCTTGCCGCGATCTACGCCAAGGTGTTTCGTGTGTGGCTCGACGACGCTTCGGCGGGGCAGGATCGCACCATGGCCGTGCTCGACCGCAAGCTGCGGACAGGGGAGCGTTGGGCGACGAGCATGCAGGCTGCCTGCGAAGATATGTGCCGCTTCGCTTGCGGATTCATGCCGCGGGGATGGAAGCGGCGAGAGACGGGCGGCACCGCCGAACAAGCTGCCGGTGGTCCCTCGCCAAATCTGGGCGCCGTGTAGGGTTAGCCCGTCAGTCCGGGAGCGGAATCGTCGTCGTCTGGACCGGAGAGATCCTCCGGTCCCTCGCCTGGCAGCTCGGCGTCGACCCGGGTCATCCACCTCCGAATCGTCGGGATCGTTCGGAACGTCGAGGCTGGTGCCCTCGATCTTGAGCCGGCGAGGAGCCCAGGGTCTCGGCAGCGCTGGCAGGAGGTTAATGGCCGATCCTGAAGGCTGCGCGCCGGGGAACGGCCCATCGTTCTGAGCCAAGGCCGCTGTCGCGAAGGCTGGAGCGATGAGGGCAAGTGCCGCAATGACCGCTCTCTGCACGTGTCTTATTCCTTCCAAGGATTGGCTCGAACGGGCCTAATTGCCTCCGGGGTCGAGCGGCTCCTCGCCCTCAACGGAATAGGGAGCGTCCGGAGGCGTTTCCGGCGTCTCCATGCCGCCCGGCGCTCGCGCGGCGCCATTACCCTCGGCGCCGAGGTTGCTTGTTAAGGGTCTCGTAATGCTGTCGGGAAGGATGAGCGTCGGCAGCGCCGCACCGCCACCCACGGTGTTGGCGTCCGGATCGCCCTGCGTTTGCGCATGCGCCGCGATGCTCAAGGTGCCGGCGATCAGTGTCGCGGCGATCACGAACGATCTCGGCATGTCCCCTCCTCCCCCTCAACCCGCAACGAAAATTACACGCGCTCGGCTTAGACTGGAACCTTCAAAACAGCCTTCAATCCGCCGAGCCGGGATTGGCTCAAGGCGATGTCGCCGCCATGGATGCGGGCGATGTCGCGGGCGATGGCTAGCCCAAGCCCGGTGGAGCGGGAATCCTGATTGCGAGCGTGGTCGAGCCGGTAGAAGGGGCGGAAGACATGCTCGCGCTCGGCTTCGGGGATGCCTGGCCCGTCATCGTCGACCTCGACGACGAGCGAGCCGTCCTGCCTCTCGGCGCTGACCGCAACGTGGTCGGCGAAACGCACCGCGTTATTGACGAGATTGGCGACGGCGCGTTTGAAGGCATGGCGCCTGAGCGGCACGACCAGGGGCGCGTTCCCGATGTCGATGCTGATGTTGTTGGTGCCATGGGCCTGGCTCCGCACCTCGGACAGGATCTCGCCGATATCGGTGCGCACAATATCCTCACCGGAGTCGCCTTTGGCGAAGGCCAGATAGTCTTCGAGCATGGCCTGCATCTCGTCGACATCGGCGCGCATGGGATCGAGCTCGGGCGAATCCTCGAACATCGCCAGTTGAAGCTTGAAGCGGGTGAGCACGGTGCGGAGATCGTGGCTCACGCCGGCGAGCATGGTGGTGCGCTGCACGACATGGCGTTCGATGCGGTCCCGCATCTCAATGAACGCTTGCGCCGCCTGACGCACCTCGCGCGCGCCTCTCGGGCGAAAATCGGGGGGCGTAGGACGCCCTTTGCCCAAGCTTTCGGCGGCCTCGGCCAGACGCAGGATCGGCTTGATTTGGTTGCGTAAGAACAGGATCGCCACGGTGAGGAGGACGAGCGAGGTGCCGAGCATCCACAACAGAAAGATCTGTGAGTTGGATGCGTAGGTCTGGCTGCGTCGCGCGATCACATGCATCACGCTGTCATCCAGCTTGATGCGGATGTCGACGAAATTGGAGGCGCCGACCGTGTCGATCCAGAACGGGCGGCCAATCTGGCGCGTGAGTTCATCGGAAAGCGTCCGGTCGAGCAGGTCGAAGAAGGGCCGCGAGCGTATTTGCGGCAGCTCCTCGTTGGGCACGAAATTGACGCGAAGACCGAGATCGCTATCGGCAAGCTGGATCAGCGTCTGGTAGTCCTTGTCCTGCGGATAGGCGCGATAGATGTCGATGAGCATAGCGATGTTCTGCACGGTGGCAGTGGACAGCCGCCGCGTCACCGTCTCCCAGTGGCGCTCGAGGAACACGAAGGTGATCACCGACTGCAGCAGTACCATCGGCGCGATGATGATGATGAGCGCGCGGGCATAGAGGCCTTTCGGCATCATCCGGTCGCGAATCGCAGTCATGAGCCTCCCGTAGAGCGAGCGGTACCCTTGCACGAGGGGCTTGATGTCGGGGATCGCAAGCCTCATTCCGGGTAGAGAATGTAGCCTTTGCCGCGGACGGTCTGCAGATAGACGGGATTGGCGGGATCCTTCTCGATCTTGCGCCGCAGCCGGTTGATTTGCACGTCGATGGCGCGCTCGCCGCCATTCTCGCCGTCCTTGGCGAGCTCGTGGCGAGACACCGGTGTGCCGGGCCGCTGGGCGAAGTAGCGCAACAGCTCACGCTCGCGCTCGGTGAGGCGGACGGTTTCACCGCCGCGCTTGAGCTCGCCGCGCCCGATATGAAAGACGAAATTCCCCATGCGCACCTCGCCGGAGGCTGGTGGGTGGGCGCCGCGGCGGAGCACATTGCCGACACGCAGCAGAAGCTCGCGGGGGTCGAACGGTTTGGCCAAATAGTCGTCGACGCCAATCTCGAGACCCTCGATCCGCTGCTCGGGCTCGGCGCGCGCCGTCAGCATGAGGATCGGCAGCTGGGACTCGCGCCGCAACGAGCGCGCGAGATCGAGGCCGGATTCCTGAGGCATCATCACGTCGAGGATCAGCAAGTCGAAGGATAGGCTGCGCATGGTTGCCCGCGCGGATGCCGCATCGACTGCGGTGGTCACGCGGAAACCGTGCTCCTGCAGGTAGCGGGCGAGCAGCTCGCGGATGCGGCTATCGTCGTCCACGACGAGGATGTGGGGGGAGTTGTCGTCAGGCGCCCGACCGCGCTGGGCTTTGATCGGCGCTGGCATCGTCATGACACCTCCGCGTTCCCGCTATCGTCGGCGGCGGCCGGCAAGGACGCCATGATGGAGGACACTTTGGGCCGTTCTTCGGCATTGATCATGGCTTGTAGGAAGCCCCGGACCACCGCATCGGCCGTTGGCCCCGCGGCTCGCAACGCTTCGGCGAGCCGGACGAGCTGTGGTGCCGCAAGCCGTATGGCCAAGGCGCGGCCGGCCTCGGTCGGATAAAGTAGACGCTCGCGCCGGTCGACGCTTCCCGCCTGCTGCACGATATAGCCTTTGTCGATGAGCTGTTTCAGCACGCGGCCCAAGCTCTGCTTGGTGATTTTGAGGGCGTCGAGCAGATCCGCCACCCTCAGGCCCGAATGGCGGTTGACGAAATGCAGCACCCGATGGTGCGCCCGACCGAAGTCAAAGTCCTTGAGGATCGCATCGGGGTCGCGGGTGAAGTCGCGATAGGCGAAGAAGAGCAGCTCGGCGAAGGCAAGCAGCTCGGCGTCTGGCCGGCGCGCGGACTTGCGCGGCAAAGCTGCATCGGGGTGACGCTCCTCTGCAACTCCCGTCAGCGGTTCATTTATGTCAGTCATGTTGACTTGTTTTCGAGCCTACGCTAGAGGTTCATTTATGTCAGCCATGTTGACTTAATTCCGGCCATTGATACTCCCCGGAGCGGGTTTGCGCAATTCTTGTGCGGCTTTCGAGGAGGCATAATAAGGCCCATTTTCCGGGCTGGGCTTCGCCGGCAAGCCCGCTTGTCTGGGAGGGAAGTTCCGATGGCTACCGATCCTTACGATCAGCGCGACGGCGTCATCTGGATGAATGGCGAGCTTATTTCGTGGCGCGACGCGAGGGTGCATCTTCTCACCCATGCGCTGCATTATGGGAGCGCCGTGTTCGAGGGCGAGCGCGTCTATGACGGCGAGATCTTCAAGCTCACCGAGCACAGCCAGCGTCTGCACGAATCCGCCAAGGGGCTCGATTTCGAGATCCCCTATTCCGTCGCCGAGATCGATAGGGCGTGTCGTGAGGTGGTGCGGGCCAACGGGCTGGTGGACGGCTATGTCCGGCCGATCGCCTGGCGCGGCAGCGAGCAGATGGGCGTCGCTGCCCAGGCGACGAAGATCAATCTCGCCATCGCGGCCTGGGATTGGGGCTCCTATTTCGATCCGGCCGCACGCCTGAAGGGCTTGCGCCTGACCATCGCCCAATATCGCCGTCCCGACCCGCGCACGGCGCCGGCGAAGAGCAAGGCCGCCGGCCTCTACATGATCTGCACCATCGAGAAGCACAGGGCCGAGCGGGCCGGCTATGCCGATGCGCTGATGCTGGATTGGCGCGGGCAGGTGGCCGAGGCCACGGGCGCCAATATCTTCTTCGTCAAGGAGGGGGTGCTGCACACGCCCACCCCCGACTGCTTCCTCGACGGGATCACCCGCCGCACCGTCATCGGGCTCGCCAAGCAGCGCGGGTGGAAGGTGATCGAGCGCGTCATCATGCCGGAAGAGATGGCAGGCTTCTCCGAATGCTTCATTACGGGCACGGCCGCCGAGGTCACGCCGGTGTCGGAGATCGGGCCCTATCGCTTCACCATCGGCGACATCACCTGGACGCTGATGAACGACTATTCCGCGCTCGTCCACCCTGCAAAGGCGGTTGCCGCCGCGAGCTAGCAGTTCCGCCAAGCCAACGCGGCCGATGGGCGATCCGTGCTAGGGTCGCGTCCATGGGAGCGGAGCTGGAACAGCGCAATCGACGCCCGGACTTCGATGCGGATTTCCGGGAGAGCCTGCACGCTCTCTTGCAATGGCGCCGCGACGTCAGGCGGTTCAAGCGGGAGACGCTGCCGAAGGGCACCATTGAGCGGCTGATCGACATTGCCTGTCTCTCGCCTTCGGTGGGCTTAAGCGAGCCCTGGCGCTTCGTGATCGTCGAGGATCCGGCCCGGCGCGCGGCAATNCGCCAATGTTTCGAGCTGTGCAATCAGGAGGCGCTGCAAAAGCAGAACCCGGATCGCGCCACGCTTTACGCGCGGCTGAAGCTCGCCGGCCTCGACGACGCCCCCTCGCAAATTGCCGTCTTCGCCGACCGGGCGACTGCGCAAGGCCATGGGCTTGGGCGCCTCACCATACCGGAGAGCCTCGACTATTCCGTTGCCATCGCCATTCATACGCTCTGGCTTGCGGCACGGGCGGAAGGGATCGGCGTCGGATGGCTCTCGATTCTGGATCCCGTGCGGGTCGCGGAAATCCTGAACGTCCCCCCGGAATGGGTCTTCATCGGGCATCTTTGCATCGGCTATCCGGAGGACGAGGACGACACGCCGGCCTTGCAGCGCCAGGGCTGGGAGCGGCGCGATAGGTCGGCGGGCGTGGTGATCTACCGCTGAGGCCAGGGACCCGGGATACTGGCGAGGCTTGAATAGTCGCCGATCAAGCGGCACTGTGTTGGCTCGGTCGGCTCCGTCAGGGGGAGGGGGCATGCACAAGTCTCTGATCGGGCTATTTCTGGCCTTTCTGCTCGCGGCCGCTCTTGGCGCGATGCCGGTGACGGAAGCCAAGGCGGGCGCGGCTGGGAGCGTGGCCACCGCCATCCAGCATCAGCCCCTGGTGCGACCCGCCGTCACGTGGCGCGATTGCCAGAGGATCGCCCGCTGCTACGGCTGCGCCCCAGTCTACCACTGCCGCTCCTGCGGCTATCAGCGGAAGTGCCTGCGGGGCTTGTGCGAGTGGGCAGATGTGTGCGTTTGGGGGCCGTACCTTCCGGTCGCCCCACGCGGCGCGCCCATAAGGTAGTTAGCGACGCTACTCGGCGGCGCGCTTGGTCTCGTCCCAGCGGGCACTCGCCCTCTCGGCGGGGGCGTCGGCCTCGACCCAATGGCTGCCCTCGGGCCCGCTCTCGCGCTTCCAGAACGGGGCGCGAATCTTCAGATAATCCATCAAGAACGCCGCCGCCGCGAAGGCTGCCTCGCGGTGCTCCGACGCGGTCACCACCAGCACGATGTTGTCGCTCGGCCGAAGCGTGCCGTAGCGATGCAAGATCAAGCACGCGGCGAGCGGCCAGCGGGCGCGAGCCTCCGCCTCGATGCGCTGAAGCTCGCGCTCGGTCATGCCGGGATAATGCTCGAGCGTCATTTCGTCGACGATGCGGGTGCCGGCCCGATCCCGTACCGTCCCCAGAAAGGCAACGACGGCGCCGATGTCGCCGCGCCCGGCCTTCAGCCGCGCAATCTCGGCGCCGATGTCGAAATCCTCTTGCTGGATGCGGATCAATGCTAGCCCCCGGTCACTGGCGGGAAGAAGGCGATCTCACGCGCCCCGCCGATGCTCGCATCATGGCCCACATGGGTCTGGTCAATCGCCGTCCGGATAAATTCGGAGCGCGCAAAGGCGTGGGCGAATTCCGGACCGCGGCTTTTGAGCCAGGACATCAGCTCGGCTATGGTGGTGACGTCCGCCGGGATGTCGGTGTCCTCGGCGCTTACCCCGGCCTTGTCCTTGACCCAGGCGAAATAGAGCAGGCGCATGGCCCGTCAGTCCTCGTCGGTCATAGCATGGCCGATGGCCGCGCGCAGATAGTCGTAGCCCGTGTACAGCGTCAGCAGCGCCGCGATCCACAACAGCGTCAGGCCAAACAAAGTTGTGTGAGGCCAGATCTTGTCGCCGGCGCTGCCCGCAAGCAAGAAGCCGATCGCCACCATTTGCACCACGGTCTTCCATTTGGCGAGCCGCGTCACCGGTACGCTGACCGAGAGCGTGCCCAGGAACTCGCGCAAGCCCGATACCAGGATCTCGCGGCAGAGAATAATCACGCCGGCCCAGAGCGACCAGCCTGCGATGGTCTGGTCGGCGGCAAGCATGAGAAGCGCTGCCGAGACGATCAGCTTGTCGGCGATTGGGTCGAGCATGCGTCCGACGGCGCTTTGCTGCTCCCAGGCCCGCGCTAGATAGCCGTCGAGGAAGTCGCTGACGCCGGCGGCAATGAAGATGCTCATAGCGAGCCAATTGCCGAGATCCCGCTGCAAGAAGAAGCAGGCAACGAGCGCCGGTATGGCGACGATGCGGCCGTAGGTCAGCAGGTTGGGGAGATTCCAGAAGCGGCCGCGGGAGGCACGCGCCGGCGCCGGGCGTGACATTCCTTGCTGAGCCATGTCGGGGCGTCCGTCCAAGGTCAGCTGCTCCCTTCGTGGAAATGCTCGTAGATCACCTTCGCCATCTGCGCGCTGATGCCGCCCACCGCCGCCAAATCGGCGACGCCGGCGCGGCTTACGGCCTTGGCCGAGCCGAAATGCTGCAAGAGCGCTCGTTTGCGGGATGGACCGACGCCCGGCACCTCGTCCAGGGGGGAAGCATGCAGCGCCTGCTTGCGCCGGGCGCGGTGGGCGCCGATGGCAAACCGATGCGCCTCGTCACGCAGTTTCTGGATGCAATACAGCACGGGATCGCGGGGTTCCAGAAGCATCGGCTCACGCCCTCTCAGATAGATGCGCTCCCGCCCAGCGTTGCGGTCCGGTCCCTTGGCGATAGCGGCGAGCTTGACCTCGGACAGGCCTCGCTCGTCCAGCACCTCGGCAGCCGCAGAAAGCTGCCCCGGGCCTCCGTCGATCAGCACGAGATCGGGTGCGGCCCAGCCATTCGCGGCGCCCTTGTCGTGCGCGAGCTTGCTGAAGCGTCGTGTCAGCATCTCCCGCATCATGGCGTAATCGTCTCCCGGGGCAAGGTCCTCCGAACGGATATTGAACTTCCGATATTGAGTCCTGATGAAGCCCTCGAGCCCAGCGACGATCATGGCGCCGACGGGGTTGGTGCCGGAGATATGGCTGTTGTCGAACACCTCGATACGCTCGGGCACATCGTTAAGCTCGAACAGCTCGGCAAGGCGCGCGAAGATGGCGGCTTGCGAGGAGGATTCCGCCAAGCGGCGCGCCAACACCTCGCGCGCGTTGACGAGGGCGTGGGTGACGAGCTCACGCTTTTCTCCCCGTTGCGGCGCGAGCACGCTGATCTTGTGGCCGGCGCGCAGCGACAAGGCTTCGCCGAGCAGCCGGCAACCTGCAATATCGTGGGACAGCAGCACGAGCTGCGGCGGCGGCTTGTCGTCGTAGAATTGGGCCACAAAGGATTCGAGCACCTCTTCGACCGCGAGGCTCTTGTCGGCACGAGGAAAATAGGCGCGATTGCCCCAATTGTTGCCGGTGCGGAAGAAGAACACCTGGATCGCGGTCTGCCCGGCCTCCTGATGCGCGGCGAAGACGTCGGCCTCCTTCACTGTCTGCGGATTGATGCCCTGATGCGACTGGACGTGGCTGAGGGCCGTTAGCCGATCGCGGAAGCTCGCCGCGCGCTCATAATCCTGTTTGAGGCTCGCATCGTCCATCAGCTTGTGTAGGCGCCGCTTTACCTCGTCGCTCTCGCCGGTCAGAAAGCGCAGCGCCTCGTCGACGAGGCCAGCGTAATCGGCTTCCGAGATCTCGCCGGTGCAAGGCGCGCTGCAGCGCTTGATCTGATAGAGCAGGCAGGGCCGGACACGGCTCTCGAAATAGGCGTCGGAGCAGGACCTGAGCAGAAAGGCGCGCTGCAGCGTGTTGATGGTGCGGCCGACCGCGCCTGCCGAGGCAAACGGACCGAAATAGTCGCCCTTGCGGCTCCGCGCGCCGCGATGCTTCATGATCTGCGGAATCCGATGCTCCCGGGCGATCAGGATGAAGGGGAAGGACTTGTCGTCCCGGAGCACCACATTGTAGCGGGGCTTGAGCCGCTTGATCAGATTGGCCTCGAGCAGCAGCGCCTCGGTCTCCGTGGCGGTGGTGACGAATTCCATGCTCGCGGTATCGGCGATCATTCTGGCAATGCGATTGTTGTGACTTCCCGCGCGCGCATAGCTCTGCACGCGCTTTTTCAGCCCACGCGCCTTGCCGATATAGAGCACCTCGCCCGCGGCATCGATCATGCGGTAGACGCCCGGACCGGTGGGCGCGGTCTTGGCATGGCGGGCGATGACGGAGGCGCCTTGCTCCGCCCCGCGAAAGGCTTGGCGCGCGCGGGAAAGGAGCGAGGCTCTGGTGCTGTCGGGTTTCTCTATCGGCATGGGATCCTGAGCCTGAGCGCGTAAACGGGACGCGTCTCAATAGGCTGAAGGTATGGTCTAAGCGCGGGCAGCTTCAAGGCCTTGGGTGGTTCGGGGGCCTTACCTTGTGAGACGGGCCCATCATTCCTTCGCCGATTTGCTCCCGGAATCGCTTCGCCAGGCAAGGTGTTGGCCGCCGTCGAGGACGATGATCTGGCCAGTCACCGAGGGCGTCTCGAGAAGGAAGCGGATCGCGGCGCAAACCTCCTCTAGGGTGGCTCCGCGACCAAGCGGGGTTGAGCGGCATTCGCGCTCGAAATCGGCTTGGCTTTGCCGCCGGTTCGGAAGCACCGGTCCAGGGCCTAAGGCATTCACACGAATGCGTGGCGCGAGCGCCTGGGCCAGCGTCCGCGTCGCCGTCCATAGCGCCGATTTGGCGATCGTGTAGGAGAAATAGTCCGGATCGGGACGGCAGACCCTCTGATCGATCATGTTGATCACGCAGCCGGATGCGTCCTGCGGCAGCGCTCGCGCAAAGGCTTGGGTCAGGAACGCGGGTGCGCGGAGATTGACGTTAAGCTCCGCCTGCCAGCCGGCCCAGTCGAGCGTGTCGGGCGAATCCCATTCGAATCGCGCGGCATTGTTGACGAGACACGTCGTGGGACCGAGCCGCTCGGCGCAACGCTGGACGAGGGACAGGAGCTGATCCTTGCGCGTGAGATCGGCCTGGAGCGCGACGGCTTTGGCGCCGAGACACTCGATCTCCTCGACGAGCGCTTGCGCCGCGGCGGCAGAGGTGTGGTGATGTACCCCGATCCGCCAGCCGCGTTTCGCCAAATCGAGCGCGATGGCACGACCGAGCCGGAGGCCCGCGCCGGTCACGAGCGCGGTCTCAGGATGCTGTTCTTTAGCCATAACGTGAGTAAGAGAGCTGCTTGGGCGGCCGGCCGCCGCGCGGATCCGTTCGTGAGCTAACTTATACTCCGGTGAGAGATCCGGCTGAAGGGCAGGCCGCGAATGCAAGCCGCTGATTCTGAATTTCGCCTTGTTCATTCATTAGGCAATTGCTGTAAATTTATGCAGTGAGGTATTTGTGTAGTAGCGAGAGAGGCAAAGTTTTCATCAAACCATCAACTGCTACTCGGCAGACGTCTTTGGTGGTCTCGGCCGCAACGATGTCCTTGAGTTCGACTACGGCTGGACCTTCAACAAGGTTTGGTTCTTCACGCCGACCGTCAGTGGGGTGGTTGGTCAGCAGTGGGGCGACACGAATGATGGCGGGATCGACTACGCCTATTGGAACATCGGTCTGACGCTGGCCGTCTGGGACAAGCCGGCATTGACCTTCGACGTTCGCTACTGGGATACCAATGCGAGCCGGCTGCACGGATAATCAGATTGGCTTCAGCGATTGTGGCTCGCGGGTCGTGGGTACGATGAAGGCATCGTTCTAATTTAAGTTCCCTAAAAAGCACTTCCCACCTAAAGGGCGCCACTCGCGGCGCCCTTTTTTCACGCGTCGGCGGTGTCATATCCTGACCCTATGGCCGAGAAGCACACAGATGACCGTAGCGGGCCGCCAGATGCGGCAGCGATCGCGTCGGCGCACGCGATCTACACGCCTTGGATGCTGACCTTCTACGATCGCCTCGTGCACGGCTTCTCCAATCGCTTCGCCTGGCATTGCCCCACGCAGCGGCTGCTCGATCTCTACCGTGATAATCTCCGCTCCCGTCACCTCGAGGCGGGGGTGGGCACTGGCTTCTTCATCGACCGTGCGCAACCCGCGTCGTTCGAGCGCCTTACTCTGCTCGATATCAACCGCAACTGCTTGACGCTGTCCGCGCACAGGCTCGAACGCTACCGGCCAATGCTGCAGGAGGCGAATCTGCTCGCACCCCTGGCCATCGACCTTGAGCCCGTCGACAGCCTTGCGCTGACCTATGTGCTGCACTGCTTGCCCGGCCGCATGACGGAGAAGCTCAAGGTCGTCGACCATTTGCGGCCGTTCATGCGCGAACGCGCCGTGCTGTTCGGCGCGACGATCCTCGGGCGCGGGATCGAGCCGAATGCAACGGCAAGAGCTCTGCTTGGCCTCTATAATTCCAAGGGCGTGTTCAACAATCTCGATGACGACCTTGCGGCCCTTGCCGACGGCCTCTATGGACGCTTCGCCGAGGTCGACATCGAGACGAGAGGCTGCGTCGCGCTGTTCCGCGCCAGCTGACGGGACCTGCTAGAAGGGAGCGTCTGGCCACGGCGCCTCAAACCCCGGCGAGCAAGGCGGTACACAGCGGGGCGCCTTGGGATGGTCATTAACCTGCCCCTAACCATACCCAGTTTTGCCCTATTGGCTGGTTAACCCATATTAAGGGTAGAGCCCTACCCTGGGGACCGTGAGCGTTTGGTCACGCGCAAATTCTCGCGCTGGCGCGGCTACGGACCGAGCCTCCAATCGTGAGGGAGTCTGTTTTGCGTACGCGATTTGACCAGGCTGTGGCTCTTGCCGCCGTGTTAACGGCCAGCGCCGCGGTCTCTCGCCCCGTCCTTGGCGCCGACCTGGTGAATGGCGGACCGCCGCCCCTCGTTTATCCGGGGGCACCGCCGGTTTCGCCCGACCTATTCGCTGGCTGGTGGGTTGGGGGCACCCTTGGCGGCGCCACCGCCAATTTCGATTTCTCCCAGACGAGCGCAGGCATCGAGGCGAGCGGCGTGTTGGGGGGCATCACCGGGGGCTGGAATTGGCAGAGCGGCCCAATCGTCATCGGCTTCGAGGGCGATGCGATGGCGGCCGGCGTCAGCGGCAGCGAACGCTTCAATGCCAGCGCCAATGTCGCGAGCCCGAACATCGACGCCATGGCGGATCTTCGTTTGCGCGCCGGCGTTACCGTGGTACCGCAAGTGCTGCTGTTCGTTACCGCTGGCGGCGCATGGGCCGATGTCGATCTGCCGATTACTGGGCCCGGCGGTGCATCGGGGAGTGGCTCCTTCTTCGGCTGGAGCCTCGGCGGCGGCGCGGAGGTCGCCTTCAGTCCGAATTGGAGCGCCCGCTTCGATTACCAATTCACCAATTTCGACTCTGACAAGGTGTCCTATCCCGGCGGCGAAACCAAATACGATCCGGACGTGAACACCTATCGGGGCTCGCTGATCTACCACTTCTAATCGGCGCGGACGTCGGCTCACCGGCCATTCGCAGGTGGCATGGTCACCTTGCGGATGCCGGCAAAGGCGCTCGTCCTCATTTGGCCCGCAGCTCGTCGGAAACAGATCGCGCCCGAAACAGATGCGGACGTCCAAAAATTCCTGCCCGCGACAGCTCACCGAAACCATGCTCGGCGTGAGCCAGGGATTGGCGCTCAAGAATTCTCATTCGATCGCTTCCGGGGAGGGGGCCGAGGCGCCTGTTTCGGCAAAGCGAGACGGGATGCTGATGCGCTCATAGAGATTGCGTGCCAGGCCGAAATATTGCTCCGGCTCGAGCTCGGCGCAAGTGCCGTGGGTGAATATTCGTGAATGATCAGACTCTTGCTCGGCATGATATCGCGCATCTCGTTAAACACCGCTTGCGGCACCTAGGGGCGCTGCTGCATCCGGCAGTCTTGCGACCACCCATTGTGCGGCCAAAGCCCCGTGCAGGATGAAGCCGCGGGGCTTCTCGGCGCCGCACTGCCGGTCGTGCCTTCTGTTTCCTTCGGCCGCGCAATAGGACGGCGACCAGCCGAGCACGAGAACGTAGTAGTCGAAACGTCCGGGCCGGTCCCGTTCTTGGGCGGCCGCTTGGCCCATGCCTAACGTAGCAATAAGGGTGAGACGCAGCAGGCAGGTGGGCCTATGTCGTGGCATTGGTATGGATCGCGCCGAGCTCGTTCAAGATCCTCGCCCAGCTCCTCGCGCCCTTGATGAAGCTCTTCACATTATACTTCTCGTTCGGCGAGTGGATGCGGTCGTCGTCGAGGGCGAAGCCGACCAACAGCGAATCCATGCCGAGCCGCGAGCGGAAGGATTCGACAATTGGGATCGACGCGCCGCAGCCGATCATCACGGGAGGCTTGCCCCACTCCTGCTCAAGCGCAGTCGCCGCCGCCCGAAAAGCGGAGGCCGAAATGTCGAAGCCCACCGCCGGGGAGCCCCCTTCGCCGGCAAAGGACGCCCTGCAATCGGCCGGTAGCCGCTCCGCGACGAAGCGGTGCAGGCCCTCCAGAATCTTTCCCGGCTCCTGGTTCGGCACAAGCCGGAAGGAGAGCTTGGCCGTGGCGCGCGCTGGGATGACGGTCTTCGTGCCGTGTCCGGTATAGCCGCCGAAGATGCCATTGACCTCCGCCGTGGGCCGGGACCAGAGCTGCTCGAGTACACTGAGGCCGGCTTCCCCTGCCGGCGCTGAGAGTCCAACTGAGCCCAGGAAGGCGTCGACGTCGAAGCCGAGGGCTCGCCATTGCGCAAGTTGCATGAGCGACGGGGTGACGACGTCCTCATAGAAGCCCGGGATGCTGACCCGGCCGCTTGCATCGTGCATCTCGGCAAGGAGACCGGCGAGTACGCGGATGGGATTGCGCGCCGGTCCGCCGTAAAGGCCCGAATGCAGGTCGCGGGACGGGCCGGCGACGGTGACCTCGGAGAAGGCCAAGCCGCGCAAGAAGGCCGTGATGGCGGGCGTGTCCTCGTCCCATTGCCCCGTATCGCAAACAAGGCAGATGTCGGCTCTGAGCTCCTCGCCATGGCTCTCGAGAAAAGCGGGAAGACTGGGACTGCCAGATTCTTCCTCGCCTTCGAGCAGAACCGTCACCTCGACGGGCAAGCGGCCATGCGCGGCGAGCCAGGAATGACAGGCCTCGATGAAGGTCATCACCTGCCCCTTGTCGTCGGAGGCGCCGCGCGCGACGATGACCTCGCCCGAGCCTTGCTCCTCGACGAGACGCGGCTCGAAGGGCGGGGCGGTCCATTCGTCCAAGGGATCTGGCGGCTGCACGTCATAATGACCGTAGAACAGGATCCGTAAGGTCGGTCCGCCACCCGGGTCACGCCAATGGCCGACGACCATCGGCTTGCCCTGAGTGGGCTCGACCCGAGCCGCAAACCCGATCGCGCGCAAGGCCTTCGCACACCAATCTGCGGCGGCGATGCACGCCGCGTGATAAGCGGGATCGGTGGAGATGCTGGGGAGGGCGAGCAGCTCAAACAGCCGATCGAGCGCCGCTTGACGGCCGGCGCCCAGATGTTCGAGCACGCTCGACAGCTTGAAGCGTGGCGCCTGCGGCGCGTTCATCGCCACACCTCATGGCTCGGTCGTGTCCAAAGGCAATCGTCGGCGCGGGCGCAAACGCCCCCTCGCCCGGCACGGCTTGCAAATGTCCCTGACGTCACGTCGGTAGGCCGGAACGGCAGGACGTCTAATTGTGGGGAATGGTTATTCGCCGAGTTGCACGTTGACGGCTTGAGGTCCCTTACCACGGCGGTCTGGCTCAGTTTCGAAGGTCACCCGCTGGCCTTCGTCCACGGCGGGAAGGCCCGAACGTTGCAGGGCCGAGATGTGCAGGAAGACATCCTTGCCGCCATCGTCCGGCGTAATGAAGCCGAAACCCCGCGAATGATTGAAAAACTTGACCGTCCCTGTCTGGCGCATGTGGGAAGCTCCTTTCCCCCTTCCAACTCGTCCGCGTGCGAATTAGGACCGCAGACGAACACAGGCAACTCCAATTTCGGGGAAAGACACCACGATCTCTCGCCAAGGAGCGCACGCGGCCAATCTTCACCCGGATTCAGTGCATAAAAGCGCCCCACTCTATGGTCGTGGGCGCGCCAAGTGCAAGGCCCATCTACCCATTCGCGCAGGCGGCGATCAGATGGAAAGCGCGGCTAATGCATATATGGGTCGTGCAGCAGCCCGCCACCATTATCCATCAAAGGCTGGGGCGGGAAGTCGAAATGAGGACCGAAATCCTTCGGCGCCGGGGGCATCTCGGGGGGTCCCCAAATCTCGCTCAGGGTCGTCGAATAGCCGCCGATCACGGGGTCGCGCGGGGCGGTACTAGGGGAGGCGCTTGCACCATACCTGGGTTGCGCGCCTGTCTCTTGGGCCTGGGACTGAGATGCGGGCCAACCGAGCGTAAGACTTGCCACTAGCAGCGTGGCTAGGGCGAGAAGCCGGCAGAGGGCGGTGCGCTCAAGCATGACGATCACTTGTCCCTGAAACTGGTTGGTCCGAATCGGTCGCAGCCCAAGTCTTGCAGGTTACCATCGCGTCACCGCCCTCCGGAAGCGGCGATTACCTATGGGCAGACTTTCGCCGAGCTCGTGCAAACGGCGAGTGCGCCTGCCTTGCAGGCGGTAGCAACGCGTCCGACACGGACGGCCGTCAGCTTGTTCTTGTGGGCCCAGTGATTGATGCGCCCGTTGAGGTTCTTCGCGGACCTCGTGGTGGCAGCCGCCTGGCTCAAGCCCCGCCCTTTGGCGGAGANAAGAGCGCAGCTTCCGGCGTGAACCGGCTGCGAAACGACGACGAAAGCGGCGATGACGCTGAGCGCAGCGCCGGCAATCAGAAATTTGCTACGGATCATAGATGTCCCCTGTTTCAATGGCTGGCGGCGTTACCCCGCCTAGTTAAGACTATGCCGCCTTTGTGCCTCATTGCCTAGCGGTTCCTTTTCGCGGGCAACGGTCGGCACGTCCTTCACATTTTCGTGTTGAGAAATATTTTTTCGCTGACGGAAATGACAAACGCCGGACTTCTTGCCCGGCGTTTGTGCATCTAGGGGTCAGCCGCCGGTCCGGGAACTAGAGCCCCGGACCGGCTGGTCTGTCGGTTCTCTGCCCTCAGTTCTTCATGAAGCCCGGGGTGCTCGCCCCGAAGACGCTGTACGGTTTCGCCGCCGAGGCCAGGATAACGACCGGAGACAGGCGCCGACGCAGACCCAGCCGAAGCTCTCTAGACGCCACCGCCACGGTCTTGCGCGAGCTCGCAAGCGATGCCACGCGCTTCGCTTCCGGCGCCGACCGCATCAGGCCCGCTACCCTGTTGTCTGAACTCTGAGCGTAACTGCTGCTCGCCGAGCTGACCCTCACTGTCGCGGTGCCCGAGCCGAGCATGCCAAGGCTCGATGCCGCCGCCTTGGACACGTCGATGATCCGTCCCTTGACGAAGGGTCCCCGGTCATTGATCCGGACGACTACCGAACGCCCATTGGCGAGATTCTCGACCAGCACCCTGCTGCCGAATGGCAGCGAACGATGCGCTGCGGTCAGCTCGCTCGGCTTCATCATCTCGCCGCTCGCCGTGCGTGAGTGCATCGCATACCAGGATGCATGGCCGACCTGCCCAGCCTGAGCAAGGTCGAGCGGCAGTAAAACGGCCCCACCGATAAGGCCCATGGCAACGATGTTAGCTCGCATTTTCAACATGCGTTTTTGCTCCTATTCGATTGTCTTGGGGGGAAATGACCGACGACGAATCAAGTCGGCCTGCGCACCTTGATGCTGACCGTTAACCTACGGATCAACAAGGCGAAAAATCGGCTTCGAGAGGGTCATTGAAGGGCGATTTGGCGGCGGGCGGATTAATCTTTAACCATCCGCACGGAGCGCCTTGGGAGCGCGTGCATCAACCAAAATACGAGGTGGGTTCTTCGCTTCCGTCCAGCCCAGGCAACGAAAAAGGCGCCAGCTTTGTCGAATCTGGCGCCTTTGGTTTCGTTTCGCGGCGTTGGCCGTATGGCAGTGACTATGCGCGGCCGAAGCGACGTATAAGCTTAACGCGCGGGAGCGTAGGAGTCCGGTCCGTAGCCGGCACAGGAGCCCTTCAGCCGCGAATCATAGCCGAGGGTCTGACAGAGATAGACCTTGGTCAGCGGGTCGTTGTGGACCTGAGACCGGTGACGTTCGTTCCGTAGCTCCTGGCCACGAACGCGATCTGCTCTTCCTCACAATAGGGCGTGGCGATGGGTCCGTATTTGGTGATCTGGAAATTGCCTTGGCATTCGATGCGTGCAGCGGCAGGCTCGGGCGCTGCCATGGCCAGCAGCAAGGTTGCCGCGCAACCGGCCAAGCAGGCTTGCAGGATTCGGTTCATGTCGTCTCCTCGTACGAATAGAAGTCGGGTGTCTTCGGCGGCTTCTGGTCCGGCAGGGGCCGGCGACGCATCTCAAGGCTCGATGAACAAAGCCACTTACGTGTCGTTTCCTACCATGTAGTCACGGGCCGATGCACTTGCTATAGGCTGCCCTCATTGCTGCCTAATCCTTCATCAGAGGTCGCCTAATCATTGCCCTTTTCACTCAATACCTGTATCTCATTGAGATATAGAATACCAAGGATGGGCTCAGGAACTAACGTGATGCAAAAAAAGAAGACCGCGGAGACTCAGATTCAGCAAGAGCTAAGCTCTGATCCCTCGACGATGATGAGAAGCGCAAATGCATGGGTTCCGGCAGGGGAGCCGATGACCGGCGTCCAGGCCAACTCTCTCAGGCGACTCGCGGAAGAGATCAAGGAGCCGCAAGCCTTCGACGCGGGCTTGAGCAGGAGCGAAGCTGCACGACGCATCTACAGGCTACAAGAGAGGCTCCGCCTCGGAGAGCTGCCGCCGCATACGGACTAGCTTTCCCGCTTTCCTTTCGCGCCCATGCGCGTATGGAGGGGGAGCAGGCTGTGCAAGGACATGGCGACGACCCGGTCTCGTTCCGCTTCGCTGTTGCTCGTCTTGGCCGTGCTGCTCGGGGCTACGGTCTTGCTTGTGGAAGGAGCGGATTCGGCAATGGCTCTGACGCTGACCTCTTCCGCCTTCAAAGCCGGCGGTGGCATCCCTTCCTCCTATACGTGCGAGGGCGAGAATCTGTCGCCGCCGCTTGCCTGGGACGGCGTGCCGGCGGGGACGAAGAGTCTCGCGCTCGTCATCGACGATCCGGATGCGCCTGACCCGAGCGCGCCGAAGCGCGTCTGGGTGCATTGGATTCTCTACAATCTCCCGGCGAACGCGAGTGGGCTTGCGGAGAATGCCGATAAGGCCGGCTTACCCGCAGGGGCGGCCCGCGGCGTCAACGATGCGAAGAAAACCTCCTATGGAGGTCCGTGTCCGCCGATCGGCCGGCACCGCTATTTCCACAAGCTCTACGCGCTCGACACCATGCTCGATCTTGCCCAGCCAACGAAGGCTAAGCTCGAGGCTGCGATGCAAGGCCATGTGCTGGCGCAGGCGGAGCTGATCGGCACGTATCAGAAGGGCGATCGCTGAACGGACGAGCCCCGCGACCGTCATCCCTTGACGGCGGCTTCCTACCTCGTTTCAAGTGCATCCATGGCTAGGCATCAGATGACACGCAACATGCGTAATGCGGTTGGCGCGGCGGTGTGCGGCGCGATCCTGCTCGGAACCGCGAGCCCAGTGCTCGCCGCGGCCTGTGCGAGTCCCGCGGGCTTCGACAGATGGCTGCAGGCCTTCAAGCAAGAGGCGACGGCGCAAGGGATCTCGCCCCAGACCGTTGCCGAGGCGCTCGACGGGGTGACCTACGATCCCGCCGTGATCGCCAAGGACCGCGGGCAATCGGTGTTCGCGCAGACCTTCCTGCAATTCTCCGACCGCATGGTCGCCGGGTATCGGCTGCAGCAAGGTGCGGCGCTGCTCAGGCAGAACGCGGCCACCTTCGCCAAGATCCAGCAGAAATATGGCGTGCCTGGTCCGGTGCTCGTCGGCTTTTGGGGATTGGAGACCGATTTCGGCAAGGTGATGGGCAATATGGAGACGCTTCGCGCGCTCGCCACGCTGGCCTTCGATTGCCGCCGGCCCGACGAGTTCAGGGCGCAGCTGCTCGATGCGCTTCGCGTCATCCAGCGCGGCGATCTCAGCGCGCAGGAGATGCGTGGGCCTTGGGCAGGAGAGGTGGGCCAGTTTCAGTTCGTGCCGAGCGTCTATTACAAATACGCAGTGGACTTCGATGGCAGCGGCGGCCGCGACCTGATCAGGAGCACGCCAGATGCGCTCGCCTCGGCGGCGAACTACCTCGATGGACTCGGCTGGAAGGCCGGCCAGCCATGGCTCGAGGAAGTCCGCGTGCCGGCGCAGATGGACTGGAGCCAGGCAGACGTCACCATCAAGAAGCCACGCGCCCTCTGGGCGAAGAGCGGCGTCACCTATCCGAGCGGCAAGGCGGTGCCCGCCGACAACGTGCCCACGGCGCTGCTCTTGCCCATGGGGCGAAACGGCCCTGCCTTCCTCGCATATCCGAATTTCGACGTGTATCTCCAATGGAACCAGTCGCTCGTTTATTCCACCACCGCGGGCTACTACGCGACGCGGCTCGCAGGCGCGCCCGCGCTCAGCCGCGGCAATGGGCCGATCGAGCCCTTCAGCCAGACGCAGGCGAAGGAGCTGCAACAACTTCTCGCCAAGCGCGGCTACGACGTGGGCAAGATCGACGGGGTGATCGGCGCCTCGACCCGCGTGGCCATCAGGGAGATGCAGGAGAAGTTCGGCCTGCCGGCCGATGGCTATCCCACGCCTGAGCTGCTCGATCACCTCAGCGCCGGGCGTTAGGGGAGCTTTCCTTTACCGGGCGGCAACTAAAGCCTGCGACGCTGAAGCGGGGGTGCTCCGCGCGAGGCGTGCATGGAAGCAGCAGCAGAGGATAAGAGACGGGCGAGCCCACGGAAGCGCACGCTGAGCTGAGCGACCGAAGCTGAGCCTGCCGCGCTCGGCCTAGCCTGAGCGCATGGCCGATACGTCAAGAAGTTTCAGCGCGGGTTGCCCTTCTTCGTTTGAGGGGAGGGTGGGCCCGCGAGGGAGGTTTTTGCGGCCTCGCTCATCGCGAACAGCGCCATAAGGAAATCGGGCAAGGCGGTCGCTCCGAGAAAGATTGAGCCAGGTCAATGCACCCGCAGCGGGGGGCGGGTGAGGTGGCAGCGACATCAATAATGGAGTGACGCGCCATGACCACAGGCCTCGATGTCTTCGATACGACGGTGCAAGAGACCAACCTTTGGCTCAAGGAGCTGATGGAGCGGCTTGGCACCTATGATCGTCATCGCGCCTATTCGACGTTGCGCGCGGTGCTGCACGCCTTGCGCGACCGTATCGGACCGGCGAACGCTGTCCATCTCGGTGCACAATTGCCGATGCTGATTCGTGGCCTCTATTACGAGGGTTGGCACATGGGCGGCACAACCAAGGAGCGCCATGAGGCGGAGTTCATTGCGCATGTGAGCCGCGAGCTGCCCCGGGCCGACGCGGCGGAGATCGAGGACCGCATCTGCGCCGTGTTCGGGCTCCTCACCATGAAGCTCGACGTCGGCGAAGCGATCAAGGTCGCCGGCGTCCTGCCGAAGGCGCTACGCGAGCTCTGGCCGGTTTTGATTCAGGAGGCGGTGGAGAGCAAGCAGGCGGGCGCCGCTTGAGGGTCCGCACGCCCTGAGCGCGAGAGCGAAAACTTCGGCTAGAGCCTAGCCGCGCTTCTTGCCGTAGGCGCCGGGCTTGCCGGCTTTGGAGCGGCCGCGGTGCTTCTCGATCGAGGCCAGGGGGATCTCGCGATTGTGCGGTCCCATCTCGTCGAGCGTCGGCTTGTGCGGGCGATTGAGTGGATCTTGTTTGTATGCGCCATCGCGCTCCGCGCTGGCTGAGCGCAGGTCTTCATATGCGCTATCGCGCCCCGCGCTACTTGAGCGCTCTTGCGCCAATTCGTTCTGCCGGGCGAGGGGATCGTTGGCGATAGCGAGTTCCATCTGGCGCAGGCGCTTGATCTCGTCGCGCAGCCGCGCCGCCTCCTCGAATTCGAGGTCCGCGGCGGCGGTGCGCATGTGCTTCTCCATGTCGGCAATGACGCTTTCGAGATTGTGCCCGATCAGCGCCTGCTCGTCCTCGCCGAACCCCGCGCCGGTATCGACCAGCACATGATCGCGCTCATAGACAGAGGCCATGATGTCGCCGATGTGCTTCTTCACGCTCTCCGGCGTGATGCCGTTGGCCACGTTCCAGGCGGCCTGTTTCTCGCGCCGCCGCGACGTCTCGGCCATGGCACGCTCCATCGATCCGGTGATGCGGTCGGCATAGAGAATCACGCGGCCGTCGATATTGCGCGCAGCGCGGCCGATGGTCTGGATCAGCGAGGTCTCGGAGCGCAGGAAGCCTTCCTTGTCGGCGTCGAGAATGGCGACCAGCGCGCATTCCGGAATGTCGAGGCCCTCGCGCAGCAAATTGATGCCGACCAGCACGTCGAAGGCGCCGAGCCTCAGATCGCGGATGATCTCGATGCGCTCCAGCGTCTCCACGTCGGAATGCAGGTAGCGCACGCGGATGCCCTGCTCATGCATATATTCAGTGAGATCCTCGGCCATGCGCTTGGTCAATGTGGTGATCAGGATGCGATAGCCTTGGTCGATCACTTTCCGCGCCTCGTCGATGAGGTCGTCCACTTGCGTCGTGGCCGGACGCACCAGCACCGGCGGGTCGATCAGGCCCGTCGGCCGGATCACCTGCTCGGCGAAGGCGCCTTGCGTCTGCGCTAGCTCCCAGCCGCCGGGCGTGGCCGAGACATAGACGGTCTGCGGCCGCATCGCGTCCCATTCCTCGAAACGCAGCGGCCGATTGTCCATGCAGGAAGGCAGCCTGAAGCCATATTCGGCGAGCGTGGATTTGCGCCGGTAGTCGCCGCGAAACATGCCGCCGATCTGGGGCACGGTGACGTGGCTCTCATCTACGAAGACGAGTGCGTTGTCCGGCAGATATTCGAACAGGGTCGGCGGCGGCTCACCCGGGTAGCGCCCGGTGAGATAGCGCGAATAGTTCTCGATGCCGGCGCAAGAGCCGGTCGCCTCGATCATCTCCAGGTCGAACAGGGTGCGCTGCTCGAGCCGCTGCGCCTCGAGCAGCCGCCCGGCGCGATGCAGCTCGTCGAGCCTCTGCTTGAGCTCCTCCTTAATGCCGCGCACCGCCTGTTTCAGCGTGGGCTTCGGCGTCACATAGTGGGAGTTGGCGTAGATCTTCACCAGGCTGAAATCGTCGGTCTTGGCGCCGGTCAGGGGATCGAACTCGGTGAGGCTTTCCACCTCGTCGCCGAACAGCGAGATGCGCCAGGCGCGATCCTCCAAATGCGCGGGCCAAAGCTCGATGGTGTCGCCGCGCACGCGGAAGGAGCCGCGGGCGAAATTCACGTCGTTGCGGCGGTATTGCAGCGCCACGAGATCCGCCATCAACCGGCGCTGCTCGACCTTGTCGCCGCGCTTCAGGCTGAAGGTCATCGCCGTGTAGGTCTCTACCGAACCGATGCCGTAGATGCAGGACACGCTCGCCACGATGATCACGTCGTCGCGTTCGATCAGCGCGCGCGTCGCCGCATGGCGCATGCGGTCGATCTGCTCGTTGATGGATGAGTCCTTCTCGATATAGGTGTCGGTGCGCGGGATGTAGGCCTCCGGTTGGTAGTAGTCGTAGTAGGAGACGAAATACTCGACCGCGTTGTCGGGGAAGAAGCTCTTGAACTCGCCATAGAGCTGGGCCGCGAGCGTCTTGTTGGGCGCGAGCACCAGCGCCGGGCGCTGCGTCGCCTCGATCACCTTGGCCATGGTGAAGGTTTTGCCCGAGCCCGTGACCCCGAGCAGCACCTGATCGTGCTCCCCCGCTTGCGCGGCCTGCACGAGCTCGGCGATTGCCGAAGGTTGATCGCCTTTGGGCGTGAGCTCCGACTGAATGGTGAGCGGCACGCCGCCCTCGGTCTTGTCGGGACGGGGCGGCCGGTGGGGAGTGAAGACGGCACTCGCCTCGCCGGTTACCAGCGGATGGTTCTGAATCAAGGGCTGCGGCGCCTCGCCGAAACCGGGCGGGCGGCGGTCGGATCCGAGCGGCAATCCGCTCGCTTCGGCGGTAACGGCACGCGGCTCGGCTCTCGAGCCGAAGGTGCCTGGAACGCGATGGGGCATGGCCCGAATATGGCGGCGGGGAGGGGACTTGGCTAGGGGCCCGATCCCCTCGGGAGGTCAAGGCGGCGTCGTTCCGGCGAAGGCCGGAATGCCAATACATTCGCCGCGTGCCGCAATGACGAGCACGAGCGGCGAGCGCTTTGCTGCGATCCGTATCACGCGCGAAGCGCCGCTCTCCGATGTCGCGTTAACCGTGCGCAATGTAGAGCGGATGCCCGCGTCGTTGCAGCGCGAGCCGGGCGCGAGAGGATTGATTGTCGAGAAGGTCGAACTTTGCCCGCCAAATTGCCACTTTGTGCTGCGATCAGCGTATAATGAAAAAAACAATTGACTCGTCGTGTGGGACGGCAAGCTTGGACTTGTGAAACGTGATTCGTGCATGCACGCGTCCGTCGTCCGCGGGCGCCTGCCGCAACAGATGAGAATCGGAGCAGAACCATGGCTACGAGAACGACTGGGAAGAAGCGCACAGCGAGTAGAAAGACGAGCTCACGCAAGACCACCGGCCGAAGGGCGAGCGCCGCGCGGTCGGGCGCGAAGAAGACCGGCGCGCAGAAGACGGCCGCAAAGAAAACGACCGCAAGGAAATCCGCCGCCAGAAAGACTGCTGCGAGAAAGGCCCCGGCGCGGAAAAGTACCGCGCGTCGGGCTGCGGCGCGCAAGACGACCGCGCGCAAGACCGCGGCCCGGCGTCCTGCCGCGCGGAAGACCACGGCCCGCAAGGCGCCGGCCCGTAAGCCGGCGGCGAGGAAGCCTGCGGCGCGCAAGCCCGCGGCAAAGCGGACACCGGCTACGAAACCGGCCGCCGCGAAGAAACCGGCAGCCGCGGCAGCGGCCGTGCCGAAACCCGCGATGATGCCCAAGCCCGCTACGCCGTCGATGCCGCAGCCGGCGCCGGCGCGCCCCATGGCGCCGCAACCCGCGGCCGCCACGCCCCCACGGCCTGCGAGTCCGATGGGTGGAGGCGGGATGCCGCAGCGTCCGGCGGGCAGCATGGGCAGCTCGCCGAGCCCGTCTGCGCCGAGCGGCATATCAGGTTCAAGCCCGAGCGCGAGCCCGCAGCCTTACCGGCCGTCCTGGGCGAGGGACGACGAGGATATGTAGTCGGATGGGAGGGCTGGCGTTCTCGCGCCGGCTCTCCCGTTATTTCGTCTCGACGCCGCCGTTCACGAGGCCGTCAAGGCCCAGCCGATCTATGCGGTCGAGCCAATGCTCGGCAACAAGCGGGTGGTCGAGCAGATAGTTTTCGGTCGGCACCTCGCGGCGCTCGATGGCGCGCGCGACAAGCTCGTCCCCTCCTCGGGATTGCCGTCGTCGCGGCCGAGCCACATCAGCGCCACGAGCTCGGCCTGCTGCCGGGGCGCGAGCGCGCGGATCTCCTCCACTACCTCCTCGCGGCTGAGATCCTCTGCTTCGTCCTGCAGCGCTGACGTCAGCGCGTCGTCGGTGGGGTTGGAGCCGTCGTCCGGGATGTCCGTTTCTTCCTTGGCCATGAAGGCGCGCACCTTGACGATGAGGCGGCGCAGATAGTCTGGATCGATGGAAAACTCGGCCATGGCTCTCGCTTCCGGATTGTCTGCTGGCAAGGGCATCGCCGGCCAGCAAGTGTGTCCGCCTGCACGGACGCTATGTCCCACCGCTGCTTAAGGCTAACCTAGCCTATCCCACGGAGCTCAAGACGATCCAGGAGGTGATCACGCTGATCGTGTTCGCCGGGTTTACCGTGGTCTATTTCAACGAGCCGTTGAGCTGGACCCAAGGCGCGGGCTTCGGCCTGATCGGACTCGGCGCCGTGCTCGTCTTTCGGGGCCAGCTTTGAAGAAGGAGTGGCGAGATATTTCGCCGATGATCGCTCCGGACGATTTGAGGCTGTCCGGAGACAGAAGTGAGCCTACACGCCCCGGAAGAGGTTCCCTACGGCCAGGATGACGTAGGCGATGATGGCCACCCAGAAGGCATGCGCACTGATAAAAGGGATTACGACGAAGCTGCTGATCACGGCCAGTACCGCCAAAATCAGCGAAATGACGAAAACCGCGGTAGTCGGCGGTGACAAATTCATCTCCAGCCCTCCCTCATTATTGACGGGCGAAATGTAATCGTTTTCTGTGAAAAAGCGAATGGTTTGGCTCGCTGCGCACAGGACGAGCGTCGCGGCTGGAGCCGCTCAAAGCCTAACGAGGAGGAGTGAAGCGATGCGTCCGATGCTGCGGTTGGTCCTTGGGCTTTGCGTGCTCGCCGGAATCTTGGCGGGCGCGGGGCTCGCGCTTCCCAGTCACGTCACGGTGGCGCGCTCGGTGGTGATCAATGCTCCTGAGCTCGCCGTGTTTCCCTATCTGAACAATCTGCACCGCTTCAACGATTGGTCGACTTGGGCGTCGCGCGATCCCCAATTGCAAGTGACCTTCTCCGGTCCCGAGCAAGGCAAGGGCGCCAAGATTGAATGGACCAGCGCTCAGCCATCCGTCGGTCCGGGCAGCATGGAGATCACCGGCAGCGATCCCAATCGGCATATCGACCTCGCCGTCAATTTCAACGGTATGGAGGGGACGAGCTATTACGACGTTGCACCGTCGGGCTCGGGCAGCAAGGTCACTTGGGGCTTCGGTTACGACACGGGCTCGAGCCCGCTTAAGCGGTGGAAGGGCCTGATGCTCGATCGATTCGTCGGAGCCGAATATCGTGACGGGCTCGCCAAGCTGAAGGATCACATCGAAGCCGAGCGGAAACCGACGGCGCCAAGCGTCCCTCCTACCGCGACGATGACGGCGCCCGAGCAGACTGGCGCGGCTTCTCCGGATGGCGCCCCGGCGGCGGCGCAGGCCACCGCGGCCCCCAATGCGGCAGCCCAGCCAGCGGCGCAGCCGGCCACACCACCAGCTCCGGCGCCGAGCGCGACGGCGCCCACGAAGCCAAAGCGGCACTGACGGTTTGAATCGGGGAGGTCGCCCCGGGATCAGGCGTTTCGCTCCGAGGCGCGCCGCCGCTAGAGCTTTTGCTCGTCGCTTGTGGCTGGCTTTGCCCGGTCGAGATGGACCGCCTCGATGATGATGCGGAGAACGCCGGCAACGACTGAATCGGGCGGCGGGCAGGTGTCGCGCGGAACGCTTGCGCCGGCGGCGGGTGAGGCATCGGCCGCCGATCCGTCTCCATCGACAAGCTGGCGACCAGTCACCTGATAGGCCTGGGTGCGGCCGTCGGCGGTGGTCACAGTGATGCGGTCGCCGATCGCGACATCGCCAAGGTCCAAATGCGGGTCCCGCCGATCGAGCACCACCTGCGTGCGCGATGACCCTACCGGCCCTGATAACGGCGCCCGTTCTGAGCGCTGGCCGCTCACATCATACAGAACGGCGGCGCTGAGGCCGAGCCGCGGCACAACGGAATTGGCAGCGGGCAAGGTATCGTCCCAAGGCCATGGCTTCTGCTCGGGCTCGCCGGCAAGTGCATGCTTCCAGGCGGCTTGGCGGAACGATTGGGTCAGACCCATCTTGGCCTTGTGGAAGACGCCCTCTTCCCCGGGAACCAGACCGAGTAGTGCAATAAAGGCGACAGCCAATCCTAGTCTCCACCCGGGTCTTGCGCGCCGGCGGGAGAAGAGGAGGAGGAGCTGTGCCGGCCCCCGTTCCGGCATCAGATCCTCCTCCCAATCCGCCGCGGGGAGGTAGGAAAGTCGCGGCGTTGGTAACGCCACCATGCAAGCGTCACCGCGCTAAGAATGGCGAGAAGCAGCACGGCCAATTCGATCGGTCGCTGGTCCATGAGGGATGCGTCCGCCAGGCCTGCCTGGCCTGCGGATAGAGCCGCAAAAAAGGAGAGGGTTAGGAGGAAGCAGGTCAATTTAAGCACCGGCTCGCAAGCGCGTGCAGAGCATGGCGTCGTATGGTCATCGACTTGGCCCTTGAGGGTCCTCCACCACTAGACCGAAGTAAGCACTCTATTGGGGCGCGACTCTAGCCGGATTGTGGCAATCAGACGCGATTTGCACGGCAAAATCGCCGCAACTGTGGCGCAAATGCGGGATGCGCGGATCCTTCGGCAAGGCCCCGAAAGTTGAACCGCTATCGCAAGTTACGAGAAGCGTGGACGCTGGCGGGGGGTGCCTCCGGGCGCGGCCGCTCAACCCAGGCTACTACGCCGAGAAGCGGATCCTGAAGGCGCTGCCGGAAATGGCGAAGCACGCCGATTCGGCCAGCCGCGCAAAGCCTTCGAGCACCATCTGATGGAGACGGAAGGTCAGATGGATCGCCTGGGGCAGGTGTTCGCGCTGTGTAACCAGAAGCCCTCAGGCAAGACCTGCCCCCCCATCAATGGCATCCTCGAGGAAGGCGAGGACGACATGAAGGATGCCGATAAGGATGCCGATGACCCGGAGGTGCTGGATGCCAGCATGATCGCCGATGCGCAGGTTGTCGAGCATTACGAGATCGCCCGCTACGGCACGCTGGTCGCGTGGGCAAATCAGCTCGGAATGAAAGAGGCCGCCACGCTGCTGAACGAGACCCTGGAGCAGGAGTACGACGCTGACAGGACGCTGACCGAGCTCGCAGAGTCGAGGCTCAACCGGTAAGCGGCCTAAGGCTCTATCCGGCTTTCAACATCCGCGATTCGCTGATCGGCGCAGGGCTCCACCCCCCGCGCCGATTTTCGTTGTCGCCTTAGGTCTTGCAGGAGCTAGCGTCCCCGCTTAGGGTGCGCCCGCTTCCGGTGCAGCCGCGGCGCTTCAATCACTTCGAGGAGAACGGCATGGGTCTCATCGCCCACGCGCTTGAGAGGGTAAAGCCCTCGCCGACCATGGCCATTACCAACAAGGCGCGCGAGCTCAAGGCCGCCGGCTTCGACGTCATCGGCCTTGGTGCGGGCGAGCCCGACTTCGACACGCCGGACAACATCAAGCAGGCGGCGATCGAGGCGATCAAGCGCGGCGAGACCAAATACACTGCCGTCGACGGCATTCCCGAGCTGAAGCGCGCCATCGTTGCCAAATTCGAGCGCGAGAACGGCCTCGTCTACAAGCCCGTGGAGATCACGGTCGGCAGTGGCGGCAAGCAGGTGCTCTACAATGCACTGCTGGCCACGCTGAATCCCGGGGATGAGGTCATCGTGCCTTCGCCCTATTGGGTGAGCTATCCCGACATCGTGTTGCTCGCCGGGGCTACCCCCGTCATGGTCGAGACGAAGCTCGAGGATGGGTTCAAGCTCCGACCAGAGGTCTTGGCTGCGGCGATCAGGCCGCGGACGAAATGGTTCATCTTCAATTCGCCCTCGAATCCGACAGGCGCCGCCTACACACGCGAGGAGATCAAGGCGCTCACGCACATCCTCCTCAAGCATGAGGATATCTGGGTGTTGTCCGACGACATCTATGAGCACCTCGTCTATGACGGCTTCACCTTCACCACGCCGGCGAAGGTCGAGCCGAAGCTGAGGGCGCGGACGCTCACCATGAACGGCGTCTCCAAGGCCTATTCGATGACCGGTTGGCGTATCGGCTATGGGGGAGGGCCCGAGCCGTTGATCAAGGCCATCGCCACGCTGCAATCGCAGTCGACCTCGAATCCCTGCTCGATCAGCCAATGGGCGGCAGTCGAGGCGCTCGAGGGACCGCAGGATTTCCTGCCCCGCTGGGTTGCCTCGTTCCAGAACCGGCGCGACCTCGTCGTGTCCATGCTGAACCAAGCCAAAGGCTTGCACTGCCCGACGCCCAAAGGCGCCTTCTATGTCTATCCGTCCTGCGAGGGTTGCATCGGCAAGGCCACGCCGAAGGGCAAGACCATCGCCAATGACGGAGATTTCGCCACGGCGCTCCTGGAAGAGGAGGGCGTTGCCGTGGTGCATGGGGCGGCATTCGGGCTCTCGCCCTTCTTCCGCATCTCCTATGCGACGGGGACCGAGGCGCTAGAAGAGGCCTGCCGCCGCATTCAGCGCTTTTGCGCCAATCTGACCTAGAGCGCGCGCTACACGCCGAAAGCATCGGGGCAGCACATGAAGCTCAGCACGGGCAATCAGATCAAAGGCAAGATCATGGAGATCCGCAAAGGGGCGGTGACGGCCATCGTCTACGTCCAGATTGCCAGCGATACCATGGTCGAGACCAGCGTCACCATCGCGGCCTTGGAGTCCCTCGGCCTTTACGAGGGCAAGAGCGTGACGCTGATCGTCAATCCCGGCGACATCATCATCGGCTGCGACTAGGGGCTCCCACCGCCTGCCCTCAAGCTTCCCGGTTCTGCCTTCGAACCGCCTCGCGGCATTGGTAGACCAAGCAAGGATGAAAACCACCGTCACGACCGAGCCTTCGCCGCCGGCACGCATCCTTGTCGTGCCCGGCGGAAGGCGCATCGGCTGTGCGGAGTATGGCGATCCCCGCGGGTTGCCGGTGCTCGCCCTGCACGGGACACCGGGCTCGCGGCTGATGTTCGCGCTGTCGGACGGCGCGGCCCGGGAGAGGGGCATACGCCTCATCGCCCCGGAGCGGCCCGGATATGGACTTTCCGACTACCGGCATTGCGAGAGCCTGGCGCAATCGGCCGAGGATTTGAGCGCGGTCGCCAATGGCTACGGGCTCGACCGCTTCGCCATCATCGGGGTCTCGGGCGGCGGACCTTATGCCGTGGCCGCGGCGGCGGCGATGCCAGACCGGGTCAGTTTGCTGGTGCTCGTGGGCCCGGTGGGCGAAATGGCCGAAGGCCGCGTACGCATGTCCAGGGTGCACCGGCTCCTGTTCGGGGTGCTGGCGCGCGTGCCGGTGGCCACGCGGATCTTTTTCCGGTCGCTACGTTACGTGGTCTCGTGCGCGCCAGATACCGCCCATCGCTGGCTGTTGCGCCGCGTGAAGGCATCCGATCGGGATATCTTGGCGCGTCCCGAGGTCAAGGCGAGCCTGCAGGCGGCGCTTGGCGAGGGCTTACGGCCAGGCGTCGAAGGGGCCGTGCAGGACTTAAGGCTTTATTGTGCGCCTTGGCGCCTGCGGCTCACCGAGATCGACGTGGCGGCGGTCGTGTGGCAGGGCAGCGACGACACCATCGTCCCACCGGCGGCAGCCTATGGCTTGGCGCGGACGCTGCCCAATTGCCGGCTGGACGTCATTCCCGCGGCCGGACATTATTGGGTGTTCGGCCAATTCGGGCTGATCCTCGATGCCGTCGCGGCCGCGCTTCGGGCCGATGGCGGTACCACCTCCGAAGCGCCACCGGAGGCAATTCGGTAACCAGGCCGTGCCAGGATGCTCGCAGATGCGGCGTTGTGGCCACTGGAACGCAAGGTCGCGAGTCGGGTAAATGCGCGGTCGGGATCATGCCGACCCCCAACAGCTCAACCTCCCATGAACATTAAGCCGGTTTTCTTCGATCCGACGGGCAAGCGATCGCGTGTGGTGCGGGGACTTGCGTGGGTGGTGGGCACGCTCAGCGCCCTGGTCGTGGTCGTGTTCGTTGCGATCCTGATGATCGTGCATCGACCAGCCAATGGTAGCTTCGATCAGCAACTCGCGTCGCACGCCTCGATCCGATGCGCCTGGGCGCCGACCTGTTCCGCCGCCCATGCGATTACGGTGACGACGGCGACGGATCCCGAATTGCTCAGATCTGCCTCGATGCTCGCGGAGGAACTACGGGACCAGGAGCGCAACCTCCGAACCCGGCATCCTCAGGCCGAGGTGTTGGATCGCCACCCGATCCCGGTGGCGCTCAAAGCTTCGAACCAGCGATCGTTGAGCATCGGCTTCTACGTCAACTGGGACGATAACAGTTACCCAGCGCTCAAGCGGGCACTTCCGTATCTCGATTGGATCATCCCCGGCTGGCTCACTCTCGATGGGCCGGCCATGAACCTGAAGGCCGACATCGACGATCGGGCCCTGAAATATATTCAAGCGACGAAGCCCAACATTCCGATCTTGCCCATGATCCAGAACGCGGTGGACGGCAAATGGGATGGAGCGGGATTGGCAAAGCTGCTTGCGGATCCGGCGGCCCGGGCGGCGCGGCTCAACGACGTCATCGCGTTTCTCGACACGAACAAGTTTCAGGGATTGACCATCGACTTCGAGGAGGTCCCATCCAAGTCGCAGAAGGATCTGCAAACCTTTCTTGCTGAAATGTCCCAGGCCTTCACCGAGCACGGTCTCGCCATGGTGCTAGCTGTGCCGTTCGACGACAATAGCTGGCCGTACGCTACCTATGCCAAGATCGCCGACTACATGTTGCTAATGGGCTACGATCAGCACTGGGACGACAGCGCTGCCGGAAGCATCGCCGGTCAGGACTGGTTCGAGGACACCCTCGACAAGCGCATGAAAGAGCTCGATCCGGAGCGTACCATCGTTGCTATTGGTGGTTACGGGTACGATTGGATCAAAGGTCAGCCAACCCAGGAGCTGACCTTCGAAGAGGCTGTCCTTTCGGCCCGGGATTCCGAAGCCGATATCGAATTCGATCCTGAGACCGGAAATCCGCACTTCTCGTTCATCGAGGACGACGGGAAGCGTCACGATGTGTGGTTTTTGGACGGCGTCACTGCCTATAACGAGATCGAAACGGGGGATTCCTACCGCATCGCCGGTTATGCTCTTTGGCGGCTCGGCGCGGAAGATCCCTCGATCTGGTCGGTGATGGGCCAACCCTACGACACTCCGCCGCCAACCGGGCTTGGCGTGATCGGCACCAGCCAGGACATCGACTTCGAAGGCGAGGGCGAGGTTTTGCATGTGGGTGAGAAGCCCGCCGAAGGCGCGCGGACATTCGAGGTCGACCCGAAGACCGGTCAGATCGTCGATGAAGTGTATAAGGTGGTGCCGACCCCTTTCGTGATTGAGCGTACGGGTGACAAGCAGGGCAAGCTTGCGCTGACTTTCGATGACGGTCCTGATCCCGACTGGACGCCAAAGATTCTCGATATTTTGAAGGCCAAGGGCGTTCGCGCGAGCTTCTTTATCATCGGCGAGAACGCCCAAGCGAATCCCGATCTGGTCCAACGCATTCTCGCCGAAGGTCACGACATCGGGAACCACACCTTCACCCATCCAAATCTTGGCGAGCTGCCTGACGCACTCGTCATGCTTGAGATCAATGCGACGCAGCGGCTCTTCGAGGCGCTCACCGGGCGATCGATGCGGCTATTCCGCGCCCCGTTCCTAGGAGACGCCGAGCCGACGACGAGCGACGAGATCGTGCCGATCGAGATCGCCCAATCCATGGGCTACGTCACGGTAGGACTGCATGTCGACCCGAACGATTGGCTGCATCCCCCCACCGATGTCATCATCGACCGGGTGCTCGCTCAGGTCAGCGACCCCAACCCTGATATTCGCGGCCACATCATCCTCCTGCATGACTCCGGCGGCGACAGGTCGGAGACCGTCGCCGCGCTTCCGAGGCTTATCGATACCTTGCGTGCCAAAGGCTATGAGTTCGTAACGGTCTCAGAGCTTGCGGGACTTTCGCGCGATCAGGCCATGCCGCCCGTGCCGCCGCGCGCGCTCGGGCAATTCTTGAGCCTGCCGGTGTTTATGACGCTGGGCTGGCTTGGCCATCTCCTCACCTATCTTTTCTTCGTGGCGATCTGGCTCGGCGTGGCGAGGATGCTGTTTTTGAGCAGCGTCGGGTTCCGCAATCGGCAGGTTGAGAAACGCCGCGTCGCGCCGCGGCTTCCGGAAGACCCACCGTTGCAGACCGTGCTGATCCCCGCGCGTAACGAGGCCAAGGTCATCGTCGCGTCCGTTCAGCATGTCCTCGCAAGCGACTATCCGAATTTGGAGGTCATCGTCGTCGATGACGGTTCGATCGACGGCACCTCGGAGCTGGTGCATGGGACGTTCAGCGCCGATCCGCGGGTTAAGCTCATCACCATTGCCAATGGCGGCAAGGCGGCCGCGCTCAATTGCGGCTTGCAGCATGCGCGCGGGAACGTCGTCGTGGCGCTCGATGCCGACACGCATTTCCAGACGGACGCCATTTCTAAGCTGGTGCGCTGGTTCGAGGATCCTGAGGTCGGTGCCGTCGCCGGCAACGCCAAGGTCGGCAATCGCGTCAACCTCATCACGCGTTGGCAGGCGCTCGAATATGTGACCAGTCAGAATCTGGAGCGCCGCGCCTTGGCGGCGTTCGGCTGCATCACCGTCGTGCCTGGCGCGATCGGCGCCTGGCGGCGCGAGGCGCTCGAGCGCTTGAGCGGATTCCCCGTCGACACGCTCGCCGAGGATCAGGATCTGACCATCGCTCTCTTGAAGGCCGGCTACACGGTGCTCTACGACAGCACCGCGATCGGCCGGACCGAGGCGCCGGATACCGTCAGGGGCTTGGCCAAGCAGCGGTTTCGTTGGGCCTTCGGCACGCTGCAATGCCTCTGGAAGCATCGCCACGTGACGTTGCGGCCACGCTACGGCGCGCTCGGCCTCATCGCCATGCCCCAGACCTGGCTGTTCCAATTCATACTTTCGGCGCTCGCGCCGCTCGTCGATGTTGCGCTCCTTTGGCAACTGACGGTCTCGGGGCTCCAGCTGCTCGAGCACCAGGATCAGTTCGATGGGGATGCCCTGCGCAAGATCTGTATCTTCTATCTGGTCTTCCTCGTCATCGATCTTGGCAGCGCGGCGCTTGCGCTAACGATGGAGCGAGGCGAAAAATGGTCGTTGCTGCCCTGGCTTGTGCTGCAGCGCTTCGGCTACCGGCAGTTGATGTACTACATCCTGCTCAAGGCATCGCTGACCGCGGCGGTCGGGCCGCTGGTCGGCTGGGGCAAGCTCGAGCGAAAGTCGACGGTCACCGCCGCGGCCTGAGCGCGCGTCGAGCCGGCTGATTGCCTCTGTAAAATCCTCGTCTTGCCGGGTTCGCTTGATAGCGGTGGGGCTTGCCATCGCCGCTTTCACTTGACACGATAGCCTCATCAAGGCTGCGCGGGTGGCGCTCTTGGGCCGTCCCGCGGGGAACAACGCCATGGGAGGAGAGTATGGGGCAAGCGCAGGGCCAGCCAGCCCGCAGCGCCCGCTGCATCGCACTGGTTGGCCCCTATCTCAGCGGTAAGACGACGCTTCTCGAAGCCATTCTCGCGCGCGCCGGCGCGATCACCCGGCAGGGCGCCATGGCCGCCCAGAACACCGTCGGCGATGCCTCGGAAGAGGCGCGGCACCACGGCATGAGCGTCGAGCTCAACGTGGCCACGGTCGATTTCCTTGGCGACAGCTTCACTTTCCTCGATTGCCCCGGCTCGATCGAGTTCCAGGCCGACGCCGCCAATGCGCTCACCGCCTGTGACGCCGCCGTAGTGGTCTGCGAGCCCGACGAGAAGAAGGTGCCGGCGCTGCAGCTGATCCTGAAGCAGCTGGAAGACCGCGGCATCCCCCACCTCCTGTTCATCAACAAGATCGACAAGGCCGAGGCGCTGGTGCGCGACATCGTGCCGATGCTGCAGCCGGCCTCGACCAAGCCGCTCGTGCTGCGGCAAATGCCGATCTGGGAGAACGACATCGTCACCGGCTTCATCGACCTCGCGCTCGAGCGCGCCTTCGTCTATCGCGAGCATGCGCCGAGCGAGGTGATCGCCATCCCCGATACCTTCGCCGAGCCTGAGAAGGAGGCGCGGTTCTCCATGCTGGAGAAGCTCGCCGACTATGACGACGAGCTGATGGAGCAGCTTCTGGAGGATGTGCCGCCCCCCCGCGACAAGGTGTTCGACGACCTCTCCAAGGAGCTGCGCGACGGACTGATCTGTCCCGTGCTGCTCGGCTCGGCGGAGAATGGCAACGGCATCTTGCGGCTGTTGAAGGCGCTCCGCCACGAGGCACCCTTCGTGGTGAGCACCGCCAAGCGGCTCGGCGTCGCGGGCGCGCCGTCTTGCGCCTATATCCTCAAGACCTTCCACACCGCCCATGGCGGCAAGCTCTCGCTCGCCCGCGTGCTCGCCGGCACTTTCGCCGACGGCATCACGGTGCATGGCGGGGGCGACGACGAGCGCATCTCCGGCATCTTCACCCTGCTCGGCCAGGAGCCGACCAAACGCGGCGAGGCCCAGCCCGGCGACACCGTCGCTCTCGGCCGGCTTGACAGCGTCAAGACCGGAGAGACGCTGGCCGAGGAGAAGGGGAAGACCGTCAAGCTCGAAAAGGTGCCGCCGGCGCAACCCGTGTTCGGCCTCACCATCGCCGCCAAGGAGAAGAAGGACGAAGTCAAGCTCACCGCGGCGATCGCCAAGATCATCGAGGAGGACCCCTCGATCTCGCTCACCCACAGCCAGGACATGGGCGAGATGGTGCTATGGGGTCAGGGCGAGATGCATCTCCGCGTCGCGCTCGAGAAGCTCGTGCGCAAATACGGCATCGACGCCTCGACGCGGGCCCGGCAGATTCCCTACAAGGAGACTATCCGCAAAAGCGTCGAGGTGCGCGGCCGCCACAAGAAGCAGTCTGGCGGCCATGGCCAGTTTGGGGACGTGGTGGTGACCATCAAGCCGCTGCCGCGGGGGCAAGGCTTCGAGTTCTCCGACGAGATCACCGGCGGCGTGGTGCCGAAGAACTACATCCCCTCGGTCGAGATCGGCGTGCGCGACTATCTGCATTCAGGCCCGCTCGGCTTCCACGTCGTCGATGTCGGGGTCTGCCTGATCGACGGCTCTTATCATTCCGTCGATTCTTCCGACATGGCCTTCCGCCAGGCGGGGCGCATCGCCATGAGCGAGGGGCTCCCGCAATGCTCGCCGGTGCTGCTCGAGCCGATCATGGCGGTCGAGATCGCGGTGCCGTCCGACGCCACGGCCAAGATCAACGGCATCATCTCGACGCGGCGCGGGCAGATCCTGGGCTTCGATGCGCGCCCCGGCTGGCCCGGCTGGGATTTGGTGGAAGCCCGCATCCCGGAGGCCGAGATCCAGAATTTGATCGTGGAGCTGCGCTCCGCGACGGCCGGCGTCGGCACCTTCACGGCGAAATTCGATCATCTCGCCGAACTCACCGGCAAGATCGCCGATCAGGTGCTGGCGACCCGCGCGGCGAAGGCGGCTTAGGAGCACAGAAGAGGGGATTGCTAGCAGCGCCGATACAGGCTTGCGAGTTCAGGGCCCCGCAGGAAAATCACCTTTTGCGTGAGGCCGCCACGGCGCTTGATCCAGGCGCGGACGTCTGCCGGATAGGAGGCGGTGACGGCGCGCGTCGCCTCGCTGGAGGCGTAGGTGCGACCCGTCTGGTCGATCAATCGGGGAGCATGGAAGCCGAGCACCGCCCTCCCGGTGACGCAGATGCGGTTACGCGGAATTGTGCTCAGCACCAGGGTACAGGCAGAGAGGCATGGTCCGTCGATGACAATCCGTTCGCCGGATTGGCGGAGCTGCGAAAAAAACCTCAAATAGCCCCCGACCGAGCCACCTCCGCTCGACAGGATGCGCACCTCGGCAAAGGCTGGGGTTATGGCGATGAGGCACACAACCACGGCGATGAGAACGCGTCCCACGAAAGCCTCCAATAAATTAGCGCGCCGCGAAGGCGGCTCGAGGGTCACCGCTCAGGGATTGATGCGGCTGATCTTAGAGCCTTCGAGGGTCAGATTGTACATCAACCCTGTTGGGTCGAGCACGAAGCCGATGACGGGGCTGGTGATCTGGTTCGTGTCGATCGCAGCGCCGGCGCCGAGCGTGATCAAGGTCACCGATCCGTCGACACCGACTTTCCAGCCCGCTATGCGATCGAAACTCGCAAGGGCCGCGGGCGTCATGAACATGATGATGACGGTTCGCGCTTGCGCGCCGAATTGAAAGCCGAACGACGCCGAGACCAGATTGTAATAGCCTGATGTTCTCCCGCCGCTGAGCATGGCGCCCTCGCCATATTCGCCGCCAATGCCGAACCCGGCTTTGACGACGGTCGGAAACACCAGAACGCCCGCCGCGCTGCTGGCAAGCTCGCGCGCACCCGGCGTCTGGCGGAAAAATTGATCGAGGGTGGCGCGGACGTCGGCGTTGATCTTGGCGGCCGAAGCCTCGGCTATCGGCGCCCAAAAGCCGATCGCGGCGGCGGCAATGAGCGCAACGCCAACGGCTCGTTGAATCGTCTGCATGGCTGCAAACCCCCCTGATTCGAGATGTCCTGAATGACACAACCCTACGATGCACACCGATTCGGGCAGCACCGAGGGAAGCGCGAGCTATCGCGAACTCTTCTGCGATGGCCGCGGCCACTCTACCGCATCTACCGCACACCGCTTTTTTGCTAAGGTTGGCAGATCAGCCGGGAGCATTGAGCAATGGGTTCGCCGTCTCTGGCATTACCGCCCGCCACATCGTAAGGCTCACCGCCATCGCCTCGGCTGTGCTGCTTGCTTGCAACTCGGCATCTCGCACGGAGGAAAAGACCATCCCGCCTTGCCACGAGGATGCGATGATCGTTTTCGATGCGTCGGGGTCAATGTCCGGCAACGAGACCCTCGGCATCCCGAATTCCAGAGCCCGGATCGACGAAGCGCGATCGGCGCTTGCCCAGGTGTTGCCAAACGCCACGAAATTTCGTCGCNTCGGTCTCGTGACCTACGGTCCGGGGCCCTACAACCAGTGCAACGTCAAACTCGAATTCAAGCCCACGCCCGATGCAGCGGGCCCCATCATGAGCACCGTGAATGCCATCGTTCCGGCCGGAAAGACGCCTCTGACCTCGGGCATCGAGGCGGCAGCCGAGGCGCTCGATTTCCGCACCAAGCCGGGCGTCGTCGTCGTCATCACCGACGGTGAGGAGACATGCGGGAGGTCTCCTTGCGACCTTGCCAAGCAGCTGCGTGCTGCCGGCTATAAGCTTACCATCCACGTCGTTGCCTTTAGATACGACAGCTTCTCTTGGACGGGGGGGAACAGCGTCATGGACCTGATGTGCGTGGTCGATCAGAATGGCGGCCTCTATGTCAGGGCCAACAGCGAGCAAGAGCTTGTGGAGGCGCTGGAGAAGACGCTGGACTGCCCGATGATCTCCCAAGCGCCGCTCTCATTCACTGCAATGTCGTCGAATGCAGAATAAGAGAGGCTTCAATTTGCTTTGGGAGCTGCGGGCGCCAAGCCGCAGGGCACGGCAGAGACCGGCAGTTGCTATACAGCCCCTGATTGACACACGTCATTTTGGGGTCCTTGGCCGTGTCCCATGTCGCGTCGCTATAGATGGCAAGCGCCTGTTTGAGCCATTCCGTCTTGGNCGCTTCCGCGGACTGCTCGGGCGATGGGTGGAACTCGGGACCGCGCGCCGTTANCGCCTGGTCGGTGGAGTGAAGCTCAGCCGCCTGCACGGCCGGCTGCGCGACCACCAGCAACGCGGCGGCGCTCAACGCCAATCGAAACAAAGATGCGACATTAGACATCAGGTCCTTCCCCGCCGTCGATTGGAGAGCTTGCCCAGTATATCATGGTGCATTCGCCACCAGGGAACGACAGCGATGAGGAGTAGTGCCACAATGCTGGCAATGGTGACGGTCGTAGTGCTGGCGCCTTACGGCACGATGGCGGCTAACTGTCCTCCCGACGGCGACGACTCGCTTTGGCCGACCTTTGACACAGCGGATCAATGCGGCAGCTATCAAAAATGTACGGCGCTGGAACGGAACAATCAGCTCGAAGAAGCGAAGGCGTGTGTCCGCACCATGGATGATTGCGGCGTCGCTCTGAACAAATCGAATGAAAAGGCCGCTGTACACAATTCCGCGCTTGAAGCTTGCCGCGCTGCAATTCCGAATCAGCAAAAGGCCCCCATCCCAAAACCCTCGACCGACAATGCCGCGCCCCGGACCCGGAGCCCTTGAGGAGGCCCACGCCAAGCGTAAGACAAAAATTACCCCTCAACGCAGGGTCTTCCGCCTGGGGTGGAGTTGAGATAGCTCAGCCCGCATCCATTCGCCAGCGAGGGACCGCTCATGAGGACCTTGGTTACGCGTGCCCGAATAATGCAGCATACGATGTATGCGCTGGCCCGTCGTTGCCATGGTCACTCTCCGGCCCCTGGGCGGTCTCCGTCGACGTGGACGGCACTCGGGTCGAGTTTGGTCCGGGCGACGTCGTTTCAGAACAATACGAACTTTGGCGTGGGTCAACTCGATAACGCCCAAAACGTCCTCAACATTCAGCCGGTTGTCCCGCTTCACCTCAATCAAGATTGGAACCTGATCACCCGCTCGATCATGCCGGTGATCTACCAGTCGCCATTCTTCCGTGGCGATAGTACCGATTTCGGGTTGGGGGGACTTCAATCCAGCCTTCTTCTTTTCGCCAAAGAAGCCAATACCCGTTGCCCCGGGCGTGGGCTTGGTTTGGGGTGCCGGGCCGGTCTTTGCGTTCCCGACTGCGACCGATCCAAGGCTGAGGACTGAAAAGTGGTCTGCCGGACCCACATTCGTTGCGGTCCTACTTTCCAAGAAAATCGTCACCGGCTTCTTGATCAACAACCTTTGGTCCTTTGCGGGAGATGAAGACCGTCGCAATGTCAATGCAATGACACTGCAACCCTTTTTCAGCTAGAACCTGCCAGAGGGCTGGTATCTGACTACGAGCCCCACCGGCGGCGGTGTTGGGCGCGTGTTCAAAGTCAGTCGCCAGCCCGTCAACGCCCAAGTGAACGGCTACTACAACGTCGAGATTCCAGAGGCGATAGGCGCCAATTGGCAGTTGCGCGCTCGGATGACCTTCCTTTTCCCAACGCATTGAGCGGTGGGCGAGATTGGTGGCTCGGCGAAAATCAGCTAGAGCTCTGGGCACCCGGTGCTCGACCCCTTCACCCCTCGGTCAGCGTGGCGCGGAGCGCTGCCAGGTCGCGCAGCGCGGCTTCGTCGAGCTTCGGGAATTTGGGATCGATCGCCTCCAGCTTCTCGACGATGGCCGCGGCGACGACGAGGCGCGTGAACCATTTATGGTCGGCGGGCACGACATACCACGGTGCGTCCTCCGTCGCGGTGCCGCGCACCATCTCCTCATAGGCTTGCATATATTGGTCCCAGAGCTTGCTCTCGCCCACATCGGCCGCGTTGAACTTCCATTGCTTGGCCGGATCGTCGATGCGCTCGAGCAGGCGCTTCTGCTGCTCCTTCCTGGAGACATGCAGGAAGAATTTGAGCGGCACGATGCCGTTTCGCGCTAAGTGCCGCTCAAACGCGTTGATATCCTCATAGCGCTCCCGCCAGATGGTTGTGGTGACGAGCTTCGGCGGCAGGTTCTGGCGCGCGAGCAGCTCTGGGTGCACGCGCACCACCAGCACCTCCTCGTAATAGGAGCGGTTGAAGATGCCGATATGCCCCCGCCGGGGGAGCGCTACGCCAGCACGCCACAGGAAATCGTGATCGAGCTCGAGCTGGCTCGGCGCCTTGAAGGGATGCACCTCGCAGCCTTGCGGATTGACGCCCGACATCACATGCTTGATGACGCTGTCCTTCCCCGCCGCATCGAGCCCCTGCAGGACGACGAGGATCGCGTAAGTGTGGTCGGCATAGAGCCGCTCCTGCAAGGCGGCGAGGCACTTGACGCCTTCGGCGAGCAGCGCCTTGGCCTCGTCCTTCTCGATGTCGATCCCGCATGTGTCGGCAGGATCGATCTCGGCGAGCCGGAACTCGCTGCCTTTACGCAAGCGATAGCGTTTGATGATATCGGATGGGAGCATCGTATTGTCCGATCTTGACCCTTGGCTACGCTGTTGGTCCTGCCCGTTGCATACCGGCGCGAATGAGGTCGATGGCCTCGGCGGGCTCCACCCAGCGCAGCACCTTGACCCATTTGCCCTTTTCGAGATCCTTATAGTGCTGGAAGAAATGGCCGATCTGCTCGACCAGGATTTCCGGCAGGTCGCGATAGCTCGTCACCCGCTTGTAGTAGGGATGCAGCTTGTCGACGGGCACGGCGATGATCTTCTCGTCGACGCCCTTCTCATCTTCCATCAGCAGCGCGCCGATGGGCCGCGCGCGGACCACTGCGCCCGGCGCCACGGGGGTCGGCGCGATCACCATGCAATCGAGAGGATCGCCGTCCTCGGACAGCGTATGGGGGATGAAGCCGTAATTCGCCGGATAGAACATTGCCGTGTGCAGAAAGCGATCGACGAACATGGCCCCGGACGTCTTGTCGACCTCGTATTTGACGGGCGCGCCGCCTTGGGGAATCTCGATGATGACATTGACCTCGTGCGGTGGATTTTCGCCAACCGGAACGTGGGAGAGATCCATGGCGCGTCGTCCTTGGCTGCGGGCGATGCCACCTTAGCGCACAAAGAGGTTCGCATGGGGTAAGCCCGCGGCCCCTCGTCGAATTTATCCCCGGTCTCCGCGCTTCTCTTAAGCTCGGAATGCCCTTTCCCATGAGGGGAGCGTGACCGGGACCGTCCCGCCACGTGGGGAAGGGCGCGGCGCCTGCGGCGCGGAGGAAAACGGACCTTCGCGACTCGGGCATGGTCTCTGCGGGCCCCGGAGTATTAGGACCCGGCGCCAAGAGGCTGACGACCGCTCGATCGGAGGTCTTCGTTGCGCTACTTGAAGGCGCAAGGCCTTCGACGATCAGGGCGGCGAAAGAGCCGGCAGGAGAGCCCGTATAAACGCCGCGCGCGGGGCGCCGAAAGGTCGCCCAACTAGAACAGGCGTGCGATCGTTCGGCGCTCTCGCTTCCCCTCGGGTCAAGCCCGAGGGCATGCCTCATATGACTCGCGGGGGCTGCCCGGCGAGAGGATTTGCCGCGCCTACTCCGCGGCTTCGTGCAGCTGGTCGAGGCCGGCGAGATGGCGCTCGGCGTCGAGCGCGGCCATGCAGCCGAGGCCAGCGGCGGTCACCGCCTGGCGATAGATGTCGTCGGTGACGTCGCCCGCGGCGAACACGCCCGGCACGCTGGTCGCGGTCGAATGTGGCGCGGTGACGATGTAGCCGGAGGGCTTGATGTCGAGCTGGCCTTTGAACAGCGCGGTCTGCGGCACATGGCCGATGGCGACGAAGATGCCGTCGATGGGCATGACGATGGTTTCGCCGGTGAGCGTGTTCTTCAGTCTCGCGCCGGTGATGCCGAGCGGGTCGTCGGTCCCAAGCACCTCGTCGAGCTCGGTGTTCCACATCATTTCGATCTTCGGATTGGCGAACAGGCGCTCCTGCAGGATCTTCTCGGCGCGTAGCACGCCGCGGCGATGCACCAAGAGGACCCGGCTCGCTATATTGGCGAGGAACAGCGCCTCCTCCACGGCGGTGTTGCCGCCGCCAATCACGATCACGGTCTTGCCGCGATAGAAGAAGCCGTCGCAGGTGGCGCAGGCGGACACGCCATAGCCCTTGAACCGGCTCTCGGAAGGCAGCCCGAGCCAGCGCGCCTGCGCGCCGGTCGCGATGATGAGGCTGTCCGCGGTGTAGTCGGTGCCGCTGTCGCCTTTGAGCCAGAAGGGTTGGCGCGTGAGATCGACGGCGTCGATATGGTCGTGGATGATCTCGGTGCCGACATGCTCGGCCTGGGCGCGCATCTGGTCCATCAGCCAGGGACCCTGGATGACATGGGCGAAGCCCGGATAATTCTCGACGTCGGTGGTGATGGTCATTTGGCCGCCGGGCTGGATGCCCTGGATCAGGAGCGGCTTCAGCATCGCGCGGGCGGCATAGATCCCTGCCGTGTAGCCGGCCGGACCCGAGCCGATGATGATCACCTTGGCGTGGCGTGATGTCATGGAACTTGGCTTTAGGGTGTGAGCGGGGGCCAACAGGTAAGCGCAACGGACCGGTTGCGCAAGGCGCGCGCCGTCACCCTAAGTTTACCCTGGGCTTTCAAGATCGAGGGCTCGCCGGATGGCGCTCGCGACCAGTTCCGTGTCGTTGATCGGCGTATAGGACCAGAACTCGAGCTGTCCCTCGAAGGGGCGGGTCGCGCCTCGCTCCCGCATCAGCGCGTGGAAGCGCTTGAGGCGCCTCGATTTGCCCTTGAGGGATTGCACATAAACCGGCTTGCCGGTGCCTGCGGCCTCGGTGACCATGTTGACCGAATCCTCGGTGCTGACGATGGCGTCGGCCATGACCAGGAAGGCGAAATAGGGGTTCTCCCAGACGAGATGGGGCACGCCTGCGATGGCTGCGGACAGGGCGCGCAGCGCCTCGGGCGAGATCCGCCGCGATGGCGTGACGAGCAGCGATCCGCCGCTGTCGCGCGCGACCCGCGCCAGCGACGCGCCGAAGGCGGTGGCATCCTTCGGCGGGAAGCTGGAGGCCTGGCTCTCGCCACCCATCAGCACCGCGAGGCGCGGGCCCGGCAAGGCTTGGATCCGGCTCGCGAAGCTCTTCGCAGCTTCGGCAAGCCGCACTCGCTCAACGCTGTGCACGGCGCCGAAGGTGTTGAGCACATTGTCGCCGCTGAAGCCGTCATGCAGCGGGGCCGCGATCAGATTGAAGTGATGCACCGGCACTTTCGGGTTCTGGATGTGCAGGGCAAACGCGTTGGCCGAGCGCTTGATGGCAAGCGCGATGGGCACGCTCCGGCGGCCGATGGAGATGATGAGGCGCGGCCAGGGNACCCCAAGCGGCTCATTGGCGGCGACGGAGCCGAGCAGGCGCGCCAGCGGCAGGTAGATTTGCAGCCGCGCCGGCAGCCAGCGTATGGCTTCGGCCACGGCAATGCCTTGGGCCTCCATGCCGACCGAGCCGTCGGTGACGATCCATATCGTGCCCGGTGGCCGGCCTTCGCCCGCTCGCATGGAACTTCCGGAACGCTGGAGGCTCAATTTCTTTTCGATTCTTTTCGCAAGAGGACCTAAAATTGCGCGGAAGCGGATTCGGGTCCGTTTGCAGGCTTCGGCGTTGCCGCTTCTAACGCGCGCGCGCCGCAATCGTCCAGGGAGCAAACTCATGCGTTCAGCCCGGCTTGACGCGACCGACTGGCGGATCTTGCGCGAGCTGCAAGCGAATGGGCGCATGACGAATGTCGAGCTTGCCCGCAAGGTCGGCATCTCGGCGCCACCTTGCTTGCGGCGCGTGCGCGCGCTGGAAGAAGCCGGGATCATCCGCGGCTACGCGGCGTTGTTGGACGACCGGGCGCTCGGTTTCGACGTGACGGCCTTTGCCATGGTCGGGCTGCACAGTCAGGCCGAGGCCGATCTGATCGCCTTCGAGCAGCGGGTGCGCGGCTCCCCCATCGTGCGCGACTGCTACATGCTCTCCGGCGAGATCGACTTCATGCTGAAATGCGTGGCTCCCGACTTGAGCGCGTTCCAGGGTTTCATCATCCACGAGCTGACAGCCGCGCCAAACGTCGCCAGCGTCAAGACCTCCCTCGTCATTCGCGCGTCCAAGCACGATCCCGGCGTGCCGATCGAGGTCATGCAGGCGGGCAACGCCTCCGTGCGAGCGGGCGAACGTGCCCGAACCTAATTGCAGGCCCGTTGGGCTCATTGCATGAGCAAAGCCGCGCAGGACAATCCCATCCTCGTCGAATTGACGCGCGGAGCGCTGGTCGAGAGCAGCCACCGCGGCGCCATTGCCGTGGCCGACGCCGAAGGACGGCTCGCGCTTGCGCTTGGCGCGATCGAGCGTCCGGTGTATCCGCGCTCCGCCGTCAAGGCCCTGCAGGCCATCCCGCTGATCGAGAGCGGCGCTGCCGAGGCGTTCGGTCTCGGTGAATCCGAGCTCGCTATTGCTTGCGCGTCGCATAGCGCAGAGGCGCTTCACCTCGCCGCCGTCCGCACGCTGCTCACCAAGGCCGGACTCGACGAGAGGCAGCTCGCCTGCGGGGCGCATTGGCCGATCAGCGAACGGGCGATGCGGGAGCTGATGCGCGCCGGACAGAGGCCGGAAGCCATCCACAACAATTGCTCCGGCAAACATACGGGCATGCTCGCAACGGCGCTCCATCGTGGGGTCGACCCACGCGGCTACGAGCAGCCAGACCATCCGGTGCAAGAGGACATCAGGCGAGTCATTTCAGAGGTTTGCGGCGTCGAGTTGGAGAGGGGAGCGATGGGGATCGACGGCTGCTCGGTGCCGACCTTCGCGCTACCGCTGCACCCGCTCGCCACAGGCTTCGCACGGCTAGCGAGCGGCAAAGGGCTTTCCCAGACACGGGCAGCGGCAGTGCAGAGGCTCATGGGCGCCTGCTTCGCAGCGCCGGTCCTGGTTGCAGGCGAAGAACGCTTCGACACCATCGTCATGCGCGGGTTGGGGCCTGCCGCCTTCGTCAAGGGAGGCGCCGAGGGCGTCCATTGCGCCGCTTTGCCCGAGCTTGGGATCGGCATCGCGCTCAAGATCGACGATGGCGCTAAGCGGGCCGCCGAAACGGCTCTCGCCTTTCTGCTCGCGAGACTGATTGCCGGCGCGGAGCAGGTTCTTTCCGATCAGCTTGAGGGGGATATCCGCAATTGGCGGGGTCTTAAGGTGGGGTGGCTGCGCGCGAGCGCTGAGCTCATGGCGGCGCTGGAGGGATTGCCCCGCCCGACTAGAGGCGCTGCCGCCGCAGCGCCACGTTGATCGGCTATCGGACACAATGGTTTACCCTTCGGCGCTTGATCCACGCTTTCTTTGCGGTAAGGAAACAAGCCCATGATTTCATTGAGTTCCTCTGCAGGTCCGGTCGGGCTCGCCGTTCTCTTCCTGCTCGGCGCATCGGGGGGCCTGCCGGCTGCTGCGCAGAGCTCGCCAGGTGGGCAGCTCCGGTGCGACGTTCGGGGCGGCGTCGACTTCATCTTCGGCTCCTCGAAGGCGTTGGACTGCGTCTTTGCTCCGAATAGCGGCGGACAGGAATATTATGCGGGTACGATCAACAAATTCGGTATCGATATCGGCTTCCAACGCGGCGGTACCATCCTCTGGGCCGTGCTTTCGCCCAAGCTCACGCTCGGGCCCGGCTCGCTTCAGGGCAAATATTTCGGCGGCACGGCGCAAGTGGTGGCGGGCGTCGGTGCGAGCGCCAATGCGCTCGTCGGCGCCAACAAGGTCGCGCTAAACCCGCTTAGCGGCGGCGGCGCCACCGGCTTGGATGTCGCCGCGGGAATCGCCGGTCTCGAGCTCGTCTATATAAGGGGGCGGTGAGGACAGAAATTCTCAAGGGAGGAGAACGATCATGGGTCTGATTGAGTGCTGGCGCCGCAATGCCGCCGCCATCTCAGCCGTGGCCATCCTAGCGGCCGGTCTGTCCGGGACCCCGTCCCTCGCGCAGCCGATATCGCCGCCAGGTGGCCAGCTCAAATGCGACGTCGAAGGTGGCCTGAGCTACATCGTGGGCTCGAGCCGGCGGCTCGATTGCGTCTACACGCCAACTGACTTTCCGCCCGAATTCTACAAGGGCAGCATCAACAAGATTGGCATCGATCTCGGCTTCCAAAGGGCCGGCGTGATCGTGTGGGCGGTGTTGTCCCCCGGCCTGACCAATGGCCCCGGCTCGCTCTCAGGCAATTATGTGGGTCTTTCGGCGGACGTCGCCGCCGGTCTCGGCGCCGGCCGTTGATCGGCGGCAACAAGGTCGTGCTCCAGCCGGTTAGCGTCAGCGGCAATATCGGCATCAACCTCGCTGCCGGCATCGGCGACATCACGCTCACTTACGTGGGTGGGCCGCCGCCCATGATCCGCGAATATCTTCCGTTCGGGAGGTAGGAGCGCAGGCTCTTCATGGCGCGGATTGCGCCGTCCTTGGACCCGGTGATCAAATTGTCGGTGATTAGGACGGTGCCCGCGGCGCGATCAATCGAGACACCAATGCCGATGTGCGCGTTGCGGATGAGATTATCCGTGACGCTCGCGTCGCGGCTGCCCCAGCCGACGAAGATGCCGACGCCCGGAGCTGCCTCGATGACGTTGCCGCTCACCACGGTGTCGGCCTCGATTGCAATGCCGTTGCCGGGGAATCGGCACCCTTGCGGAAGAACAGGTTGCGGATGAGGTTGCCCTGCACGACAGCGAGCCGGCCGCCCTCGTTGAAGTTCGTCACGGAAATGCCGGTCGCCCCCTTGTCGACGAGATTGTTGGCGATCACGGCCCCTTCGAAGGCGAACTCGGCATAGAGGCCGACCTCGCCGAGCCGCGCGCAGGAATTGCCGACCATCTGGCAGTTGGAGCCGGCATTGGAGCGGATCGCCAAGAAGGCGCAATCGGCGATACGGTTGCTACTGACCAGCACCGATCCCGCGCGAAACACGTTCACGCCATTGCCATTTTGGCCACTCCGCCGCTCTTGTCGGCAATGCGCTCGATGCGGTTGGCGGTGACCAGGGTGCCGTCCTCGCCGGCTTCGGAGCGCCAGACGAGAATGCCGTTGTCGCCGCAGTCGTGCACATGGTTGTGAGCCGCCTCTAGCCCTTTGGCGTCCTCGCTGAAAAGACCGGCGCCGCGCAGGTCGCCGATGTCACAATCGCTGATGCGGCCGGACACGCTCCGAAGCACCACCCCATCACCGTTTGCGCCGGTGAACAGGCAATTCGACACCACGAGATGCTCCGCCGCGACGGCCCCAAGCAGCGAGCCGCCTTCGCCGAGCGGCTTGCCAGCGCCATCGAGGACAAGGCCTTCAAGGCGCACGGCGAGCGACCGCCATGGATCATCCTGTCTCAGTGTGGGACCGGTTCTCCTACAGCAAGACCGGGGCCAGTTTGCTCCTGCGGCTGCTCCGCTCCTTCGCGCCGATCGGCGAAGGCTAGGAGGTAGTGAAGTATCGCCTCAGTGCCGCGCAAGAGTTCCGCCTCGCTCAAGGGACCGCCTTGGCGGGGCCCGGGCGGGACGTGGACGAAGCAGACATCGCAAGGAGAGTCCTGCTGGGCCGCCCAATCAAGCGAGAGATAGTAAAGAAAGTTGCAGAGATAGGTGCCGGCGGAGCGCGAGGCGATCGCGGGAAGGCCCTGCTCGCGCAGATGCTTGGCGAGGCTTGCCGCGGGGAGGTCCGTGTCGAGACGACCATGCCCGTGCTCGATGATGGTGTCCGTCATGGGCAGCGCGCCGCGCGCATCCTGCTTGACCTCGACCCGGTTGTGAGCGGAGCGCTCGATGCGGAGGCCGCGGGCCTGTTTGCTCAAGCCCAAATGCAGCACCAGGCGAGGTTTATGTCGGTGGAGAAGCTTTGGGCCGCGCGCCGAGACCTCAGCCCATTCGGTGAGCAAGACCTGCGCATGCAGCTCGCAGCCAAACCGAGACGAGGGCCTCGTTGCCGCGAGCGTCTCCACGAGCCATCCAGACACATTTTCGGCTGCGCCGGGAAAAGGACCAAAACCAGTGATGAGCAGGCTAAGCGGGCGCATGACGACCGATTGCGAGGTGGCCGATTGGCGGAACAGACAAAAGATGCCGCCATTCCCCATGCAAAACATAGACGGCCTCGTCCAATCAAGGCTTATTGTCTTGGCACCGACGCACGAACAGTCACTATCAAGATCAGGGGGAGCAGGCGATCTCTCGATCGAGCTGCTGGTGGCGCGTAGGCCGCCGTTCTTTGTCAATCCCACCACTCCTTTAGAACTCAATCCGAGGAAGTCGGCCATGGATGGCGGCTAGACCGCAATGCGGCACCATCTTTCACCTCATCATGATCAAGCCGCCGCGCGCGATGCGCTGCGTGAGGTGGTCGTCTGTTAGCGCCTGCCTGAGGCGAGTAACGCCCTGGTCATAGCTCGCGCCAGCCCATCAATTTGGCAAGGTGCTCGACGGCGGCGGCGGGCGTGATGCGGCCCGAGCGGACCTTCTTCTCCATCTCCCGCCAATGGCGGCCTGCGCGCCTGCTGCCCTTGAAGGCTGCCAGCAGACGCTGCTCGAAAATCTCGCGCATCCAGGCCACGGCTTGGCCGCTGCGGCGCTCAGCGAGCGCACCAGACGCATTTAGCGCGGCCTGGCGTTCCTCGATCTTGGCCCATAGCTCATCGAGGCCGGTGTTGTCCCTCGCCGAGACGGTGAGTACGACAGGCGACCAGTTCGGGTTGCCTGCGGCGAGAATGTGCAGCGCCGTCCGATATTCCATGGCGGCGCGATTGGCTCGCTCCACCTGGTCGCCGTCGGCCTTGTTGACCGCGATGATGTCGGCAAGTTCGAGCAGGCCGCGCTTGATGCCCTGTAGCTCGTCGCCCGCGCCCGGCAGTCCCACCACGACGAAGACGTCGACCATATTGGCGACCGCCGTCTCGGATTGGCCGACGCCGACCGTCTCGACCAGGACCACGTCGTAGCCGGCGGCCTCGACCAGGGCGATGGTCTCGCGCGTCGTCTTGGTCACGCCGCCGAGGCTGTCGCCGGCGGGGGAGGGGCGGATGAAGGAGGCGGGCTCCGCGGCGAGCCTGCCCATGCGTGTCTTGTCGCCAAGGATGGAGCCGCCGCTGCGGGTCGATGTCGGATCGACAGCGAGCACGGCGACCTTACAGCCTTTAGCGACGAGGTTCAGTCCCAGCTGATCGATCATGGTGGACTTGCCCGCGCCGGGCACGCCGCTGATGCCCACCCGCAGGCTCTTGCCGGTCAAGGGCAAAAGGCGCTCGAGCAGCGCTTGCGCGCGGGCCGCGTCCTCCGGCTTCGCGCTTTCGATGAGGGTAATGGCGCGGCCTAGGGCGACCCGATCGCCGGCCTCGACTGCCGCGATCATTTCGTCCAAGCCGGATGCGGATCCGCGTTTCGCGCTCATGGGATGCGGCGTAGGGGCAAACCTTCCCGAGCGCAAGATGGATGTAGATGACGCCGCGCCTTCCAAGCGTTGCCTAGGCAGTCTCGCAGCATCGCCCTTGGTGGCCCCGCTAGCGGCGCAACACGCCGATCATCCTGCTCGTGAAACTGAGCCGTTCGGCCATCACGGTAACCACATAAGTGAGAAGAGCCTGGCTTAGCGGGTAGTTCTCGCGTCTGATGCGTTCATAGTCGTCGATGCCCAGGGTATAAAGCACGCTGATCCACCTCCGCCTGGATGGTGGCACTGCGTGATCGCCCGGTGATGAGCCCCATCTCGCCGATCGTGGTGTGCGGTCCGAGACTACGTACGCGGGTCGAGCCACCCTCCTCCGGGCTCACGATGATTCCCACCCAGCCTTCGACAATGAAATGCATGCAATCGGCGGCATCGCCTTGCGAGGTCGGCGGCTTTCTCATTTTGATCGGCTTTCTCACCCGACCCGTGGCCTTCATCCTCGCTGGCGACATGGCGGTCGCCTATTTCATGGCGCATGCGCCCAGAGGCTTCTTTCCAACGCTCAACGGTGGTCAGCTGGCTATTCTCTTTTGCTTCGTGTTCCTTTTTCTCGTTTTCGCCGGCGCCGGTACGTGGAGTGTAGATGAGCACCTAGCTCGCTCGCGCTCACGCTGAACTTGCGCTGGTTGGCGGCGACGAAGAGTTTCTGTCCATTGTGATGGAATATAATCTGACCAATCTCAATTACTGGTTTCTGTCCGACCGGGCACTCACTTGCGTGGGACGCACCGGAGGCCAAGCGAGGGTGCAGTGCGGAGCCGGTTAAGGCGCCGTCTTCCCCTACACGATCCAACCGAGCTCGCGCGCCTTGTCGTTGGCGAGCTTCCAAGCGCTCGTGAGAAATTCCGCCTGATTCATTGGGGCGCGATGATCGTTCTTCATGGGGTAGCTCTTGGCGAGAAGTTGAGGCGAGTTAGCCGGTTTATGAAACGTCACGGTGTAGCTCGTGCCCGGCACCCTAACGACGATATAGCCGTTCTGAACTTCGGCCAGCAAATCCCAGCGCGATATTTTGATCCCCCGAAGAAAGCCGAACTGCGCTGTGGGGGGTATGCGTTCCCAGCGTCGGCTTCGGCCGGCGGCCCTCGACGTTCTTTAGGTGTGCGCGGGCTCCAGAACTGCCGTAGCTATCGGGTGGCTGCTAAACCGACCAGCATCCCGCGCACGCCTCAAGCTTAGACGTTTGTCCCCGAATGGCTCTTAGGAAAATGCGCCAGAAGGCGTCTGCTTCGGCCGGCGCGCTAACTTTTTTGTTTCGGAGCGTTGCTAGAGCGGCCCTGGAACGGTCTGTTACAAACCGCCACGATTAAGCTGTTCGAAGTTCGTATGCACTGTGCGTGATGGGCTGCACCATCACTTCTCCAAAGAGCGAGAGGCGTGGGGCTTCTTCTTTCTTAGGGCGTCGGCTTCGGCCGGCACCTTTTGTCGCAGGTGGCCAAATTGGAACAGACTCCGTACCGGGGAATGTTATGGTGAATCGAGACCAAGAAACGGGGGACTGACCTATGCGTGTCTTTCTAGCTTGCGCCATTATCATTACCGCTGCGGTTGGACTTGGTGGCTGCTTTCACCACCAGCAGTCGGTCGTCGAGCAGCCGATTTCGCACGCGCCGCTGAAATAGTGGAGACCGGACCAGGGACTTGATGGAAACGGGCTAGGCTACTAGGCTTACATTTCTCTGCATCTTACTCTCCTGCAATTGCCAGCCTCGGTCGGGTACTCCTCGTCCGGGGCTTTTGCGTCGAGATGCACACAGTCACGGGCCTCGGCTTCGTCGGCGTCCTTCTCTTCTCGCTGACGTGACGCCGTCGCGCCATTTGGCCGCGTCGTTAGTTTGAGACGGACTGATTAACGTTTTCGCCGGGTGGCCTTCGCGCCATTTGTATGTTCGAGCCCTCCCTGAAACCACGTCCTTCCTGCGCGAGGCTTCTCCTTTTGGGTCTGCCTCGCTCATGGCAAGACAACCTATCGGCGATAAGGCAATGACGGGGACCGAGCGACAGCGGAAGCGGCGTGAGCGGTTACGGCGAGAGCGCGAGGAAGCAGCGCGCGAAGCCGAAAAGTCACTCAAACCGATGCCCAGGGCAGAGCCCTAGACGGCTCCGGAACGACGACCTCAGTTGCGAGGGGTGGCGGCTCGGTCAAATCGGCAAGCTAATTTATTGGACTGCCTCGGTACTTGGCGTTATAGCCCTCGGCCTTGCCGCCTATGTCGCTGTGGCGCAGCAACTGAGGCGCAACCCAGCCCCCAAGGGACCTCCGCCATCTTGCGCGAGAAGGCCAGCGCCGTGCGGGCTTGGGAGAGCAGGTCGATGAAAATGCCGAGCCGCTCGCTATTTTTGCCCGGTCTTTCTTGCCTCGGCCCTTCTGACCGTGCGGGGACCATTTGAGGTAGAAACGAGCAAGAAGCGCATTTAAAAAAACCGATGCCGTGTTGCACGTCGCTTGGCGTCGTAGATCCCATCCCGCCGTGTCACTGCCACCCCCACAGATATTCACTGCACCGGGGGCACGGCGTTGAATCTAAAGGAGTCGGACGCGGCCCTGAATCTATAGAGCACCCCTTCTTCACCGAAGTTTGCAGGACGGCATCGAACTCGCCTTTCAACCTTGTGTATTCGGCCATCCGGGCCGGATCATTCACCATAAAAGCCGTCGGCCAGAAGACGACCGGAGCACCCGAAGGAGGCACTATTTCCCAAGTGTGCTTACTGTCGTCCCGCTCACCGCCTAGGTTGAAAGCTCTTTCGGAAACCAGCGCGGCTTCTTCGGCGAGTTGTCTGCAGTTGAGCTGATTATAGTTCGGTGAGAGCTGGCAAGAGACACGAGATTGCGCTGCCGCAAAGTGAAGAGAGCACCCTATGAGCGCGGCCGACTGGACGGCTGACGAGCTGCTCAGCAACGCCTCTCCGATACCTGCTCGGCTCGGCTTCGGCCGGCGCCATCTTCATCGCTTTTGGGCCCCCCTTTTGCAGCATCTGCTCATCTAGCTTAAAGACCAGATCAGCGATTTTCTTATTTTTGGCCATAATCTCTCGTAGACGCTGCTCCGTGAGTTTGTTGTGTTCCATTGCGTCGAATACCTCAAGCCAGTAATGAGCAAATACGGCGATCATCCCGCACCTCGGCAAGATCGAGCTGCAAAAGCTGAAGCCTTTGCAAGTCACCAATTGGCTGGCTGCGATCAGCAAGAGCGGTGGCCATGACGGGCGCCCCTTGATGGCGAGCACAGTAGGCCACGCGCGTTTGCTCCTATGCAGCGCATTTGCCGCCGCACAGCCCATAGGCAACCGACATGATGCTGCTGATCAGGCCGGCGAAGAGGTCTCTCGAGCCTGTCGCAAAGAGGCCGGTTACCGGGTTTCCGGTAACACCGTTGACGGACATGCCGACCAACCCTTCCAGGTCTCAACGCCTCGCCGGCTTCGGCGCGCGGCCCTCGGCCTCCCATCGTTGCCGGGCGGTTGCTAGGCTTTCGCGCTCGAGAAATTATGGCGTGATTCCGTGGTGACGCATAAGTTGGCGATATGACAGTTGTCTGACGACCAAGCGATCTGGGCCTACTCCGCCGCGTGCTTGGCCCGCTCGCCTGACGCGGCGCTGAGCTTCTGCAACAGGTCGATGGCGGCTTCGGCGATGGGCGTGCCGGGGCCAAAGATCGCCTTGGCGCCCGCAGCGCGCAGCTCCTCGTAGTCCTGTGGCGGGATGACGCCGCCAACCACCACCATGATATCGCCGCGGCCGAGCGCCTCGAGCGCCTCGCGCAAGGCCGGCACCAGGGTCAAATGGCCGGCGGCCAGCGACGAGACGCCGACGATATGCACGTCGTTCTCGGCGGCCTGGCGGGCGGCTTCCTCAGGTGTCTGGAACAGAGGGCCGATATCGACGTCGAAGCCCAGATCGGCGAAGGCCGAGGCAATGACCTTCTGCCCGCGATCATGGCCGTCCTGGCCCATTTTGGCAACGAGGATGCGCGGCCTCCGGCCCCGATCGGCCTCGAAGCGCTCGATCAGCTCGTTGACGCGGGTCAAGCTTCCGTCCATGCGGCCCATCTCTGCCCGATAAACGCCGGTCACCGCCGTGATTTCGGCGCGGTGCCGGCCGTACACCTTCTCGAGCGCATAGGAGATCTCGCCGACGGTCGCTTTGGCGCGTGCGGCTTCAACGGCGCCCTCGAGAAGATTGCCTGTACCTGTCTCAGCGTAACGGGTCAGCGCGTCAAGAGCCGAGCGCACCCTATCCTCGTCGCGCTCGGCTTTGAGGCGGGCGAGCTTCTGCAGCTGCTGGCGTCTGACCGAGCGGTTGTCCACCTTGAGGATGGCGATCTCGGCCTCGTTGTCTGGGCGATATTTGTTCACCCCGACGATGGTTTGGCGCCCTGAATCGATGCGGCCTTGGGTCGCCGTCGCCGCCTGCTCGATCATGCGCTTGGGGATGCCCGCCTCGATGGCTTTCGCCATGCCGCCAATCTTCTCGACCTCCTCGATATGGCTCATAGCGCGCTCGGCAAGATCGTAGGTGAGACGCTCGACATAGAAGCTTCCGCCCCAGGGATCGATGCTGCGGTTGGTTCCGGATTCCTGCTGCAGCATCAGTTGGGTGTTGCGGGCGATGCGCGCCGAGAAATCGGTCGGGAGTGCGAGCGCCTCGTCGAGCGCGTTGGTGTGCAGCGACTGGGTGTGGCCTTGCGTTGCCGCCATGGCTTCGACGCAGGTGCGCACGACGTTGTTGAACACGTCCTGGGCGGCGAGGCTCCAGCCGCTCGTCTGGCAATGGGTGCGCAGCGCAAGCGAGCGCGGGTCCTTGGGCGCGAACGCCTCGGCCATCAGCTTTGCCCAGAGGAGACGCGCGGCGCGCATCTTGGCGATCTCCATGAAGAAGTTCATGCCGATCGCCCAGAAGAAGGAGAGCCGCGGCGCAAAGGCGTCGACGTCGAGGCCGGCCTTGATGCCGGCGCGCACATATTCGATGCCGTCGGCAAGCGTGTAGGCGAGCTCGAGATCCGCGGTCGCGCCGGCCTCCTGCATGTGATAGCCGGAGATCGAGATCGAGTTGAATTTCGGCATCTTCTGGCTGGTGTAGGCGAAGATGTCCGAGACGATGCGCATCGAGGGGGCGGGCGGATAGATGTAAGTGTTCCGCACCATGAACTCTTTGAGGATGTCGTTCTGGATCGTGCCTGAGAGCTGCTCCGGCGGCACGCCTTGTTCTTCGCCCGCGACGATGAAGAGCGCGAGCACGGGCAGCACCGCGCCGTTCATGGTCATGGAGACCGAAACCTGGTCGAGCGGGATGCCGTCGAACAAAGTGCGCATGTCGTAGATGGAATCGATGGCGACGCCTGCCATGCCGACATCGCCGGTGACGCGGGGATGGTCCGAATCGTAGCCGCGATGGGTGGCGAGATCGAAGGCGATGGAGACGCCCTGCTGGCCGGCGGCGAGGTTGCGGCGGTAGAAGGCGTTCGAGTCCTCGGCGGTGGAGAAGCCGGAATATTGCCGGACCGTCCAGGGCCGCTGCACATACATGGTGGGGTAGGGGCCGCGGAGATAGGGCGGCACGCCCGGCAGGCCATTGAGGAAGTCGAGCCGCGCAATATCGTCGGCGCCATAGACCGGCTTGACGGCGATCCCCTCGGGCGTTTGCCAAGCACCGGCCCCGGCAGGCTCGACGCCGGCGCGGTTGCCTGCGTCGAAATTGATCGCAGCGAAGGCCGGGATGCGGGTCATGCGCTCAGCCTTTCATAGGCACTCTGCAGGACGCCAAGCGTATCACAGCCTTGATAGATGAACGTTCCGATACCGGCGGCTTCCAATGTCTGCCGGTTGTCGCCGGGCCTGCCCGTCAAATAGTTGTGCCTGGCTCCAGCAGCGGCGAGCGCCTTCGCCGCATCGGTCGCTTCGCTCGCATAGACCTTGTCGGACGAGCAGAGGCAGGCGAGCCTTGTTCCCGACGCTTCGAATGCCGCGGTGAGAGCGGCGATGTCGGTCTTCACCTCTCCCATAGGGAGAGGTCGGGCCGGCGCCGAGGGCGACGGACCGGGTGAGGGGTTAGAGCTTAGACGTGAGGCTTGATCCCCCTCACCCGACGCCTGCGGCGTCGACCTCTCCCCGCCGGGGAGAGATGGCGCCGAGGCGCCTGCGTAACTGATTGCCGCGATACCGCCCGACTCGAACAGGCTCTTGGCGAAGCTCGCCCGCGCGTTGAAATCTGAGGGGCGTCCGAGGCAGGCAAGAAATACTTTGGGGCGTCCGCCATGGCGGGAGAGATAGGCGTCGCTTTGAGCCCGCAAGAGCTCGAAAGGCTCGGCGAGCCTGAAACGTGGGAGCGGCTCGATGCGCTGGCCCTGCGCGGCGTCGACCGTGGCGTTCTTTGGCGCTTCGAGCACGGCAACCGGTTCCTCGGTAAGATCGGGGAAGTCGCTGGTGCCGATGAGAGAGTCCTTCCGACGCGCGATATTCGCCTCTCGTTCCGCCCGCACCTTGGCCACGGCCTGCTGGATCGACCCGGTCTCCAGCGCTTTGGCCGTGCCGCCCGTCCGCTCGATCTCCTGGAACAACGCCCAGGCGCGCATGCAGAGCTGATCGGTGAGAGATTCGATGGCGCCGGACCCCGCCGCCGGATCGGCGACGCGTTGGAGGTTCGCTTCCTCGATCAGAATGGTTTGCGTGTTGCGGGCGATGCGGCGCGCAAACGCGTCCGGGAGCCCAAGCGCAGCGCTGAAAGGAAGCACCGTTATCGCGTCGGCGCCGCCGATGGCGGCGGCAAATGCGGCGATGGTCCCACGCACGATGTTCCCGTAGGCGTCGCGCCGCGTCATCATGCGCCAGGCGGTCTCGGCGGTGACGATGGCGCGCGAAGGCTTGAACCGGCAGGCTTCCTCGATGCGCGTCCAAAGTTTTCGGATCGCCCGGAACTTGGCGATGGTGAGGAACTGATCCTGGTCCGCGGCGAGGCGAAAGAAGATGTAGCGGCGCGCATCGTCGAGCTTGATGCCGCCCGCTTCCAGCGCGCGTAAGTAAGCGATGGCATTGGCGAGCACGAAGGCAAGTTCCTGCGCCTCGGAGCCGCCCGCCGCATGCACGGGCCTGCCGTCGGCCACGGCGAAGGGGCCGGTGAAGCCTTGATTCGCAAGACCGGAGATCAGGCCCGTCACCATGGCTGCAAGCTCGGTCCAAGGCATGGGGACGACGCCCAGCGTCGCCATGGCGCCGAGCGGGTCGAAGCCGAAGCGGATCTGCAACGAAGAAGGCGCAAGCCCTTTCGCCTTGACGTAGCTGGCCACCACGTCGGCGACCTGCCGCGATAGCGGCCCGAAGTCGAGCTCCAGCGTAACCCCGGCGTCGAGATGGACGCCGTTCAGCGCTTGCGCGATCGCAGCTTCGGTTGCCGACAGCGTATAGCCGAAATCGCCGACGGCGCCCGCGAACACGAGCACAAACCCGCTAGCGGCGTTGTGCAGATCATCGAGGATTTGCGCGTTTGCAGCTTCGGGGTCGGGGAGATCGATGCGCTGCATCATTCCCCAAGGCGCGCCTGGGGCGCGGCCTGGGATCACGCTTGCCCCGACCGCGCGCGCATAGAGCGGCTCGATAACGATGCCGTCATAGGTGGTCGAGCGGAGCGACGCGAAGGGCGCCCCCTTCAGCGCCTCCTGCACGAGCGCCTGCCAATCCGCTTCTTCAGCTGAAGGAAAGTCGCGCGCCAAGGAAAATTCAGCCATCGTCATCCTAGCCTTACCCCGTCTCGTCACCTCCTAGCACGAAGCCTAAGGGCCAAGAAAGCATGCGGCCTTGAGACGAAAAAGAGCACGGCCAGCCCCTGGAGCCGTCTTTGCGGTCGCCTCCGGCAACCGGTAGATTGCAGATTGATTCGTGAGGAGGAGTGGCCATGGCCAAGCGCAAGGCGGCGCCGAAGCAAGGCAGCGGAACCGGCGGGACGGCTGAGACCGCGACTGCCGAAAGCGTCTATCTCGGGAAAAGCATCAAGCCGGAGTTCATTCTTCTCCGGCTTGCCAACCGGCACGGCCTGATCACGGGCGCTACTGGTACCGGCAAGACGGTCACGCTCCAAGGCCTGGCCGAAGGCTTCTCGGATCTGGGCGCGTGTTCTACGCCGACGTCAAAAGCGACCTTTCTGGTCTTGCCGAGGCTGGCACACCGAAACCGTGGATTGAGGAGCGTGCCAAGGAGATCGGTTTCAAGAACGAATTCCGTGGTTACCCAGTGATCTTCTGGGACCTGTTCGGCGAGCAAGGTACTCCGATCCGGGCCACGATCTTCGAGATGGGTCCGCTGCTTCTCTCCCGCCTCATGGACCTAAATGAGACGCAAGAGGGCGTGCTGAACATCGCCTTCAAGCTCGCCGATGAGGAGAAGGCCAAGGATAAGAATTTTCAGCTGGTTGATCTCAAAGACTTGCAAGCGTTCCTTGAGGATTTGGCCGCTCGGTCCGATGAACTCACCACGAAATACGGCAACATCGCCAAGGCCACGGTGGGGACCATTCAGTGCTCCAGGTGGTGCGGCTGATTCGGTCGAAGGGCGTCGGCGTCTATTTCGTGACGCAGAATCCGCTCGACGTTCCCGACACGGTGTCGAGTCAGCTCGGCAATCGCGTGCATCACGCGCTCCGCGCCTTCACGCCGATGGAGCAGAAGGCGGTGAAAGCGGCGGCCACCATTTTTCGCGCCAATCCAGCCTTCGACACCGAGAAGGCGATCATGGAGCTTGGCGTCGGCGAGGCTTTGGTGTCCACCCTCGACCCCAAGAGGCAGCCGACGATTGTTCAGCGCACGCTGATCCACCCGCCGAACTCACGCGTGGGGCCGGTCACCGATGCCGAGCGCAAGGCCATCATCACGTCGAGCCCGGTGGCAGGCATATATGATGAGGTCGAGGACGGCGAGTCGGCCTATGAGATCCTAAAGAAGCGCGCCGCCGACCGCACCGATGCCGAGGCCTCGGCGCAGAGCGATCAACCCGCGGCGAAGAAGTCCGGGGGCGGCTCTCGCAGCGATGGATTCTGGACAACGTTCGGCAAGCAGATCATCAGATCCGTCGTGCCGGCGGCAACGCGGATGGCGGAACGTGCCATCAAGGATGGCGTGGCCGGCGCAATCAAGCGCGGTACGTTTGGGGGCATCAAGCGCGGCGGCAATTTTACCGGATACAGCCTTAAGCCGCTGGAGAGGGAGAACGATAAGTAGGTTCTGGCCGGCTAGCAGTGATAGCGGGTGACCGCTCGCGCGCAAGCCCTCGATCAGTTGGCCGTTTGGCCGTTTGGTCGCGGCGGCGGCTTGGGCGGGGCTTCACGGGAATTCGCTGAGTCGCTATTGCTGCCCCATGCTCACCCTTGAAGGCATTACCCTGCGCTTGGGCGGCCATCTCGTCCTTGATCGCGCTTCTGCATCCCTGCCGCCGAAGAGTCACGTTGGCCTCGTGGGGCGCAACGGTGCAGGTAAATCGAGCGCAAAACCGGCTAAAGGCGCTGGCGGCGATGGAGCCGATCGCTGCGGCGGTCGAGGACCCCTCGCTCGTCTTCGACTTTCCGAGCCCCAAGGAGCTACGCCCGCCGCTCATCGTGCTCGATGACGCTTCGGTCGGGTATGTCGCCGGCGTGCCCGTGCTGTCGCGGTTGAATTTACGGATCGATCCCGATGACCGCCTTGCGCTAGTGGGCCGCAACGGCAACGGCAAGACGACATTGGCGCGCCTCCTTGCAGGTCAGCTGAAGCCAATGGGCAGATCGCTGGTCGCCAGCGGCAAATTGCGGGTCGGTTATTTCGCGCAACATCAGATCGAGGAACTGGTCGCGGACGGGACGCCGCTTCAGCACATGGAGCGCCTGTTGCCAGGAGCTAAGCCCGGCGAGATCCGTGCTCAGCTCGGCCGCTTCGGATTCTCGGGCGACAAGGCGAATCTGAAGGTGCGCCAGCTCTCCGGCGGCGAGCGGGCGAGGCTGTCGCTGGCGCTCATCACGCGGGACGCGCCGCATATTCTGATCCTGGACGAGCCGACCAATCACCTTGACGTGGATGCACGCGAGGCGCTGGTTCAGGCCTTGACCGACTTTGGCGGGGCGGTGCTGGTGGTCAGTCATGACCGCCATTTATTGGGGCTGATCGCCGATCGGCTCCTATTGGTCGACGACGGGACGGCAAGAGAGCTTGAAGGCAGTCTCGACGATTACCGCAACATGGTGCTGGGTGCCGGCCGCGGCGCTGCGGAGGATGTCCGGTCTGGCAAACGAGTCAGCCGAGAGACCGAGCTGATGAAGGCGCGGGCCGAGGTCGAGTGCAACATTGCCACAGCCGAGCATCGCTGGCTGGAAGCAAGCGAGGCCGCGGAACGCGCCAGCGTCGACATGGCAACGCGCGGCGGGCAGACCTCCGCGGACGCAGAGCAACACAGTTAGGGGCGTGAACGGTCGCCGTTGAAACGCGGACGGGCAGCCCGTTCGAGCCGCCTGCTGCAAATCCGTGCAAATCCGGCAATAAGCTGCCTTATTTCGGTGCGGAGTCGAGCAATTCCTCGACATGTTCCCAATTGACGAGGTTGTCGAACCAGGTCTCGAGATATTTCGGCCGCAAATTGCGGTAGTCGATGTAATAAGAGTGCTCCCACACATCGCAGCCGAGCAACGGCCATCCGCCATGGGGAAGCGGGTTTTCGCCGTTCGGCGTCTTGGCCACCGCGAGCTTGCCGTCGTTCAGCGTGAGCCAGCACCAGCCCGAGCCGAACTGGGTCTTGCCCGCATCGATGAAGTCGGCGCGGAACTTGTCGTAGCCGCCGAGATCGCTGTCGATCATGGCTTGCAGCTTGCCCGGCAGCTTCTTGCCGCCGCCGCCCTTCTTCATCCAGGGCCAGAAATGATTGTGGTTGAAGTCCTGGCCGGCATTGTTGAACACGGGCTGGTTCTTGCCGTAGCTCGCCTTGACGATCTCCTCGAGGCTCATGCCCTCGAAGCCTGAGCCCGGCAACAGCTTGTTCAGCATGTCGACATAGGCTTGGTGATGCTTGTCGTGATGATATTCGAGCGTCTCGGCCGACATGTGGGGCTCGAGCGCGTCATAGGAATAGGGGAGTTTCATGAGTTCGAAGGCCACGGCAGTCCTCCCGGGGGCGGGGTTTCTCGGGGAAAGTCCGGCGAAAGCTAACGGTTCCCGACTGTCGAGGCAAGCGAGCCGATGGGCTTTGCCAGACACGCAAAAGCGCGAAGGCCGAAAGGCCTCCGCGCTTCTGTAAGCAGGAAGGTTAGTTGGGCGTGCGAGCCGAGTTTGGCGCAAGCGCCGTGAAGGGCGCATGAAGCGCGAATGAAAGCTAAATGAACGGGTTGGGTGAGTTTGGGTGGGCGCGGAGCCCCTGAACTCCGCGCCAGGTGCCGAGGAAGGTTTGCTTTATCAGTTACAGGGATCTGACGCTTCGGACATTGCGTCCCTGCGCCTGAACCCCGCATGAACCGGCAATGCAGGATCGGTTCAGGAAAGAACCAATGGGTAAAGCCTACTTCACCAAGACCTGCAGCTCCTTGAACTCGGGCGTGCCGGCTTTGCCCAGCCACTCGAACAGTACCATTTCGCTGTCGACGACGTCGGCGCCGGCCTTGAGCAGACGGGCGAGGGCTAGCCTGCGGCTGGCTTTCTCTCGGGAGGCAACCGCGTCGGCGACCACGAAGGCTTCGAAGCCCTGCTCCTCGAGATCGATTGCGGTCTGCGTGACGCAGACATGAGCTTCGATGCCGCCAATTACCACTTGCGGTCGCCCCTGGCGGCGAAGCTCATGTAGCCGATCGCGCAACGGCACAGCTTTCAGGCAGGAGAACTCGACCTTCTCCACGACCGCTCCGGCGTAACCAAGCGCCTCGCGAAGGGGCTCGACCGTGGGCCCGAGCCCCTGGGGATACTGCTCCGAGTATGTAATCGGAATTTCGAGCGTCCTGGCGGCGTGCACGAGGCGCACGCAACGCTCGACGACGCGCTCCTTGTCCGACACTGCCGCCAGCAGCTTTTCTTGGACGTCGATGATGAGCAGCTGGGATTTGTCGCGGGTGAGGAGCATGGGTTCACGTGCCGATGTAGGGCGAGACTCAGTACTCTCGCACAGGTGACGGCGAGCCGCCTAGACCTGCGATCAGAAGAGCGAAGGCGTAGGCGAGCGCCACCTCCTTCAGCCGCTCGAAACGGCCCGAGGCGCCGGCGTGCCCAGCCTCCATATTGGTGCGCAACAGAAGCAGATTGTCGTTGGTCTTGCGCTCGCGCAGTTTCGCCACCCATTTCGCCGGCTCCCAATAGGTCACGCGCGGGTCGGTGAGCCCGGCCAGAGCGAGAATGTGCGGGTAGCCTTGGGGCTCCACATTGTCATAGGGCGAATAGGCGGCGATGGTGCGATAGGCCCCTACGCTCTCGATCGGATTGCCCCATTCGGGCCACTCCGGTGGAGTGAGCGGCAAGCTCGCATCCAGCATGGTGGTAAGCACGTCGACGAACGGCACCTCGGCGATGACGCCCAGAAACAGCTCGGGCGCCATGTTGGCGACGGCTCCCATCAGCATGCCGCCGGCGCTGCCGCCATGGGCGACGATGCGACCTTCGGAGGTGAATCCTTCACGCGCGAGATAGTCGCCCGCGGCGATGAAGTCGGTGAAGCTGTTCATCTTCTTCTCCCGCTTGCCCTCCTTGTACCAGCGGTAGCCCTTGTCCTTGCCGCCCCGCACATGGGCGATGGCGTAGACAAGGCCGCGATCGACGAGGCTCAAGGCGTTGGTGGAGAAGCCCGCGGGGATCGACATGCCATAGGCGCCATAGCCGTAGAGCAGCAGCGGTGCCGAACCGTCGAGCGGGGTCTGTTTGCGGTAGAGAAGCGAGACCGGCACCGTCTCGCTGTCTTTTGCCGGCGCCATCACCCGGCGCGTGACGTAGTTGGAAGGGTCGTGGCCGCTCGGGATTTCTTGCGTCTTGCGCAAGGTGCGTTCGCGCGTCTCCATGTCGTAGTCAAACACCTGCGCCGGCGTCGTCATCGACGAGTAGGTAAAGCGGAGCGTGCTCGTGTCGTCTTCGTAGCCAGGCGACATGCCGAGCGCGTAGGCCTCCTCGGCGAAGGCGATCTCATGCTCGGCTCCGTCGGCAAAGCGCCGCACGACGATGCGCGGCAGTCCGTCCTCGCGCTCGAGCCGCACGAGATGGTCCTTGAAGGTCACCATGTCGAGGATAAGACGGCCTGGCCGGTGCGGCTCGATCTCGCGCCACTCCGCGCGGCCGGGACTTTCGACTGGGGCTTCGACGATGCGGTAGTCCTCGGCGCCGTCCGAATTGGTGAGGATGACGAGCCGGTCGCCACGATGCTCGACGGAATAATCGTGCTCGGGCTCTCGGGGACTGACAAGACGCGGAGGCGCCGAGGGATCGTCGGCGTCGATCAGGCTCACCTCGGTGGTCTCGTGGTCGTGCACGCTGAGCAGCAGGAAGCGGCGGCTTTGGGTGGCGCCGAGGCCTAGAAAATAGGCGGGGTCGGGCTGCTCGTGCAGGACGGCATCGGCGATCTCGGTACCAATATCATGGCGGAGCACCCGGCGCGGGCGATGCTCGTCATCGAGCCAGATATAGAGCAGGGTCCGGCTATCCGACGCCCATTCGAAAGCTCCGTTATTGTCGGCGATCCGCGCATCGACGACGGCGCCGGACTCCGCCTCGATGATCTGGATCGTGAAGAACTCCGATCCCTTCGTATCCACGGCATAAGCGATCAATTTGTGGTCGGGGCTGTGCGAGGCGTTGGCGATGCGGAAATAGGCATGGTCGCGGGCAAGCGCGTTCCCGTCGATCAGGAGCCGCTCCGCTCCGCCGCCCCGCGGCTTGCGGCAGAACAGCGGGTGCTGACCGCCGGTGACGAAACGCGTGTAGTAGGAGAACGTGCCATCGGGGGCCGGCACCGTCGCGTCATCTTCCTTGATGCGACCCTTCATCTCGGCGAAGAGCGCCTGTTGCAGGGCCTCGGTCTCAGCCAAAATGCCTAAGCTGTAGGCGTTCTCGGCTTCGAGATGGGCCTGGATCTCGCGGTCGAGCTCATTTGGATTGCGCATCACCGCTTGCCAGTTCGAGGCGCGCAGCCAAGCGTAGCCGTCGACCCGCACGATCCCGTGTTGGGACGAGGTGGACGGCCTGCAGGAGGCGCGGGGAGGGGTTATCCCCGCGCGAGGTGGTTTGGCATCCATCCGGTTAGATTTACTCGGAGTCCTTGCCAGCTGGCTCGTCACCGTCGAGCTTCAGGGCGACCCCGTTGATGCAGTAGCGGAGACCGGTGGGATTGGGGCCGTCTGGAAAGACGTGGCCAAGATGTGCTTCGCATTGGGCGCAGCGTACTTCGGTGCGACGCATGAACAGGGCCCGATCTTCGCGCTCGCTCAGCGCAGTGGCATCCGAAGGCGCATAGAAGCTCGGCCAACCAGTCCCTGAATCATATTTCGTTTCAGAGCTGAAGAGCGGGGCGCCGCAGCAGACGCAGCGATACATGCCGTCGCGTTTCTCCTGCCAATAAGGATGGCTGAACGCGCGCTCGGTTCCGTGCTTGCGCGTCACCCGGAACTGTTCGGGACTTAGCTTCTCGCGCCACTCCGCATCGGTTTTGACGTCTTTGCCAGGTTTGTCCATTTCTGGCTCCAGGGTTCTGGGCATGGATGCAAATCTTCCTTTTTTCTCGTATTGGCTTGTCTGCAATATAATACTCGAAATCCCCTCTTAAGAGGGTGCGCCCGGCTGCTCACGCAGGATTGATTGTCCTTCGCGCCTGAGTATCCCGGTTAACGTGTCGCGCAGACGCGTGAGATTTTTTGCAGTGATTGCAGACATCGCAAATTAGACTTAAGCAGCTGGTTGGGTACAATGGCGGCGGGCGAAAGTCGCGTATTCGTTCACTATATTAATTCAGCCTACAGTCTTCATGAGAAACGATGCATTGCGCATTTGTGAAAAGGTGCTATATATGCAGATGCGTAGTGCGCCTTTATGCGGAGCACAGTCTCTAGTTGCGAAAACAATGCAACTTCCGGCCACAAAAACGGCATAATCTGGGTCGCGTGACCAGGGAGATGCCAGAACATTTGCACACCGTTGCCGTGCTTGTGAGGTGCGGGGACTGTGCAGGATCAAAGGAGCGACTTAATGGAAGAAAATCTGGAAAAGAACGAGCTCGTCGAACTCACGGCTGAGATTGTCTCCGCCTATGTTAGCAACAACACGGTCGTGGCTACCGACCTTGCCGGGGTGATCCACAATGTGTTCGATGCCCTGAGCAGGGCGTCTGCCGCCTCAGGCCAGCCGGCCCGGGAGGAGCTGAAGCCCGCCGTCCCGGTCAAGCGGTCGGTCACACCCGAATTTATCGTGTGCCTCGAGGACGGTAAGAAGTTCAAATCGCTGAAGCGCCACCTGCGCACGCATTACGATCTGTCGCCCGAAGAATATCGGGAGAAGTGGGGCTTGCCGCACGACTATCCCATGGTCGCCCCGAATTATGCCGCCGCGCGTTCCGATCTCGCCAAACGCATGGGACTTGGGCAGCGTCGCCGTTAGCAAAACGAATCGGCTGTACAGCGCGGCGCATCCCTGGCCGCGCTTCCGCCGCTTCGCCGCGCCAGCCTTCTCCAAATCGAGTGGTGCGCACCGAAAGTTACCACAACCTATTGTGACTCTTAGAGAACCTGCTCCGGAGGCTTGCACGGAGCGGCCGAACTCCACATAGTCGCCTCTGACGTGGCGATTCGCGAGCTGCTGCAAGGCTTGCTGGAGGGGGGCCGATGCTGTCCGTACGGGCTTTTCGGGCGCAGTTGGTGACGCAGGGACAGCGTGAGCTGTACGACTATTGGCGTCACTCCGCGGGGACCCGGCCAATGCCATCACGCTCCGACCTTGATCCATTCAGCGTGCCCAAGCTCCTTCCTTGCATCGGTCTGATCGACGTCGCCGGCGGGTTGGGAGATGCCCGGTTCAGGCTGGCGGGGACGCGCCTCCACGACATCTATGGCGAGGAGATCACCGGCAAGCGTATCGACCGGGTTTTCGCGGGCGCTGCCGCCGACTACTGGCAGCGGGTCCATGGCTGGGTGGTGGAGCATGGCGCGCCGCTCTATGGCGTGGTGCGCGGACCGGCCGAGGGCCGTGACCATATTGTGCTGTTCTGGCTGCGGTTGCCGCTCTCGCAAGACGGGCGCGTCGACAGAATCCTCTGCTACGACACCGCGGGCCCTACCGAGACCGTCCATGCCAGCACCGGACGCGCTTTGCGGCGCTATCCGGCTCCTCAGCCGCAGATGTGGAGCGCGCAGCGGCGGGCGCATTGCTGAGCCTCGGGCTTCTGCGGCGTAGGCGCCAGCTCACCCTTATAGGCACTCAACAAGACCAAGGTGGCGGTTGAGCTCGTAGCTCCAATGGCCCGCGGCGCCGCTCGGCGCGAAGCGCTCGTTCAAGCTTCGCCAGGATGCGCATGCTGCCTTCCGGGCTCAAATCTTCAGGCGCGGGAGATCGCGGGCCCTGAGGTAGTACCCGGACCCTGCCTCGACCATCGTGCCGAAGATGCGGGACGCTGACGAATCGGCTCGCAATCCCTGACCCGCCTTCGCCCTGAGCGATCAGCATGCCCTCAAGCGCAGGCCGGGAGGATTGAACGGGGATAGATGTGCCGGCCTCGGGTTGGCGCGGCCTCCGTCGCGGACGCGCAAGCCTTCGCGCTGACCCTCAACGCTTCTTCTCTCTTAGCGACTTATCCCGGGCTCCGCTGTTGCCCCCTAGAGTGTGATAGGTATCAATTCGCGATGTCATACTTGACACCACAAGGCCCAATCCCTGCAAATCGCGCTCACGCGTCTTGCCAGGCATTACGGGCTCGATGTCGCCGAGGAGAGGCACCGGCGCGAAGGGAATCGCGTTTCGCCATTGGGGGAGCAAGGACTATCGGTCCCACCCTGGATGCCTGGCGTGGGTCTAACGATCAGTGAAGCGAGGGCGCCTTGGCGATCGCCTCCCGCGCGTCCTTGCGGATCCTCTCAACCATCGCCAGCAGCCCGTTCGAGCGTTGCGGTGTCAGGTGCTCCTTGAGATGCAGCCGACCGAGAACGGCGTTGGCGTCGGTGCCGAGAATCGCGTCGGCCGTCTTGCCGGAGTAAAGGGCGAACAGGATCGCGATGAGGCCACGGACGATATGGGCGTCGCTATCGCCGAGAAAACTTAAGTGGGGAACGGTGTCATCTGGATCGACCCTGGTCGCGAGCCACACTTGGCTCACACAGCCCTGCACCTTGTTGGCAGCGTTCCGGGCATTCTCAGGCAAAGGCGGAAGCCTCCGCCCGAGCTCGATCACGTAGCGGTAACGATCCTCCCAATCTTCGAGCAGCTCGAAATCGGCAACGATCTCGTCGAAGCTCGCGGCCGAATGCGCCTCTTCCCTTTGCAATGGCTGTGGGGTGTCCATGCAACCAATATAAGCGGGATTGGGGGGATCTGCGACTCAGCAGGCAGGATTTCAGGGCGCGCACCTTGGATGGGAAAGGGGGGACCATCCTTAGGTGCGCGCCCCTGGCAGGTGTGCTGCCAAAGCCGATCGTTCGGCAAGCGACGGCCCGTGCGTGCGTCGGCACCCCCGGCGGCGGTCGCGGGTTGGCGGACTGTTCGAGGCGCCGCAGTCCTGCTCCAGGCCTTTCGCCTAGATGCCGGCGCCGCGCCGTCCGCCCCAGGCCGGCATGAGATCGTCACGGTTGAGCGTGTTTTGCGAATTGGTCGGCTCGACGCTCGCAGGCTCCACGGTGACAGGTGCCGTGGCCCAAGACTCCATGCTCGCCTGCGCGACGGCTGCCTGGTCGAGGCTCGAATGTTTTGCGTCTGCGCCCTCGGCAGCGGCCTTATCATCCGCGCCTGGGGCTTGCGCATCGCTAGCGGTCCCCCCGGTTTCCTGCCGGATGAATCCCATGAGCATTGAAACGCCGAATTGTGCCTTCTCCACGAAAACGCCAAAAGCGTCCTTGCCCGTGGCGCAAACCCCGGGATTCCGGTCACAGAAGCCGCTCACGTCCTTCACGGCCGCCTGTGCGGTGCCATAGACTTCGCTCTGCTGTTGCTCATTGGTCGGAAGCAGCAGAACGAGGATTATGAGCCAAAAAGCCGTCCTAATGAGAAACATCACAGTGCCCCTTTCGATCCAGATGGCGGCTCTCGCCCGCCAGGTACCTTCCCCATAGGTAGGGCTACTATAATCCGGAGAAAATAAGCGAGTTTCACTACTGCCAGTCAATTTTGCCTAAAATCTATATTTAGGTTTAAGAGACATCTAAGCGGTCGCTTTGGCTTAAGCTTCTGATAACGTCCCCTAATCGCACTAAAGTTGTATGAAATTTTGAATAAAGATTCGATCCCCCAGACCCGTACGATTCGTGAGCGGGCCTTGATCAAGGCGTTGCGATCTCGCTCGACTCCGGGCGCAAGAGCGTCAAAGGATGCCGAATTTTGGCGCCGCCCGCGCTCGCCATTGCAACTTTAGGCTTCCTTAAGCGAGCACCCGAATAATCGAGACTAGAATAAAGACAATCGGGGACGCAGCGGCGAGTGGCCCGCTCCGAGATGCGCGTGTTCGTCAACAAGAGTTTGCGCGGGTTCGCTGCCTATTTCGGTTCGCTCGTGCACGAATCCGTGCGCGACGATGTCCTGACCGCTGCTCGCCAACAGGCTTTCATCGCAGCGCATCTGCTCGCGGGCTTGCTCGCGCTCTGCCTCTTCCCGGTCTATCTGGTGTTGTGCGGGAAGCCGTCGCTGCTTGGCGCTGTCGCCTTTCTCTGGTTCCTCTCACCGATCGGCATCGCCGTCTTCCTATCGCGCACCGGCAAGCTCGGCACCGCGCATCTGATTTCGGCGGCGAATTTCGCTGGGCTCGTCACCTTCTCGGCGTGGCTCACAGGCGGCATCACCTCCTTTCTCGTCCCCTGGATGGTGGTCGTCCCCCTGGAGGCCGCGCTGTCGACCGATCGGCGTGTGGTCGCCTGGGCGGCGGGGGTCGCTTGTCTCGGCCTTTCCGTGCTCGCGGTCGGCGGGGCTCTTGGCCTTGTGCCGACCATGCCAACCCCACCAGTGTCGCCCACGCTGCTTGCGCTGTTCGGAGCTATGAGCGCCGCCGCCTACGCCGCGGGACTCGCGATCAGCGTGCAGCTCGTCCACATGCGATCCGAGGATGCCGTTCGCATCGGCGAGGAGCGCTACCGGCTGCTCGCTGAGCACGCGACCGACATGATCACGCGCCACGACGGCAGGGGCCGCGTGTTATTCGCTTCGCTTGCCGCACAGCAGCTATTGGGCGAGCCAGCTGCCAGGCTTCACGGCGACGGCCTGTTCGAGCGCGTGCATGTCGCCGACAGGCCCGCTTATCTCACGGCGTTGTCACAGTGCTTCGCCAACAACGAACCTATCACCGTCGAGTTCAGGGTGCGCCGCTCGTCCGGCCCGGGAAGATATCTCTGGGTCGAGATGCGCTGCCGGCCATTGCGGTTCGAGACATCGCAGGGCACCGGTGTCCTCGCCGGCACCAGAGACATCTCGGAACGCAAGGCGCAAGAGACCGAGCTATTGCGAGCCCGCGATGAGGCGGAGAGCGCCAGCCGCGCCAAGACCCAGTTCCTCGCCAATATGAGCCATGAACTCAGGACTCCGCTCAACGCGGTGATCGGTTTTTCGGAAATCCTGAATCGCGAGCTGTTTGGTGCATTGGGCGAGCAACGCTACCGGGACTACGCCCGGCTCATCCATGAAAGCGGCGAGCACCTTCTCAACGTCGTCAACGACATTCTCGACATGTCGAAGATCGAGGCCGGCAGGTTCAAGATCGTGAAGGAGCCGTTCGACGTGGCCTCGCTGATCAATTCTTGCGGCGAGGTCATGCGTCACGCGGCGGAGAAGAAGCAGCTCGCGCTGATCACCGAGGTTTCATCCGCCGTGCCCGAGCTTCTCGCCGATAAGCGCGCTTGCAAGCAGATGCTGCTCAACGTGATCTCGAACGCGATAAAATTCACCGATGCCGGCGGGTGGGTCCGCATCTCGGCACGGGTGGAGGAGGACCGGGTGGAGCTCGTTGTGGCCGACAATGGGATCGGCATTGCTGAGCAGGACCTGCCCAAGCTCGGGAATCCCTTCGTGCAGGCTGACAATTCCTACGACCGAAGCTATGACGGTGCCGGTCTTGGCCTGTCGGTGGTCAAAGGGCTCGCGCGTCTGCATGGCGGCAGGCTGGAGATCGCAAGCAAGCTTGGTCACGGCACCACCGCTACGATCGTCTTGCCGCTGGGGTCTCCGCAGAACGAACCGAAACTAGGCCCGAAGCCGTTGCCCGCCGTCACTGCGGCGTGAGCTGCTTCACCGAGCAGACCTGCGCTACTTGCGGGTGCGGCTCCCCGTTTAGCAACTCTTTAGCTTCGGCAGCCAAGATGGATTCTCCAGGGGGTTGTCGGGCGACCCTCGGTCAAGAAACCTGTTTAGTTGACCGTGAGCGATGGGTGTAATGGTGGCGCGGCTTGTGTTCCTGGCCTTTGTTGGCCTGACCGGCTTCATCATTTACAATGCGCTCTACCTGCAGGAGCAACGCAACGCCGCGATCCTGCCAGCGGTCGTTCCCAAGGCCACGCCGACGCCACGCATGCCGAGCGCCGCCGCAACCAAGCCGCCGCAACCGGCAACGATCCCCGCGGTGAGAACGGACGTACCCCCCCTGCCGGGTCAGGAGGCCCCGCAGCAGCTTGTAACCGCAATTCAGCGGGAGCTTGCGGCGCGCGGCTATGACAGCGGGCCGGCAGACGGAAAATTGCGCGACGACACGCGGAAGGCGATAGGTTCCTTCGAGAAAGACCATGGACTTCCCGTTACCGGCGCGCCCTCGGATGCGCTCTTGCGCCACATCCTTCTCGGCGAGGCGGTAGCGCCCGGGGCCAGTACCGGGTCGGTGGCGAGCACCCCGAGCAGCGTTTTGCGTGCGAAGCCAAGCCCGATGGCAAAAGGAGACCAGACGGTGAAACAAGTGCAACAGATCCTTGCCGATCTCGGCTATGCACCGGGACCCATCGATGGGGAGATAGGAAGCGAGACCGAGCGCGCCCTGAGTGCCTTTCAGCGCGACCGCAAGATCGCGCCAACCGGCCGCATCACGCCCGACCTGTTGCGGGAGATCAAGCGCGTCACGGGCCGTGACCTCGCAGCGAGTGTCGCGCGGCCTTGAGCTACCGCGCTAGGCCCGGTCATGCGCATCAAGAGCGAGATTTGGGTCAGGGCGTATCTGCGCCGCTGTCAGGGCCACGGCGCTCCTGCATTCGTCGCACGCCGCGGAGACGAGCACGCCGGTGCCATCTATATCTGCATCAATCGGCTCGACGGGACGGTGAAGCTTTACGGCCCCGCGCCGGCGGGCCTCGAAACCAGCGACGTCGAGCGGCGTTGGGTGAGCTGCTTTGCCGCCCCGCTTGTCAGCGAGGGGGAGGCGGTAAGCTATCTGGCGCGCCAGACAAAGTTCGACCCCGACATTTGGATCGTCGAGGTCGAGGACAAGGCAGGGCGGCACTTTCTTGGCGAGGACACCGCGGAGGATTAAGGTGATGCGGGAGTTAGTAGTTCGTTAACCTTACCCGCGTCTTAATGGCGAAGGCGCGGAGGATGCCGGCTCGATGGCGTTCGCGCCCCACGTCGGACGATGGAGACCGAGAATGGCAATCATCTTGCAATTCCCCCGGGTAGCGGAATCCACACCGCGGGTCATGGAGCGTGCCGACTGCATTCTCGGCCAGATCATCATCTTTCCAGGGGTGCGCATCGACCGCCGGGCTTCAGAAGGAACGCCGAGCGGAGGAACGGCTACCTCGTCCGGTAAGCGGGCGCAGCGTAGCCGGAAGAAGCAACGGTAAGTTACCCATCATTTCCCGCTTCGCCGGTCCGGCAGCATCTGCCTTATTTGGAGTATGGCCCACAAGACGTGGATTTGAGCGCCTGTTCGGCGCGTACGGCGTGGCTCGGGCCGGACAGCGGCGCGCGGATCATGGCGATGCCTTCTCCCACCGGAGACTTAACGACGACCACCTCGTCGGATTCTTCCGGAGCATCGACGCCAGCTTCCGCCACCGGCTGATCGGCCTTGGCAATCACCAGATCGATTTGCCCCCGTTTCATATCGGCGCCTGCCACAGTGTAGAAATTGTCTCCCTCCGGGCTATAGAGGGCGATCAGCCACAAATCGTTGGGAACCGATGCCTTAAGCCGCACCGGCCCAAGCTTTAGATCGAAACGGCAGAAGGCATAGCGAACGTCCGGGGCCATCATCGGCATGACCTCTTGCCCGGGGCTTGGCGGCGGAAGCAGGATCATCGTGTTGGGAGGCCCGAGCGGGATGAGCCTTGCCCACGCGTTTTTGGGGGCAAGGGCAGGCAAAGTGAGGACGGCAGCAATATGGATGAGACCTGCCAGCACGAGGCAGAGCAGGAAATAGAGCAGTGGAACCCTCAATTGCATGCCTTGCGCTCGATCTTGGGCAGCCGGTCATCGGGGATCTGGCCGATGCCGGTGGAGTCCGTCTCACGCGGACCGTAGATGCGCAACATGAGCACGAGCTTGCGCTCCGGTCCGGTGCCGCTCGGTAGCCAGTTTTCCGGGCGGGCGTTGTTGGCGAGGCTGATGCGGTAGGTGCCGTCCGAGCGACGGATGGCTTCGTCGCTGTTGAAGCTGAACCGTCCAGAGGGATTTTCGATCACCGATCCGTGCTCGTCATAGACGGCGAGGGACCACCAACGGGCATTGAGCGCCGAGCCCTCGATCAAATACTCGCAAGCGGACGTCAATTGCTCTCCCTCGCTGTCGGTGCGCGCCAGAAAATAGCGCGCGGTGGTCGACGTCAGCGGCAGCCTGCCGCTCTGGGCTAGATGCGCTTTGGTGTAGGGATCGGCATTGGGGTTGCCCTCGCTCATCCAACTCGCCCAAGGACCCGGCCGTCTCGTGGTAAGCGGGGAGCCCCGCTCGATCATGTACCAGGCCGAGCCGATGCCGAGCAGCAGGGCGACCGCAAAGACCGCAATGAGGTGAAGTAGCGTGCGCATGATAAGGGGGCGCTTCGACCGGAGCTAACCCGAAGAACAACGAACGGAAGCGGAGGGGTTGGCGAGGGACTTGTCAAGCGGGCGCGCGTCTTCGCGACGAGACGAGCTCGCCACTCGCTCAGGGCGGTATAGGCGTGCCGGCGTCGCCCCCGGCAGCGTCCGAGCTCCGGGTCGTATCCTGCACAGGCAGGCTTGCGGAGGTGACGGAACGGCTGCCTGCCGAGGCAACGCTCGACTGGGTCGCCGGGTCCGCGGGCTGTGCCGCAAGGGCTTCGGCGCGGTTCTGAGGCTGCGTATCGTTTGGAGTGAGCGGCGGCGCTGCTCTGAGCATGCTCCCAATCTTCTCGAGGATCTGGCGCGTCGCGCTCGACATGTCCTTGACGCTTTCGGGCGTTGGAGCGGGTATGGCGTCCGTGTCGGTCGCCGTCGCCTTTTGCAGCTGTGCGAGGCGGGCCTGTTCGGCGACTTGGACGGGATGCAGTTCGATGCCGGGAATCTGCGGGATGTTGTCGGTGTCGTGCGCGAGCACCATGAAATTATGCCAAGTCTGGGCCGGGAAGCTGCCGCCAGTCACCCGGGACATCGGCGTGAAGTCGTCATTGCCGAGCCAGACTCCTGCAACATATTGCCCGGTAATGCCCATGAACCACGCGTCGCGAAAGTTCGAGCTCGTGCCTGTCTTGCCGATCGAGTAGGTGTAGTCGAGCTGCGCCGCCCGACCGGTACCGTTCAGGACCACGCCTTGCAGCATAGTGTTCAGCATCTCGATTACCTTGCGATCGAAGAGTTGCTTGCGCCGCGGCTCGTCCCGGTCATGGGAATAGAGTGGCTGACCCTGAAGCGTGTGCAGCTCCTCGATGGCGTAGGCGTGAACCTCCATGCCGCCACTGGAGAAAACCGCATAGTTTGTGGTGTGTTCGAGCGGGGTCAAGCCCTGGTCGCCGAGCGCCAACGAGCAGGTCTTCTTGAGATGAGTGATGCCTAGCTTGGCCATGTTGGCCATCACCTTCTCCCGTCCGACATCGAGGGAGACCTTCACTGCGATGGTGTTGATCGAATGCGCCAGGGCGTCCTTCAGCATCATCCGGCCACCTTCGCCGGCGGAAAAGTTCTTAGGGGACCATCGGCCGCAGACGGCGCCATTGCCGCTGACCACGGTGGTCGGCTTGTAGCCGTTCTCGAGCGCGGTCAGATAGACGTAGGGCTTGAAGGAGGAGCCAGGCTGACGGTAGGCGTGGGTCGCCCGGTTGAACTGGCTCTCGCCATAGTCCTTGCCGCCGACCAGCGCCCTCACCGCGCCGTCATTCTCCATCACGACCATGGCGCCCTGGCTGAAGGAGCGACCGCGGCCGTATTGAGCGATCGTCTGCTGGATGGATTGCTCGGCCATCTTTTGCAGGCCGATGTCAACGGTGGTCCGGGCGGCGACGATGTGCTCCTTCCTGCCGCGCATGATCCGCTGCACCTCCTCGAAGGCCCAATCGAGGAACCAATCGGGGCTGTAATAGTCGCTGCGCTCGACGATCTTTGCGGGATTCATGCGGGCGCCATAAACCTGCCCTTCGGTAAGGTAGCCTGCCTCCACCATATTGGTCAGCACCTCGTTGGCGCGTGCTCGGGAGGCGGCCATGTCGATATGTGGGGCGTAGCGGGTGGGCGCCTTGAACATGCCGGCGAGCATCGCCGCTTCGGCTAGCGACACGTCACGGATCGACTTGCCGAAATAGAATTGCGCCGCCGCCTCCACGCCATAGGAGCCGCCGCCGAGATAGGCACGGTCGAAATAGAGCTTGAGGATCTCCCGCTTGGAGTAGTGGTTCTCCAGGTAAATGGCGATGAAGGCTTCTTTAATCTTCCGGCTAAGCGCGCGCTCGGGCGAAAGGAACATGTTTTTCGCCAGCTGCTGGGTGAGGGAGCTGCCGCCTTGCACTACAGCATCGGCGCGTGCGTTCTCGGCGAGCGCGCGGATGGTCCCCATGACGTCCACGCCGAAATGCTCAAAGAACCGCCGGTCCTCGGTGGCAAGCGTCGCCTTGATCAAATAGTCCGGGAGTTCTTCGAGAGGCACCGAGTCGTCCCGCAGGAGCCCGCGTTTGCCGATCTCGTTGCCGTACCGGTCATAGAAGGTGACGCTATAATCATCGGCCAGGTTCATCTTGCCTTGGGCGAGGTCGAAAGCGGGCAGCGCGAAGGCGAGCACGACGAGAAGCCCGCCGGTGCCGAGCGTCAGGGCCTCGCAGGCGAGCTCATCGAGAGCGCGGAGGAAGCCTTTGACCTCGAAGCGGCCGAAGAAGCTGGAATAGGCGCTCCACCAATCCTTGAAGCCCGTCCAGGCGCGATAGAGACCCGAATCAATCGACGAATCGATTGCGAGCCAATCAATGAGCTTGCGCCTGCGATTGCCTTGTAGGAGATCCTGCACTTGTCCCGACCCACGCACGCCGAGCACCCAAAGCCGGCCTCGCGCGCCTAATCTTCGCCCGGATGGGCAGAACGGCTGCGCAAATTACACCGTGATTGAGGCGTTTTATAGAGAATAAGAGAACGCCGTTTGCGGGGTTTCGGGGACCGCATGGGAGCGCCCGCCCGGCCCCTTTCCTCGAGCTGCTCTGGTGGCGGCGGTCTGGGCAGGCGCGGCGGCGGTGGTCTGGGCAGGCCCGGCGGGGATGGTCTGGCCAGACGCTGTGAGGGAGGTATGATTTTGCCGAACCAGCGAGGCTGCAGCCGGAGAGCGCCAGGCCGAGCGCCCAGATGGCCGGCCCCGCAGCTGTTCGCTTCGACATCGCGGCAGCCCGAAACCTCGTGCAAAGGTCATAGCCCAACCTGCGGCTGCCGTGGGCTAGGTCGGGTCGCAGCCGCCGCCAAACCCACGGCCCGTTCGGACGTGCAGCTATGGCGAAAATTAAAGCCAAAAAATGAAGAGGTGTTGTACCGAGATCGGTCGCCTGCGGACGGGGGGCCGCTCGGGCACCATCGGCCCTACCAGAGAAGCGGAACGAAGCGGTAGCGGACGCGGGCGGCATAGTCCGCATAGCCGTCGAGCTCGGCCTTGAGCATCCGCTCCTCCATCACCGCGCGCACAGCGAGCACAAGTACGAGGAGGGGCGACGCCAACAGCCCCCACCGGGAGCCGAGCAGCAGCGGCGCGCCGAGCGCGAACAGAATGACGCTCGCATACATCGGATGGCGCACGTAGGCGTAAGGGCCCGTGCTCACCACCTTATGCCCGCGCTCCTTCTGCACCTTCACTACGGGCGCGGCGTAACTATTCTCCTTCAGCACCTGCCAGCTCAACAGCATGCAGAGGCACAGCAGCACCGCGCCGAGACCTTGCAAAGGCGCCGGCACGCTCGACCAGGAAAAGCGCCAGTCGAGACCCATCAGCACGTACCAGCCGAACCAGAGCGGCAGGAACGCGCCCATCAGCAGTCTGTCCCAGGGCTTCTGGTCCCGCTGGAACGGCGACCGCATGCGCTCCTGCAAGAGTGCGGGGTCGTGTCGCGCAAGCCGGGCCGATCCCCAGAAGCTTGCCACTGCCATGATGGCGAGAAACACCCAGGCGCCGGGCCAGCGAAGCGTGCCGGCTGGCACGAAGAGCAAGAGGGCGAAGATGGCGAGCCAGAGCAGGCTCCTGAGGCCAGCCCTGGGGACCTTGCCGCCTGTTGCGTCTGTGCGAGCAGTCATGAGGCCTGCCTTACCGAGCGTCTGTGTTCATGCAGGGGCAAAGCAGCGAGGTGCTTTGTCTCACTCATATAAGCCTCCGGGCAAGTGGCGCTAGCCCGNATCGGAGGTCACGATGGCGTGAAGGGAAAGGGCGCCTCTCGTCAAGCCCGCCAGGCGGCCTTAGCATCGTAAACATCGAGCGCATGGCTCTGAAGCAGACGTTGGAAGGAGGGCTTTTAGATGCGGTTCCGCTTCATACTGTTCGGCTTGGCTGCCTTCGCTGCCGCTCAGGCGCTCGCCATGGCGCCGGCGCGTGCCGCCGATTGCAGCCAGGGTGCTGCTGGAGAGCAGATCGCCTGCCTCAATCACGCCCTCGGCGATCTGGAAGCGAAGGTCGAGGCGCTGACCCGGCAGATGGAGACGAAGGCGAACAACGACGATGCGCTCAAATGGAACGACCGCGTCGCGCTCAGAAACGAGGACATGCGCATCTTTCCCCGCTGCCTCGACAATCCAGGGCCGAATTCCAACAACCTCACCGACGTATTCGCCAATTCCTGCGCCAAGGTGCCGGCGCAGACCTGGATGCTCGCCAAGCCCTATCAATGAGGCTGCCGAGGCCTGCACGGCCTGGGGCGATCCGACGCGGGAACGGCTCCCCGCATCCATGGCGTTCTCAAGGTGCTGCCCAGGGATTAGTCCTGGGCAAGATCAACAACAAGGAGATGGCTATGATGAGGAGTTACGTCATATCCGCACTCGCGGCCGCTTTCGTGCTTGGGCTTGCCACGGCGGCCGTCGCGGCGACGAAAGGCGAGTTCGACAATATGTGCGCGGAAGGGCTCGCCCTGCACAAGCAGATCAAGACGGACTGCTCCGTGAACACCGAATATAAGGGCAAGACCTATTGCTTCGGCAACGAGCAGGCCAAGACCGACTTCATGAAGGACCCGAAGGCCAATCTCGCCGAAGCCGAGTCCTAATATAAGATTGAGCATCGCGGCTAAGCCTTACAACGGCCCAAGGACGCGCGAGGGCCCGTCCCCCTGGCATGTCGCGCCGGGGCGGGCCCTTTCGCATGTCTTGAGACCGGGTTCCATTTTGCGCGCAAGCGCGAGCAAAGCGCAGCAAGTTCCGGATAGCGGCCGCCGAGCGCACGGATTTACCTCCGGGCCTAGCGGGCGGGACGCATAGATTGCTCCATCAACTCGACCCATCACGGCGAGCGGTCCTGGTGCCTCGGGCAACGAGCGCAACGCGACGCCGATGGCCGACGTCATGCCGAGCCACAAGTCGAGCCTTATGAAGGCCGAGACTCGGTATGAGAGCCGACATCACAGCTAAGCCTGCATTCCCCAAATTCGGGTGTCACAAGGGGCCGTTCCCATGGTGCGCCGGGGGCGGGCCCGTCCGGCTTGTCCCATCTCTGCACGCCCATTTACCAAGCATTAACTATGCGGTCAGAAAAGTACTCGCGGCGCCTTTGAAGGCGGCGGACAAGGCCTAATCATTGGGCCGCTCAGACGACGCGTTGAAGACCCGGCCAGGGCACCCCACATCGTTAACCAGTGGTTGATGGAGACCTGCGATGACGGCAAGTACAGGTTGGTCGCTGCAACGCGGCATCCACCAGGCGCTGGCGAGTTCCTCGAATCTTGGGGCGCTTCTCGGCGGCACGCGGATCTATGACGATCCGCCGCAAGCGGCGAGCTATCCCTTTATCACCCTTGGCCAGAGCCTGCTTCGCGACTGGAGCACGGGCACGGAAGACGGGGCCGAGCACCTTCTCACGCTGCATGTGTGGTCGCGCGCCGGGGGCAAGAAGCAGGTGCACGAGATCATCGAAGCGATCAAAGGCGCCCTTCATGAAAAGCCGCTCGCCCTCCTGGATCAGGATCTCGTGAATCTCAGGCACGAATTCTCCGAGGTACGCCCCGATCCCGACGGCGACACCTATCACGGCATCGTGCGCTACCGCGCCGTGACCGAGCCCGCGCAGGCCGTGGCGGCCTAGCAGACCTAAGACGTGGCCGGGATACGCCCGGCCGCGAGGACCCGAGTTTACGGGCGGCGGCTAGTATCGGCAGATCAAGCCTTTCAGCGAGGCCGAGCGTCCTCTCTTCATTTCCGACTCCCTGCTCGATCAGCAGCTGACGCTCCCCAGCCAGACCGGCGTTCCCCCCCGATCAAAATTTGACGAGGCGCGCTTTTGCGCCAGGTCCGCAAGCGCAACGCTTGCGCATCGTCGAGCGCGAGATCAGGCCTGCGGGCCTTGCCTCTGTGCCCTATTCCTATGCCGTTGCCGGTGACGCGGAGATCGACCGGGATCTTGGCGAGTTCAGGTCGATGCTGATCACCGCCTTGGCGGTGCTTGGGCTCGGCCGCCTCGTGGTGGCAACTCTGTTCCAGGTGCGGTTTGGGCTCTCGCCCTTGCGCGCCATTCGCCACGACCTCGCGGCCATCCGCTCGGGTGAGGCGGAGACGCTCGAGGGCCAGCCTCCCGACGAGATCAAGCCCTTGCAGCAGGAGCTGAACGCTCTGATACAATCCAATCGGGAGATCGTGGATCGCGCGCGCACCCATGTCGGCAATCTCGCTCATGCGCTCAAGACGCCGCTCAGTGTCATCACCAATGAAGCACGGAGGAAACAGGGTTCGCTCGCTGCCAAGGTCATCGAGCAGGCGGAGATCATGCGCACCCAGATCGCTCATCATCTCGATCGGGCGCGCGTTGCCGCCCGTGCCGGGGCGATCGGCGACACCACCGAGGTCGAAGGGGTGCTCAAGGCCCTGAAGCGGGCGCTCGATCGCATCTATGACAGCCGGGGGGCTCGATCTCAGAGTGAGTTCAAGCCCAGACCTCAAATTCCAGGGCGAGAAGCAAGACTTATAGGAGATGGTGGGGAACCTGCTCGACAACGCCTGCAAATGGGCGAAGTCGCAGGTGAGCGTGAGCGTCGAACGCGCCGAAGGCGCCCGCAATTTCATCGTGCTCGTGGACGATGACGGACCAGGGTTTACCGCGGAAGAGCGGGCGAGAGCCGTGCAGCGAGGGCAGCGTTTGGACGAGACCCAGCCAGGATCGGGACTCGGGCTCTCGATCGTGGCCGATCTCGCACATCTCTATAAGGGGCGCTTCGAGCTGGACGCCTCGCCGGAAGGGGGCTTGCGGGCGCGGCTCGAGCTGCCCGCGGCTTGATGCGATCCCGTACGCTCGCGAGTCAACACGCCTGAAATCACCGTTTGTTAAGCGTCGTCAGCGACAATTCAACTCAACTTAGCGACTTCCCTGAGACGGAACGTTCCGTTGTCTGCTTAGGACGGAAAGCCATGCGAGTAGCGTCTCCGCGTATAGCGTCTCTTGTGGTGCTTGCCATGCTGCCAGGTCTCGTCGCCGCATGCGGCCCGGACAATTTGCAGGGCGGGTTGCTTCTCGGTGCCTTCACCAGCAGCAGTGCCGGCACTCAAGCGGGCAACGGACATGACCGCGCTGCCACGACGGCAGCCGGCGCCGTGATCGGCGGTATTGGCAGCAACGAGGTCGGCCGGCAGATGAGTGACCGGGAGCGCCGCATCGCGGCGAACGCCGAGTATCGGGCGCTGGAATATGGACGGTCGGGCGCGCCCACGGCCTGGGACTATCCGGCTACCAGCCATCGCGGCTCGATCGTGCCGGGGCGCCCCTATAAAAAGGACCACCAATACTGCCGCACCTACACCCATACCATCAATAGGGGCGGCCCTGCGGAGACCGTTAAGGGCATCGCCTGCCGCGAGCCGAACGGCACCTGGCGCAGCGTCGGCTAGCAGCCCCGCAATTGCCAAGCTTCCCTCGGGCCTTTCGGCCCGGGACTCGACCCCCGCCTCATTGCGCGGAATTCATCTGCGTCCCCCCTCCCAAAGCTTGCCCCTCCTCACGCCTTTCGCCTATGGCTAGCTGCCCTGGATAGCGGAGGTTGTCGCCCCGGTGCTGTTATGGGTGATCTTTGCCGCTTTGACGGCTCTGGTGCTCTTCGCCTTGCTTCGGCCGCTCGCGCGCGGACGAGCAAGCGATGAAGCACGCGCGGCCTTCGACGCCACCGTTTATCGCGACCAGCTCGGCGAGGTGGAGAGCGACCGGGAGCGCGGCCTGATCGCCGAAGCGGATGCGGAGGCTGCCCGCGTCGAGATCGCGCGCCGGCTGCTTGCGGCCGACGCGGAAGGGCGCGGGAGCGACCCCCGGCAGGCGCGCGTCCCGGTACGAGGCTTGGCGATCGGGCTCGCCGTGATCCTCCCTTTGCTCGCTCTTGGCCTTTATCTCGTCTACGGCTCTCCCCGCCTGCCCGACCAGCCCCTATTGGCGCGTTTGCAGGACCCGGCGAGCGACCGGAATCTCGAGGCACTGGTCGCGCGCGTCGAGGCCCGGCTGCGTGAGCATCCCGAGGAAGGCGAAGGGTGGGAGGTTATCGCTCCCGTCTATATGGGCTGGCGCCGCTACGCCGATGCCGCCGAGGCTTATCGTCAGGCGGTTCTCCTGCTCGGGGAGTCGGCGAAGCGCCTTTCCGGTTACGGCCAGGCCCTTGTGCTCGCCAATGACGGTGTGGTGTCAGAGGACGCCCGCCAAGCCTTGGAGCGCGCCGTGGCGCTCGATCCTAATCTGATCGAGCCTCGCCTGGTGCTGATCATTGCCAAGGAGCAGGATGGCCAATTCGCGGCCGCAGCCGAACTTTGGCGCGCCCTGCTCGCTAGCGGCGCCGCGGACGCACCTTGGCGCAAATTGGTGGAGCAGCGCCTCGCCGATGACGAAGCGAGGCTCGCCGGCAAGCCAGTTCCCGACGAGTCTGCTCCCGGCGCGGCCGAGGGCCAGAGTGCCGCGACGCCGGGCCAGGGGCAGGGCGGACCCACGCCGGGCGACGTGGCCTCGGCGCAAAGCATGAGCCCCGCCGACCGCCAGGCCATGATCGAGCGCATGGTACAAGGGCTCGACGAACGGCTGACGCAGAGGGGCGACGATCTTGCCGGTTGGCTGAAGCTGGTCAGAGCCTATAGCGTGCTTGACCGCAAGGATGACGCGTTGAAGGCGCTGGCGCGGGCCAAGACGCAATTTAACGGCAATACCCAGGCGCTTGAGCAGCTCGATGCCCTTGCGGCCGAGCTTGGATTGAAGTCGTGATCTCGCCGCGACGGGATTTGGAGGCGGTTGAATGACTCGCAAACAGCGCAGAGCCGTGCTCATCGGCACCTGCCTCGGTGTGCTTGCGCTCGCCGTTGCCCTTGTGCTGGTGGCTTTGCACGACTCCATCGTTTTTTTCTATACTCCGAGCGACGTGGCGGAGAAGCATCTGAACTCGAGCCAGCGCTTCCGGCTGGGCGGCCTGGTCGAGGATGGGAGCCTAAAGCGTGGGGAGGGGACCACGGTCAGTTTCGTCGTAACCGACAAACGCGCTACGCTCCCCGTGACCTATACCGGGGTGCTCCCCGATCTCTTTCGCGAAGGCCAAGGCGTGGTCGCGGAAGGCTCTCTGGAAACCGACGGCGTGTTCCACGCCGATAGCGTGCTCGCCAAACATGACGAGAACTACATGCCGCCTGAGGTCGCCAAGAAACTGAAGGAGCTCGGCGTGTGGCGGGGGGAAGCGCAGGCTGGCGCGCCGCAAGGCACTGGCAAAGTCAATTAGGCGGGAGCCCTTAGAAGCATGATCGCAGAAACCGGCCACTACGCCCTGATCCTCGCGCTTGGCGTGGCCATCGTGCAGACAGTGTTGCCGCTCTGGGGCACGAGGCGTCACGACCCTCAGCTCATGGTCATCGCCGTGCCGGCGGCGCAGATGCAGTTGCTGCTGATCGCGATCTCCTTCTCGGCCCTGATGACCGCCTATGTCACCTCCGACTTCTCGGTGGAGAATGTCTGGCGGAACTCGGCGGTTGCCAAGCCGCTGATCTACAAGATCGCCGGCGTGTGGGGGAACCACGAAGGCTCGATGGTGCTGTGGGTGCTGATCCTGGCCCTGTTCGGCGCCGCGGTTGCGACCTTTGGGTCCAACCTGCCGAAGGAGCTTCAAGCCAATGTGCTCGCGGTGCAGGGCTCGATCGCCGCGGCCTTCCTCCTGTTCATCGTCACCACGTCGAACCCGTTTGTGAGGCTCGACCCTGCGCCCTTTGACGGTCAAGGCCTCAACCCGGTACTGCAGGATCCCGCGCTCGCCTTCCATCCGCCGTTCCTCTACACGGGCTATGTCGGCTTCTCCATGGCCTTCTCCTTCGCCATCGCCGCCCTGATCGACGGTCGCATCGATGCCGCCTGGGCGCGCTGGGTGAGGCCGTGGACGCTTGCCGCTTGGATGTGCCTCACACTTGGCATCGCCATGGGCTCGTGGTGGGCCTATTACGAGCTCGGCTGGGGCGGGTTCTGGTTCTGGGATCCGGTGGAGAACGCATCCTTCATGCCATGGCTTGCGGGCACCGCGCTTCTGCATTCCGCGCTGGTCATGGAGAAACGCGACGCGCTCAAGGTGTGGACTGTTCTGCTCGCCATCATCACCTTCTCGCTCAGTCTGATGGGGACGTTCCTCGTGCGCTCGGGCGTGCTCACCTCGGTCCACGCCTTCGCGGTCGATCCTGCGCGCGGCATTTTCATCCTCGCCATCATGGGCGTTTTCATCGGGGGGGCGCTGACGCTGTTCGCGCTCCGGGCGCCGCGCCTGGCACAAGGTGGGCTGTTCGCGCCGATCAGCCGGGAGGGGAGCCTCGTTCTCAACAATCTGCTGCTGACCACGGCTTGGGCCGCGGTGTTCGTCGGCACCCTCTATCCGCTCGCGCTCGAATCGATCACGGGCGAGAAGATCTCGGTCGGGCCTCCGTTCTTCAATTTCACCTTCGGGCCACTCATTGTGCCGCTTTTGATCGCGGTGCCGTTCGGCCCAATGCTTGCTTGGAAGCGGGGCGATATCGTCGCCGCGGCGCAGCGCCTCATGGCCGCCGGCATATTGGCGTTGATCGCCACCGTCGCGGTGCTGGCATCGCAGCAGCGGGGGCCGTGGCTCGCCCCCTTCGGCATCGGCCTTGGGATTTGGCTGATTGGCGGCGCGCTATCGGAGGTCGCTTTCAGGGTGAAACTATTCGACGGGTCTTGGCCCGAGGCCGCACGGCGCCTCGCCTATCTGCCGCGCGCGGCGTATGGCAGCATGTTAGCCCATGCGGGGCTTGGCATCGTGGTCATCGGCATCGTCGCGACCACGGCCTGGCGCAGCGAAAGCATCTTGGCGCTCAAGCCGAAGGAGACTGCCGATATTGCGGGCTACCAACTAACCTTCGAGGGCGTCGTCCCGAGAGAGGGGCCCAACTACCGGGAGCGGGTCGGGCTGTTCAAGGTGACGCGCGACGGCCAGCAGGTGACCGAGCTTGAGCCCTCCAAACGCGAGTTCACCGTCGAGCGAAGCGCCACCACCGACGCCGGTATCCATGCGAGCTGGCGGGGCGATCTTTACGCGGTGCTTGGCGATCAGCTCAAGGATGGCGCCTATAGCGTGAGGCTCTATTTCAATCCGCTCGTGCGTCTGATCTGGCTTGGCGCCGTGGTCATATTCATCGCCGGCGGCCTCTCGCTGTCCGATCGGCGCTTGCGGGTGGGGGCGCCAAAGCGCGCGCGGGCGCCCAACCAAAACCTCACCGCCGCCAAGTAGGACGATGTCGGTCCGCCACCGCGCTTCGGGTCTCAAATCTTACCGCGGCCTCTGTCGTCTGGCCGGGGCTATCTTTGTTTCCGCCTCGATGTCCTTGCTGGCGGTGCTCCCGGTCAAGGCCGTGCAGCCTGACGAGGTGCTGCAGGACGCTACGCTCGAGGCCCGCGCCCGCCACATCTCCGAGGGCTTGCGCTGCCTCGTCTGCCAGAATCAGTCGATCGACGATTCCGAAGCGCCGCTCGCCAAGGACCTTCGCCTGCTCGTGCGTGAGCGGCTGAAGGCCGGCGACACCGATCAACAGATCGAGGATTTCGTCGTCGCACGTTATGGCGAGTTCGTGCTGCTCAAGCCCCGCTTTGCGGCACACACCCTGTTGCTGTGGTTCGCCACGCCTGCCGTGTTCCTGGCGGCGCTGCTGATCATCGTCTTGAGCTATCGGAGACGGTCAGCCTCTCAGCCCGACGCAGCTCTAAGCCCCGCCGAGCAACGCCGGCTCAAGCGGCTGCTTGACGATAGCTGATTGTCGCCAGGGGATTGTGCCCCCATATAGGGACCGGGGTTGGCGGCCAAGGCTGGCGCCGACCCTTCGGCAAATCGCCAACCTTACCGAAATTTAATTCCACCGAAACAACGGCGTAATTGCCGAACGCCTATATTTTCTGCCTAGAAGCCTCGCTCATCGATCGCGCGAGGCGCGGGATTAACGCAGATTTCCTTCTATCCCAGGAGAGAGGTAACCTTATGAATCATCATGACCAGAGCTCCGTGACCAAAGAGAGCTCGCGCGGGCGGAAGCTTCGGCGCGGGCCACTTGCGGTGACGGCTGCTGCGCTGATCGCCATGAGCGCGTTGGGGCTCGCGCTCGGCCATGACATGCGCTTCGCTGTCGCCGAGCCTGCGCAGACCGTCCAGACCCCCTATGGCGTCGCGCCGCTGAGCTTCGCCGACCTTGTGCAGAAAGTGAGCCCGGCCGTTGTCAGCATCAACGTTAAGGGCGACGCCAAGGTCGCGGAGAACGACCTGCAGATTCCTGGCTTGCCGGACATTCCGGAGGACAGCCCGCTCTACGACTTCTTCAAGCATTTCCGTCAGGGCCAGCACGGCGGAGGTTCGCAGGAGCAGCGGTCGCAGCCGACGATGGCGCAGGGCTCCGGCTTCTTTATCTCGCCGGACGGCTATCTCGTCACCAATAACCACGTGATTGAGGACGCCGAGGATATTTCGGTGACGCTCGACAATGGTGACAAATATCCGGCTACGCTCGTCGGCGCCGATCCACGCACCGATGTGGCGCTGCTTAAGGTCAAGGCCCCGAAACCGTTCCCCCATGTCGAGTTCTCGAACAAGGATCCGCGCGTCGGCGATTGGGTGCTCGCGGTCGGCAATCCGTTCGGCCTCGGCGGCACGGTGACCGCCGGCATCATATCGGCGCATAATCGCGATATCGGATCGGGTCCCTACGACTATTTGCAGATCGATGCGGCGGTTAATCGCGGCAACTCCGGCGGCCCGTCCTTCAATCTGGACGGCGAGGTCGTCGGCATGAACACTGCGATCTTCTCGCCGAGCGGCGGCAGTGTCGGCATTGCCTTCGCGGTCCCGGCGGCGCTCGTCAAGGAGGTCGTCGGTCAGCTGCAACAGCACGGCACCGTTGACCGCGGCTGGCTCGGCGTCGTCATTCAGAATGTGAGCGACGATATCGCCGACTCGATTGGCTTGCAGGAGGCCAAGGGCGCCATGGTCACCAAGGTGGCCGAGGACGGCCCTGCGGCCAAGGAGGACATCAAGGCCGGCGACGTGATCGTCGAGGTGAATGGCGACAAGATCGACGACTCCCGCGACCTCGCCCGCAAGATCGCCGAGCTGCATCCGAACACGGACGTCAAGCTCTCCATCATGCGCTATGGGGAGAAGCATCAGGTCGACATGAAGCTTGGTACGTTCCCGAGCGGAAAGAAGCTTGCCGCTCTCGAGGACGACAAGCCCGACGCAGGCGAGCAGCTCGACAATCTCGGGCTGTCGCTCGCTCCGGCGGCGAAGGTGCCCGGCGCTGGTGATGAGGGCGTCGTCATCACCGAGGTCGCTCCCGACAGCGACGCCGCCGACAAGGGGCTCAAGGCCGGCGATGTCATCCTCCAGGTTGCGGGCGAGACCGTGTCAGAGCCCGGCGACGTCGCCAAAGGTGTCAAGAAGGCGATGGACAAGGCCAAGGACAAGGACAAAGTCAACGTTCTCGTTCAGGTCAAGACCGGCGATCAGACGCGCTTTGTTGCGCTTTCCCTGAAGAAGGCAAAAGCTTAAGGCCTTCTATGCCGGAGGGCGGCGCGGTTCCCCCCGCCGTGCCGCCCACCCCCCCTTCGCTTGCGCCGGGGTTCCATGGCCCATGCTCTTGACCGGACAAGCAAACGCCGCGAGGAGATCTCCAACCATGCGTGTGCTGGTGATCGAAGACGATCAGGAGACGGCAAGCTTCCTCCGTCGTGCGCTCAAGGAGCAGGGCCACGTCGCCGAATATGCGGCCGACGGCCAAATGGGCCTGGAACTCGCCAGAACCAATGCCTATGACGTGCTCATCGTCGATCGGATGCTCCCGAAATGCGATGGGCTCGCGGTGATTAGGGCCCTTCGCGCGGAGGAGATCCGCATCCCGGCGCTGATCCTGAGCGCACTCGGCGAGGTCGACGATCGGGTCAAAGGCCTTCGCGCGGGTGGCGACGACTATCTTACCAAGCCCTACGCCTTCAGCGAGCTGCTCGCCCGCATCGAGGCATTGGCCAGGCGCGCATCACCCGAGGAGGGGAGCACACGCTTCGTCGTCGGCGATCTCGTGCTCGACCGCCTCTCGCACAAGGTGACGCGTGCGGGCGAACCCATTATGTTGCAGCCTCGTGAGTTTCGCCTGCTCGAATATCTGATGAAGCATGCCGGTCAGGTGGTGACCCGCACCATGTTGCTCGAAAACGTATGGGACTATCATTTCGATCCACAGACCAACGTCATCGACGTCCATGTCTCGCGGCTCAGGTCCAAGATCGACAGGAATTTCGAGATGCCCTTGCTGCATACCGTCCGCGGCGCCGGCTACACCATCCGTGACAGCGCTCACTAAGCTTTTCCGGACGACCACTTTTCGCCTGTCGCTGACCTATCTTGCGCTGTTCGGCGCGGCTGCAGTCGTCGCCATGTTCTATATCTACTGGAACACCACCGTGCTGCTGACCCGGCAGCTGCACGACACCATTGACGCCGAGCTCAAGGGTCTAGCCGAGCAATATACCGCCGGAGGTCTTACCCGGCTCGTCAGCACGGTGGCCGACCGCAGCCAGACCCCGGGCAATAGCCTCTATTACGTGGCCGACCCCGATGGGCACCGCATCGCGGGCAATCTCAGCACCATCTCACCGGAGCTCTCCAGTAGCCTCGGGCCCGTCGAGTTCGTCTACAGCCGTCCGGCCCCGGGCGGTGTCGAGACCCGGCTTGCCTTCGCCAACGTCTTCCGGCTGCCCGGCGGCTATCGCCTCATCGTCGGACGCGATATCGAGGATCGCCGCGAACTCGCGCGGTTGATCCGATCGGCCATGCTGTGGGGGCTGGGCGTCATGGCGCTGTTCGGGATCGGCGGCGGCTATTGGGTGAGCCGCAAACTGCTGGCGCGGATCGATGCGGTCGCCGCCACCACGCGCACCATCATGGAAGGGGACCTCTCCGGCCGCCTGCCCGTGAATGGTTCGGGCGATGAGCTTGACCGCTTGTCGGGGAGCCTCAATCTCATGCTGGCGCGGATCGAGCAGCTGATGGCGGGCTTGCGCGAGGTCTCCGACAATATTGCTCACGATCTCAAGACGCCGCTGAACCGCTTGCGCAACCGTGTTGAGGCCGCCTTGCGCGAGCCTTACGGCGAGCCCGCCTATCGCGAGGCGCTGGAGCGCACCATCGAGGAGGCCGACGGCCTGATCAAGACGTTCAATGCGCTGCTCTCGATCGCAAGACTTGAGGCGGGGGCCGGCGGCGACCACAAGGAGACTCTCGACGTGGCCGCGCTCGTGCGCGATGTGGCGGAGCTCTACGAGCCCGTGTCAGAGGAGCGCGGGCTCATGCTAAGGGCGGACACGGTCGAGCCCATCTTCACCCGCGCCAATCGCCAGCTGCTCGGACAGGCCATCGCCAATCTCATCGACAACGCCATCAAATATGGAGCGCCTGGATCGGCGCAGGCGAGCGACGCAACGAAGCCAGAGGTGAGCGTCACCACCGTGGTGAAAGGATCCATGGCAGCAATCGTAGTGACCGATCGAGGGCCGGGGGTCCCCGCCTCCGAGCGCGAACGCGTGCTCGATCGCTTTGTCAGGCTCGAAGCGAGCCGGTCCGAGCCTGGAAGCGGGCTGGGCTTGAGCCTCGTCGCGGCGGTGGCGAGGCTCCATGGCGGGACGCTCCGGCTCGAGGATAACCAACCCGGCCTACGGGTCGTCCTGTCCCTGCCGGCGGAGAGCAATGCTCTCGTCAATGGAGCCGCACACCAGGCGGCGCCGGCACCAGAGATCAGGTCGGCGTGACGGCGTTCTTCGAGCGCATCTCCGAGCGCCCGCAGATCTATGATGAGGCGCGAGGCGCCGACGTGCTTGACAGTCTGGCGAAGGCGTTCGCCGGCGCCGAGGCGCTTGCCCCCGCCGCCGCGCTTGTGAGGGACGCGCCGAAGGTGCGGGAGCTGCTCGCGGCCTCCTTCTCCGGCGCACCCTATCTCGCGGCGCTCGTCTTGCGCGATCCGAGCCTGCTGGCCGAATGCCTCTTGCGTGATCCAGAAGCGTATCTGGAGGAGGCCCGCGCCTCCCTCGCTTCTGCCACCGATGCGCCCAGGACAGCAAAGGAGGTCATGCCCGTCTTGCGCCGATTCAAGCGGCAGATCGCTCTGCTTGTGGGCCTCGCCGATTTGGGCGGTGTCTGGTCCACGGAAGAGACCCTCAGGGCCATGAGTGTTGCCGCCGAGGCCGCCGTCGAGCAGGCGGTCGCGTTTCTGTTTCGCCAAGCCTGCGAAGCCGGACAGATCGCGCGTCCCCGGCAAGGTCGAGCCAATCTCAGTGGCTATTTCGTCATCGCCATGGGCAAGCTCGGGGGTCAAGAGCTCAATTATTCGAGCGACATCGACGTCATCGTTTTCTACGACGCCGACCGGGCTGGCCTCGCCCCAGACGTCGAGCCTTCGGCCTTCTTCGTGCGGCTTACCCGCGAGCTCGTCCGCCTGCTGCAGGAGCACACGGGCGACGGCTACGTGTTCCGCACGGATTTGCGCCTGCGTCCGGATCCGGGGGCGACCCAGGTGGCGCTGTCGACCGATGCGGGGCTCTCCTACTATGAGAGCTTCGGCCAGAACTGGGAGCGTGCCGCCCTGATCAAGGCGCGCGTGATCGCCGGCGATTTTGAAGCTGGGGAGGAGTTCTTGCGCCAGCTCGCTCCCTTCATCTGGCGCAAATATCTCGATTACGCCGCGATCGCCGATATCCACGCCATGAAGCGGCGGGTGCACGCGCATAAGGGCCACGGCACGATCGCGGTCGCCGGCCACGACATCAAGCTCGGGCGTGGCGGCATTCGCGACATCGAGTTCTTCGTGCAGACCCAGCAGCTCATCGCCGGAGGGCGGCATCCGGAGCTTAGAACGCACGGGACCCTCGAGACTCTAGGGGAATTGGTGAAAGGCGGCTGGATCGCGCCGAAGGCTGCAGAAGAGCTCGAAGGCGCCTACCTTTTCTTGCGCCGGGTCGAGAACCGGTTGCAGATGATCGGCGATCAACAGACCCACACTCTGCCCGAGGAGACCTCGGAGCTTCGCCGGGTTGCCGCGCTTTCCGGCTTTGCCGACACAGATGCCTTTGCCGGGGCTCTGGTCGCCGAGCTCGCCCGCGTCGAGAGTCATTACGGCGCCTTGTTCGAGAAGCTGCCCAAGCTACCCGAGACCGCTCCTAGCATCGTGCTGCCGGGCGATGAGGCCGATCCCGCTGCGCTCGCCACGCTCGAACGATTGGGCTTCCGCAATCCGGAACAAGCCATCGCCGCGGTCCGCGCTTGGCAGTCTGGCCGTTACCCCGCCACGCGGAGCGCCCGGTCGCGCGAGCGCCTCGGCGAAATCCTCCCCTCGTTGCTCCCCACCTTTGGTCGCACCGCCGAGCCGGACCTTGCGCTTGGAACCTTTGACAAGGTGATGGCGGACATGCCCGCCGGGGTGCAGCTTTTCTCGCTGCTTGCCGCAAATCCAAGCCTGTTGCGGCTGGTCGCCGACATCATGGGAACGGCGCCGCGGCTTGCCTCCATCCTTGGCCGCCGTCCGCGCCTGCTCGACGCCGTGCTGGACCCGGGATTTTTCGGCGCGGTGCCGACGCCGGCCAAGCTCAAGGAGCTCGTGGTCAAGGCGCTCGCGCAGGCTTCCGACTATCAGGATGCCCTTGATCGGGCGCGTATCGCCGGCCGCGAGCAGGCGTTCCTGATCGGCGTGCGGGTGATCTCAGGAACGATCTCGGCGCGGCAGGCGGGAGCCGCTTACGCCACGCTTGCCGAAACTTTGATCGAGACGCTTGCCGCGCGCGTCGAGGCCGAGCTCGAGCACCAGTACGGGCGCATGCCGGGCGGAAAGGTTGCCGTCTTGGCCATGGGCAAGCTCGGGGGCCGCGAGATGACGGCAGCGTCCGACCTTGACCTCATCACCGTCTATGACTTTGCGGGCGATGCAGTCCAATCGAACGGTCCCAAGAGCCTGCCTGGGAGCCAATATTACACGCGCTTCACGCAACGGCTGATTGCCGCGCTCTCGGCGCAGACGCCGGAAGGCTCGCTCTACCAAGTGGATATGCGGCTCAGGCCCTCGGGCACTCAAGGCCCGGTGGCGACCAGGCTCGCAAGCTTTATCGACTATCAGCAGCATTCGGCCTGGACCTGGGAGCATCTGGCGCTGACGCGCGCGCGCGCGATCGCCGGCCCGATCGAGCTCCGGCTAGACATTGAACGCACCATCTCCGAGGTGCTGCGCCGGCCGCGCGACCGGGCCGCGGTTGCCGCCGAGGTCCGCGTCATGCGGGCCAAGATCGCGGAGGAGAAGGGGACCGGCGACATCTGGGACCTGAAGCAGGTCCGCGGTGGCCTGATCGACATCGAATTCCTCACCCAATTACTGCAGGTGGTGAGCGCGCATGACCATCCCGAGGTGCTCGACCAGAACACGGCGGGCGCCCTCTCCAGGCTGCTTCAGGCGCAGGCAATCACGCTCGCCGAGGCCGAAATTCTCGTACCGGCGGCGACCCTCTACCACTCGCTGACCCAATGCTTGCGGCTCTGTCTCGACAAGCCCTTCATGCCGGACGAGGCGCCGCGGGCGCTGAAAGACTTGCTTGCCCGCGCCTCCGACATGCCCGACTTCGCCACGCTCGAAGGCATGCTGAAGGATACGCTCGAGGCCGTGCACGAGACCTTCGAGCGCATCGTGGCTTGAGGATCGTGAGCGCTCTAAATCAGGCGGTTGCCGCCTCGGGCTCGCTCTGATCCCTCGCGGCCTTCACGGGGAGGGTGCAGGTGACGGTGGTGCCTTGACCTTCGCGGCTCGCGATCCGCAAGCTGCCGCCATGCAGCTCCACCAGGGCCCGGGAAATGGCCAGTCCAAGCCCGCTGCCTTGATGGCTCTTGGAGAACTGGTTCTCGACCTGCTCGAAGGGGCGCCCGAGCTTGGTGATATCGGTTTCGGGAATGCCGATGCCAGTATCCTTGATGGCGATGCGGACGAGGCCGCGCGTCCGCGACAGATGCACGTCGACGCTGCCGCCGTCGCGGGTGAACTTCACGGCGTTGGAAAGCAGATTGAGGAAGACCTGCTTCAGCGCGCGGCGATCGGCCTCCAGCATCAGGCGCGACGGGCCGTGACGCGAAAGGGCGATGTCGCGCTCGGCCGCCGCTTGGCCGACCACCTTCATGCTGTCCTCGACGATGTCGGCCACGTCGACGGTGTCGATGTCGAGCGTCATGCGGCCGGCCTCGATCTTCGACATGTCGAGAATGTCGTTGATCACCTCGAGCAGATAGGCGCCGCTTTCATGAATGTCGCGCGCATATTCTTGATATTTGGCGTGGCCGAGCGGACCGAACAATGCCTGCTGCATCACCTCGGAGAAGCCGATCACGGCATTCAGTGGCGTCCGCAGCTCATGGCTGATATTGGCGAGGAACTCCGATTTGGCGCGGTTCGCGGCCTCGGCGCGGTTCTTCTCCAGCGCATATTTCTCGGCAAGGTCGACGAGCTGTTGCTTCTGCTGCTCGAGCTCGCGGCGCGAAAGCCTGAGCTCGGTGACGCTCGCCCTTAGCTGCTGCTCGCTCTCCGCAAGGCGCTGCTGGCTCTCTTTCAGCACGGTGATGTCCGTGCCCACGCTGACATAGCCGCCATCCTTGGTGCGGCGCTCGTTGATGTGCAGCCAACGGCCATCCTCGAGCTGGGCCTCATAGGTGCGGGAATCGTCGTCATTCTTACTGTCGACGGTGATGCGTTTGCGGATCACCGGGTCTGAGGCCGAGGCAATAACCTCCTCATAGGCGCTGCCGGGGCGGATCACGCCGTCCGGAAGACCATGAAATTGCTGGTACTTGCTGTTGCACATCAGGAGCCGGTTCTGGTTGTCCCAGAGGACGAAGGCTTCCGAGATCGTCTCCACGGCATCGCGTAAGCGCGCATTGGCGTCAGCCGATCCGGCGAAGTCCTGGTCGGCGCCGGCGATGGCGGTCAGGTAAGGCTCCTGGTTCTCATTGTCCCGCGTGATGTGTCCGCGGAGCCGCACATTGACCCAATGGCCGTCGGCATGGCGCAAGCGGAAACTCCGATCGAAATGAGTCTCGCCGTCACGAAGATGGCGATCGATCTCACCGCGCAGATCGTCGTCCGGGTGCAGGGCTTGCATGATCGCGCGGAAGGCCATCGTGTCATCGCTCGGCGCTCTGCCGAGCAGTCGGTACATGGGCGCCGACCAATGTACGTGCCCCCGCGCCAGATTCCACCGCCATACGGCGCAGCTAGATAGGGCCTCGGTGAGCTGGCCCGCCAAGCCCTCGTGCTTCCGCGCCTCGGACGGCGCGAGGTACCAGAGACCGCCGCCAAGCAGGGCCAAGACCAGGCCCGTGCAGATGAGGAGGGTGATCTCGAGGCTCGCGTCGCGCCGCCAACCGGCAAGGGCTGCGCGGACCGGCTGGATGAAGGCCACTTGCGCGCTGGTTTGCGGGAGGTCGCGGACGGTGACAATGGCGTCGGTGTCGTCGGTGAGGGTGATCCGCAGCACGCCGGCCTCAGCACCGAACGTGGTGAGAGGCTGCTGCGGCCCCAGAATCGACAGCAAACTGCCGGGCTCGGACGCGACAAGCGGCGCCCGGGCCTGGATGTTGCCATCGACGCCGGCCAGAAGCGCAATGCGCTCGTCCTCGGTTGCGCCTTTGGGCAGGCTGGACGCGAGCGCGCTCTGCCAATTGCTGTCCGGCGTGAGGGGCTGCTCCTTGAGGCGGAGGGCGGTAAGGTCGGCCATCAGCGCAAGCCGCTCTTCCGCCGAAGCGAACACCGCATGCCTGGACTGAACGGTCTGGGTGACAAGGCCGACGGCCGCGAACGCGGCGAAGACTGCGATCAGGACAGGAACCGCGCGGCGCAGCTGCTTGGCCTTGGGAAGACGGTGGCCGAGGGTCGCGCTGACCTCGCGCCAATCTGGTCCCGCGATCGCAAACGATCGCTCCTGCGCGGAATTGATCCGCGACATTCGGTCCCCCTTAAAGGTGTTCTCCTGCACCGAGCCGGAGAACTGCCGCATCTCCGAATCGCCACCTCTATTGAGGAGTCGGAGTTCATAACTGTCTAGGGAAAAACTGTGGAAGATTGGTTAATAACTAATTGACGGCCGTTCGAATCAGTCGTTGCCCAGGGTTTTGCTCACGATCTCGTAGCTGTCGGTCGAGAGCGGGGTCGAGGCCAGCTGCTGCAATGCGGTCTTGGCCAGGGCCTGGCGTCGGCGCCCCAGGGTGCGCCAGCTTTCGAAGGCGCCGAGCAGGCGCGCCGCCATATGCGGATTGAAGCGGTCGATGTCGAGCGCTACAGCGGCCAAGAGCTCGTAGCCCGCCCCATCGGCGCGGTTGAAGCCGGTAGGGTTGCCGTGCGCGAAGCTGCCGATCAATGCGCGCACGCGATTGGGATTCTTGAGTGAAAATTTGGGATGGGACAGCAGCGCTCGCACGGTTTCGACCGAGTCGGGCCTCGTCGCTCTTGCCTGCACCGCGAACCATTTGTCGAGGACAAGGGGTTCGTCCTGCCAACGCGCGTAGAAACCGGCAAGCACCCCATCGCGGGCTTCGCCCGTGAGGTGGGAGAGAATCGAGAGTGCGGCGACGGCGTCGGTCATGTTCGACGCCTCGCGGTAATGGCGGAGCGCGCGCTCGATCTCCGCCGCTTCGCCGGTGCCGACGAGGAGGTCAAGCGCGGCACTGCGCAGCGCGCGCTTCCCTGCGCTCTCGGCGTCGGGCGAATAGGGTCCGCTGGTTGCGGCCTTGTCATAGATCTCCACCAACGTCGTCCGGATTTTGCTGCCAATCGTGGCCCGCAACGTTTCCTGGGCCTGCCTCACCGCGTCGGGATCGACATTGCGGGCCAGCTCGCGGGCAATATCCAATTCGCTCGGTAGCCTTAGGAATTCGGCGCGATAGGCGGGGGACAACACCGTTTCTACGGCCGTGGTCCCGAGCGCTTGGGCAAGCCGCACGGCCTCTCTGCCGGTGACCGGCTCCGCGCTCGCGCCGTCACGCGCGGCGGCCGTCAACAGCCGCGTGGCGTAGAGTTGCGCGGCCTGCCAGCGGTTGAACGGATCGGAGTCGTGCATCATCAGGAACTCGATCTGCTCGGCATCGAGGCTGACGGTGAGGCGGACCGGCGCCGAACAGCCGCGGAGCAAGGAGGGTGTCGGCGCAGCCGGAACGTCGCGGAAGGTGAAGACCTGCTCCCGTGCGGTCACTTCGAGCAAGCCGTCGGCCACGTCCGTGCCGTCGGCGAACTGAAGCGGGAGATCGTCGCCGTTCCGGCCAAGCAGTCCCAGCTTGAGTGGGATCAGCATTGGCTCCTTCTTGGTCTGACCCGGCGTGGCCGGCACCACCTGATTGACGGAGAGCCGGGCGGTCTTGGAGCGCGCGTCGTAATCAAGCGAGCAGGCAAGCTCGGGCGTTCCGCTCTGCGTGTACCAGAGCATGAATTGGGAGAGGTCGCGGCCCGAGGCGTCCGCCATCGCTTTGACGAAATCCTCGACCGTCACGGCCTCTCCATCGTGGCGCGCGAAATAGAGGTCGAGACCTTTGCGGAATCCCTCGCGGCCAAGCAGCGTCTGCAGCATGCGGCAGAGCTCGGCGCCCTTCTCATAGACGGTGGCCGTGTAGAAATTGTTGATCTCGATATAGGAGGTAGGCCGCACCGGGTGCGCCAGCGGTCCCGCGTCCTCCGGAAATTGGCGCGTTTTCAGCGCGCGCACATCGAGGATGCGCTTGACGGGTCCCGACCTTAAATCGGCGGTGAACTCCTGGTCGCGAAACACCGTCAGGCCCTCTTTGAGGCAGAGCTGGAACCAGTCGCGGCAAGTGACGCGGTTGCCGGTCCAGTTATGGAAATATTCGTGGGCGACCACGCCTTCGATGGCGCCATAGTCGGCGTCGCTTGCGGTGTCGGGCCTCGCAAGCACCATTTTGTCGTTGAAGATGTTAAGGCCCTTGTTCTCCATCGCTCCCATGTTGAAGTCGCTCACGGCGACAATGTTGAAGATTTCGAGATCGTATTCGCGGCCGAAGCGCTCCTCGTCCCAGCGCATCGCGGCGCGCAAGGATTCCATGGCCCAGGCGCAACGATCCTCCTTCCCTGGCTCGACATAGATCCTAATCGCGACGTCGCGGCCGGAAGCCGTGGTGAAGCTACCCCGGACGCAGGCGAGATTGCCGCCGACGAGCGCAAACAGATAGGACGGCTTGGGGTGGGGGTCGTGCCAAATGGCGAAATGCCTGTCAGTGCCTGGCACGTCGCCGGCGCTGAGCGGATTGCCGTTCGACAACAGCACGGGCGCCGAGGCGCGCGGAGCCTCGATCCGCACGGTATAGGCGGCGAGCACGTCCGGCCGGTCGATGAAGTAGGCGATGCGGCGGAAGCCTTCGGGCTCGCACTGGGTGCAATAGGTGCCGCGTGAGCGGTAGAGGCCGGAGAGTGCCGTGTTGGACTCGGGATTGCATAGGGTAACGGTCTCGAGGGTGAAGGGCCGCGCGGGCACCTCGAGGATCGTCAGGGACTTGTCGTCACGCTGGTAGTTATTTGCCGAGAGCAGCTCGCCATCGAGGGTGAGGCTCTGCAGAGCGAGCCCCTCGCCGTCGAGCATGAGCGGACGGCCACCCAATGCCACCTTCGGATTGGCGCGCAAGCGAAGCCTGGACCTGACCCGCGTCGCGCTCGGATCGAGCGCTATGTCGAGGTCGACCTCGTCCACCAGATAGTCGGGTGGGGTATAGTCGCTGAGCAGCTTCGGTCGTCGGCCGGACTGATCCATCGATGATTACCTTCCTCTCCCCATCGCTCTTAGAGGGACGGGTGCGCAATGCCAAGACCCGACCTTGACGAACGGCCCCCCCGGCAATCTTCCTGTCAGCCAGTGACGCGGGCGCGCCATTGCCTTATGACGCGTTGCTCATGGCCCGCGATTCGCAGACCGCCCCGCACCCCTCCCCTCTATTCTTTATGCCTTCGCGCCGGGCGGCGGCGATCCTCGTCCCACTTGTGATCACCGCGCTCGCCTCGGCCCTCTTCCTCCGCTACGGGGTCATCCAGAACACGCCGATCGGGCTTGCTTGCGAGGCCGGGGAGGAGAGCCTGACCTGCACGATCCGCCTTGCCGCAATCCTTCTCTTCGTTCCGGGCTGGTTCGGCTGGACCGCGCTTGCGGCGGCGACCTTCCAACTCTGGCGCCCCAATATCGTCATGTTTGAGATTGGCCTGGTCGCGGCGGCTTTTGGACTCGTGCTCTACAACACGCGCCTCTCGGCTCTAGCGGTCGCGTTGCTCGTACTCAGTCTGGCGCGGGCACGGTCCGAAGCGCGGTAAGGGAAAGCGCCACGAGGAGGCCTGCGAACCACAGCGCCTGCCAATTCGCGATGCCCTCATTGACGATGATGAAGAGGGCCGACGCGGTGAGGAGCGCGGCCGCGACGGTCTCGGCTGCACCGGCTGGAGGAAGGGCCGGTCTGCCCAGGAAGGCCGCGATAGCGAGGGCCATTGCTGGGCCCGAGAGCAAAGCGAGCGGGAAGTCCTTGTAGCGGGGGTCGAAGACAAGCCCCAGCGCCACATGGATCGCCGCCACCACGGTCGCCACGAACAGACAGGCGAGCAGGAGGCTCAAGCCATCGGAGCGTGGCCAGAGACGCGGGTTGAGGACGACGGCAAAGCTTCCGAGGGGGGAGCCTCGCGCCACGGCAACCGCGGCAAGGGCCGGCACGAGGAGCGCAAGCAGGAGCATTCCCGCCGACCGCATGCGGTCGCTGAGCTCAGGCGGTTCCATGGGTAGGCCCATCGCCGCCCAGCCGAAAACGAGACCAGAGCTTGCTGCGATGGCGGCGATGGCGAGGCTCCTGCCCCACGCGGTTGGTTGCGACCTGCGGCTCTGACCCGAAAGCCAAGTTGCCACGAACACGAGCAGGGCGGCGCCAATGCCAAGCGCGGCCTCCAGGCGCCACTCCGGGTGGTTCGACACGGGCGCGCCCCATCGGAATTTAGGCTCCCGTGTGGCGTCGTCATACAGGCCCCAATAGCCGCCGACGGTGCCCTCGAGCAGGCGCTTCCAAGGCTGATCGAAAGCCTCGATCAGATTGACCTTCCAGCCACCGGTCCGCGCGGCCTCTACCACGCCGCTCAGCACCAGCGCCTGATTGGCAGGGGAGGGCAGGGCGCCCGCGCGCATGCGGCCCGCGCTCGGCCACCCCACCTCTCCGATCCAAATCGCTTTGCCGGCAAAGCTGTCCGCGACCCTCGTCCGAATGGCGCGGACGTGCTCCACGGCGTCCCCGGCGCTGACGGGGTCGTCCTCCCAATAGGGCAGGATATGGATGGTGACGAAGTCGACGGCGGAAGCAAGCTCCGGTGCCCGCAACCAGCACTCCCACACATCTGCATAGGTGACGGGAAGGCCGGACCGCTGCTTCACCTCTTGCAGATAGGTCTTGATCCTTTCGGGGCCGAGCTCGCCGCGGAGCAGCACCTCATTGCCGACGATAAAGGCTTGGATGACGCCAGGGTACCAGCGGGCGAGCCGGAGTGCCGCTTCGATCTCCCGCCGGTTCTCGGCCAAGTTGCGCCCGATCCAAATTCCTTGCAGGAGCTTCAAGCCTAAACTGCCGGCGAGCTCGGTGATCTTCCCTTGCGTTCCCGCCGCGGAATAGGTGCGTATGCAGGAGGTCACCTCGGACAGGCGCTTCAGATCGTCGGCAATCTGCTTATCAGCAATCTGGAGCGGCATCATGAAGGGTGCCTGGTCGCCATGGAACGGCGCGTAGGACAGGCAGTTTAGCCTCTGGCCTTCGGCGAGCGGGGAGGCGGGCATGGGCACCGGCCGCCCCATCACGGACCAGACGAGCGCGATGATTGAGGCCACAAACGCAAAAAGGAGGGTCGAGCGGATCATGAGGGGGGGTGCTTCGGCGTCGGGGGATGCGACATAGCAGCTTTGTGCACTGCGTTAAATCAATTGCTCTGGTTTGTGCGATTGCGAAGTGATAAACTTGCTTCTTGCCGTTGGACCGCCAAAATCTTGGTGTCTAATGGAAAAATTGATAATCGTCTCGGCGTCGAGCACTTACATATGCGCTTCGCTTTCCGTACTGCTGCGGCCTTGATGGCCGGCGGCTTTTTGTTGATATCCGCCATTTCCGCTTCCGCGCAAAGTCAAGGGAGCGGCCCCCCTGCTGCGGGCGAGCAAAAGCCTCCAGACCAGGCGCAAGGGGAGCAAAAACCTCCGGATCAAGCAACGGCCGAGCAGCAGGCCGAGGCTCGCGCGCTTGAGGAGATCGAGCAGTACAAGCAAGCCGCCGTGCGGCTCTCGCTCTCGGCGGGGTCAGCCGAATGCGTCTGGACCGGACGCAGGATTGAGAGCCTGTTGTGGCGCGACGATGTGGATACCGCTCGCCGGTACATTGACCTGTACGACCGCTTCGGTTGCTCTGCGGAGCATCTGAAGCTCGCTTTTCGTTGCATCATTCGGCAGGGGCCCATCGACCCCAAAGCGGCGGACCGGCTCGCTGCTCGCGTCCAAAGCTGCTGGATCGACCCCGACGGACCAACCACTGCCGCGAGTTCGGCGGCTAAGAGCGGAACGATTCCGAACTAAGAAGAGTTAGCAGGGGCAACCCACAAGGCTCTGCGGGCGCGTGCGGCCGAAAGAGCCGAGGCAGGCTGAGAAGATTCCCTAAATGCGCAGTTTCGGTGTCGTCCTCATGGTCGCCCTGGCGACCGCCTTGCATGCAGCGGGTTGGTTCATTGTGCTGGAACGGGCTTCGCCACCGAATGTTGTGGGGCCGCTCACCAGCGTTTCCTTCTCTCCGATTAACCGAAACAGCGATGGCGAGGTCGACACTACAACCGCGGCCCAGATCAGCTCCGATCTTGCCGTCATTGCGCCCTATACGCGGGCGATCCGCACTTATAGCGTCAGCAACGGTCTCGATCAGGTCCCCGAACTCGCCTCCCAGTTCGGACTGCATGTGACACTCGGCGCCTGGATCGACGATTGGGAGGAGCAGAATGAGCGGGAAATAGAGACCGCCATCGCCCTCGCCAAGCACCACCGCAACATCGACAGCATCATCGTCGGTAACGAAGCGCTTTACCGAAACTCAGTCCTGAATCGGGGTCCTTCCGTCGCGGAACTGATCGCCAAGATTCAGCGCGTCAAGCGCGAGGTGTCGGTCCCGGTGACGACCGCCGAGGTATGGAATATCTGGCTCGAGCACCCCGAGCTCGTTTCCGCCGTCGACTACATGGCCGTACACATTCTGCCCTATTGGGAGGGGCTGCCCGCAGATGTTGCAGTCGATCATGCCATCAAGATTTATCAGCGACTGCGCCAAGCCTATCCCGGCAAGCGCATCGTAATCGCAGAGTTTGGCTGGCCGAGCGCCGGTCTCAACCGCAAGGACGCGGTGCCGGACCCGGTCTCCCAGGCCAAAATCCTGCGAGAGTTTGTCGCTCGTGCCGATGCGATGGGGATCGACTACTCGATCGTGGAGGCCTTCGATCAACCTTGGAAGACCTTCGAAGGCAGCGTCGGCGCTTATTGGGGCATGTTCGACGCCAAGCGGCAGCCGAAATTCGCACTCAGTGGAACGGTCGAAACGCCAAACTGGTGGCTGAAGATGGTGGCCGCGCTTGCGCTCGGCCTACTCCTCTGCATCCCGATCTTCGCGGTCCCCGGCGTGACCCTGGCCGAGGCCGGCGTGCTCGCCGTGACGGCGCACATGATCGGCGCCTGGGGCTCGAGCGTGTTCGACTATTGGGCAACCCACTACTTCGTTCTTGGCTCGCTCGTGGCCACGATCGTCGGCGCCGCTTTGCTCGTGCCGCTCATCACCATCATGAAGCAGCGCCTCGACGAGCTGGCGGCCATCATGTTCGGAAGCGCGCCCAAACGCCTGCTGGCGCCCGGTCTCATCGTGCCCGAGCGGAGGCCGCTCGTGTCCATCCACGTCCCCGCCTGTCGCGAGCCGCCGGAGATGCTGCGGCAAACGCTCGATAGCGTGGCCAAATTGGACTGGCCCAATTTCGAATGCGTCGTCGTCATCAACAATACGCCGGATACGAGCTACTGGCGCCCGATCGAGGAGTACTGCCAGCTGCTCGGGCCGCGCTTCAAATTTGTCCGCGCCGACCAGCTTGACGGCTTCAAGGCTGGCGCGCTCAGACTTGCGCTCGAGCACACCTCGCCCGAGGCCGACCTCATCGGCGTCCTCGATGCCGACTACGTCGTGCATCCCGACTGGCTGAAGGACCTCGTACCGGCTTTCGCATCCCCGACGGTCGGCCTCGTGCAGGCACCGCAAGATCATCGCGACGGCGACAGAAGCGTCGTGCACGCCGTGATGAACCGGGAATATGCCGGCTTCTTCGACATTGGCATGGTGCAACGGAACGAAGTGAACGCTATCATATCGCATGGCACCATGTGCCTCGTCCGGCGAAGCGCGCTGCTCGACGGCGGCGGTTGGTCGAGCGACACGATCGTCGAAGATGCCGATCTCGGGCTTACCCTGCTCGAGCGCGGCTGGGAAGCCCACTACACGCGCCGCCGCTATGGGTGGGGCCTGCTGCCCACAGACTTCGCCGCGTATAAGCGGCAGCGCCACCGCTGGGCCTATGGCGGCGTGCAGCTGATCAAGAAGCATTGGCGCGCCTTCCTCCCGGGAAGGACCCGGCTCACCGCGCAGCAGCGGAACGAATTCCTTTTCGGTTGGCTGATCTGGCTCGGCGCCGAGAGTGTCGGCATCCTATTGGCGATCCTCAACCTGCTCTGGGTACCGCTCGTGGCCTTTGTTGGCATTGCCGTGCCGGAGGCGGTGCTGACGATCCCCGTGCTCGCGGCCTTCACGATCATGCTTCTGCATTTCATGGTCTTGTACCGGACGCGCGTGCAGGCCCCGATCTTCGTCTCGCTTGGGGCCGCATTCTCGGCCATGGCGCTGCAACTGACGGTGGGCCGCGCCGTGGCCGATGGCCTGCTGAAGGACAAAGTGCCGTTCCTACGCACGGCGAAGGGTTGTGCCGCAAAGCTTACGGAGCGCTTCCCCGCGCTTTGGGAGGGAGCGCTTGGCTTCCTCCTGATCCTCAGCTCTTGGGTTCTCTATTACACCAACGAGCCGCAAGCGCGCGCGATCTATATCTTCAGTGCAGTGTTGCTGGTGCAGAGCCTGCCCTTCATTGCCGCCGTGGTCCTGACCTTGCTGGAGCGGTCTTCACTCAACGAGTTTGCGACCTGGCGCAGGCTCGCGGCCCTCTCCACCTATCGGCCGCGTCTGCCGCGCGGGCGCGCGCCGACGGCCGGGCCGCCGGCGAGCGGGGACGTCGGCGTCGTGCCTTAGACCGATTTCGCGCTCAGGTGCTGCAGGGGCCATGAATTTCCAGTAGTCCTTTCCCCGGCGTGGAGGCTTTGGCATAGTGCCTGCGCGAGGCGCGCGGAAAAGGGGGAGGGGGACATGACTTCAGCAAATCTCTTGATCGTAATTCTCGTAGGTACGATCGTTGGCGCACTCACGGGTTTGGCGCTTGGCGATGTGATAACCGGATTGTATCTCGCGGTTGTCGCGGGCTTCTTCGGTACGATGATCGCCGGCGTCGTGCGCAATACCATCATGCGTCGCGCAGGGATCGGACCTGACGATTCGCGAATCCCGACGGTTGTGCTTGTCTATTCCGCCGTTGCCTCGCTCGCCGGCCCCCAGCTATCACTCGGTATCAGGGCGGTTACAAAAGCGAGGTCATGCGTGAAATTCTAGACCCCGACCTTGAGATCCCCGCCGGATCACGGGAGATGTTGGAGAGCATCTACGCGGACCTATTGGCCGTAGATTAGCCGCCAAAACTTTTTTGTTTCCGAGAGTTGCTAGAGCGTCCCCAGAAACGAGCTGTTACAAACCCGCCACGATGAAGCTGCTCGAGAATGGTATGCGCTGTATGTGATGGGGATCCTCCTCCTGTCATCGTCCCTTGAAAGCCCCGCCCCCCAACGGCGGGGCTTCTTCTTTTCCGGGAGAGGTGCTTGCTTCGGTCGGCGCCCTTTTGCGCGCACCACTAGAATGCTAAGAATCTTCTACTTGGCATCTAGAAAACAGGGGGGATCATATGGACAAGACCACTCTTTTTTGGGGCGCGGTAGTAGTCGGTCTCGCGTGCCTAGCTCTTGCAGGCATGTATTGGTTCGTACCGGCGGGCTCGCTACCGAAATTTGCACCTGGCTTCGCAGAGGGTTCGACGCATGTGCATGTGAAGCACGGGATCATCTTTCTGATTCTCGCGCTCGGGCTGCTTGGATTTGCCTATACGAAGCGCCCCTAAAGGTCCTGCAAAGGGCGCCGGCTTCGGCCGGCGCCCCTCTCTTTAGGAAAAGCCCCGAGACGTTCAGGTTTTACCTGGCCGCAATGGCTCCGCCTCCACATCTACGGGGCTCACACTCGCGTTTCTCGCATACCTTAACCGGACGAAAAACGGGACGAGGCGCACATACAGGATTACGAACCCGCAAGTCCGCGGAGACTGCTTTCAATTCGATGCTGGAAAGTTCGCGCATATGTTTTCTCCCTAATCGGCATTGCAACCGCTGACCAAGTCAGCCTACTCCCCCATTTATCGGGTAAGCCGGTGTAGCATCTGGGATGGACAATCATCCGAGAACGCATTCGTGATTAGACGTATTGGAATCTGTTTGTAGGATTAGAGGGGAACGCGGTAGGCGTCGGCCGAAGCCGACGCCCTTTTTGTGCTATAGGGCGCCCGCATGGATGCCTGGATGCAGAAAGATGTAGAAGAACTCCGCAGACTTATAGCGCGTGGCGACACTTCGGATGAGATAGCCGAACGTCTGGGGTGGTCCAAAGGCGACGTGTGGATGAAGGCCAGGAAGTTAGGGCTCGATTGGCGGTTGGCCGAAGTCGAGCACCGCAAGGCCGGCCGAGTCCGATTCATTGCCCAATATGATGATGGGTCTAAAGGCTACTTCATAATCGAGTTTGGACCCTTCAGCGCGGTGACCATGTCGCAACCCACGTTGCGCGTGAACGACAAGAGGACGGTAGCCTGAAGGCGGGCAAGATCGTCAAAGTCTACCGCGACCCGATAGTCCTCACGCAATCCCAAGTCTCGGATACTCAATCCGCCGGTCGAAGGCCCGCATCACCCCGGGTTCTTCGTAGCAAACAGCGATCAAACCGAAAGCGTCTGCCGCGTGCGATGACCAATCATGTTCGGGGCCTAAGCCAATGTCTCTGCGCTCGTCCTTCCGCTCGTGGTAGTAGCCGAGAGCATCGCGTCCAGCCTCGGTGGTCGCCTCGTTAAACCATACCTTGGAGAAAATGCGCCTGGCGGCTTCGATCCTCATAGCTGCAGCTCCGGCGCCCTGCAGGCGCTGCCATACGGGTTCCGCGGACCGTGCGCGGTGATGGTGATGTGGGCGCGGGTAGGGGTGGGGCAGGACAAGGTCCTCTTCGGCCGTGGGCGGCTCGTTATCGCTGGTCCTACGGTCACATGAATCCGGAAGCGCCTCGCAAGCGGCGGTAAGCAGAGTTCGCTCCATCTACTCCAGGGCGACCCGTCTGAGGCGGAGCGCGTTGCCGACCACGGAGACCGAGGAGAGGCTCATGGCGGCTGCCGCGATCATGGGGGAGAGTAGCATGCCGAATGCGGGGTAGAGCACCCCGGCCGCGATCGGCACGCCCAACGCGTTGTAGGCGAAGGCGAAGACAAGATTCTGCTTTATGTTTCGCATCGTTGCGCGTGAAAGCTGCGCCGCCCGCACAATGCCCCGCAAATCGCCTCTGAGCAAAGTGAGACCCGCACTCTCCATGGCGACGTCTGCCCCGGTGCCCATGGCGATGCCGACATCAGCCTCGGCAAGCGCCGGGGCGTCGTTAATGCCGTCGCCCGCCATGGCCACGACGGCACCCTCGCGCTGCAGGTCGTCAATCAACTCGAGTTTTTCCCCGGGCCGCATGCCCGCACGCACCACGTCGATGCCAAGCTGCGAGGCCACGGCTTTAGCCGTTGTGACATTGTCGCCCGTGGCCATGACAATCTTGAGCCCCAGCTCGTGGAGGGCGGCAATCGCCTCGGCGCTTCCTGTCTTGATCGGATCGGCAACGGCGACGAAGCCGGCAAGCTTGCCATCGGCGCCGAGCATCATCACCGTCTCGCCATTGCTCCGCCGCTTCTCGGCCGCATCGGCCAGAGGCACCACATCAATCCCAGCGCCCTGCATCAGTCGCGCGTTGCCGAGCAACACGGCGCGGCCGTCGACCTTTCCCACGACGCCCTGGCCGGTGATTGCTTCGAAAGTCTCCACCTTGGGCGGCTTCAAGCCCTTCGCCTCGGCGCCGCGGAGGATCGCCTCGGCAAGGGGGTGCTCGCTGCCTGCTTCGAGCGCAGCCGCCAGGCGCAAGACTTCGTCGTGCGCGAAGCCGGGTGCGGCTTCGACGCCGGTCAGCGCGGGCTTGCCTTCCGTCAGGGTGCCGGTCTTGTCGACCACGAGCGTGTCGACCGATGCGAGCCGCTCAAGCGCCGCGGCGTTGCGTACGAGTACGCCGGCATGCGCCCCGCGTCCCGTGGCGACCATGATCGAGATCGGCGTGGCGAGCCCGAGCGCGCAAGGGCAGGCGATGATGAGGACGCTGACCGCAGCAACCAAGGCATAAGCGAGGGCGGGCTCGGGGCCGAGTAAGAGCCAAGCAAAGAAGGAGATCACCGCCACGAGGATCACGGCCGGCACGAAAATGCCTGAGACCGTGTCGGCGAGCCGCTGGATCGGCGCGCGCGAGCGTTGGGCTTGCGCCACCATGGCGACCACCTGCGCGAGCGTCGTCTCGGCCCCGGTACGGTCCACGCGCATGTCGAAGCTGCCGGTGCCATTCAAGGTGCCCCCGGTGACGCGGTCGCCGGCGACCTTCTCGACCGGTATCGGCTCGCCGGTCAGCATCGACTCGTCGACGGCGCTCCTGCCTTCGAGCACGGTCCCGTCGATGGGGACCTTGTCTCCGGGGCGAACACGCAACGATTCGCCGACCCTGACGGAGGCCAGCGGCACCGTCCCGGCCTTGCCGTCCGGCTCCACGCGGAGCGCCGTCTTCGGCGCGAGATCGAGCAGCGCGCGAATGGCGCCGCCGGTGCGCTCACGTGCGCGGAGCTCGAGCACTTGCCCAATCAGGACGAGAGCGACGATGACGGCGGCCGCCTCGAAATAGACCGGTATCCGGCCATGGGCGTCCGCCATGCTGGCGGGGAAGAGGCCCGGCGCGATGGTGGCGACGAGGCTGTAGAGAAATGCCGTGCCGGTGCCGAGCGCGATCAGGGAGAACATGTTGAGCCGTACCCAGCGGAGAGACTCCCAGCCGCGGACGAAGAAGGGCCAGCCGCACCAGAGCACGGCGGGAATGGCGATCAGCAACTGGAGCCACTGTTTGGCGCTCGCTGAGAGGAAGGGGAGGAGATCGACGCCGAACACATGGCTGCTCATGTCGAGGAGGAGCAGCGCCAGAGACAGGGGCACGGCGACCATGAGCCGCCACGTGAAATCCTGAAGCTCCGGGTTATCGCTGACTTCCGGGGGCACGCCCATGGGCTCGAGCGCCATGCCGCAGATTGGGCAGTGGCCCGGCCCTTCNTTCACGATTTGCGGGTGCATGGGGCAGGTGTAGAGCGTGCCTTGCGGGAGAGGCTTCGCCCCGCCTTGCTTATTGAGATAGCGCTCGGGATCGGACGCGAACTTCGTCCGACAGCCCTCCGAGCAGAAGCGATAGGTGTGACCGGCGTGGTCGTAGCTCGGTCCCCGCGCTCCAATGTCTACCTTCATCCCGCAGACGGGGTCGGTGGCCATCGACGTCTCGCTCGCTGCCATTTCGGTCAGATCTTGGTGCATGGATGGTCAGCTGTCCTAGGCAACAATCCGATAGTGTAGTTCAATTTACTACTTGGTGACTCGCATGAATGGGTGAACAGACCATGAGGCATCGAGGTTGGATCGTTGGCATCGGGCTTGTTATTGCGGCAGCGGCTGGTCTCGGGGCCGGATATCTCATCTGGGGCTGGCCGACGAATTGGTACGCGCGCGATGTCGCCAAGCTGCCGCCCAGTCCTGAAGGCGATCTTATTCGCTACGGCCGCGAGTTGGTCGTGGACACGGCGAGCCATATCGGCAAAAGCTTCGTCGATCCGCAGAAGCGCTTTGCCGGCAACAACCTCGCTTGCGTGAACTGCCATTTGAACGCGGGGCTCCGGCCCTTCGCCGCCCCCTTTGTGTCCACCTTCGCTACCTTTCCCATGCTGGTGGACGATCAGGTGCTCACCCTCACCGACCGCATCAATGGATGCATGACGCGCAGCATGAACGGCAAGGACTTGCCGGTAGATGGGCGTGAGATGGAAGCCTTGATCGCCTATATCAAGTTCCTAGGGCAGGGCACACCGGAGGGCGTGCGCGTCGCGGGCATGGGACTGCTGCCGCTGCAGGATCCGCCGCTCGCGCCCGATGTCGCGCGGGGCGAGACCGTCTATGCCAAGCTTTGCGCCAGTTGTCATAAGGACGACGGACAGGGAGAGAGGCGTACCGCGCCCGCCATCGGCTATTCGATTCCGCCGCTCTGGGGTGATGACAGTTTCAACGCGGCTGCCGGCATGGCCAAGCCGGCCTATGCCGCCGCCTATATCCGCGGCAACATGCCCTTCGGCGTGCGGTATCAGGATCCGGTGCTGAGCGAGCAGCAGGCTTGGGACGTGGCCGCCTATATGATTTCCAAGCCGCGGCCCTCGGCCCCGCCAGACGCAGCGCCCAGGCTGCGCTAGGGGCGGGGCCCAAGTTCCGCTCGCTCAAAGCTCAAGCCGCCGTAGTAATGGCGTTGCCATGGCTCCGGGCTTACATGGTGTCGTGGCGCAGCTTTGTCAGCGAGGCGAGGTGTAGGACTATCGATGGGCTGGAGCCACGAGGGCGCGGTAAGGAACCCTGTCGTCACCGCGACAATGAGGTTGAGAATGCCAAACACGCGTTCCACGCCTTCACGAGACCTGCGGCCTCGCGCGGTGCCCGCGCATAGGCAAGCCCCACGACGGGGGCAAGAAGGCCGATGGCGATGTCGCCCACCCCGGCCGGCCAGGCGAAGAGGCCTGGCAGTCTGCCGCTTGCGTATAGGATCAAGAAGATCACGCCCAGCGCGCGATAGAGCTGGACGCCGACGATCCAGGATTGCGGCACGGCTTCGAGGATCCGCTTTGTCGCTTCCGACCGCCAGATCATTAGGGCGCCGATCAGAATCGGCAGCAAGATGCCATATTGGATCGTGGGAATTCCGCTGGAGTTCACATGGTAGACGCCTGCTGCACTGAGCGAGATGGCTACGGCAAGCCAGCCCACGAGAATTGCGGCCGACACGAGAAGCGCTCGCGTGCGGTCCTGCGTCAAGCCGTAGAGGATGGCAACAAGCGTGGCCGCGGTGCCGGTCACGACGAAATAGGGGAGATAGGTGGGGATGGTCATGACACGCCTCCAATGAGGGGTTGCGATGTCAACTACCCATAAATTCGTGATCGGCGAGAAGTGGTCGCTGCTCGTGCTGCGCGACCTGTTCCGCAAAGGGCCGCTGCGTTTCCAAGAGTTGGAAAACGGGCTCCCCGGCGTGGCCCCGAATACGCTCTCTGCTCGATTGAAGGCGCTCGAGAGTCAGGGCGTCATCGGGACCCGGCTGTATGAGAATCACCCGCCCCGCTATGAGTATTTTCTGACCGAGAAGGGGAAAGCGCTTTGGCCCGTGCTGAAGGCACTCCATGGATGGGGCGAGCGCTATGGCTGAAAGAGTCCGGCTGCGCGAGTTACAATAGTCGGAGAGAAACATGATTGGCCCCAACTTCGTGGAACGCAGCGCGAATAAGCGCCTGGCCGGTTTTGCATGATCCGCGTTGACGTTGCCCTGAAGCTCGGCGCCTTCGATCTCGACGTTGCCTTCGAGAACGACGTCGGCATCACCGCTTTGTTCGGCCGTTCCGGCTCGGGCAAATCGACGACGATCAATCTCATCGCCGGCCTTGCTCGTCCCGATCGGGGCAGCATCGTGCTTGACGGCCGCACTTTGGTGGACACAGGAACCGGCGTCTTCGTGCAGAAGCATCGGCGCCGCGTCGGGGTTGTATTCCAGGATGCTCAGCTCTTCCCGCATCTCAGCGTCAGGCAAAACCTGTTGTTTGGGCGGTGGTTTGCACCGAGAGCCGAGCGAAGCATCGCATTCGAGTCCGTGGTCGGCACCCTCGGGATCGGTCATCTTCTCGAGCGCAAGCCCGCGCTGTTGTCGGGCGGCGAGAAGCAGCGAGTGGCGATTGGACGGGGGCTGCTTGCCTCGCCGA
>JGI12270J11330_10000021_pt1 | contig 105309 bp, 95 predicted proteins | sample PeaSoiMetSII2010_FD_11330 | JGI IMG/M metagenome (IMG submission 11330)
GCCGGCGCCCAAGCCTTCGCAACCGGCCCGGAGCGGCGTGCGCGGCATGGGCGAGCATGTCCCGGCCTTCATGACGCGCTCCGTACGGCCCCTGGACTAGGTCAAGAGCGCGCATCAGCCCTAACGGGGCGCTAATCGGCGCGCTTTAGCTTCCGCCTTGCAGAATTTCAGCTGCGCTCGCCGGTGTTGGATTGGCCGGGCTTAAGAGGCTTTCTCGGATAGATCGAAGCCGCTCCGCGCCGCCTCTGCCGCGGGCGTGAGCGCCACGGACTCGCCGCAGCCGCAGGCGCTGGTCTGGTTCGGATTGTGGAAGACGAAGCCCGAGCTCAAGCGGTCGGTGCGATAGTCCATCTCGGTGCCGAGCAGGAACAACACGGCGGTGGGATCGATCAGGATGCGCACGCCTTTATCCTCGACAACCTCGTCATGGGGCGCCTTCGTCTCGGCATAGCTCATCGTATATTCCATGCCGGCGCAGCCGCCCTTCTTCACGCCGATGCGTAAGCCCGCGCCCTCCCTGCCCGAGGCAGCCGTGAGCGAGCGAATACGCTCAGCAGCGGCATCGGTCAGCGTGATGACTTTCGATTGGGCGCGGATGCTCATGGGTGAAACTTGGGGCAGATCGCGATCCGGTTCAAGCCTTGGCGCGCTCAGAACATGTTGAGGGCGAGCCGCGCCTCGTCGGACATGCGGCTCGGATCCCAGGGCGGGTCGAAGACGAGCTTGACCTTCACCTGACCCACGCCGGGGACGGCGGAGACGGCGTTTTCCACCCAGCCAGGCATGTCGCCGGCCACGGGGCAGCCCGGCGCCGTCAGGGTCATGTCCACCTCGATATTGCGCGCATCATCGACGTCGAGGCGGTAAATCAGGCCAAGCTCGTAGATGTCGACCGGGATCTCCGGGTCGAACACGGTCTTCAGCGCCGCGACCAGGTCGTCTTTCAGCTGATCGAGCTCGGGCGATGGGCTCGCTGGAGCTGCCGCCTCAACCGCCTCCGTAGGCGCAGGCGCATCGCCTCCAGTCTCAGCGGACGGCTCGGCCTCCACCGGCGCCTCGGGGGCCGCAACCCTCTCCTCGCTTTCTTGAATCTTTTCAGTCATTTGCGCCACCGGAGTTAAACGAACATCTCATGGGCTTTGTGCAGAGCCTCGACCAGCCTGTCGACCTCCTCGAGCGTATTATACATGGCGAATGAGGCGCGTGCTGTCGAGGTGACGCCGAAACGGGCGAGCAGCGGCTCGGCGCAATGGGTGCCGGCCCGGACCGCCACGCCGTAGCGGTCGAGGATCGTGCTCACGTCGTGTGGATGGGCGCCATCCATCTCGAAGGAGATGATCGAGCCCTTGTTCTTGGCGCGTCCGAAAATGCGGAGCCAGTTGAGGTCGCCGAGGCGCTGCATGGCATAGGCGAGCAGCGCGTCTTCATGGGCCATGAGGCGCTCGCGCCCGATGCCCTCCACATAGTCGATGGCCGCTCCGAGCCCGATCGCCTGCACGATAGCCGGGGTGCCGGCCTCGAAGCGGTGCGGCGGGGCGGCATAGGTGATGCGGTCGCAGGTCACCGTGCCGATCATCTCGCCGCCGCCCTGGTAAGGTGGCATCGCCTCAAGCAGCTCCTTTTTGCCGTAGAGCACGCCGATGCCGGTCGGGCCATAGAGCTTGTGGCCGGTGAAGGCATAGAAGTCGCAATCGAGGTCCTGCACGTCGACGGGACGATGCACCGCCCCTTGCGCGCCATCGACGAGCACGGGAATGCCGCGGGCGTGAGCCAGTCGCACCACCTCCTTGATCGGCACGATGGTGCCGAGCACGTTCGACATATGGGTGATGGAGACCATCTTGGTGCGGGGACCAAGCAGCGCTTCGAATTTGTCCAGCAGAAGCTCGCCCTCGTCGGAAATGGGCGCCCATTTCAGCACGGCGCCCTGCCGCTCGCGCAGGAAATGCCAGGGCACGATGTTGGAATGGTGCTCCATGATCGAGAGCACGATCTCGTCGCCCTCGCCGATATGGGGGCCGCCATAGGACTGGGCCACGAGGTTGATGGCTTCCGTGGCGTTGCGGGTGAAGATGATCTCGGCGTCGGATTTCGCATTGAGGAAGCACCGCACCGTCTCCCTCGCCTTCTCAAAATTGGCGGTGGAGAGATTGCTTAGATAGTGCAGGCCACGATGGACGTTGGCGTATTCCTGCGCATAAGCGCGCTGGATGGTCTCGAGCACGACCCGGGGCTTCTGCGCCGAGGCGCCGTTATCCAGATAGACGAGCGGCTTGCCGTACACTTCACGCGCCAGGATCGGAAAATCGGCGCGGATGGCCTCGACGTCGTAAGCGGGCTTGCCGGTCAGTGCGGGGGTCGATTTCGGCAAGATGGTCATGGGAGCCTTCCCGTTCAGTCGAACGCGACGCCGAGCCAGGCGGCCGAGGCTCTGGCCAAGGCATCGCGGAGGCCTTCATGCTGCACGCGCTCAAGGGCCTCGCCGACAAAGGCCTGGATCAAGAGCGCACGGGCCTGTCCCTCCGGGATGCCGCGGGCCTCGAGGTAGAACAGCAGGTCCTCGTCGATCTGACCAGAGGTCGAGCCGTGGCCGCAGACCACGTCATCGGCGAAGATCTCGAGCTCGGGCTTGGAGTCGAATTCCGCGGTCTCCGAGAGGAGCAGCGCCTGCGCCATCTGCTTGCCGTCGGTCTTCTGGGCGCCCGGCGACACGATGATCTTGCCCTGGAAGACGCCGCGCGCCTCGTTGTCCAGCACCGTCTTGAACAGCTCGCGGCTCGTGCAGCGCGGAACGCGATGCTCGATGACGAGGGTGGTGTCGCAATGCTGGTGGCCGCGCATCAGGAGCGCGCCGGAGACGTCGAGGGCCGATCCTTCGCCGTCGAAGCCCGCATAGATCTGGTTGCGGGAGAGTGCCGCACCGGTCGAGAACTGGAACGCCTGATAGTGGGCATCGGTGCCAAGCTCGACTAGCCAGGTGACTAGGTGGAAGGCCTCCTCGTTTTCCCGCTGCAGCTTGACGTGGTTGAGGCTTGCCTTACTGCCGATCTCAATCTCGGTGACCGCATTTCGCTGCAACTCCCTCCCCCCGAGGCTGCCGTAGCTTTCCACGAGATCGAGCGAGGCGCCCTCCTCGAGCAGGACGACGCTGCGCGTGACCACGCTTGACGGCTCGGGGCCGCCGTCGAGATGGATGAGATGGACGGGCTTGTCGAGTGTCACGCCTTTGCCGACGCGCAAGGCGGCACCGCCGCTCATCAGCGCCAAATTCAGCGCCACGACCGGATCGCGGTCCTGAGGATTGACCTTGCCGAGCAGGCCCTTCAACCAGCGCGGCGGCTTCTGTAGCGCCTCGGTGAGCGATGCGACCTCGACGCCCTTAGCCTTCAGCCCGGCGATGTCTGACAGGTCCGCCCTGAGCTCGCCTTCCAGGATGACAAGCCGGTAAGCGGCGAGCTCCGCGATCTCAGCCCCAAGCGCTTCGGCAAGCTCGGCCTCGCTAAGCGGGATGCCGGTGGCGCGCGCAAGCGGATGGGCCTCGGTAAGCCGCGAGCGAAGATCGGTATATTTCCAGGCCTCCACCCGGCGGTGCGGCAGCCCGAGCGCGGCATAGGCGTCGATCGCCTTGGCGCGAAGGTCGGCGACCCATGGGTTGCCAGCTCCCGGCAGCGCCTGCTCGGCGGCGGCGAAGAGGTCGAGATAGGCCTGCTCGGCCCTTGTCTGGAACTGCTTGACCGGGAGTTCCATGCGAGAGCGGTCCCCTTACGCTGCCGCGCCGCTGGCGGCTGCACCACTCTTGGCCGCGCCGCTGGCGGCCGCACCTTCGCCGAAATCGGCGTAGCCGGACTGCTCCAGCTCGAGCGCAAGCTCAGGCCCGCCTGAGCGCGCCACCCTGCCGTCGGAGAGCACATGCACCCGGTCGGGCACGATATAGTCGAGGAGGCGCTGATAATGGGTGATCACCAGCATAGCGCGGTTGGGCGCACGGAGCGCGTTGACGCCCTCGGCGACGATGCGCACGGCGTCGATGTCGAGGCCGGAATCGGTCTCATCCAGCACGCAGAGCGACGGCTCAAGCAGCGACATTTGCAGGATCTCGTTGCGCTTCTTCTCGCCGCCGGAGAAGCCGACATTGAGCGGCCGCCGCAACATCTCGGGGTCTATCTTGAGCTCGCTTGCCTTCTTCCGCACGAGACGCAGGAAGTCGGGCGTCGAAAGCTCGGCCTCGCCCCGAGCCTTCCTCACGGCGTTCGCGGCGGTGCGCAGGAAGGTCATGGTGGCGACGCCGGGAATCTCCATGGGGTATTGGAAGGCGAGGAACACGCCCGCGGCGGCGCGCTCGGCTGGGCCCATGGCGAGAAGGTCCTGGCCCTTCCAGGTCACGGAACCGGCGGTGACCTCATAGTCCTGCTTGCCGGCGAGCACATAAGCGAGCGTCGATTTGCCAGAGCCGTTCGGGCCCATGATGGCGTGCACCTCGCCACTCGGCAGTTCGAGGTCGAGGCCTTTCAGGATCTCGCGGCCATCGACATTGACGTGCAAATTCTTGATCTCAAGCATTATGACGTCTTTCTAACCCTTTGGCACTGTCTCGCTTTCGTCATGCCCCGCTCACCCAACGCTCCCCTCCAGTGAGATGCCGATCAGCTTCTGCGTCTCGGCCATGAACTCCATGGGCAAATGCTGCAGCACGTCGCGGACGAAGCCGTTGACGATCAACGCCACCGCCTCCTCCGCCGACAGCCCGCGGCTCAAGCAGTAGAACAGCTGGTCGTCGGAGATCTTCGAGGTGGTCGCCTCGTGCTCGAAGGTGGCGGACGCGTTCTTGGCCTCAATATAGGGCACGGTATGCGCGCCGCATTTGTCGCCGATGAGCAGCGAGTCGCAATTGGTGAAGTTGCGCGCGTTCGCCGCCCGGCGATGCGCCGAGACGAGGCCGCGATAGGTGTTGTTGGAGCGACCGGCGGCGATGCCCTTGGAGATGATGCGGCTCGACGTGTCGCGCCCCAGATGGATCATCTTGGTACCGGAATCCACCTGCTGATAGCCGTTGGAGATGGCAATCGAATAGAACTCACCGCTGGAGCCGTCGCCGCGCAGGATGCAGCTCGGATATTTCCAGGTGATGGCCGAGCCGGTCTCGACCTGGGTCCAGGAGATCTTCGAGTTCTTGCCCCGGCAATCGCCGCGCTTGGTGACGAAATTGTAGATGCCGCCCTTGCCCTGCTTGTCGCCCGGATACCAGTTCTGCACCGTGGAATATTTGATCTCGGCGTCGTCCAGAGCGATGAGCTCGACCACGGCGGCATGGAGCTGGTTCTCGTCGCGCATCGGCGCGGTGCAGCCCTCGAGATAACTGACATAGGCGCCCTTGTCGGCGATGATCAGGGTCCGCTCGAACTGCCCAGTCTGCCTCTCATTGATGCGGAAATAGGTGGAGAGCTCCATCGGACAGCGGACGCCCTCCGGCACATAGACGAAGCTTCCGTCCGAATAGACCGCGGAGTTGAGCGTGGCATAGAAATTGTCGGTGCTCGGGACCACGGAGCCCAGATATTTGCGCACGAGCTCGGGGTGGTTCTGCACCGCTTCCGAGATCGAGCAGAAGATGACGCCGACCTTCGCCAGCTCCTCCTTGAAGGTGGTGACCACCGAGACGGAATCGAACACCGCATCGACCGCCACGCGCGGCACGCCTTGCACGCCCGCGAGCAGCGCCTGCTCCTTCAGCGGGATGCCGAGCTTGGCATAGGTCTCAAGTAGCTCCGGGTCGACATCCGCGAGGCTCTTCGGCCCTTCGGTGCTCTTTGGCGCCGAATAATAATAGAGTTCCTGGAAGTCGATTTTTGGGTGATGCACATTGGCCCAAGTCGGCTCCTGCATGGTGAGCCAGCGGCGATACGCCTCGAGCCGCCAATCGAGCAGCCAAGCGGGCTCCTTCTTCTTCGCCGAGATGAAGCGGACCACATCCTCGGAAAGGCCCTTCGGGGCCTTGACCGACTCGATCTTCGTGGTGAAGCCATATTTGTATTTGTCTACGTCGATCTCGCGGACGCGGGCGACCGTCTCTTGCACTGCCGGCATGGCTCTCCTCCAAAGTCCTTCTCTTCAGGGCCCTTAGGCCGCTTTCTGGCGCTCTCGCATCCGCTTGACCAGCTCGCCCCAGGCTCCGAGGAATCTCTCGATATCGGCAGTCTCGCTGCCAAAACCAAGGCTCATCCGGATCGCGGCTTGGGCGAGGTCGGGGGCCACGCCCATGGCGTTCAGCACATGCGATGCCTCGACCTTGCCCGAGGAGCAGGCGCTGCCGGCGCTCACGGCGACGCCCGCAAGATCGAGTCCAATGACGAGCGTCTCGGCCTTAGTGCCGGCGACCGCGATGCAACTCGTGTTCGGCAGACGCGGCACGCCCCCCGAAAGCACCACGGCATCCGGCGCAATTGCCAGCGCCCTCCTCTCCAGTCCGTCGCGGAGCGCGGCGAGTGCCGACGCCTTGTCCAATTCCGCGGCCGCGATCTCCGCCGCCACGCCGAAGCCGACAATGCCGGCCACGTTCTCCGTGCCTGCCCGGCGCCGCCGCTCCTGGCCGCCACCCTTGATCAGGGGCTCGACCCCAACCCCCTCGCGGAGCACGAGGGCGCCAACGCCCTTGGGGCCGCCGATCTTGTGGGCAGACAGCGTCATCATGTCGGCGCCAAGCGCCGCGAAATCAAGGGCGAGCCTACCCGCGACCTGAACCGCATCGCTGTGCAGAAGGCCGCCTGCCGCATGGACGATCGCGGCCGCTTCAGCGACCGGCTGGATCGCGCCGGTCTCGTTATTGGCCGCCATCAGCGAAGCGAAAGGCCTCCATCCTCCGAGATGGTGCTTGGCGAGCTCGCTCGCAAGCGTTTCGAGGTCGATCACGCCGTCGCCGGTGACCGGGAGGCGGGTCGTGCTCTCGCGGTAAAATCTGCCGCCGGCGAGCACGGACGGATGCTCGATCGCCGACATGTAGCAATGCCAGGCATCGCCGGGCTGCGCGGCAAGCGCAAGGGCATTCGCCTCGCTGCCGCCGCTCGTGAAGATCACCTCTTCGGGGCGCGCGCCGGCGAGCGCCCCAACCTTTGCCCGCGCGGCCTCGATCAGCGCCCTCGCCTCTCGGCCTTCGGCATGGACGGACGACGGATTGCCAAATGTTTCAAGCGCGCCGACCATTGCCTCGCGCACCTTTGGCCTGAGCGGCGCGGTGGCGTTGTAGTCGAGGTAAGAGCGCGTCGTCATGGCCTCTCGAAGCTCGCGGCAGAGGACCGCGGGTTAGCGCTTGCGCGAGACCCCATCGCGCATGCTATGAAGCGCAGCCCGAGGCCGGGATGTTCCAAGCGCGGCCGAAGCCGAGGCATGCTTGTTTGGAACAATTCTAAATCTTATGTTTGTATAGGATTCCTGAGCGGCAGAGTCAAGATTTGCGGCGGCCCGCTTGCCACTTCCCTTGGCGTAAGCCCCTTCTCCCCCGTGTCCAAATAACGTCATTCGAGGTTAGTGGTTCATGCCTGAGGTGAATATCAGCGGCCCCGCCGGCAGAATCGAAGCCCGCTACCATCACAACAAGACGCCGAATGCGCCGGTTGCACTCATTCTGCACCCCCATCCGCAATTCGGCGGCACGATGAATAATCAAGTCGTTTATCATCTGTATTACACTTTCCAGCGGCGGGGCTTCTCGGTCCTGCGCTTCAACTTTCGTGGGGTCGGCCGGAGCGAGGGGCTGTTCGACAACGGCCCTGGCGAATTGGCCGATGCCGCCACGGCGCTCGACTGGATGCAGGCCTATAACGCCGATGCGGGCTCGTGCTGGATCGCGGGGGTGTCGTTCGGCGCCTGGATCGCCATGCAGCTCCTGATGCGGCGCCCCGAGATCGAAGGCTTCATCTCCATTGCGCCGCCTGCCAATCTCTACGACTTCACCTTCCTTGCCCCCTGCCCGTCTTCGGGGCTGATGGTGAATGGGGCCAAGGACCGCGTGGTGCCGACAGAGGCCGTGCGCGGGCTCGTCGACCGGCTCAAGACCCAGAAGGGCATCGTCATCGAGCACGCCATCGTGCCCGACGCGAACCACTTCTTCGAGGGCCGCATGGATGGCCTCATGGAGGTGGTCGACGCCTATCTCGACAAGCGGCTCGGCAAAAGGAAGAAGCGAGAGTCCGCGGCCTAGCGGCGCGGGGCGCGGGCAAGGCGCCCGCCGGTGACGGGCTGCCTGACCCCCGTAGTACCAGGGAAGCTTAGGGGCAGCTTCTTGACGGAGCGGACGGCGAGATAGGCAAAGGCCTCTGCCTCCAGATGATCGGCCGACCAACCCATCTCCTCGGCGGGGTAGACGGGCTCGACCAAGAGGTCCCTGATGGCCTCCACCAATGTCGGGTTGCGCGCGCCGCCGCCGGTGAGCAGCCAGAGACGCGGCGGCGCCGGCAAGATTTCGCGGAAGCGGGCAATCGCTTCCGCGGTGACGGAAGGTCCGACATCGAAGGCGATCAGGCTGCCGTCCTCGCCGATAAAGGTGACATTGGCGACGCCCCCGATATTGACGACCGCCACGGGGCGCTCGAGGCCCGCCTCCTCGGCAAGTGCGCGATGATAGACGGTCATCATCGGCGCGCCCTCCCCGCCTGCCGCCATATCGGCCGCGCGAAAGTCATAGACGACGTCGATGCCGGTCAGCCGGGCCAAGAGGTCGCCGTCGCCGAGCTGACGGATGAGCCCTCGGGCCGCGTCGTGATAGACGGTCTGCCCCTGGAAGCCGATGAGTGCGACGCAATCGCGTGCGAGCGCACAGGCCTCAAGGAAGTCCTTCACCGCGTCCGCGTGCAAGCGGGTCAGCTCCTGCTCGACATCGGCAAGCAGCCCGCGATCCGAAGGCGCTGCGCCGCTTAGCTCACCGCCCCAAATGCGCCAAGCCGCTGCGACCGCCTCGCAGAGCCTTGCGCGTTGCTCGGGGCGATAGGGAAAGGTGAGGCTTTGCCCGCGCGTCAGCTGCCGCTCGCCGTCGGTCGCCACCAGCGCCACGTCGATGCCGTCCATCGAGGTCCCGCTCATCAGCCCAATCGCTGTGATCACGCCGCTCAAACCCGCTTCCCCTGATCGTGCAATTCTCGCTCAAACCTGATACAGGCGTGACTGCCACTTTTGACCCGAAACTCGCGCGCCGGCCCCATCATGAGCACGACCAAATCGGAGTTGCTGGACGAGCTTAAGACCCGGGGCTATGTCCACCAAGCGACCGACGAAGCCGGCCTCAACAAGCTCGCCCGCACCGAACGCATCACCGGCTATATCGGCTTCGATTGCACGGCCCCGAGCCTCCATGTCGGCAATCTGCTCGGGATCATGATGCTGCGCAAGTTGCAGCAGGCTGGGCACCGGCCCATCGTGCTGATCGGCGGGGGCACCACCAAGGTCGGCGATCCCTCCGACAAGGACGAGCAACGCAAGCTCCTGAGCGACGCCGAGATCGCCGCCAACGTCGCCGGCATCCAGTCGGTGTTCGGCAAGTTCGTGAGCTTCGGCGACGGCCAAAGCGATGCGTTGATGGTCAACAACGCCGATTGGCTCGACGATCTCAACTATATCGATTTCCTGCGCAACTACGGGCGCCATTTCAGCGTCAACCGCATGCTCTCCTATGATTCGGTGAAGCTTCGTTTGGAGCGGGAGCACCCTTTGAGCTTCATCGAGTTCAATTACATGGTGCTGCAGGCCTACGACTTCGTCGAGCTCTCCCGAAGGTTCGGCTGCCGCCTGCAAATGGGCGGGTCCGACCAATGGGGCAACATCGTCAACGGCATCGAGCTTGGGCGCCGCACCGATGGGATCGAGCTGTTCGGGCTGACCACGGGTCTGCTCACCACCGCCTCGGGCACCAAGATGGGCAAGACCGCCTCGGGAGCCGTGTGGCTCAACCCCGACATGCTCTCGCCTTACGACTATTGGCAATATTGGCGCAACACCGAGGACGCCGACGTTGGGCGCTTCTTGAAGCTGTTCACCGAGCTGCCGCTTCCCGAGATCGAGAGGCTGTCAGGGCTCGCCGGCGCCGAGCTGAACGAGGCGAAGAAGGTGCTCGCCACGGAAGCGACCGCGCTGCTCCATGGGCGCGAGGCTGCTGACCGTGCCGAAGCGACGGCGCGGGCGACCTTCGAGCAAGGCATGATCACGGAGAGCCTGCCCACCTTGGAGCTGCCGCGCGCTGAGCTGGAGAAGGGCTTGGGCGTGCTCAACGTCAATGTGTGGGTCGGCTTCGTGCCGTCCACGAGCGAAGCCCGGCGGCAGATCAAGGGCGGCGGCCTCAAGGTGAACGACGTGGCCGTCACCGACGAGAAGCGGCTGCTCACCCTTGCCGATCTGATGCCGGAAGGCGTCATCAAGCTTTCGCTCGGCAAGAAGCGGCATGTACTGATCCGCCCCGTGTGAGGCTTTTCCCAGGTTTCGCGATCGTGCTTTAGCGCCCGGCCGCCGCGCTGAAATCGGAAGGTGCCGAGCTCGGCGAGGTGATGGCCGAGTTCTGCCCCTCCCCTCGGAACTCGAAGATCTGGCGGAAGATGCCAGGGGCCACCACCGACATCGGGTTGACGAGCACGTTGGGGTCGTCAAGCTGCCCCTGGATGGCGAAGGTGATGCCCACGACGCCCTCGCCCTGCCGGCCCACAAAGATGCCGCCCAAGATTGGGATCGCGCCGAGCGCTGAGTTCAGGCCGTAAAGAGGCACGTAGGTGCCGCCGAGATTGACGGTCTGCGTCTTAAAGTTGACGCGGCCGCGTATGGTGGCGCCGAGCGCAGGGCCATTCATATAGGCGTCGTTGAGCAGAAACTCGCCCTTGCCCACGGCGAAGGGTGCGCGCAACTGGTCGAAGGCTATGCGGGTCTGCCTGACCTGCTTCCGGCGTTCGCTCCCCAGGGCCGCGGCGGACTGGGGATCCGACAGCACGTCGCTCACCACGGAATCACCGAGCACCGCGAAGTCCCGTGCCCATAGCGTACCGGCCTTCATTCCAGCCTGGTCCGCGTCGAGATTAACCTCAAGCGATGCCTCGCCACCATCGAGCTTGGGGTAGAAACCGATCAGGCGGAAGGCGTCGCCCGCATCGCGCGATTCGGCGCGGATCAGGCGTGACCCATTGCTGTCATCGAGCTTGACGGCGATCTCGTTCCGGCCGTTGAGCTTGCCCGTGGCGTTCAGCGCAACGACCCGACCATTGCGTTTCTTGAGCGTGACCTGGGCGTCGCTGACCGTCGTATCGTAAAAGCCCACCACGGTGCCGAGCCGCGCCGAAAGATCGACACTGAAAGGATCACGCGCCTCGGAGTCCTCGGCCAGCTGGCCCGCCGAGAACAAAGACTGGAAGAACTGCTTGCCGTTATAGCTCGGGCCATGGGCATCGACCTCGAGCACGTCTCCATCCTTCACCGTGGCGGTGATTTCGAGATGCGTGAGGCTGTCGAAAGAGAAATCCGAGAAGTAGAAGGATTTGAGATGCCGCTCGGGGTCGAGTGAGATCGAGCCTTCGATGGCGATATCGTCCCCGAGGATCTTGAGGTTCTTGAGATCGGTCGAACCGTCCGCCGCTTGCACGACGTCGAACTGCATGGTGGCGGCCCGGCCTACCGGCTTGGTCCAGCCCATATTGCCGAAGATGAGCTCGGCGTTGGTGAGGTCGACCTTCATGCTCATCGCCTCGGTACCCTTGGAGTCGCGAATGATCGAAAGGGCGACGGGCAATGGACCCCGTACCAAATGGGAAACCTTCAGTCCAAGCGCCTCGCGCTGGTCCTCATCCAAGGTCGCGGTGACCCGGATCGGCGGTTGCCGGTCGTCCGGCGCGTCGAAGACGCGCTGCCAAGCGAGCTTTGCCGGCACGCCCTTGATCAGAATATCGCCCTTCGCTTCCACGGCCTGCTCGGTCACATTCACATCGATGGAGCCGCCTTCGACAGCCATGTTGCCGATCACATTCGAAGCGACGGCATGGTCGACGCGCGCCGCGCCACGAAGCTTCATCTCATTGAACCCAACGCCAAAATGCATCGGTATGGTGAAGGCGAAACTGCCCTCGGCGTTGCCGCCAAAATAGTCAGGCTTGAGGCTCATCGCGCGAACGAAGCCAAACGGCTCGTGGTCGAGAAGCTCCAGCGCCGCCGCGGTGGCCGAGTTCCCCTTGAAGGTGATCTCTGCCTGTTGCGGTTTCTGCCGAAGGTCGGGAATGAAGTAGCGGCCGTCATGAAGGGCGACCTGCTGGCCCGAAGGCAGCGCAATATTGCCTTCCGGAATGTCAACAGACATCGTCGTCCCCGATATTTTGAGCGTCGCGCTCGGCGCGGCTATCGGAGGCATCTTGGGGACGTAGGTGATGCCCATGTCGACAAGATCCATTTCCAGGTTGACCGCCTCGGGCCCAAGCTCGCCACCGTGCTGGACTTCGGCGAGCTGGCCCGCCGCCAGATCGATACGGACCTTGCCACCGAGAACCTGTCCACCGTGGACGCTTTCGCCGACCCACTTGCGTGCGTCCCCGGCCAAAAATTTCGGCCAAAACTGCTTCATCACGTCGAGCGGCATGGCACTGATCGCACCCGTCAGATGCACCTCGGGCGACCCAGGCGCATCGACGACGCTGCCGGAAAGCTCGACCGAAGCGCTGCCGGAGCGGATCACGAAGCGGGACAGGCTCACCCGGCCGCCGGCGGGCGTGACCGTGCCTTCCGCCGACCACTCGTCCACCTTCATCGGAGGCAGCCCAAACTCCTCGGCGGCGAGCACCGCGTTGTCGGCCTTGAGCTTGAAGGTCCAGGACGGGGAGCCATCGTCGTCGTCCGCCTTGCGGAACTCACCGCTGACGGTGGCTTCGCTGGGGCCCCATTTCAACGTGGAGGGCTCGATCTCGACGATGCGGTTCTCCTTCAGATAGCGCAGATGCAGATTACCCCCGTCGACCTGCATGGCGTTGAGGGGATCCCATGGTGGCGTGATGTGCCCACGCCCCAACTGCAATTTCGCGTCACCCGACAGGAATTTCCCGGTGCTCGTAACCTCGGCGCTGGTCTCGCCGGTCACCGGCAGATCGAGAGCTTCGAGCGTCGCCACGCCAGGGAAGTTCGCAGCGAGGCCGGAGGGGACCAGGTTCTGGATCAGCGCAGTGACGGTCAGGCTTTGCCGCTTGGCGCGTTGCTCGGTACGGAAATCAAGCTTCCAATCGCCCTTCGCCGAGGCCAGATCGGCTTGGCCCACCAGGATGCTGCGCTCGTCCTTGTGCTCGAGATCGACGGAGAAGTCGGGGACCTGCCATAGCGTTTGGGTGCCGTTTTGGCTCAGGACGACCTCGGCATTCTTGACGCCGAAGCGGGTCAGATAGGACGTGTTGCCGCGACGCGCCCGCGCGAACACGTCGGTGATGGTTCGCGTCACATCGAGCTGGCGCCCGGCAAGTGCCGCCGGGGGCAGCTCCGCTTGCGGCTCCGAGCGCTTGGCGATGACGCTCTCGGCCGGTGCCGGGTTAGGGGCGTCGGGCGAGGTCGCCGCGTCTTCGGGAAGCGAGCCGCGCATCAGCGATCCTGCCTCGGCGCCGGACGGCCGGTAGAAGCTCAGGGATAGGCCATGATCGGAGGCGTAGAGCAGCAGCCTTGGGCCGATAAAGTCGACGCTGCCCGGCGCGATGCGGCCGGCCAAGAGCGCAGCCCCGCTCATGCCGATGGCCGCGAGCGGCGCCTGCGCCATGATCGAGCCGTCGCTGTCGATCAGACGGATGTTGCGCAGCCTGAACAGCACGCCGGGACCGTCGGGCGAGCGCTGCAGGATCGCGTCGTCGATCTTCACATGCAGATCGGAAAGCTGTTCGTTGATGGCCTGCTCGATGATCGGGACGAGGCTCGGGAGCGAGATCGGGCCGCGGCCGAGCCGGCCGTAGCCTCCCACAATGGCGATCAGCCCCACGACCAGAATGCCCGCGAAAATCTCGCGGCACACATGCGCCCCGCGCGACGACAATTTCCTTAGCTCAAGCTGGACGGACTGGGGCACCAGCTTGACCAGGGCACGGCCCTTCGCCGGCAAGGTGAGGAGCGCTCTGCTGCCTTCCGAAATCTTGACCAGCGCGCCGGCGACCGGCTCGTTCATCGGGCCAAGCATCGCATGCCCCTTCCAGCGCTCGTTCAATCGGCGCAGGCTCGGAAAGGCATTGAGGCGTTCGTAAAAGGCATTCAGACGCTCGTATAGGCTCGCGCGGAGTGAGCGCACGAAACCCAAAAGCGCAAGCGGCAGCCCGGCTCTGGGCAACAAGCGCTGCCTCAGCTGGCTCATGGCCCCTTTAACGGTATCCCCCCAGTAACCCCTTGCCGCCCCGGCGAATCCCCCGCGGAGACGACAGAGTCAATGGCCATAAGAGGCGCGAAAATCGGCTAAAGGAAGGCGGTAGGTCAGTAAACCGAGCCCGCCAATATCACCCAGGACATCCTCCTGCGATAGAAGCCGCATGACAAGCAAGGGGCGAGGCGATATTCTTCAAAGAAGGGGTCGTTGCCGCGTTTGCTAAACTTCCGTGGGCAGAGTCCGCAACGAGTTCCCGAGCGGGCCTTAGTGTTTCGATGCTGAGGCGCAGTGCCGAGGTGCCTTGGCGCTCGGGAGGTGTGTTTGCTGGGAAGGTGCGGGCATGTTCACCAAGAGGTCGGAGCGGGACATTGGCGACGAGGCTTTGCAGCGGATGACCGACCGACCGGGCAGCGAGACCACGCCCTTTGCCGAACGTCCCGGAAGCTATGCGCGAAGCTCGGGCCCCAGCAAACTCGTCCCGTCGATCATTGGTGAAGATCTGACGATCACCGGTAACGTGACCTCGAAGGGCGAGATCCAAGTCGACGGCGAGATCCAGGGCGATGTGCAGTGCGGCTCGCTGCTGCTCGGCGACAAATCGCAAATCATCGGCGGCGTGATCGCCGAGGACGTGGTCGTGCGCGGCCGCGTGGTAGGCACAATCCGGGGTTTGCGCGTCACGCTGCAGGCGCAGTCTCATGTCGAAGGAGACATCCATCACCAGAGCTTGGCCATCGAGCAAGGCGCCTATTTCGAAGGCAAGTCGCGCCGCTCGGACGATCCGCTTGGGACGGCGAAGTCGCCGGCAGACAAGCTTGGCGCCACGGCCGACAAACCTCGCATGGAGCCCCGATCCGAACCGCAAACCCGCGCCGCCGAATAGCGATCCAGATCGCGGGCCACAAGCGCAGCTTGGGCGCCTTACGACGGGCGCTGTTCGGCGTGAATCCGCTCGGCAAGTGCCGCCTCGATGAAACGATCGATGTCGCCGTCAAGCACCGCACTCGGATTGGTGCTCTCCACCCCGGTCCGCAAATCCTTCACGATCTGGTAGGGCTGCAGCACGTAAGAGCGGATCTGATGGCCAAAGCCGATGTCCGACTTGGCGGCGGCCGCGGCTTTCGCCTCGTCCTCCCGGCGTTGCAATTCGGCCTCATAGAGCCGTGCGCGCAGCATGGCCCAAGCCGTCGCGCGATTCTTATGCTGCGACCGCTCGTTCTGGCATTGCACCACGATGCCCGTCGGTAGGTGGGTGATGCGGACGGCGCTGTCGGTGGTGTTGACGTGCTGACCTCCGGCCCCTGATGAGCGGTAGGTGTCAATGCGCACGTCCTTCTCATTGATGTCGATGGCGATGGTGTCGTCGACCGCCGGATAGATCGAGACCGACGCGAAGCTGGTGTGGCGCCGCGCATTGGAATCGAAAGGCGAGATGCGCACCAGCCGATGCACGCCGGACTCCGTCTTCAGCCACCCATAGGCATTGGGGCCCTTGATCAGGAGCGTCGCCGATTTGATGCCGGCCTCCTCGCCAAAATGCTCGCCGATGATCTCGACCTTGTAGCTTCGCGCTTCCGCCCAGCGGATATACATTCGCTCAAGCATTTGCGCCCAATCCTGGCTCTCCGTGCCGCCGGCGCCCGCATGGATCTCGACATAGGTGTCGTTGGCGTCGGCCTCGCCGGAGAGCAGCGCCTCCACCTCGTTCTTATGCGCTTCGGCGCGCAGCCGCTTCAGGGCGTTCTCGGCCTCGGCGATGACGCGGTCGTCGCCCTCCTCCTCGCCAAGGGCGACGAGCTCGATATTGTCGTCGAGCTCCTGGCCAAGACGGGTGAAATTGGTGAGCGCAGATTCGAGCTGCTGGCGCTCGCGCATGAGGCCTTGGGCCCGAGCCGAGTCGCTCCAGAAATTCGGCGCCTCGGCCTCGCGGTCAAGCTCCGCTAGCCGGTGCTTTGCCCGCTCAGGGTCAAAGATGCCTCCTGAGCAGGGCCAGGGACTCTCTGATGTCGTTGACGACCGACTCGGTTTCAGCGCGCATCGCTTCCTCTGCTCGGATGACGAAACGAGCCGCGAGGATCTCGCTTCCTCGCGGCGATCTTGAGAAATCAGAGTCTAGTAGAGGCCGCCGGTGCCCGATGTCAAAGCACGGTCGTTGCCCGGAATCGGGAACGGCCCAGGCGGAGGTCCTGGACGTGGCCCAGGAATCGCGCCCGCGACGGGCTCGCCGGGCAGCCCTTGGCCCGCATTGTCGCCACCGAGAGCCTGGTCGCCCCCCGCCTCGTCGGGGGCTGAGCCGCTCGGATCCTGGCTCGGCTTGAAAGCCTCCATGATCGTCTTCGCGTCGCCCGGACCGGCCGGCAAGCCGGTCTTCAAATCCACGCGCACGAGCTTGATGCCGGGGGGGACGCGGAACGGGATGGGGGGCTGATCGGCGAGCGCGATCTTGAAGAAGTCGCGGACCACCGGCGCGGAGACGTTGCCGCCGGTCTCGCCATGGCCGAGCGGCGCTGGGTTATCGAAGCCGATGAACGCGCCCACCACGAGGTCCGGAGTGAAACCGATGAACCAGGCGTCCTTCTCGTCATTGGTGGTGCCGGTCTTGCCGGCGATCGGCCGGTTCAACACCTTGAGCTTCTGCGCCGTGCCACGCTCGATGACGCCTTCCATGACGTGGATGGCTTGATAGGACGTCATCGGATCGACGATCTGAGCCCGGTCATCGACGAGTTGAGGTTCGTCTTGACCACTCCACTCTCTGGTGGCGCAATCGGTGCACTCCCGGTCGTCGTGGCGCCAAATGGTTCTACCGTAGCGATCCTGAACGCGGTCAATGAGGGTCGACTTCACCTCCTTGCCGCCATTGGCGATCATGCTGTAGGCGGTCACCAGCCGGAGCAGCGTAGTCTCGCCGGCGCCAAGCGCCATGGACAGCACCGGCATCAGATTGTCGTAGACGCCGAACCGCCTTGCATATTCGCAGATGATCGGCATCCCCATGTCGTTGGCGAGACGAACCGTCATCAGGTTCCTCGAATGCTCGATGCCGAAGCGCAAGGTCGAAGGTCCGGCAGCCTCGCCCGCTTCATAGTTCTTCGGCTGCCAGGGCGGCATGCCGGGGCCTTGATCGATGGAGATGGGACCGTCGACGATGATGCTCGCGGGCGTGTAGCCGTTGTCGAACGCCGTCGTATAGATGATCGGCTTGAAGGATGATCCCGGCTGGCGGCGCGCCTGCACGGCGCGATCGAACTGGCTCTCGGCAAAGCTGAAGCCTCCGACGAGCGCGAGCACGCGCCCGGTATGGGGATCCATCGCCACCAGCGCTCCGCCGACTTCAGGCACCTGCTCCAGGGACCATTGTCCGGCGACGTCCTTCTCCGTGTCCGTGGGCTCGCGCGGCGCGACATAAATGACGTCGCCGGGCTTGATCACGTCGGTGAGGACCTTTGGGGCGGCGCCGAGGCCGTTTTTCAACTCGGGCCGCGCCCATTTCACCTCGCTGAACGGAATCGTGCCGGTCTCACGTTCCTTGGAGAGCGCCCCGGTCAATGTGCGCGTCGGGCGCAGGCCGATCGTGGCCTTGTCCTTGTCTGCCTGGAGCACGACGGCGAGGCGCCAGGGATCGATATCCGACCACACATCGATGGCCGCGAGCGTCTTGCCCCAATCGCCCGTGACGTCGATCTTCTTCAGCACGCCCCGCCAGCCGTGGCGGTGGTCATAGGCGACCAGCCCGCCGACCAGCGCCGAGCGGCCGATACGTTGCAGCGCCGGGTCGAGCGTCGTGCGCACGGAAAGACCGCCGCCATAGAGCTTGTCCTCGCCGAAGAGATCGAGAATGTCGCGGCGCACCTCCTCGGCAAAGAATTCCGAGGCCACGATCTTGGGTCCGGTCTGACGAACCTGCACGCCGAGCGGTTGGGCCTTCGCCGTCTCGCCGTCCTGCGGCGTGACGAAGCCGTTTTCCACCATGCGGTCGATCACCCAGTTGCGGCGCTCAGTCGCCCGCTCGGGATATCTGAACGGGTTGTAGTTGGAGGGCGCCTTCGGTAGGGTCGCAAGATAGGCGCAATCGGCTATGGACAGCTCATTCAGAGACTTGTCCCAATAAGTCTGCGCCGCGGCCGCGACGCCGTAAGCGCCGGCGCCGAGATAGATCTCGTTCAGATAGAGTTCGAGGATCTGCTCCTTGGTAAAAGCGCGCTCGATGCGGATAGCGAGGATCGCCTCTTTCAACTTCCGCTCCATCGTCTGGTCGCTCGTGAGCAGGAAGTTTTTGGCCACCTGTTGGGTGATGGTCGAGGCGCCGACCATGCGCCTGCCAGACTGCGCGCTGCTCAAATTGGTGACGGCGGCGCGGATGATGCCCTGAATATCGAGGCCGCCATGCTGGTAGAAATTCTTGTCCTCGGCGGAGATGAAGGCGTCCACGACGCGGTCGGGGATGGCGGTGAAGGGCACATAGATGCGCCGCTCGCGGGCAAACTCGGCGATCAGGTTCCCGTCACTGGCGTGGATGCGGGTCATCACCGGAGGCTCGTATTTGGCGAGCACTTCGTAGTCAGGGAGATCCTTCGACACGTTCCACAGCACGAACGCCGCCGCGGCCGCCACGACGACGAAGACGATCATGCTCGCCGCGAACATGAAGCCGAAGAAGCGCAGCAAGAAGCCGCCGCGCCTGCGCCGCCGCTTCTGCTCCGGCGGCTTGATTGGAGCCGTGATGTCCATGGTGAGACCCGTCCCGTCCCCGATTTTTAGTCGCCTATGAGGACCCAGGCAACCCTAGCCAACATTATGGCAACAAAACGCTGCCGTCGCCGGAATTCATCGCCTTTTTGGTTCCGGTTGGGTGACTTAGGGCAAGCTTATCCGAAGCTCAGAACGGCATGCGCGCCACGCGCTTGGCGAAATAGCCGTCGATCGCCGCGGCAACCTTGTCGGCCATGGTGCCCCTCCAGGTATCGGAGGTGAGGCGCTTCTCATCGTCGGGGTTGCTCAAGAAGCCGAGCTCGAGCAGCACGGACGGCACATCCGGAGCCTTCAACACGCGAAACCCCGCCGATTTCAAGGACTTCGTATGCAGATCGGCGGCGCTCATCCCTCCCACGATGGATCTGGCGAAGATGAGCGATCGGTTCTGGGTCTCCCGCTGGGCAAGGTCGATGAGGATGTTCGCCACCACCTCGTCGGAGTCGCGCGGCAGGTCCACGCCGGCGATGGCGTCGGAGAAGTTCTCCTTCGCCGCAAGCTCCTTGGCCTCGTCGTCCGACGCCTGCTCCGACAGGGTGTAGACGGTGGCGCCGGTCGCATCGGCGGTCTGCTTGGGAAAATAATCGGCGTGAATTGAGACGAACAGGTTCGCTCCCTTCTCTTGCGCAAATTCCACCCGCTCGCGCAAAGCCAGGAAAGTATCGTCGTCTCGCGTGAGATAGACGTCGTATTGCCCTTTTGCCTCGAGCCTCTGCTTGAGCGTCTTGGCAAAGGCGAGCACCACGTCCTTTTCGGTGGTTCCGCTGGCGCTGCTCGTGCCGGGGTCGACGCCGCCATGACCGGGGTCGAGGACGACCACGGGCTTGGCATTGGGGGGCTTTGCCGGCGGATCCGCCTGAGGCGCGTATGCCTCGCTGGCGTGAGATTTAGCGCCCGCTTCGCGGAGCTTGGCGAGAAAGGTCGCGCGGTCGGTGGGTACGAGATCAACGACGAGGCGGGCGGGCTGGTCGGGCCTCGGCTCGAGCACGAAGGCCTTGTCGACGAGAAAGGGGCCACTCACATCGATGACGATGCGCGATTTGCCGGGTGCGAAAAGCCCGAAGCGGTATCCGGTGACGAGCCCCCTCCTCTCGGTGCCGAGCCCAGGCGGCATCTGAAAGCTTACCTCGGGAAGATCGACGATGACGCGATAAGGGTCGCCAAGCGCAAAGACGCTGACCTCGACCTTCTTCGACAGGTCGGCGATGAAGCGGGTGCGCGCGCGGTCGCCCGCAAGCCGTGCATCGTTGGCAATCGTCTGATGCGGACTTGCAGGCGCCTCTTCGGCCGCCATCGCGGCCCCCGCGAGCAGGAGCGCAAGGAGGCTGGCACAGGACAGGGTGGCCCACAGCAAGGCATGCCCGCTTCGCATTTTCCCCTCGCCCAAATGTGACGCCTACGCCTGCCCAGAGCCGCTCGCGGCCCGCTCCCTGAGCGCGCCCCGAATCTCACCGATTCAGCCAAAATATGTCATGGCTACCAGAATCTTAAAGGGCGCTGGTTAAGCGAATCTTGTGACCCTTTGGGGGCGATCTCACGGGAAGACTTGCCAAATCTCCCGCCAAGCCCGTAATAAGGGGCAGACCCTACTTGTAGGGTCCCAACCGGGCGTTTGGACGCTCTGACGCGAGATGGCTCGGGACCTCATTTATTTCGCGCGTCCGGCCTTGAACGAGAAGCGGCCAAGACGCGGAAAACCGGCGGTCAAGTGCGAGACGATCGCTATTCCAAGCTTCTCAGAGCCCGCGCTGGTCGCGGGTCAGGTTTTGCGATGCAAATTCAAAACACAGGGCTAACCAGCGGACAAGGCAAAGCTTTGTCCGTAGCATGTATACGCTGGAGTGCGACCGAGGGCAACCCAAGTGGGCAGCCTCCTATGCGTCATCGCAGCGAATCGTGGTCTATTCAACTTAAGCGCGCGCGGAGCTTGGGCTCTACCGCGGTGCGGCAGCCATTCGCGCCGCCCTCCCCGGCCAGCGCGGCGGAGAACAATCAACATGCCAAGCAAAATGCTAATCGATGCGGCGCATCCGGAAGAGACCCGGGTCGTCGTGGTCAAGGGCACTCGCGTCGAGGAATTTGATTACGAATCAGCGAGCAAGAAGCAGTTACGCGGCAATATCTATCTCGCCAAGGTGACGCGCGTTGAGCCGTCGCTGCAGGCGGCCTTCGTGGATTACGGCGGCAACCGCCACGGCTTCCTCGCCTTTACCGAAATTCATCCGGACTATTACCAAATCCCGGTCGCCGACCGTCAGGCCCTGCTCGAGGAGGAGGCCGCCGAGGAAAGCCGCGCCAGCGCGGCCGAGGCCGCCGAGGATGAAGCCGCGGCAGGGCGGAGGCGACGGCGCGGCCGGCGTGGTCGTGGCCGCCATGATCCTGTGGAGCGGAGCGGGTCAAGCCGCGGCGAGACGACCGATGCTCTCGGCGCAACGCAGTCTGATGCAGACCCTGAGGCGCGCGAGGACGACGGCGACAACGCTCCCCCAGAGCGCAGTCTCGCCATGAAGGGGAGCGATCTGATCCACGAGGTCTCGGAAGCCGTGGAACGGATCGGTGACCTCGATGACGCCGCGGAGCAGTCGGAGACGCGCGCTGCACGTGAGGAGCGCGAGGATCGTGAGGATGACGAGGATGATGAGGCCGATCGGGTGGGAAGCGTGGGCCAGCCCGTCGACATGGTCGAGACCAATGGCGATGCCATTGCTGAAACGGTCGAATCGGTAGGCTCCGAGGACGCGCTTGAGGAGTTGCCGGAGCGCCCCAGGCGCAAGGGGCGCCGGTCGTACAAGATCCAGGAGGTCATCCGCCGCCGGCAGATCATTCTCGTGCAGGTAGTCAAGGAGGAGCGCGGCAACAAGGGTGCGGCGCTCACCACCTATCTCTCGCTCGCCGGCCGCTACACCGTGCTCATGCCGAATACCGCACGCGGCGGCGGCATCTCGCGCAAGATCACCCAGCCCACCGACCGCAAGCGCTTGCGCGAGATCGCGGGCGAGCTCGAAGTGCCGGAAGGCATGGGTCTCATCATCCGCACCGCCGGGGCGCAGCGGACCAAGACCGAGATCAAGCGCGACTACGACTATCTGTTGCGGCTCTGGGAAACCGTCCGCGACCTCACGCTGAAATCGACGGCGCCAAGCCTCGTCTACGAGGAAGGCAGCCTGATCAAGCGGTCGATCCGCGACCTCTACAACAAGGACATCGACGAAGTCCTGGTCGCTGGCGACGACGCCTATCGCGAGGCGAAGGACTTCATGCGCATGCTAATGCCGAGCCATGCCAAGAACGTGAAGCCCTACAAGGAGCCAGAGCCCGTCTTCATCCGCTACCAGGTGGAGCGGCAGCTCGCGGCTATGTTCTCCCCGCAAGTGGTGCTGAAGTCGGGCGGCTACATCGTCATCAACCAGACCGAGGCGCTCGTCGCCATCGACGTCAACTCCGGCAAGGCCACGCGCGAGCACAATATCGAGGACACCGCGCTCAAGACCAATCTTGAGGCCGCCGAGGAGATCGCGCGCCAGCTCCGCCTGCGCGACCTCGCGGGACTGATCGTCATCGACTTCATCGACATGGATGAGCGCCGCAACAGCCGGCTCGTGGAACGGCGGCTGAAGGAATCCTTGCGCAACGACCGCGCACGCATCCAAGTGGGCCGCATCAGCCATTTCGGCCTGCTTGAAATGTCGCGCCAGCGATTGCGCACCGGCATGCTCGAGGGGTCCACGAGCCCATGCCTGATGTGCCAGGGCACCGGCATCGTCCGATCGGTGGAGTCGGTCGCCCTCGATATCTTGCGCTCCATCGAGGACCGCCTCATCACCGACGGCGTGGTGCCGCTGGTGGCGACCACGGCGGTGGACGTGGCACTCTACATCCTCAACCAGAAGCGCTCGCATCTGAAGGACATCGAGCAACGCTATCGGATCCCGATCACGGTGACGGCCGACGAGAATTTGCATGTCTCGCAATTCGTCATCAATCGCTCGGCGGAGTCCGCGACCGGGATCGGCGAGAGCACCGTGGTGCAGATGGATTGGGCGCACCACCATCCCGCTCCGACGCCCGCACCGGCCGCTTCCGCGGAGGTAGAGTCCGACCCGAGCCGGCGCCGGTCGAGGCGCCGCCGCCGCAAACGCCGGGGCCCTGGCGACTACGATGCCGAGGCACCCGAGGCGGGTCCGGCATTTGCCGCGGAAGCGACCGAGCCCGAGGACGAGGAGCCGCAACAGGATTCGGCTGCAGAGGAGCCGGAGGGCGCCGAAGCGGCTGCACAAAACCGTAAGCCTCGCCGTAGAGGCCGGCGCGGCGGACGCCGCGCCAGAATCGGCCAGCGGCCCGAGCGCGGCGCGGCGGAAGCTGAGGGGCTCGGGGCAGACGGCCCGAGCGAGGCGCGTGGCCCAGTGGCGCCAGACGCCGAGGGCCGCAACCGCGGCGAAGCTCCGCGGCGCGAGAGCGAAGCGAGGCCCCAGCAGAATGGGGACGGGCGCCAAAACAAGGCGCTGCAAGACGACATTTCGCGCGCCGATAAGCCTGAGCGAACCGTCCATGATCGTGAGCCCGGGCTCGGCGCGCCGGCCACGGAGCGTCCGGCGGCCGCACCCGAAGCCAGAGTGGAGAGCAAGGAGGACGAGGTCACCGCGCCGCCCCGTCGCGGCTGGTGGCAGCGTTAGCGCTTCAGCCAGCCCTTGATGCGCGCTGCGGCGGCCCGCATCGCCGCCTGCGGTCCCGCATAGGAGAGCCGCACGAAGCGGTGGCCACGGATGGGATCGTAGTCGATCCCCGGTGTGATCGCCACGCCGATCTCCTTGAGCATGGCGCGCGCAAAGGCCGTGCTGTCGGAGGTGAGGCCGCTCACATCGGCATAGAGATAAAAGGCGCCGTCGGCGGGAAGGATCGAGCCTAGGCCCGCAGCCGGGAGCTCATTCAAGAGCAAAGCGCGGTTGGCGGCATAGCCGGCCTTGATCGCCTCGAGCTCCTCGATGCCGTCAAAGGCGCCCAGCGCCGCGATCTGCGAGATTGCCGGAGGCGAGATATAGAGGTTCTGGGCGAGGCGCTCCATCGGCCGCACCAAATCCTCGGGCACCACGAGCCAGCCGATCCGCCAGCCGGTCATGCTGAAATATTTGGAGAAGCTATTGACGACGATGGCCGCATCCCAATAGGCGAGCGCCGTTTCGGCCGGCGCTTCATATTCGAGGCCGTGATAGATCTCATCGGAGATCAGCCAGAGCCCGCGGCGTTTGCAGGCCTCGGCGAGCTCCGCGAGCCGGGAGCCCACCGTCATGGTGCCGGTCGGATTGTTCGGGCTTGGGGGGCGACACTCGACCCATAGCGCTCCCGATAATAGCGAGCGATGCGCTCCCGTAAGGCCGGGAGCCCGAGGGCCTCGGTGTAGCCAAGCCGCTCACTCTCGAGGGCGTCGCGCACCCGCTCGCGCGCGGTGCTCGGGGCGGGTGTGGCCGGCTGGCCGACCTCCATATGGATAATGTCCTCGCCTCCAGCGGCACGCGCATTCGCCTCCCCCATCACGTCCATGACGATGAACGGATCGATTCTGCTGCGGCGGGCCATGTCCCGCGGCAAGCGGCCGGCTTTCCGCCCGTCCAAGCCAAGCTCACGCGCAATCATCGGCTCGCACTTTCTTGAAGAGACCGAGCTGCAGCTGTCACGTTGTCGCCGCATTCAAACGCCAATCAATCGATGTTTAAGGCAAAGACGTGGCTCAGGCGAACAGCCCGGCATCCTACCCAGTCCACGAGCGGCTCCAATGCCGTCGACCTTCCGCTAGCCCGGTCATGCGGCGAGGCGAAGGTGCCGGCGCGCCGCCCTGGAGGGCAAGAACCGGCATCTTGGCCCGATACCGGCAAGCCTTTATCATCAAAGCGGACAATGCCTGCTCCGGCTCCCCTTCCTAGCGCCTTAGCCCTACGACGCCTTCGCTGCGCCGCCGTCGGCGGACTTGCCATGTCGCTCGTGACCGCAACGACCGCGGATGCGGCGGGCCTGATCCGCGACGCCGAGACAGAATCGCTGATCCGCAGTTACGCCAAGCCGATCTTCAACGTCGCCGGCCTCGGCGCGCAGGGCATCGATATCCACATCGTCAACGATCGTGCCTTCAATGCCTTCGTCATCGATGGGCACAACATGTTCATCCATGCCGGTGCCCTGATGGAGGCTAAAACGCCCAATCAGATCATCGGCGTGATCGCGCATGAGAGCGGCCATATCGCCGGCGGACACCTGGCACGGCTCCGCAATCAGGTCGCGAGAGCGAGATCGGCCGCCCTGATGCTGCAAATCCTCGGCCTTGCCGCGATGGCGGCTGGCGCAGCCGTCGGCGCGGGCGGTATCGGGCAGGCGGGAATGGGCGTGGCCTATGGCGGCGGCGATGCCGCAATGCGCATGGTGCTCGCCTACCGTCAGGACGAGGAATCCTCCGCCGATCAGGCGGCCGTGACGTTCCTGAATGCGACCAAGCAATCGTCACGAGGCCTGGTCGAGACCTTGGAGTCCATGAGCAACAAGCTGCTTGGCGTGCAAGGCATCAACCCCTATCTGCAGTCGCACCCCCTTCCCCCGCAGCGCCTGGCGCAGCTTCGCAGTCTCGCCGAGGCGAGCCCCTATTACAATAACAAGGACTCGCCTGAGCTGCAGTTCCGGCACGATCTGGTGAAGGCCAAGCTGTATGGCTTCCTCGACCAGCCAGAAACCGTGTTCAATCGTTATCCCCAAACCGATCAGACGCTCCCTGCCAACTATGCGAGGGCCATCGCCACCTATCGCAAATCCGGCGTGCAGGTCGCCCTGCCGCAACTCGATGCGCTGATCGCCGCCAAGCCTGACTGGCCCTATTTCTACGAGATCAAAGGGCAATTCCTGTTCGAGAGCGGTAATGTCACCTCCGCGATCCCGGTTTTGCGCCAGGCGGTGACGCTCGCGCCGGACGAGCCGCTGATCCGCATCATGCTGGCGCAGGCACTACTCGGCACGCCGAGCCTCAAGGATGTGGACGAGGCAATCTCCAATCTGCGGACCGCGCTCGCCCGTGAGACGGGCTCGTCGATGGGTTACCGCCAATTGGCGGCCGCCTACGGCCGCAAGGGCGATGCCGCCAAGGGCGTTGCGCAGCAGCAATATTTGGCGCAAGCGGAGCTTGCATCGGCGGAGGCCTATTTCTATGAAGGACAGTTGAAACTCGCCAAACAGCAAGCGAAACGGGCGAAAGCCGGTTTTATCAACGGCACGCCAGACTGGCTTCGCGCCGACGACATTTTCGCCTTCGAGCTCCCCGCGACCGAATGAGACAAGCTCCCGGAGATCCGAAAACATGAACCTAAGACAAGCCCTCGCCAATGTGGTCGTGGCTGCCGCCGTGGCAGGTCTAACGGCGGCTGGGACCAGTTATGCCCTCCTGCGCCACGCCGGACTTGCGAGTCATCTTGGGCTCGGTGCCGCGCACACCACCCCCGAACAAGCGCGCGTCGAGCAGATCATGCGCGACTATCTCACCAAGAACCCCGAGATCCTCGTCGAAATGACGAACGAGCTCGACAAGCGCCAGGCGGCCGAAGAGACGGCGAAGCAGCAAAAGACCATCAGTGAGAATGCCGATAAGATCTTCAGGTCACCCACCTCCTTTGTCGCCGGCAATCCGAACGGCGATGTGAGCGTGGTCGAGTTCTTCGATTACAATTGCGGCTATTGCAAGCGGGCGCTCCCCGAAGTGGTCAAGCTCGTCAATGGCGACAGCAAGGTCCGCCTCGTCCTCAAGGAGCTACCGATCTTCGGCGATGACTCCGAGGCGGCGGCGAAGCTGGCGCTGGCCGCGATCAAGCAGGGCAAATATTTCGAGATGCATCAAAAGCTGTTCTCCGAGCCCGGCAAGGCCGACAAGGAGAAGGCTTTGCGCGTCGCCAAGGAGCTTGGGCTCGACGCCGATAAGCTGCAGAAGGACGCGGACGACCCCTCCGTCAAGCAGGCGCTCGATGAGAGCAAGGACCTGGCCCAGAAGCTCGGCCTGCAAGGGACACCGCTCTATCTGATCGGCGACCGGGTTGTGCCAGGCGCGCCCGACGACCTCTACGACCAGCTCACGAAAAACGTGGCCGAGGTTCGCCAGAAGGGCTGTAGCAGCACCTGCTAGGGCGGGGCCGCGGGGAGCGCCGGTTCTGGTAAACCGATGCTCTTCCCACGTTTTGCGCGGCGCAGCAAAAACTGTTAAAGGGGCCGGCTTATCCGCCTCCAGGCGTCGGGACAGGTATGCGGGGCACCACCATGTCCCAACTCACACCATGACCAAACCGATCTACGTCTTGAACGGGCCCAATCTCAACCTGCTCGGATCGCGCGAGCCTGAGGTCTACGGCAAGGAGAGCCTTGAGGATGTCCGCGCCCGCTGCGAGCAAAGGGCGGCCAAATTGGACTTTGCCATCGACTTCCGGCAGAGCAATCATGAGGGTGAGCTGGTGGCATGGATCCAAGAGGCGCGCGGCCAAGCGGCCGGGCTGATCGTCAATGCCGGGGCTTTCACGCATACCTCGATCGCCATGCTTGATGCGTTGCTGGCCACCGATATCCCTTGCGTCGAGGTGCACCTGTCCAACATCTTCAGGCGCGAGAGCTTTCGCCACCTGTCCTATATCTCGAAGGGCGTGAAGGGCGTGATCTGCGGGTTTGGCGCCCTGAGCTACGAGCTTGCCATCGAGGCGCTGGCCGCTTCGATCGAAGCGCACGGAGCCGGCTGATGGCGGAGGAGAGGACGCCGCAGATGACGAAAAAGGCAGGGAGCTTCGACAGCGACCTCATCCGCGAGCTCGCCGAGCTGCTGAGCGAGACGGGACTCACCGAGATCGAGATCGAGCATGAAGGCCAAAGGGTGCGCGTGGCGCGAAACGTCACCGTCGGGGTCGGCGCGCTCTCTGCCGATGTCGCGCGGGCGCCGCGCGAGATCGGCGACAGGGGCACCGCCGACGAGCCGCACCATCCGGGCACCCTCCTCTCGCCCATGGTCGGGACCGCCTACCGCTCGCCCGAGCCGGGCGCCCCGCCGTTCGTCGAGATTGGCAGCCGCGTCGCTGCCGGACAGACCATTCTCATCATCGAGGCGATGAAGACCATGAACCACATCCCGGCCCCGCATGCCGGTACGGTCCTCGCTGTCCTCATCGACGACGGCCAGCCCGTCGAATTTGCCGAGCCGCTTGCCGTGATCGAGAAGGGCTAGGCGCTTCTTGGTATGTTCGACAAGATCCTGATCGCCAACCGGGGAGAGATCGCGCTTCGCATCGAACGCGCCTGCAAGGAGCTCGGCATCGCCACGGTCGCGGTGCACTCGACCGCCGACGCCGACGCCATGCATGTGCGGCTTGCCGATGAAAGCGTGTGTATCGGCGCCCCTCCGGCTAAAGACAGCTATCTCAACATCCCGCAGATCGTCGCCGCTTGCGAGATCACCGGCGCCGACGCCGTGCATCCCGGCTATGGCTTTCTCGCCGAGAATGCCCGCTTTGCCGAGATCCTCGAAGAGCACGAGATCACCTTCATCGGCCCGAGCCCGGAGCATGTGAAGCTCATGGGCAACAAGATCCAGGCGAAGGAGACCGCAAAAGCGCTCGGCCTTCCCTTGGTGCCGGGCTCCGGCGGCGCCATCACCGATCTTCAGGAGGCGCAAGCGATCGCCAGCGACATCGGCTATCCAGTGCTGGTGAAGGCCGCGTCCGGCGGCGGCGGCCGCGGCATGAAGGTCGCGCATGTGGAGAACGAGCTCGAGCCCGCCTTGGCCACGGCGCGCATCGAAGCCAAAGCGAGCTTCGGCGACGACACGGTCTATCTCGAGAAATATCTCGCGCATCCACGCCATATCGAGGTGCAGGTCCTGGGCGACGGCGAAGGCAACGCCATCCATCTCGGCGAGCGCGATTGCTCGCTGCAGCGGCGGCACCAGAAGCTTTGGGAGGAAGCCCCCTCGCCCGCCCTCAACGTGAACGAGCGCATGCGCATCGGCGAGACCGTGGCCAAAGCGATGCGGGAGCTGCGCTATCGGGGGGTGGGCACCGTGGAATTCCTCTATGAGGGCGGCGAGTTCTACTTCATCGAGATGAACACGCGGCTCCAGGTCGAGCACACCGTCACCGAGATGATCACGGGCATCGACCTCGTCATCGAGCAGATCCGCATCGCGGCGGGCGCGCCCCTCTCCCTCAAGCAAGAGGACATCCGATTCCACGGCCACGCCATCGAATGCCGGATCAACGCGGAGGACCCGCGCACCTTCCGGCCGTCACCGGGGACGATCACGCATTTCCATCCGCCGGGAGGTCTAGGTGTCCGTGTCGATTCCGGCGCCTATGCCGGCTACACCATCCCGCCCTACTACGACAGTCTGATCGGCAAGCTCATCGTGCATGCGCGCACCCGCAACGAATGCCTGATGCGGCTGAAGCGGGCGCTGGGCGAGTTCGTCGTCGACGGCATCGACACGACCATCCCGCTGTTCAAGTCTCTGCTCGCAGAGCCTGACATTGCCGATGGCCAATATGATATCCATTGGCTGGAGAGCCATTTGGCGCGAAGCTGATCGGCTCCTCCCGGAAAAGCCCATGACCTCCATCGACGACGTCATGATCGAGATCACGCCGCAGGTGCTGCTCAAGGCCTATGCCTGCGGCATCTTCCCCATGGCGGAGAGCGCCGAGGACAACGCGCTTTACTGGATCGAGCCCGAGCGGCGGGGCATCCTGCCCCTGGACCGCGTGCATGTTCCGCACCGGCTCGCCCGCACCATCCGCCAAGGCGGCTTCGAGGTCAGGATCGACCACGATTTCGACGCCGTCATCGAGGGCTGCGCGGCGCCGCGCGCCGGCAGGCGCAGCACCTGGATCAATGGGCGCATTCGCAGCCTCTATGCCGACCTGTTCGCCCTTGGCCATTGTCACACGGTGGAGGTCTGGGAGGGCGGAGAGCTGATCGGCGGGCTGTACGGGGTGCATCTCGGCCGCGCCTTTTTCGGCGAGAGCATGTTCTCCAAGGCCCGCGATGCGAGCAAGGTCGCGCTCGTCTATCTCATTGCCCGGCTCAAATTCGGGGGCTTCGTGCTGCTCGATACCCAGTTCGTGACCGGGCACCTCGCGCGCTTCGGCGCGATCGAAGTGGGGCGTGAAGAGTTTCAGCGGCTTCTCGAGGGCGCGCTTTACTGCGGGCGCGCTGGCGGCGCTGGCCGCGACGCTCGCTTCGCCGGTGCAGTTGGCGCGGGCGCCGCCGGGGCTGCAGCCGTGGGCGCGGGCGCCGGCGCTGCCGCGGCGGAATTCTCGCTGCTCGCCGCCGGGGCGACCGGGGCCGAGGTCTTGCAGCTGGTGAGCCAGACGTCGAACACTGGGTGCTCGACGGCGTGAAGCCCTGGGCTTTCGGCGAACATCCAACCGGTGAAGATGCGCTCGACCTCGCCGGTGAGCTTGATCTCGTCCACCTCCACGAAGGACGTGGTGTGGGGCGGTTCCGTCGGCGGGCGGCTATTGCAGACGCGCGGCGTCACCTTGAGCGCGCCGAACTGCACCGTCTGATTGATCGGTATCTCCAGATGCGAGATGCGGCCCGTCACCTTGTCGAGGGCGGCGAACACGGCAATCGGATTTTGGACCTTGTCGGCGCGGGCGGGTTGCGCACCGAGCGTCCCCGCCATAGCGAGAAGGACCAAAAGCTGAGCGAGGCCCGTGTGGAGCCGTCGTGCTTCAGAGTCTTGCATCATGCCGCACACCTTCTGAACTGGCTCGCAAGCAGTCACTTCGGCGTCCCTTGAACTTTCAGGCCTCGACCACGAATCGGGCATGGGTATGACGCGGACAATGCGGCCCCATGCCTCATAGGGCCAGCTCGGCTGCAAAGCGAAGGCGGATGTGATCGGCGGTCCACTCTCCCTCGGCATCGCAAAGCGAGGCGCGCAACAGCTCGATCACCTCGGTCAGTACCTCGGTCCGCTCCGGCTCCTCGAATTGCTCAAAGAAGGAGCGGCCGAACGTCGTTAGCCACCCCTCCATTCCGGTCTCGAGCCGGGTCGGGCACGGCACCAGCATGATCGCCTTGACGCTGAATCCACCCTGCTCGAGCAGGCGCCGATATTCGCTGGCGGCAGGAAAGAACCAGGGCGCGACACGTGCCGGGTTGCCGCCGCGGGCCGCGCCCACCGCCCGCATCGCCGTGGCAATCGCGGCCACATTGCCGTGACCGCCGAGCTCGCCGACGAAGCGGCCGCGGGGACGGAGCGCGCGCGCCACGCCCGCGATCACGAGATCGGGCCGGCGCATCCAATGGAGCGCAGCATGGGAGAAGACGGCATCGAATTCCGCCTCGAAGGGGAGCGCGTGCCCATCCACCCTTTGCACCTTGAGACCCTTGGCGGCGGCGGCGGCAAGCAGCTCCTCGCTCAGATCGGCACCAAGGACGACGGCGCCGGAGGCTGCGATCTCCTCGGTGAGCACGCCGTCGCCGCAGCCAAGATCGAGGATCCGCTCGCCTTGCTTCGGCGCCAGCAGGTCGAGCACGGGACGGGTGAGCTCGGAGACGAAACGCCCGTTGCGGGCGTAGTCGTCTGCCGACCAGCGCTGTACCGGCTTCGGCGGCGTGGTCTCGACGGCGCTCATTCTATCAGCTCGGCTGCCAAGGTTCGTAGTCGAGGGGCGCCGATTTGCCGGCGTCCGGATTGAGGATGCTGCCGGGCGGCCGGTAGGCTTGCGGCGTGCCTGTCATATTGGGGACATATCGCTTCTGCCAGGGACGCGGCGCGTAGGTCTCCTCGGTCGGCGGGACGTCCACGGTGTGGTGCAGCCAGCCATGCCATTCGGGCGGAACGAGCGAGGCTTCTGCGACGTCTTTATAGATGACCCAGCGCCGTTTCGCGTCCTGCGTCTGATAGTAGACATTGCCGAAGGCATCGGCGCCCACGCGGGCGCCGTGACGCCAAGTATAGAGACGCGTGCCGATCGTGTTGCCGGTCCACCAGGCGAAAAGCTCGGTCAAGAGTTTCATGCAGGACGCATCGGGCGCTGTTCAATAGGCGGTGCGGACTATGGCGTCAGGCCTGAGGTCTGTCCAGACGGCCAATTGGCTGTTTGGGCGTTAGGCTCGCTTTTCCGCATTCCAGTCGCCGATAGCGTCGCTTCCTCCGGCTGCGTGTTGCACCCTGGCCCTAGTGACCGGTGGACCCCGCCTTCGGGACCGGCTTGGCACTGACCCGACTGATGGCTTGCTGCACCCGCCGCCGGCCGGCCTGGGCTGCGGGTTCCCCTGCTTCGCCGCTTGCGCATAAGCGCTCGCTGATCCCACGAATGCAGCAATGGCTGTTGCTACTACGATCCACCGCATTGCTTCCTCCTTCGATCGCCAACTCCAAAGCAGGACCTGGGGTCCAGGCGAGAGCGCTTGTGGAGAAGCTTGAGATCCCGCCCGCCATCGTTATGCGGTTTGGTCTCACAAAGCCATCCGCGCTCCCTCTAGCTCGCAGCGGCATGACCGCACGCCGAGCGGTGCCCGCGTTTTTCACAGGTCGTCCCCAGGCTAGCGCACAGGATTTAGTGGAATTTAACGGGTAGCTTCCTATATATTGATGTCTAGTTGATGACAACACCGAATCGCCCCACGTTTGTAGGTTCGAATCAAAGCGTTGAAAGCGGGGGGTTGGAAACAAAATGCGGATCGAAAGAAAGTTTACCGAAGCGGGAAAATCGCCCTACGACGCCGTTCCCTTTCGGGAGAGCGCGAGCGAGATCCGCAATCCCGACGGCTCGGTGGTTTTCAAGCTCGAACGCTTCATCGTGCCGGCGCATTGGAGCCCGGTCGCGGCCGACATCCTCGCCCAGAAATATTTCCGCAAGGCCGGCGTCCCGGCCAAAGCGAAGAAGATCGAGGAGACCGCCCTTCCCTCTTGGCTCTGGCGCTCGGCGCCGGACCAGGACGCTCTTAATACTATGCCGGAAGACGCTCGCTTCAGCGGGGAGACCGATGCCCGCCAGGTTTTCGACAGGCTTGCCGGAACCTGGACCTACTGGGGCTGGAAGGCCGGCTATTTCACCACCGAGGAGGATGCGCGCGCCTTTTTCGACGAGCTTCGCTACATGCTCGCCATGCAGATGGGCGCCCCCAACAGCCCGCAATGGTTCAACACCGGGCTCCATTGGGCATATGGCATCGACGGCCCGAGCCAGGGCCATTACTACGCGGACTTCGCCACTGGCGAGATCAAGGCGTCGGCGTCGGCTTACGAGCATCCACAGCCCCATGCCTGTTTCATCCAGTCGATCGAGGACGATCTCGTCAACGAGAACGGCATCATGGATCTGTGGGTGCGCGAGGCCCGTCTGTTCAAATATGGATCAGGCACGGGCTCCAATTTCTCGAGGCTCCGCGGCGAGAACGAGCCGCTTTCGGGCGGCGGCAAGTCGTCGGGGCTGATGAGCTTCTTGAAGATCGGCGATCGCGCCGCCGGGGCCATCAAGTCCGGGGGCACGACGCGACGCGCGGCCAAGATGGTCGTGGTCGACATCGACCACCCCGACATCGAGAGCTTCATCAACTGGAAGGTCATCGAGGAGCAGAAGGTGGCGGCGCTCGTCACCGGCTCCAAGATCCTGGCCGAGCGGCTCAACGCCATTCTCAAGGCCTGCGTCAATTGCGAGGGCGAGGGCGCCGACTGCTTCGACCCGAAGCGCAATCCGGCGCTGAAGCGCGAGGTCAGGGCGGCGCGCAAGGCCAAGGTGCCGGACAACGCCATCCGCCGGGTGATCCAATTCGCCCGCCAGGGATATACCTCCCTCCACTTCCCCGTCTACGACACCGATTGGGATTCGGAGGCCTATCGCACCGTCTCAGGTCAGAACTCCAACAATTCCGTGCGCGTCACCGACGAGTTCCTGCAGGCGGTCGCGAAGGACGGCGATTGGCAGCTCACCTTTCGCAAGGACGGCTCGGTCGCCAAGACGCTGAAGGCACGCGACCTTTGGGAGCAGGTCGGTCACGCCGCCTGGGCCTGCGCCGATCCCGGCATTCAATTCCACACCACGATCAACGATTGGCACACCTGCCTCGCCTCGGGCCCGATCAGGGCGTCCAACCCCTGCTCGGAATACATGTTCCTCGACGACACGGCCTGCAATCTCGCCTCGCTCAATCTGATGGCGTTCCGCAGCGAGGATGGCAGCTTCGACGTGGAGGCCTATGAGCACGCCATCCGGCTCTGGACCATCGTGCTCGAGATCGCGGTCATTATGGCGCAGTTCCCCTCGCGCCGGATCGCGCAGCTCTCCTACGAGTACCGGACGCTCGGGCTCGGCTACGCCAATATCGGTGGGCTGTTGATGGCCTCGGGGGTTGCCTACGACTCTGCCGCGGCGCGCTCGCTGTGCGGGGCGCTCAGCGCCATCATGACCGGCATCGCCTATGCCACCAGCGCCGAGATGGCGCGTGAGCTCGGGGCCTTCGTCGGCTATGCACAGAATCGCGAGCCGATGCTCCGAGTCATGCGCAATCACGCCCGCGCGGCCAAAGGCGAGCCGGTCGGCTATGAGGAACTACAGACGGCGCCCGTCCCCCTCGACCATGCCTCCTGCCCCGATCCCAAGCTGCTCGCCCACGCCGTGCATGCCTGGGAGCGCGCCATCGGGCTCGGCCGCCAATATGGCTACCGCAATGCGCAAGCCACGGTGATCGCGCCGACCGGCACCATCGGCCTCGTCATGGATTGCGACACCACCGGGATCGAGCCCGATTTCGCGCTGGTCAAATTCAAGAAGCTTGCCGGGGGCGGCTATTTCAAGATCATCAACCGCATGGTGCCCGAGGCCTTGCGCGTGCTCGGCTATGACGAGGCCGCGGTCAAGCGGATCATCGACTATGCCGTGGGTTGCGGCACGCTTGCCGGCGCGCCCGGCATCAACCACGAGACGCTGGTCGCCAAGGGCTTCACCCCGGAGAAGCTCGCCGCCCTCGACAAGGCGGTGGCCTCGGCCTTCGACATCAAATTCGCCTTCAACAAATGGACGCTGGGCGAGGCGTTCTGCGTCGGCGTGCTCGGGCTTCCCGCCGAGCGGCTCAACCAGCCCGACTTCGATCTCCTGGCCGAGATCGGGTTCCTCAAGCGGGACATCGAGGCAGCCAATGAATATGCCTGCGGGTCGATGACGCTGGAAGGCGCGCCGGGCATCGATCCCAAGCACTTGCCGGTGTTCGACTGCGCCTCGCCCTGCGGCCGCAAGGGCAAGCGGTTCCTCTCGGTCGAGAGCCATATCCGCATGATGGCGGCGGCGCAGCCCTTCATCTCCGGCGCTATCTCCAAGACCATCAACATGCAGAACGAGGCAAGTGTCGAAGACTGCAAGGAGGCCTACCTCCTCTCCTGGCGCCTCGCGCTCAAGGCCAACGCACTCTATCGCGACGGCTCCAAGCTATCGCAGCCGCTCAACGCCCAGCTCCTCGCCGACGAGGAGGACGAGCAGGATGAGGTGCTCGCCGCAATCGGCGCCGATCAGCCGCAAGTGCAGCGCGCGACCGTGATCGCCGAGCGCATCGTCGAGCGCGTCATCGAACGCTTCCGTGCCCGCGCCGAGCGCGATCGCTTGCCCGACCGGCGCAAGGGTTACACACAGAAGGCAGTGGTCGGCGGTCATAAGGTCTATTTAAGAACTGGAGAGTACGAAGACGGTCGTCTCGGTGAGATTTTCATCGACATGCACAAGGAGGGCGCAGCTTTCCGCTCGCTCATGAATAACTTCGCGATCGCCGTGTCGGTGGGCTTGCAATATGGGGTGCCGCTCGACGAGTTCGTCGATGCCTTCACCTTCACGCGCTTCGAACCTGCGGGTCCGGTGCGCGGCAACGAGGCTATCAAGAACGCAACCTCGATTCTCGACTATATCTTCAGAGAGCTTGCAGTTTCCTATTTAGGGCGCTACGAGCTTGCTCATGTTGATCCAAATGAGATCGGCAACACGACGCTCGGCACCGGAGACGTGGGTGAAGGCAGACGTTCTGCTGAAGCTCTCGTGTCGCCCGGCTTCACGCGTGGACGCTTCAGTGATCGCAAGCGCCTCGCTCCGGGCAAATCGCAAAGCGCCGGCGCGCAAGCGCATGCGCTGCAGGCAAGCCTCGATGACGACGCACTTCCGCGCACGACGAGTCTTGCCAATTCGCCCGCACCAAATGCGGTCCCTTCGCCAACGACAGAACATGTCGCTAGAGCCGTCGAGGCACTTGCCGAGCGCGGCTCGACCAACCTTATCGCCGAAGCGCGCGTTAAGGGTTATGAAGGGGAGGCATGTGGAGAATGCGGAAACTTTACCCTCGTTCGCAACGGCACGTGTCTCAAATGCGATACGTGCGGAGCGACGAGTGGATGTAGCTAGAGTGAACTACCAGCCAGCCCGATAGGAGGGATGCACTATGGCAGTAGCGAAGAAGAAGCCCGCAGCGAAGAAGAAGCCGGCGCGCAAGACCGCGGCGGCGAAGAAGCCGATGGCCAAGAAGACCGGCACGGCTCGCCGCAAGACGGCTACGAAGAAAAAGTAGCTGGTGAGGCGCGGGGGCTCGCCCCCCGCGCCCGCCCCCTCTCGTCTGTTCGGCCGGGGCGCCGGGGCGTGTTTTCTCAGTCTTTTTCAACATCTTTCCGCAGTCACTGCCCGCTCATCGAGCGTGGTCTTTGGCCGCCCATGCGCCCGGGTCTTTTGCGGCTAAGTCCCAGCCTCTTCTTCGCCGGCGGCGCTGAAGCCTTCCTTGGCAATTAGGTCCCAGAGCGCGGCAAGCGCGTGGTCGAGCAGGCCCGCATCCACGCTGCGCAGCACCACAAAGGTGCCGAGCCGGCTCTTCTCGAAGAATGGATAGCTGCCGATCTGCACCTCCGGATGGGCGCCCTGCACCTCCGCCAGGCCCGGCGCCACATCCCCCTCCGGCGCATCGATGCGGACGGACCGGGAGAGCATCGGCCGGCCCTTCTTTAGGCGCGGGGCAACGGCATTGAGCATCACCTGCATGATGCGCGGAATCCCCGCCATCACGATCACGTTGCCGAGCATGAAGCCGGGAGCGCGGGAGACGGGATTGTCGATCAGCTCGGCGCCTTCCGGGAGGCGGGCCATTCTGAGCCGCGCCGGGGTCAGCTCCGCGCCGCGATAGCCCTTGCGCATCACCTCGACGGCGCGCGGGTCGATGGCGGCCTCGACCCCGAAGGCGGATGCGATGGCGTCCGTGGTCACGTCGTCATGGGTCGGGCCGATGCCGCCGGTGGTGAAGACATAGGTGTAGCGGGCGCGGAGCTCGTTTACGGCGGCGACGATCTCGGCTGGGAGGTCCCGCACCACCCGCACTTCGCATAAGCCAATTCCGACCTCGGTGAGGTAGCGCGCAATATGGGAGATGTTCTCATCCCTGGTGCGCCCAGACAGGATCTCCTCGCCGATCACGAGAAGGCCCGCGGTGACGGTGTCGGTATTCGAAGGGGTATCGGTCATGTCGGGCTGCGCAGGAAGCGACGTAGACTCCGAATCCCATTATTGACCGTCATGGCCGGCTTGTCCCGGCCATCCACGACTTCGACGTGTTGCGGCTCCAAAGGATGCCCCCCAGGCCGGGCATGACAATTCCAGCTAGGCCAGAATGAAGTCTAGCGCCCTGCCGCGGTTCGGCCAACTGCCAAGAGCTCGTGACCTTAAGCGCGAACCCGGGCGCGCCCGTTGCACATCGGCTCATTTCACCTTAAGTGAAGATCGACCACTCAATTCCGAACGCACCAGATGTCGAACCTCGAATTCGCCCGCGCCCAAGCGCGCGACACCAAGATCAAGCTGCACGGGCCGGACGCCTTTGCCGGCATGCAGAAGGCCGGCCAACTCGTGGCCGAGGTTCTCGACCTCCTGGTTGACAAGGTCAGGCCCGGCGTGACCACCGAAGCTCTCGACGCCTTCGTGTTCGATTTCGCTCTTGAGCATGGCGCCATCCCCGCTCCGCTCAATTATCGCGGATTCCCGAAATCGATCTGCACCTCGCTCAATCACGTGGTCTGCCATGGCATCCCCGGGCCCCGGGCGCTGAAAGAGGGCGATATCCTCAATATCGACGTGACCTTCATCGTCGACGACTGGCATGGGGATTCGAGCCGCATGTACGGCGTGGGCAAGATCAACCGCGCCGCGGAGCGGCTGCTCGAGGTCACCTACAACGCGCTGATGCGGGGTGTCGCCGCGGTCAGGCCGGGCGCCACCACCGGCGACATCGGCGCCGCCATTCAGACCTATGCGGAGGCCGAGCGCTGCAGCGTGGTGCGGGATTTCTGCGGCCATGGATTGGGGCGCGTCTTCCATGACCGGCCGAATATCCTGCATTACGGGGAGCCCGGCGAAGGTCTGCAGCTCAAGCCCGGCATGCTCTTCACCATCGAGCCGATGATCAATCTAGGCAAGCCTCCGGTGAAAATCCTGTCCGACGGCTGGACCGCGGTCACTCGCGACCGCTCGCTCTCGGCGCAATTCGAGCATACGGTCGGCGTCACGGAGACGGGATGCCAAGTGTTCACCGTGTCCCCAAGAGGCTTGGACCGGCCACCTCTTCCACGGCAATAGAGCGGGCTGAATGGGCTTCAAGGATGCGGGCAAGCCCCATTATCTGGGACATCGCGAGAGACTGAGGCGACGGTTCCGCGCGAGGTGGTCAAGCGGGCGCTCGAGTTGTCATCCACCGCAATCGTGCTCGTGCATAATCACCCCCTCCGGGGGGCCCCACGCCCTCCCGCGCTGATACCGAGATGACGAAGCAGATCGTCTCGGCGGCAAAGAATCTCGGCATCGTGGTCCGTGACCGCATCATCGTCAGCAAGCAGGGCCATGCGAGCTTCCGCGGCCTCGGGCTGATCTGAGCGGAGCTTCCGCTTTCGGGCGTAACAGCTTGCTTCTCCCCTCCCCCCTTGAGGGGGGGGAGGAACAGGGAGGGAGTTCGACTTAACCGCTCCTGCTGCTACCCTCCTACGTTCGCGCGCCCTCGATCGCGCTACGGCTTCGCTGCTTGAGCGCGGTTCGCGTGAACGTGCTCCCCCTTAAAGGGGGAGCGGGGCATAGGGGGATGCGCCCAGCGCCAATCAATCAACAGGCGGTGCGGCAGCCATGCGCGCGGATTTCGGCTACCCGCGCGGTGAGCTCGGCGTAAAGGTCGTCGGTGCCCTCGCCCAGCACCCGGTCGCCGACGAGATAGAAAGGTACCCCCCTCACCCCCAAGGCCCGCGCGAGCCCCGTCGTCTCAGCAAGCGCCCCGTCGATCGACGGGTTCTGAATGTCTCGTTCCAGCCGTGCCGTGTCGAGACCAAGCTCGCCGGCGATGCGCATCGCCTTGTCCTTGGTCGCCCGGCCGGGCTCGGTGAATAGGCGCTGATAGAGCTCGAAATATTTACCTTGGGCCATGGTGGCAAGCTTCACCCTCGCCGCGCTTTCGGAATCGGCGCCAAGCAGCGGAAGCTCCCTCAGCACCAGACGGACTTGGCCGTCTTCGGCGATCAGCTTGGCCAAAGCGGGGGCGCCCTGCCGGCAATAGGGGCAGTTCGCGTCGTAGAACGCGACCACGCTCACATCGCCGTTGGGGTTGCCGGCCACGAAGCCCGCTGGCGAGCGGAAGATCTGCTCGGCATTCACGCCAACCGCCCGCTGCTGGCGGACCTCCTGCCATCTCGCCCCGAGACTATAGACGGCGACGGCGATCACCATCGCAGCGGCCGCCAGGGCGAGGAGTGTTCGTCTCACGGAACGGGGGGAGGAGCCGAAGCGCCTAGGCCGGTGGCGGCCCGAACACGAGCACGGCGTTGAGCCCCCCGAAGGCGAAGGAGTTCGACATCGCGTAATTGACCTCGCGCTTCCGCCCCACATTCGGGGTGTAGTCGAGATCGCATTCGGGATCGACCTCGTCGAGGCCGACCGTCGCCGGCACGAAATTCTCCCCGATGGCCTTGACCGCGGCGACGGCCTCGATGCCGCCGCCGGCGCCGAGACAATGGCCATGCATGGACTTGGTGGAGGAGATCGAGAGCTTGTTCGCCGCGTTGCCGAAGATACGCTTGATGGCGCGGGTCTCGTTGATGTCGTTGACCGTCGTCGCGGTGCCGTGGGCATTCACATAATCGATGTCGCTCGGCGCCAAGGCGCTGTCATCGAGAGCTATCTGCATGGCCATGGACGCCCCGTCGATCGAGGGGTTGACCATGTCGGCGGCGTCGGCGGTCATGCCGTAACCCATCAGCTCGGCAAGGATCGGAGCGCCGCGGGCCTTGGCGCGCTCATACTCCTCGAGCATCAGGATGCCTGCGCCTTCGGCGAGCACGGTGCCGTTCCGCTTCTTGGCGAAAGGCCATAATCCATCGGGACTCAGCACCCGCATGGCCTGCCAGGCCCGGGTCGCGCCCCAGTTCAGCGAGGCTTCGGCGGCGCCGGCGAGGCCGAAGTCGACGAGCCCTTCGCGGATCATGCGATAGGTGAGGCCGATCGCATGCGTCGCCGTCGCGCAGGCGCTCACCACGCCGAAGGTCGGCCCCTTGATGCCGTATTCGATGCTGACATGGGCCGACGCGGAGCTGCCGATCGCCTTCAGCAGCGTGAGCGGATGCGTCGCGCGCTTGTTCTCCTTGAACAGCATCTTGTAGGAGAATTCGAGCGTGGTGAGGCCGCCGACGCCGGAGCCTATGATGCAGGCCGAGCGATAGCTCTCGCTGTCCTTGAGCGGCAGCTCTAGCTTCGACTGAGCGACCGCTTCCTGCGCCGCGCAGCCTGCATATTGGGAGTATTTGTCGGCCAACAGCAGCGATTTGCTCTTGAGCCGCTCCCGCGGATCGAAGTCGGGCACCTCACCGGCGATGGTGATGTACAAATCCTCGGTGGAGAAGCTTTGGACTTGGCGAATGCCGCATTCACCGTTTTTGAGCGCAGCCCAAAAACGGTCCACACCAGTGCCCAAAGGAGTAACCACGCCCTGGCCGGTGACCACGACGCGTCGGCGCCCATTAGAATGTGTCATGCTTTGCTAACGTAACTCCGGAGATCGTAGACGCCCAGGAAGGCCCCGAGCGCGATGTCGGGCTCAAGCCGCTGCGCCCGAAGCCTTCGTCTCTGCGATAATGCCCTTGACGCGATCGACGACAGATCCCACCGTCGCGAACGCCTCCACTTCCTCATTCGCATTATAAGGGATTTCGATCCCGAAAGTATCCTCAATATCGAACACGATCACCGCGAGATCAAGGGATTCGATCTCGAGCTCGCTCAGGGGCGTTTCGAGCGCTACGGTCTTCGATGGGTCCTTCATGTTCTTACGCAAAATCTCGATGATCTTGGTAGCCACATCATCCATATCGCTCTCCCTGCCCCGTTGCGGGGTCCGCGTCCTGCCCTCCCGCTAATTCATAGCATTACCGAGGGCAAGTCAGGTATCGGAATAGACTTAAAAACTTTTCGAGTCTACGCCGTCCTAATCCGATTCATCCGCATATCAAAGGCTCTCATCGCCAACAAAATTGGCCTTTTTTGGCCGCTCGCGCCATGGTTTCAGCATAATCGCGGCCTTACCCACAGTGGGTAGCTCCCCCGCCTCTCGGCCCCCCGCTCGTGCTATAGTAATAGTCAATCGAAAGCGAACAAGAGCCCCTGCGGCCAATTGCCTCCGAGCCACTGCCGGCGGCTCGGACCAGATAAAGCGCAAAGAGGCTAAAAAGACGCTAAGGCGGCATCCTTGTCATGGCTAAACCGAGGTTAACCCCACAAAGCGCGCCGGCCAACGCTTCCGCCGGCGCGCGTCCATGGCTGAAGGCCTACCCGAAGGACGTCGACTGGGGGATGAAGTTCGAGCCCGCTTTGCTCGGCAGCCGGCTCGATGCGGCGGTCGAGGCGTTCGGCTCGCGGCCCTGCACCTATTTCATGGGCCGGCGGTTGAGCTTTGCCGAGATCGGGCACCTCTCCGACCGGGCCGCGAAAGGATTGCAGGAGCTCGGCGTCGGCGAAGGCGTGAAGGTAGGACTGCTCCTGCCCAACACGCCCACCTTCGTCATCTATTACCACGCAATCCTCAAGGCAGGCGGAACGGTCGTCAACTTCAGCCCCCTCTACAGCGTCGAGGAGATCGAGCTTCAGGCGCAGGACAGCGGCACCAAGATCATGGTGACGCTCGATCTTGCGGCCACCTTCGATAAGGTCGAGGCGCTGCTTGCCAAGGGCACGCTCGAAAGGGCGGTGGTCGCGAGCTTCGCTTCGCTCTTGCCGGCGCTGAAGTCGGTCGGGCTGAAACTGCGCCGGGGACCGAAGCTCGCGCAAATCGGCTCCTCGCCCCAACGGAGCAAGATCGTGCGCGAGCGGGAGCTGCTGGCCAATGACGGCCGCTATCGGAGACCGGCGATCACGACCGACGCGGTCGCGGTGCTGCAATATACCGGCGGCACCACGGGAACGCCCAAGGGCGCCATGCTCACCCATGCCAACCTCTCGATCAATGTGAGCCAAGTGATGGCTTGGTGGAGCCGGACGGCGAGCGACGGCGACCGCGTGATCGGCATTCTGCCCCTCTTCCACGTCTTTGCCATGACGACAGTGATGAACTTCGGCATCAGCCAGGGCATGGAGATGATCCTCGTGCCGAGATTCGAGCTGATCGAGATGTTGAAGCTGATCACCAAGTTGCGCCCGAAGATGATGCCGGGCGTGCCCACCGTGTACAACGCCATGATGCGGCACCCGCATATCGGCAATTTCGATCTCACCTCCCTCGAATTCTGCATCTCCGGCGGCGCCGGGCTTCCGCTCGAGGTGAAGCGGGGCTTCGAGGCGATCTCCGGCTGCAAACTCACCGAAGGCTATGGCTTGAGCGAGACCTCGCCGGTCGCGACCTGCAATCCGCACGACCGCCCCCCCAAGGAGGGGTCCATCGGCCTGCCGCTCCCGGGCACCGAGCTCAGCATTCGCTCGCTCGAGTATCCGGCTGTGGAAATGCCACAGGGCGAGACCGGCGAGATTTGCATTTCCGGACCGCAGGTGATGCCGGGCTATTGGAACAAGCCGGAGGAGACGGAGAACGCTTTCGTCGGGCGCTTCCTCCGCACCGGCGACGTCGGCTACATGGACGAGGAGGGCTTCATCTTCATCGTCGACCGCATCAAGGACATGATCAACGCCTCCGGCTTCAAGGTCTATCCCCGCCGCATCGAGGACGCACTCTACGAGCATCCGGCGGTGGCAGAGGTGACGGTGATCGGCATCCCCGACGCCTATCGGGGCGAGGCGCCAAAGGCCTTCGTCAAGCTGAAAGAGGGAGAGCAGACGACCGCGGAGGCGCTGCTCGAATTCCTAAGGGCCAAACTCTCCAAGATCGAATTGCCGGCCGAGATCGAGTTCCGCGACAGCCTGCCCAAGACCATGGTAGGCAAGCACTCGAAGCGAGAGCTGCGCGCCGAGCGGGCGGCGAAAAGCCTGTAGGCACCTAGCCGTCGCGACGATTTAAGGATGCTGCAGCCAGGGCAGCTGCTCTTGTGGCTCCTCGACCACCCGTTTCGGCTTCGGTTTCGGCGTCACCGCCTTGGGTGCCGCAGGGGCGTCGGCTTGCGCCGCCTGTGTTTTCGGCTTCGGCTTTGCCGGCCGGAGGGGCACCGGCCGATCCTGCGTCTGATCCGCGGCCTCGGCCTCCTGATCTGCGGGTTCAGCAGCGGCTTCGGTCATGAGAGGCTCCGTCCTAGCCGCCGCCGGCGTGGGGTTCGTCATCACCATCATGCTCGAGACATTCTCGCCCGAGAGCGGCAGCGGCTCCGGGCTTGCGGTGGCCATGACGAAGCCGGGGCCGATGGAGGTCGGCTGGGCCGGTGGCTTCAGCATCTTGGGGGGGGCCACCGACTCCATTGCCGCATTGGCCTCGATGGTCGCGGTGGGCATGGCCGCGCCAACGGCAGAAGTTGCCTTTACGCCAGGCTTCGGCGCTAATTCTGCTTCAGGCTTGCGTGCCGCTTCGACCATTGGTGCCTGCAGCTTCGCGTCGGGCCTTGGCGTAGCTTCCCCGGGCGTGGGCTCAGCCGGCGCCTTGACTTCTATGGGCTCCGCGGGCTCGGCCGGGACCGGCGCCAGCTGCGACCTGGTCCAAATCTTCTCGCCGCAGAGGAGCCAAGCCTTGCAGCCTCTGAGCACGATTTGCTGCCGCGAAACGAGTGTCACCTTAACGTCCGAATAGATGTGACCTTCCTCGGGATTGTAGACATCCCCCACCCACGTATTGGCGTCGGTCAGGTTCATGTTGCCGAACAGCGGAAGGCCGATGATCGGACGGTCATGCATCGACGGATCCTCGTTGCGGATGTCGTGCAAGGGCTTGCCACGCGAGTCGTTCGGCTCTCTCAGCCAGACGATCTTGCTGCAGATGCCGCGACCGCACTTCTTGATCTCCATCTTCGCCGAGCCGTCATCCTTGGCCCAAATGCCGGAGGGATCGGCGGCGAAGGCCTGAGACGAAGCGCCGGCAGTAAAGAGAGCGGCAACAAGCAAGCCGAGTGCCGGGGCGAATATGCGATGCTTCATAAGAGCACCTCCTGGTAGCGGATCGCGCCGCCGGCGCCATAGACGCCAACAGCATTTAACCTTACGCCCCTGGTTCCTAATTGGGCCTTTATAAGGCCATTATATGGCCCCTGCGCTTGCGGCACCCCACCCATTCAAACCACGCCCATTGCTTCTTCGCTTCGGCCTGCCGCTACCGGCGCCTGGGTCGTCGCCACCCCTTCCAGGATGACCGCAACACCCATGCCGCCAGCGGTGCACACCGAGATCAAGCCGCGCCGGCCGCCCTGATTATGCAAGAGTTTGGCCAGCACTGCCAAGATGCGCGCGCCGGTGGCGGCAAAGGGGTGGCCAAAAGCGATGCTGGAACCCTTGACATTGAGCTTCGCCCGGTCGATCGACCCGAGCGGCTCGCTCCGCCCCAAGCGGCGGCGGCAATAGTCCTCGGACTCCCATGCCTTCAACGTGGCCAGCACCTGCGCGGCGAAAGCCTCATGAATTTCATAATAATCAAAGTCCTGAAGCGCAAGACCGGTTTCTCGTAAGAGATCGCTGACGGCAATTGTCGGGGCCATCAGGAGCCCCTCGCCCGCCACGAAGTCGACGGCAGCGGTGCGGCCGAGGGTCAAATGGGCCTGGACCGAAATGCCGCGCTTTGCCGCCCATGCCTCGGATGCGAGTAGTACCGTGGAGGCGCCGTCGGTCAAGGGCGTGGAGTTGGCGGCGGTGATGGTGCCGCCCGACCGGTCGAAGACGGGCTTCAGCTCGGCCATTTTCGCAAGTGAGATCTCCTCGCGGATGTTGTTATCGCGGAAGGTTCCGGCGCAAGGGAAGACGAGGTCGTCCATGAAACCCTCGTCATAGGCGGCCGCGGCCTTCCTGTGGCTCTCATAGGCGAGCAGGTCTTCCGCCTCGCGGGTGATGCCCCATTCCTTGGCCATCAGCTCGCAATGCTCGCCCATGCTGAGCCCAGTGCGCGGCTCGGCGGTGGAGGGCGGCTGGGGCGCCAGCTCGCCCGGGGTGAAGCCTTTGAAGGTTGCGAGCTTCTGGCCGAACCCCTTCGCCCGCGACAGCTGCACCAGGCGCTGGGCGAAGCTCCGCTTGAAGACGATGGGGGCATCGCTCGTGGTGTCGGTGCCGAGTGCGATGCCGCATTCGATTTGCCCGGTGGCAATCTTGGCGCCCAGGCCCAGCGCGCCTTGCAGGCTCGTGCCGCAGGCTTGCATCATGGTGATGGCAGGCGTCGTCGGCGCGAGCACGGAGCCGATCACGGCCTCGCGCGCAAGGTTCCAGTCCTTGGCGTGGGTGACCACGGCGCCGCCGACCACCTCGTCGATATGGGCGCCTTCGAGCGAAAAGCGCTCGATGAGGCCGGAAAGCGCCGTGGTCAGCATGTCGAGATTGGAAAGCTCGGCATAGGCCGTATAGGAGCGACAAAACGGGATCCGCACCCCACCAAGCACCGCAACACGCCGCATCCCCCGCTCCGTCATGATGGTTGAAAGACTCCTTGCCGGGTCAAGCCGCGGCCGCGGCGGCAGCGGTCCCGGCCTCTTGCGTGCGGCGGTAATGCAGAGGTCCGCCGCGGAAGGGAGCGAAGCCCGTGCCAAAGATCACGCCCGCGTCGACGTGATCGGCGTTCGCCACGATCTTGTCGGCAAGCGTCCGCTCGCATTCGTCGAGCATGGGCTTGATGAGCTCGCGGCCCAAAGGTTCGACCTCGGCAGCGTCGTAGGTGACCTCACCGCGCTTGGGCTTGCCCTTCTCCCACACATAGAAGCCTTCGCCCGTCTTCTTGCCGAGCTTGCCCGCCTTGACGAGGCGCGACAGTGTGTTGTCCGCTTTCGGCGCCGGCCCAAGCTGCTCGCCGACATGGTGGGCGATGTCGAGGCCGACCAGGTCCATCAGCTCAAGCGGCCCCATGGGCATGCCGAATTTGAGCGCGGCCTGGTCGATCTTATCCCTGGGCTCACCCTGCTCGTAACGGCGCACGGCTTCCATCATGTAGGGCGTGAGCACGCGGTTGACCAGGAAGCCTGGGCAGCTTTGCACGATCAGCGGCAGCTTCTTGATGGCGGTGACGAAGGCGCAGGCCTTGCGCACCTCTTCCTCCCGCGTTTGCTCGCCGCGCACGACCTCGACCAGCGGCAGCTGCGCCACGGGGTTGAAGAAATGAAGGCCCACGAGGCGTCCGGGATCGGCGAGCGGCTTCGCGATATCCTCCAGCCGCAACGACGAGGTGTTGGTCGCGAGAACGGCGCCCGGCTTCATTTTCGCCTCGAGTTCCTGGAACAGCTTCTGCTTGACCTCGAGCCTTTCCACGATCGCCTCGATCACCACATCGGCGTGCTTGACGTATTTGCCTTGCGGATCGGCGATGAGGCGCGCGACCGCAGCGTCGATCGCCTGCTTGCCGCGAAGCTGCTTGCCGAACAGGCCTTTGGCGCGGGCGAGCGCCTTCTTGATCTGGCCCTCGTCGAGGTCCTGCAGGCTCGCCTGCATGCCGCACACCACGCACCAGGCGGCGATGTCGCCGCCCATGGTACCGGCGCCGATCACATGCACCCGTCTCGCCGTGAAGCTGCCCTTCGGCGCCTCGTCTTTCAGCATCTCGGAGAGCATGAACACGCGGCGCAGATTGCGCGAGGTCTCGCTCGCCATTAGCGGCGCGAAGATCTCCGTTTCGGCCGTGCGCATGCGAGCCGGATCGTCGCCATAGTGCTCGAAGAGATCGATGAGGCGGAAGGGCGCGGGATAATGCTCCTCGCGGACCTTGGCCGCCGTCTTGGCGCGCATCTGCCTGGCGAGCAGGCCGCGCACTGGCTGCTTCAGCATCAGCTGTTTCCACCATGGCGCGTCCTTGGAGCGGCGCTTCTGCAGCACCGCTTTCCGCGCGGCCCAGCGGAGATTGTGATGGGTCGGCACGATTTGGTCGATCAGGCCCATCGCCTTCACCGCGCTCGGGCGCAGCATGCGCCCGGTCAGCATGGCGCTCATAGCGTCCATCGGTCCTGCAAATCTGATGGATCTGACCGTGCCGTTGAGCCCCGGGAAGATGCCGAGCTTCACCTCTGGGAAGCCGAGCCGCGTTTCCTCCTCGCGATCGGCGATGCGCCAATGGCAGGCAAGCGCGAGCTCGAGCCCTCCGCCCAAGCAATAGCCATGGATGGCGACGACCACGGGGATGGGCAATTTCTCGATGCGGTCGAGCAGCTCGGTCGTCTCCTTGACCACGTGCTTAACCTGGAACTCGGTGGCGAAGCGCTCAAATTCGCGGATGTCGGCGCCGACGAGGAAGCCGGAGGGCTTGCCGCTTATCAGCACGAGGCCCTTGACCTCGCCGCGCATGGCGGCCTCCTCGACCCATTTGACGATCTCGCCGAGTTCCTCGGTCAAGCGGCGGCCGAGCGAGTTCATCCTCTCGCCCTCGCGGTCGATCAGAGCCCAGGCGATGCCCTCGAAGTCGACCGAGAAGCGCCAGTCATGCAAAGTGGGAAGCGGCGTCGGCATGATCACCCTTATTCGGCAGCGATAGACTCTGCGGGTTGGACCGAAGCGCCAAGCGTGGCTTGCGGAGCAGCGCGCCTGCCCGCGACCTCGGCCGCGTCGAAATGGTCGACGGCGATCGCGCGCGCCACGAGGTCCCGAAGCTCGGCCAGCGAGCGGGCCTCCTCCGGGGTCACCACGCCCTTCCTCTCGGCTTCAGCGATCCAATCATTGTTGTAATGGCGTTTGACCTCGCCCTTGCGAATTGCCTGCTCGAGCTTCTTGTCGGCCTCCTCGGCGGCGATCAATTTCAGCAAGGTATGCTCGAGCAGTCCGATCCGGTCACTCGGATCATTGGTGATGAAAATGTCTCTGGTGAGACGGTCGCGGAACTCGCCGGGCTCGAGCGCGGCGCGCACGATCGCCCTGCCCTCTCTGTCGGATGCCGGACGCCGCATGGCGCCATAGGGGAAGACGAGAGGTCGCATCAGCACTCCCGCCCAGGTCACGGGGAAGTTGTCGAGGGTACCGGCAAGCGCCCGGTCGAAGCGTGAGAGGCAATTCTCGGCGCAATAATCCACGAGCTTCAGATCGGCGCGCGGGCAGCCGTCGTCCTCATAGCGCTTGAGGACGCAGGAGAGAAGATAAAGCTCGGCGAGCGCGTCGGCCATGCGGCCGGTAATCTTCTGCTTCACCTTCAACCCGCCGCCAAGCAGCACCACGGTCATGTCGGCGACGAGCGCGAAGGAGCGGGAGGCGCGGGCGAGCTGCCGCCAGCAGCGGCGCATCGCCCCGGCATTCGCGGGGGCGCTCGCGAACACACCGAGCGTCACATTGTGGAAGAAAGCGCCGAAGGCGTTCGACAAGGTGAAGGCCACATGGCCGTCGAAGGCCCGCTCGAAGGCCGCCACCCCGTGCTCCTGGTCTGGATCCTGCAGCGCTTCGATCTCGGTGAAGAGATAGGGGTGGCTGCGCAGCGCTCCTTGGGCGAAGGTGATCAGCGTGCGGGTGAGGATGTTGGCGCCTTCCACGGTAATGCCCACCGGCACCATCTGATAGGCGCCCTGAATATAGTTGGAGGGCCCGTCGCAGATGCCCCTGCCGCCATGGATGTCGAGGGCGTCGTTCACGCAAGCGCGCATGCGCTCGGTCGAGACATATTTGAGCAGCGCCGAGATCACCGCGGGCTTCTCGCCGGCCGAGACCATGGAGGCGGTGACGGCCCGGGCGGCCTCGATCTCATAGGCCGCCTCGACCATGCGGGCCAAAGGCTCCTCCACGCCCTCCATAAAGCCGATCGGCAGGTTGAACTGCTTCCGGATGCGCGCGTAAGCGGTGGTCGTCCGGAGCATCGACTTGGCGGCGGCGGCGCTCGTAGCGGGGAGCGAGATGGAGCGGCCGGCGGCGAGGCAGCTCATCAGCATGCGCCAGCCTTGGCCTGCGCGTTCCTTGCCGCCGATGATCCAGTCGAGCGGAATGAACACGTCCTTGCCGGAGGTAGGGCCGTTGGGGAAGGAGGCGCCGCAAGGAAGATGCCGGCGGCCAATCTCGACGCCTGGGTGGCGCGTGGGCACGAGCGCGAGCGTGATGCCGATATCCTCGCCGCGGCCGAGATGGTTCTCCGGGTCGAACAGGTGGAAGGCGAGCCCAAGCAACGTGGCGGTGGGGGCGAGGGTAATGTAGCGCTTGTCCCAGGTGAGTCTGATGCCGATCGTCTCCTTGCCCTCATGCCAGCCTCTGGCGACGATGCCGATATCGCGCATTGAGGCGGCGTCGGAGCCGGAGAATGGCCCGGTCAGCGCGAAGCAGGGAATCTCCTCACCCCGCGCAAGCCGCGGCAAATAATGGGCCTTTTGCGCGTCCGTGCCGTATTTCTCGATCAACTCGCCAGGCCCGAGCGAGTTCGGCACCATGACGATGGTGACGCCGTCTGGGCTGCGCGAGCCGATCTTGCCGAGCACGAGGGACTGCGCCTGCGCCGAGAAGCCGAGGCCGCCATGCTCCTTGGAGATGAGCATACCGAGAAAGCCCTGCTCGCAGACGTAGCGCCAGACGTCGTCGGAGATGTCGCGCAGCTCATGGCGGATGCGCCAGTCGTTGAGCCTCCGGCAGAGCTCCTCCGTCGGCCCGTCGAGGAAGGCGCGCTCCTCGGCCGTTAGCGTGATCGGATTGACCCGGCGGAGCCGCGACCAGTCGGGCGTGCCCGAGAACAGCTCGGCGTCCCAGCCGACGGTGCCGGCCTCCAGCGCCTCCCGCTCCGTCTCCGAAATAGTTGGCACCAAGCCCTTGAGCGCGCGATAGGCGGGAAGCACGAGATAGTCGCGCTTGATGCGTGGAAAGGTCAGCGCGACGAGCCCAGCCGCGATGAGCCAGCCGAGCAGCGCGCCAAAATTGAACACCGGCCCATGCAGATGGCCGTGCCCCAGCCCCATCTGCAGACTCAAGGTGAAGAGGGCAACCGCGAGCGCCCAAGCCCAAAGCGGCGCACGGTTCATCGCCAGGGCAAACAGGACAGCCAGTGACAGGAGGGTGAAGATGAGGTCAGCCATAGGGACTCTCCCAACGAGCCTTTGCGTCCGCTTGCTCACCCCCTGAACGCGCCAAAGCCTTGCTTCTTGTCGCGATGGTCAGACGCCGCCGCTCGGCTTTTTGCCTTCTATGGTCCGGATGGGCCAACGGTACAAGTTCTTTCATGGCGTTGTCTGGTCGCGGCGAGATTGGATGGAGCGTCACCCCGAATCGCCCGGCCTCACTCTTCCCGGGCAAGTGATACCAGCCGATTAACGCGCCACCGTTGCCTGGCGGCGGGCGACTATCCGGTCGCGGCCGCGCCCTTCCAGGCCAATCCCGCGATCGATGGCGATGAGCAAGAGCCCGAGCGCGGTGAAGACGAGGATCAGCATGCCCATGTCGGTCAGGACCTTGGCATAGCCGAGCTTGCTCACATCGATGAAAGGATAGGGATAGAAGTCCGTAAGTGGACCATGGATCAGGGAGTAGACGGCATAGGCCAAGGGAAAGGTGAGCCAGGCGAAAGCGGATTTGACCTTAAGCGTGCGCTTCGGCACGAAGACGAGCCAGTCGATGACGTAGAGCACAGGCGCCACGACATGCTCGATGGTGTCGGCGACAAGCTCCCAGCCTTGCGTGTTCCAGAGCTGACGCAGCAAATAGTGATAAATCACCGCGACGACGATGATGTAGACGGCGATCCCGGTCCTGCCGAGGGCTGCAGGAAGAAGCGCCCAAGCCTCGAGTCCGGCGCGAGCCAGGGCAGCGTCATGGCGAGCGCGACGAGCACGTTGGAGAGATCGGTGAAATAGCTGAGGAAGCGAATGGCGGCCGCCAGGAGGTCGCCATCGGTCTTGTAGCGAACGATCAGAAAATATTGCAGCACGATGGCGAACCAGCCAAGCGCCGCCGCGAGCATGCGATAGAGCTGCTGTATTCCTGGCATCCCGATCCCCGATTCGTTTCCGATGCTTGGACCGTCATGTTAATCCGGCTTCTACGCGGGCAATAGCGATGTCTTGCATGCAGCTTGCGGGGTTTGGGAGGGCCGCGCCTCAGTTCCGATCATAGAGGATCGCCGAGATTTCCCCCTCGTCCGCGAACACCTTAATCACGTCGCCGATGTCGGCGATCGGAGATACATTGTTTACATAGACGACATAGGCGAGCGGGACGCCGCTCTTCCCATCGATATAGCCGGCGAAGACCTGCGCCTTCAGCGCGTCCTTGGCGACGGTGGTGCCGGTCTTGGCGTAGACATGGCGAAAAGCCGGAACGATGACCGGATCCGGCGGTTCTCTGCCGATGGTCGCGAGCGATCCGTCGATGCCGAGCACGGGAAGTGCGTCGAAATAGTCCCGGCCGGCCGCGGTCTTGCGCATCGCGGCGAGCAGCTTGGTGACCGCTTCCGGCGTTGCCTGGCTGTCCGGACTGCCGCTGCCATTGGTCGGGAAATTGAACCCGTCCGCGGGAAGCCCGTACTCGCCGATAAGCGTCTGTCGCTCCACCGCAAGCGCACTGTCGATGGTTCTTGCGTCCTTGGTGAGGCCGAACAGCATGAGGCTGAGATTGGCGCCGAGATTGTGGCTCACCTTGAGGATAAGCCGGGCGTATTGCGCGTAAGGCAACGACACGAGCTCAGCGAGCTTCTTGTCGGAGGCATAGGACGCGGCGGCAGGAAGTTTTTCAGCTGGGTTCGAACCGACAGCCTTCGCATCCACAGCGACCCCCGCCTTCTGCAAGGCCTTAATGAAGGCCGTGCGGGCAAAGGCAGATGGATCCTCGATCGCGAAGGTTTGCACCAGGGTCGGCACGTGTGGCAGGTCCGGCTTGTAGCCGACCGGGATCTGGCCCTTGACGATGCCGACCGAGGGGTCGTCGGGAGACACCTCAAGCTCGATCTTTTTCTGCTCTCCGGCGGCGACCGTCGTCACCTGTGCCTCGACCCTGAAGCCTTTGGTCTGCGGACGCCAATCGACCTTGGCGGGCTTGCCGAGCTCGGTCGGAACAATCGTCACATCGATCAAATTGTCGTTTATGACAATTGGCGTGATCAGCACATTGCCGTTCGGAACTCGGAAGTGATCGAACAGGCGATCGTCGACGATCACCTCTCCCTCCACTCGCTTCAGTCCCGAAGCCGCCACCTGTCGCGCCAGCGCAGCGATGCCGGCCAAGGGATCCGTCTCGGTCAGGGTCGAGCTACCGAGCGAATTCGACTCGGTGTGGTCGAAATCGGTGAATGCGATCGTGCTCTCGGGCGTCGTTCTGCTGCCGAGCGTCAGATCGCCGCTCGCCACCAGCACGAGGTTGCCTGTGAGCACCCCCTCCTTGGTGACGTCGCCGTCAGCATAGACCGGGGTTACGAAGCGATGGTCCGGCTCGAGCGCATTCAGCGCCAGGCCCACGGAGAACAGCTTCCTGACCGAACCCGTGAAAAAGAGGGCGTTCGACCCTAGGGAAGAGACCGGCTGCCCGGATTGCAGGTCAATGGCCTTTAGTCCCCAGGTCGCGCCTTGATAGCGCGGGCCCTGCATGATCTCGCTTATTTCGGGGGGCACCGGAGCTTGGTCAGCGGCCCTATGTGCCGCGCCGCTCGCGGCACATAGGGTGAGCGTAAGCGCGCACAATCGAAGACAGAAAGCTGCTCTCGCCCTCACGATCGACTCCTCTGCCTAGATTGCCGTTTTGCCCGGAAAAGCGGGACCGAGGTCGCCGAAGATGGATTTAGCGGCGTTCCGCCCCGGCGCGGCGCCGGGTTGAGCTTGGCGACGAAGATAGCCGCTGGCATGCACGTCGGAGAGGAAGGCGGGTGCGGCGATCTCCTCCGAGATCGTCATGCCGCCATAGGTGGAATAGCGCTCTAGCACGAGAACCTTGAGGCCCGCTTTGGCGAGATAGCAGGCGCAAGTCAGGCCATTATGCCCGGCGCCAACGACGATCGCCTCGTAACCCCCCGGCATCGCGGTCTCTCTGTTCTCTCGCTAGATACACCCGGCGCGGGAGAGTTCGGTCTCGTGCTCGCCGCTGCCCGTCACGACCCGCTTGGCTGCGACTTGCCCGTGAAGACGGTGCCGTCGGTATCGGTGATGGCCACGTCGAGCTCGTTGTCGGCGCCGCGGCCGAAGGTGAAGCGGAAATTGGGATTGCTGGAGATCGAGAAAGTGCTCTCCATGCGGAAGACCAGGTCGCCGTCCCGCTTCACAATCATCTCCTTGACGAAACGCGCCGGGATGGTACCGCCGGTGTTGATGTCGAGCTGCATGCCGTTGCTGTTCGGATGCTTGATCATCACCAGACCCTCAAACAGCGGCGCGGTCGAGAGCGCCGGCGGGAAGGTCTTGACGATCATCTTGCCGAGATCGGCGTTTTCCGTGTCGGGGTCCTTGGCCTGCATCGCCGCGCAGCCGCCCGCGGCCTGCACGAATCTGGTCGCCATATGCAGCTTACCGTCCTCGGTCTCCAGGATCGCGCGCACATGCGAGAACATGTCGATGCGGACGCGGGTGGCAAAGGACCGCTCGCCGCCGGCACCGGCCGCGGGACCGAAGGTGAGGGTCGCCACCACCGGGCTCGGGTTCTTGTCGATGATCAGTGTCAGCGATTTGAGCGGCCCCTTGACATCGGGCGGCACGCGCACCGTGAGGGGGACGATCGCCGCGTCCTCGGCGGTCGTGGGTGCGTCGAGGACCACCATGCCGTCTTCCGCCGCGATGGAGCGATCGCCGAAATTCGCCTGTTTGAGTGCCGGCCAGACATCCTCCTCGGCCTGCGCGCCCCGAGGGGCGAGAACCGGAAGCGATGCTACCAGCGCCGCAAGTCCAAGAATGAGGCCTAGTCGATGGGCTCTAACGGGCATCGCGCCAGTCTCCTCGCTTGGCGGCTCATCTATATCATTCCCATTCAAGCTCGGCGAACGCCGCCGTGACGTTCCGGACACGGTATTGATCGAACAGCTTCCAGGCGTCGCGCTCCTCGAAGCCGGCGGTTTTCGCCGCATCCTCAATGGTCTTGCCTTCCTTGATCAATTTGCGCACATCCGCCGCAATGGTCGCCAGATAGCGCTGCTCGGGCTCTAGCGCCCCGGGAAGCTGCATGGCGCGGGGGCCATGGCCGGGAACGACGCGCGCCACCTTCCTCTGCTTGAGATCGTCGATCAGCGCGAGCCAACCCTTGATCGAGCCGTCGAGCGTCGGCACGTGCACGGAGAAGAGGAGATCGCCCAAGAACAGCGTGTTGGTCGCCGAGTCGGTGACCGTGAGGTCGTTGTCGGTATGCGCGGTCCTCTGCGTTTCGAGCAGAAGGGTGCGGCCACCCAGATCGAGGGAAAGCGTGCCGTCGACGGGGACCGTGGGAAAGACGATCTCGATGCCCTCGAAGGCCTCCGGCCCGAGCATCTGCTTGTTGATCGCGAGATAGCGTTCCGCACGGGAGCCAAGCCCACGCGCGAGCTTGTGGTTGGCGACGAAGGCCGGGCTGTCCTCCTTGAACGCCGCGTTGCCGAACACATGGTCGGGATGCATATGCGTGTTGATCACGTAGCGGATCGGCTTGCTCGTCACCGTACGGATGGCGTCGCGCAAATCGCGCCCAACTTGGGTGCTGCCCAAGGTGTCGATCACAGCGACCGCGTCGGTGCCTACGATGAAGCCCGCATTCGCCATGTCGCCCCGGTTCTCCGGGGATTGGACCTCATAGCGTCCCTGATGCACGAACACGCCCGGCCCGATCTCGTCCACCGCAAGCGACGCGCCCACGGGCGTGGCGAAACAGGCCGGGATGGCCTTGAGCAGAGGCGCTGCCGCAAAGGCAAGGGCAGCGCGAAGGAAGCCCTGGCGCGAGAGCAAAAGCCGGTCCGTGGCGCGATGCGGCTCCGCGTCGATATCCGGCTGAAATGAGCACTCGATCCTATGCCACACGGCGCGTCAGGCCTCATGAGAGAGATCGCCGGCCAGGACAGCCGCCGGCTAAATTGTCCACAACAACGTATAAAGCAGCGGCGCCGGCATATTCGCATGCGGGCGAGACGCTCCGCCAGATAGACTAATGGCGGAGTTTCGGCATTTCCGCGGTCCGCATCACGGAAGGTTCAACCAGCTCGGTTGCGGAGGTTGCAGAATCGCAGTGGCGGTTGCGCCTTTCTCGGATTAACCTCTTGCGCTCGGGGGAACGCACTATGCACGGACGATCCTTCGTCGCCGTCGTTGTTGCTCGTAGTCTTGTCCTGGTGCTTGCGGGCTTTGTCCAGGCGGCGGTTGCCGCCGAGGCCGCAGCAACCGCAGAGCAGCCGGTTGCCCTGACTGGCGCGACCACCGCGCTACCCAGCACCGTCGTCCCCTCGCCACCCAGCTCAGCCGCACCCTCGCCGGCCGACGCGGCCAAGCCATCGCCGCAGGGCGCAGCCGCCGCTCCGCCGGCGCCAGCCGACCCCGTCGTCGCAAGCATCCGCCGCAAACTTGCTGACCCCTCTCTCCGCAAAGGCGCCGCTCCGGAGGACGTTGCGGCCCTCGAGGCGGTCTACGCCGGGCGCAGCGGGCCGCTCTGGATGACCCCCATGGGGTTCTCGGCCAAGGCGCAAGCCGCCATCGACGAGATTGGCAAGGCGGATGATTGGGGCCTCTCCGCGGCGGAATTCGAGTTGCCGCCGGCCGGCGACCTCCCCAAGACGGCAGACGCGCAAGCCATCGCCGAGATCGATCTCGGGCTTGCCATTCTGAAATATGCGCGCTTTGCCCGCGGGGGACGGGCCGATCCTTCGGAGCTGAGCGTGCTGCTCGATCAGAAGCCGACCCTCAAAAACCCCAAGATCGTCCTCGCCGAGATCGCGGCTTCGCCCGCGCCGGACGCTTATCTGCGATCGCTGCACCCAAAGCATGAGCAGTTCGAGCGCTTGCGCCAGGCGCTGCTTAAGGCCCGCGACGAGGGTGATGCAGGCGCCAAAAAGCCGCGCAACGAGGCCGAAATTCAGCGGCTGCTGATCAATATGGAGCGCTGGCGCTGGATGCCGGAAGAGCTCGGCAGCGTCTATGTCCAGGACAATGTTCCGGAGTTCATGCTGTACGTGGTCAAGGACGGCAAGACCATCCACTCCGACAAGATCCTCGTCGGCAAGCTGGCCTATGCCACGCCAATCTTCTCCGCCGACATGCAAACCATCGTCTTCAATCCCGAATGGACGGTGCCGGAGACCATCGTCAGGGAGAATCTTCTACCCAATCTGCGCGGCGGCTGGTTCGGCGGGGGCAATTCGATCCTCAGCGAGCACGGGTTGCGGGTGAAATATAACGGCCGCACGGTCGATCCCGCCAGCATCAACTGGAACCGCGTGAACATGGCCAATATCGCCTTCACGCAGCCGCCGGGATCAACGAACGTCTTGGGCAAGCTCAAGTTCCTCTACCCCAACAAGCACGTCGTCTACATGCATGACACGATCAAGCGGGATCTGTTCGAACTCAGCATGCGGGCACAGGGCCATAACTGCATCCGCATGGCGAATCCAAGCCGCCTGGCCGAGGTCCTGCTCGCCGAGGACAAGGGCTGGGACGCGAAGCAGGTCGATGACCTCGTCGCCAGCGGCAATAACAGCGCCGTCAATCTGGACCATCCGATCCCGGTGCATACGACCTATTTCACGGCCGTCGCCGACGAGCAGGGAAACGTCACGAGCTTCGCCGATGTTTATGGCCTCGACCGCAAGGTTGCCCCGGCGGTGCTCGGCAAAACGGTCGCCTTCGCCGCGCCGTCCGACGGAGGCGGGGACACGGCACAACCAGAGTCGATCGCGGCGCCCGCGGCGAAGCCCAACGCCCCGCAAACCACCGTCTCGGGCTCAATCCAAGGATTGTTCGGAGACTAGCGGACGCAAAAAGGGACGACGTTTGGACGACGATCGCCCGCAGGCTGCTTCGATCGATCACATCATCCGATAAGCACAAGGGGAAGCGGTCGTATGCGTAAGCCTTGGCTGCTGCTCGGTCTGGCTCTCGGTGTTCTCGGCCCGGCGGCTGCGTCATCCACGCACGCGACCGGGCCCTCAAGCGGGCACGATGAAGACTTCGCCGGCTTCGTCGAGATCGATGGAGGCCGGAAGCTGTATATGGAGTGTCGCGGCGCCGGGGAGCCGACGGTCCTGCTCGAGGCGGGATTGCGCAACCGCGCCGACATTTGGAGCGTCGAGCCCGATTCCGGCGAAGCGGTCTTTCCGGCTGTCGCCGCATTCACCAGGCCTTGCGCCTATGATCGGCCCGGGACGACGCTCGGCACAGACCAGCTGAGCCGCAGCGATCCCGTGCCCATGCCGAGAACCGCCCGGGACACCGTCGCCGACTTGCACGCTCTGCTTCGCGCCGCCGCTGTTCCCGCCCCTTACGTCCTGGTCGGACACTCGACCGGCGGCCTGATCATCAGGCTCTACGCCAGCAGCTACCCCAAAGAGGTTGCCGGCCTTGTGCTAGTGGATGCCATTGCCGAGGGGTGCAGAGGGCGATGACGCCCGAGGAGTGGACGCTCTACGATCGTCTCCTGCTCATCCAGCCGCCGCAACAGATCGCCTATTACAAGGACCTCGAGACAATCGACTTCGACATCAGTTTCGAACAGATGACGCGGGCCGCCAAAGCGATGCCCCTCCCACCGGTGCCGCTGATCGTGATCTCGAAGGGCCGGCCATTCCAGCTGCCGTCCGACTTGCCCGCAGGTCTCCCGGCGGCGGTCGAACGGGCCTGGACGGCGAGCCAGGACGAACTCGCAGGGCTCCAGCCGGATACGCCGCATGTCATCGCGACCAAAAGCAGCCACTACGTTCAGATTGAGGAGCCGCAATTGGTGATCGACGCCATCAAGCAGGTGGTCGAGAGAGCCCGCGCCCACGGCTCGGCACGCTGACGAGCAGCGTGGAGTTGCAATTCACCCGGCCTCTGCGTCGGCGAGGAAGCCATGCACCGACTGCACGACTTGGGCGCCCTCGCCGATTGCCCCGCCGATGCGCTTGACCGATCCTGACCGGACATCGCCCACGGCCAACACGCCCGGCACGTTCGATTCGAGCGGCGAGATGGGGCGTTCCTTGCTTTCCGCGCATCGCGTGCCGGTGACAACGAAGCCCGCTTTGTCCAGGCGCACGCCGCATCCCTCAAGCTAGGCCGTGGCCGGATCGGCGCCAATGAACAGAAAGACGTTGCTGATGTCCCTCTCCGTTTCGGCTCCGGTGCGGCGATTGCGCCAGCGCACGGGTTCGAGTCCTGCCTCGGGCGTGCCTTCGAGCGCCACGATCTCGGTCTCCGTCATCAACTCGATGTTGGGCGTCGCCGCGATCCGATCGATCAAATAGCGCGACATGCTGTCGGCGAGGCCGCGCCCGCGCACCATGATGCGGACTTTGGCGGCCTGGGCCGATAGAAAGACCGCCGCTTGACCAGCAGAATTGCCGCCGCCGACCAAAATGACCTCCTCGCCCGCACAGAGCTTGGCTTCGATCGGCGACGCCCAGTACCAGATGCCGCGCCCCTCGAACTCTTGCAGGTTTGCGATAGGGGGACGCCGATAGCGTGCGCCGCTCGCCACCACCACGGTTCGCGCGAGCACCGGCTCGCCGCCGTCAACCTCAAGCCCGAATGTGCCGTCCGGCCCGCTGCAATCAAGCCACTTCACCTCGACCGGTATCATCATGTCGGCACCAAACTTCTGCGACTGAACGAAGGCGCGACCGGTCAGGGCCTGGCCGGAAATCCTCGTGGGAAAGCCGAAATAGTTTTCGATGCGGGCGCTCGCTCCAGCCTGGCCACCGAACGCCCGGGCATCTAGCACGACCACCGAGAGACCTTCGGAGGCGGCGTACACCGCCGTGGCCATGCCGGCCGGACCAGCACCCACCACCGCCACGTCGTACAGCGCCCGACGCTGCACGGTCCCGATCATACCGAGCTGCCGCGCGAGGTCGGCTTCGCTTGGATTGCGCAACACCGTGCCGTCCGGGCAGGCGACCAGAGGCAGATCTTGCGGCGCCGGCGCGAAGCGGGCGATCAAAATTCCGGCCTCAGGGTCGGTGGCGGGGTCGAGCAGATGATGCGGATAGCCGTTGCGGGTCAGAAATCCTTGTAAGCGCACCATACCGCTTGAGCTCGGAGAGCCGATCAGCACCGGGCCCCCCACGCCGCTTTGGATCAGACTGACCCGACGCAGAATCATTGCCCGCGTGAGCCGCTCACCGAGATCAGCTTCCGCGATCAAAAGAGCCCGCACCGCATCGGACGGAATGAGCAGGGCCTCCACGTCGCCCTCTGCATGGGCATCGACCAGCGCGGGACGATCTGAGAGCGCCGCGATCTCGCCGAGGAATTGACCAGGTCCTTGCTCGACGACGGGCGTGGAGGCCGTCGCGCTGGGTGATGGCGACGTGGCCCGATAGCAGGATGAACATGCCGGGCACTGGCTTGCCGGTCTCGAACAACGTCTCGCCATTGGCATAGCGTTGCACTGTGCCGAACCGGCGCAGCCGCTCGATCTCCTTGGCCTAAAACGTGGGAAAGGTTTGCTCGTGTCGCGGATGCATGGCCGAATGGGACGCCGTGCTACCTGCATCCTTGCCCGAGGCTGGGTCTTCTGACATTTCTCCTCGCAGATGGGTTTGTCCGGTCGGTTCGGCCTGAATGTGTGCTCGCGGCGCTTGGATGGCAATGCGACAGGGACCGCTGCATCAGGCGCTTTCTTGTGCCGCGGGGACGAATTGGCTAAGGAGGCGTCTTACGGCACCCCAAGCTTGAAGGGGAGCATCGCCATGGCAGAGCCAGAACGGCCACAACTGAGCCCCTATCAGGTCGAGCTCGAGGCGGGGAAGCGCTACGCCTGGTGCCGGTGTGGGCGGAGCAAGAAGCAGCCCTTTTGCGACGGATCGCATGCGGGGACGGACGTCGAGCCCTTCATGTTCACCGCCGAGCGGACCGAGTTCGCGCTCCTCTGCGGCTGCAAGGATACCGGCGACCCGCCCTACTGCGATGGCTCGCATATGCTGCTCTAATTTTGAGCATGCCCAGAAAGTGCGCTTCACGTTGTACCCCCCGCGCCCTTATTGCTATGAAGCAGCGCCCCTTTAAGGAGGCTTTCGCCGAGGGGGCCGGAGCGCTAGCCCCGTTCGGGGGAAAGGGAGCAGGCGGCGTCCATGGCTTATTTCCTGCAACAGCTGATCAACGGGATCGCGCTCGGCTCGATCTACGGCCTGATCGCCATCGGCTACACCATGGTCTATGGCATCATCGGCATGATCAATTTCGCCCATGGCGATATCTTCATGGTGGGCGCCTTCATCGCCCTCATCGCATTTCTCGCGCTGTTGAGCTTCGGGGTCACTCTCATCCCGCTCGCGCTCGTGCTCGTGCTGATCATCGCCATGCTGTTCACCGCGGTCTGGGGCTGGACTGTGGAGCGGATCGCCTACCGGCCCTTGCGCGAATCGTTCCGCCTCGCGCCGCTGATCACCGCCATCGGCATGTCCATCGTGCTGCAGAATTTCATTCAGGTGGCGCAAGGCGCCCGAGTGAAACCGCTGCAACCCGTGGTGACCGGCGGCTATCAGCTCTTCGTGCAGGATGGCTTCATCGTCAATCTCTCCAATATCCAGATCCTCATCGTGGTGACGACTGTGGCACTGATGGGAGTGTTCTGGCTCCTCATCACCCGCACCGCGCTTGGGCGAGCGCAACGCGCCTGCGAGCAGGACAGGCTGATGGCGGCGTTATCCGGGGTCAATGTCGACCGCACCATCTCGCTCACCTTCGTCATGGGTGCGGCGCTCGCCGCCGTGGCCGGCCTCCTCTACCTGCTCTATTACGGCGTGATCGATTTCTTCATCGGCTTCGTCGCCGGCATCAAAGCGTTCACGGCGGCAGTGTTCGGCGGCATCGGCTCGCTTCCCGGCGCTATGCTCGGAGGGCTCGTGATCGGTCTGATCGAGACCTTCTGGTCCGCTTATTTCAGCATCGAATACAAGGATGTGGCGGCCTTCGCGATGCTCGCCGTGGTGCTCATCTTCTTCCCTACGGGACTGCTCGGGCGGCCAGAAGTAGAAAAGGTCTAGGCGCTTGAGCGAGCGGGTCAAATCGCCGACCAGCCGGCTGAAGACAGCGCTCGCCGACGCGATCATCGCGGCCTATGTCGCCTTTGCCCTGTTCTGCCTAACGCTTGGGGTCAAGACCGTCGACAGCCCGCGCGGCCTGAACTTGATGCCGCGGCCGGGGCTGCTCGCCATCGCGGTCGGAAGCGTCTTTCTCGGCAGGCTCCTCTTAGGCCTCTTCTGGTGGAACCGCAGCTGGCGGCTGCCGAGGCTCCCTTGGCGCCCTACTTGGCCCATTCCCGCCGTGGGCCGGTATGGGAAGCAATATGGCGGGGCGCTGCTCGTCGCCGCCGCGGTCCTGTTCCCGATCCTCGCCTTCGGCATCGAGAAGACGCTCCATGTGGGAATTCCGCTTCGCTACCTCTTCGATCTTTCGATCTTGGTGCTGACCTATGTGATGCTGGGCTTCGGGCTCAACATCGTGGTCGGGCTCGCGGGGCTCCTCGATCTCGGCTATGTCGCCTTCTATGCGGTCGGCGCCTATACCTTCGCGCTGCTCGCCGCCACCTTCGGCTGGTCGTTCTGGATGTGCCTGCCCTTCGCGGGACTGCTGGCCGCGCTTTGGGGCGTCGTGCTCGGCTTCCCGGTGCTCCGGCTCAGAGGCGACTATCTCGCGATCGTGACGCTCGCCTTCGGGGAGATCGTCCGCATCGTGCTGCTGAACTGGACGCGGGTGACCAACGGGCCGAACGGCATCTCAGACATCCCAAAGCCCACCTTTTTCGGCCTGCCCTTCGCCGCAACCGGACCTGAGACCTTCGCGAGCTTCTTCGGTCTCCGCTATGACCCGCTCCACGCCATCATCTTTCTCTATTACGTGATCCTGGGGCTCGCGCTCATCACCAGTCTCGTGACGATCCGCTTGCGGCGGTTGCCGATCGGACGCGCCTGGGAGGCGATGCGCGAGGACGAGATCGCCTGCCGCTCGCTCGGCATCAACACCACGGTCGCCAAGCTCACCGCTTTCGCCACGGGCGCGCTGTTCGGCGGCTTCGCCGGCTCCTTCTTCGCCACGCGGCAAGGCTTCATCAGCCCGGAATCCTTCACCTTCATGGAATCCGCCATCATCCTCGCCATCGTGGTGCTTGGTGGCATGGGCAGCCAGATCGGCGTCGTGCTGTCGGCCATCGTCATGGTCGGGGGCTTCGAGCTGCTCCGGAACATGCAATGGCTCAAGCTTGTCTTCGGCCAGGACTTCGATCCCTCGCTCTACCGCATGCTCTTGTTCGGCCTCGCCATGGTGGGGATCATGCTGTGGCGGCCGCGAGGAATCATCTCGTCGCGCCAGCCCTCCATCGTGCTGGATGAACGGCGCGGTGCAGGCGCCCCCCTCCTCAAGCAGGGCCGCGCATGACGCCGTGGCAGAAGGAGCCGCTGCTTAAGGTGGAGCACCTCACCATGCGCTTCGGCGGCCTCGTCGCGGTGGACGATGTGTCCTTCGATGTGGGGCGGCACGACATCACCGCCTTGATCGGGCCGAACGGCGCCGGCAAGACCACCGTGTTCAACTGCATCACCGGCTTCTACAAGCCGACCGAAGGCACGCTCATGCTCGACCATCCGCACGGCCAGAGCTTCCGCTTGGAGCGGCTCGACGATCACGACATCAATGCGCGGGCCCGCGTCGCCCGCACCTTCCAGAACATCCGGCTGTTCGGCGGCATGACCGTGCTCGAAAATCTGATGGTGGCGCAGCACAAGCTGCTCACCGGCGCCTCGCGCTTCCCGCTCGCCAGCATCTTGGGGTTCGGTGCCTTCAACCGCCTGGAGCGGGAGGCGGTCGACTATGCCAGGGACTGGCTTGACCGCGTGGGCCTCACCGCACGGGCGAATGTGGCGGCGGCAGAGCTTGCCTATGGCGAGCAAAGGAAGCTCGAGATTGCGCGCGCCATGTGCACGCGACCTTTGCTGTTGTGCCTGGACGAGCCGGCTGCGGGATTGAACGCGCGGGAGAGCGAGGGCTTGAACGAGCTGCTCTATTCGATCCGCGCGCAGGAAGGCATCGCGCTCCTGCTCATCGAGCACGACATGAGCGTGGTCATGCGCATCTCGGACCACATCGTGGTGCTCGACTACGGCAAGACCATCGCCGACGGCGCGGCCGAGGAGGTGCGCAACGATCCGCATGTGATCGCCGCCTATCTCGGCGTGCCCGACGAGGAGCTCGACCATGTCGCGCGCGAGGTCCGCTTATGAGCGAACCCATGCTCGCGCTGCAAAAGGTAACCGCCCGTTACGGCGTGCTTCCCGTGCTGCATTGCGTGAGCCTCGACATCTTCCCCCGTGAGATCGTGGCGCTGATCGGCGCCAATGGCGCGGGCAAGACCACCTTGATGATGACGATCTTCGGGCGCCCCCGGGCGAGCGAAGGCAGCATCGTCTTCGACGGCCAAGACATCACCAGGCTCCCGACCCACAAAATCGCGCGGCTCTCGATCGCCCAGTCGCCGGAAGGGCGGCGCATCTTCCCGCGCATGACCGTGCTTGAGAATCTGCAGATGGGCGCGATCATCGCCAACGACCCGGACGTCTTCGACCAGGATTTGAAAAGGGTCTGCACGCTGTTCCCGGTGCTGAGAGGCCGCCGCGACCAGCGCGCGGGCACGCTGTCGGGCGGCGAGCAACAGATGCTCGCGATCGCCCGCGCCCTGATGGGGCGGCCGAAGCTGTTGCTGCTGGACGAGCCGTCGCTGGGCTTGGCACCCCTGATCGTGAAGCAGATCTTCGAGGTGATCAAAGAGCTGAACAGCCAGGGCCTGACCGTCTTCGTCGTCGAGCAGAACGCCTATCACGCGCTGAAGCTCGCTCATCGCGGCTATGTCATGGTGAATGGCAGGATCACGCTCTCGGGGAGCGGAGCCGAGCTGTTGAACAGCGCAGAGGTGCAGACCGCCTATCTCGACGGCGGCCGCCGCAAGGAGCCGCAAGGAGCCGCCAGGTGACGTTGCTCTCCGACGCCAGCACTTTGGTGTTTCTTGTGTTCACGGTGATCCTCGGCGGCGGCGCGGCCTTCCTCGCCGGGCGCGGGCTCGCGCGGAGCTGGAAGCCGTTCTGGCGGATCTTCTTCTACATGGCGCTGCTCGCGGGCGCGGTTCGCTTCTTCCACTACGCCCTGTTCGACGGCAAGCTCCTGTCGCCCTATTACTATCTCGTCACCTATGCCGTGCTGCTGATCGCCGCGAGCCTCGGCTTCCGCGCCATGCGGACAACGCAGATGGTCACGCAATATCGCTGGCTCTACGAGCGAACGAGCCCGCTGACCTGGCGCGACCGAGCTTGAGCCCCTGCTTGCGCTTTGCGCAAATGCCGTAGACTGTGCACGAAATCCTATAGGGAGGGTGACGATGCAACGAATTGCCGGGCTGCTCATCGCTTTGGCAGCAGCCGTCATCATCGCGGGCTGCGGCAAGGACGACAAGACGATTCCGGTCGCGGTGGTCGGGCCGGTCACGGGACAATACGCCTCGTTCGGCGCGCAGATGAAGAACGGCGGCGAGATGGCCGTCGCCGACATCAACGCCGCAGGCGGGGTTCTCGGCAAGACGCTCAATCTCTCTATCGGCGACGATGCTTGCGATCCGAAGCAGGCCGTGGCGGTCGCCAACCAGATGACGGGTGCCGGCGTCAAGCTCGTGGCCGGGCATTATTGCTCCGGCTCCTCGATCCCGGCATCGAAAGTCTACGCCGAAAGCGACATGGTGCAGATCTCGCCCGCCTCCACCAACCCGACCTTCACCGACGACCGCGCCGGGCCCAACATCTACCGGGTCTGCGGCCGTGACGACCAGCAGGGCGGCGTCGCCGGCAAATATATTGCATCCCACTTCGTCGACAAGAACATCGCTTTCGTCCAGGACAAGACGGCCTACGGCAAGGGGCTCGCTGACGAGACCAAGAAGGCGATGAACGCGGCCGGCAAGCAGGAGGCCATGTATGAGGCGATCACCGCCGGCGAGAAGGACTATTCGGCGCTGGTCTCCAAGCTGAAGCAGGCCAATATCGATGTCATCTATTTCGGTGGCTATCACACCGAGGCGGGGCTGATCATCCGCCAGATGCGCGATCAGGGCATGAGCACCATCCTTATGGGCGGGGATGCGCTCATCACCCAGGAATTCTGGTCGATCACCGGCCCAGCCGGCGAAGGCACGCTGATGACCTTCTCCCCCGACCCGCGCAAGAACCCGGCCGCCGCCGAGGTGGTGAAGCACTTCAAGGACAAGGGCATCGAGCCCGAGGGTTATGTGCTTTACACCTATGCCGCGGTCCAGGCGTGGAAGCAGGCGGCGGAGAAGGCGAAGTCAACCGAGATGGCCGATATCGTCAAAGCGCTTAACGACACCGAGTTCGACACCGTGATCGGCAAGTTCAAATTCAACGAAAAGGGCGACCCGAACCTGCCGCCCTACGCGGTCTATCGCTGGTCGAACGGAACCTATGAGCAGATCGATCCAGTTGCCTCGCCGCCGGCTGGATAGTCTCTCTAACGCAAGGCGCGGTCTGAGGGCATTCTAGTCTTGCTTGGCCGCGCGCTTCGTCTCGGCGAACTGGGCCTCGAGCTCCTTTTCGAGCTCGACCAGGTCGCTCGGCAGCGGCATGCCGAAGGCGCGCATCTCGTTCAGCTTCTCCCGAACCTGAAGATAAAGCTCATGCGCATCCTCAGGCTGGTTCTCCATCTGATTGATGAGCAGAGCAAGTTCAGCCTTCAGATCGTCGAATGCCATGGGGCGCCTCCTCGGGGGCTGTCGCACGCGGATCGGACCATAAACCGGACGATGCAGCAAGCCGCTCGCGACGAGCGGTCTTCCGCGGCCCCGATTGCGGGGCGGACATTTCCCTTGCATAGTTGCAGCCGGCGACGGGTTTGAAGGGGGGCAGCGATGGAAAAAGTGACCTTTGGCAAGGTGGTTGGATTCGTCCTCGCCTTGGCGTTCGCGCTCGTCATGGGCATCTGCCTGCAGGCGGTGCTGGTCGGCGACTACATGCAGCCCAATAGCGTGATGAACGACCAGACGCGGCACACCTTGCAGATCGTGGGCTACGCTGGCGGTCTCGCCGCGCTCGTCGCCTGGTGGGTGCAACAGTTTGCCTCCACCCGCAGCTTCGTCGTCCGCTTCCTGTTCGCGCTGTTCGTCTTCGTCGTGGCGTTCTGCAGCTTCGGCGGCCTGCTCAGGATCCTCTATCTCGCCTTTACCTACCCCAATCAGTTGGACTGGTCCCTCTCGGGTCTCTATTGGACATCGCTCAGCGACTTCTATTCCTTCGTGCTGTTCATGCTGGTGCCGCCGCGCCCGGCTTATGCCGCGCTGATGCTGGCGGCGGCGCTTTACCTTGCGCTGTTTGGACCGCGAGGACCGCGAACCATAGAGGCTTGAGGCCCGCCCGTGATTTGAGACTGCGCGCGGGCTCTGCTAGACCATCGCTTGCCTGCGATTTGCAGGAAAGGACGCCGTTCCTCGAGATGATCCCCCGCTACAGCCGCCCCGAAATGGCTCGTCTTTGGGAGCCGGAGGCTAAGTTTCGCATCTGGCTCAAGATCGAGACGCTGGCCGCGGAGGCCATGGCCGAGCTTGGGCTGATCCCGAAGCGGGCGGCCGAGGCGGTCAGAAAGCGCGGCGGCTTCGACATCGCCCGCATCGATGCGATCGAGGGGCAAGTGAGGCACGACGTCATCGCCTTTCTCACCTCCGTCGCCGAGAAGGTTGGACCCGAGGCGCGCTTCCTGCACCAGGGGATGACGTCCTCCGACGTGCTCGACACCTGCTTCAACCTGCAACTCGTGCAAGCGGCGGACCTGCTTATCGCCGATATGGATGCGCTGCTCCAAGCGCTGAAGGCTCGCGCCTTTGAGCACAAAAACACGCCGACCGTCGGCCGCAGCCATGGCATGCATGCCGAGCCAACGACCTTCGGGCTCAAGCTCGCCTATGCTTACGCGGAGTTCGATCGCGCCCGCGCGCGCCTCGTCACGGCGCGGGAGGAGGTCGCGACCTGCGCCATCTCCGGCGCGGTCGGTACCTTCGCCCATGTCGATCCGCGGGTCGAAGCCTATGTGGCGGAGAAGCTGGACTTGCGGCCTGAGCCGATCTCCACGCAAGTGATCCCGCGCGACCGCCATGCCGCCTATTTCGCGGCGCTCGCCGTGGTGGCGAGTTCCATCGAGCGGCTTGCGACCGAGATCAGGCATTTGCAGCGGACCGAGCTGCTAGAGGCGGAGGAGCATTTCGCCGAAGGCCAGAAGGGCTCTTCGGCCATGCCGCATAAGCGGAACCCGGTGCTGTCGGAAAACCTCACGGGACTCGCACGCCTCGTCCGCGCCTATGCGCTCCCTGCGCTCGAGGACGTGGCGCTCTGGCATGAGCGCGACATCTCCCACTCCTCGGTCGAGCGGGTGATCGGCCCGGACGCCACGATCGCCCTCGATTTCGCGCTGGTCCGTATGACCGAGCTCATCAAGGGGCTCCAGGTTTATCCCAAGCGCATGCGCGCCAATCTCGATGCCTTGCGCGGCCTCATCCATTCCCAGCGGGTTCTGCTCGCGCTGATCGAGGCTGGGGTCTCACGCGAAGAGGCCTACCGGCTCGTGCAGCGCAACGCGATGAAGGTCTGGGAGAAGAACAGTGACTTTCTAGACGAGCTGCTCACCGACGAGGAGGTGATGCGCGTGCTGTCCGAAGAGACGCTGCGCGCGCAATTCGACCTCGCCTATCATCTAAAGCACGTGGACACGATCTTCGCGCGGGTGTTCGACAAACGTCCCTCCCCTCGGCCCAGAAAAGGCCGTTAAGCGGAGCGCAATCCCCCGGCTACTCGTAGTGGTGAAACACGTGAGGGACGTAGCGATAGCGATTGTGCTCCCTGAACGTCAGGAAGTAGCGCCAGCGGTAGTAGGAGGGGTTGATGTCGGCGTAAGGGGGCAAGTCGTAATAGGCGTCCGCCGTCGGGTAATGGCCGGCCTTATAGCGATAGTGCGGATAGACGGGAATCGCCGGCGGCCCAGCCGGGGCAGAGGCCTCGCGGAAGGAAAGCCCGCTCGCGCGTACATAGCCCCCATAGCTGTTCCAAGTTACCCCGCACCAGCCCCGCGAGCATTGGCCGACGCTCACCACGGCACCCGCCGGAATGTTGAGGAGCAGCTCCGCTTGCGCCGCAGGCCCTGCCCTGAGCGCGACGTCGGTCTTGGTCTCGCCCATGCCGGCTGAAGCGGCGCCGCCGCTCAAGGCAAGCGCAACAAAAGCGACGAGCATCCTGGTCAAAGTCTGCATGCGAGAGCCCCCCTCTCTGCAATCATCTTGGCACAGACACGGGCAAGCGTCAGCCACAGCTTTGCCCAGTGGCCTTGCGCGAGAGCTCACGCCTTGGCAGTCGCCTCACGCTTCATGTCGGCAGCCGCCTTGGCGAACCAGCCCACGTCGGTGCCGACGGCCACGACATTCCAGCCCGCCGCCACCAAAGGCCTGGCGTAGGTCACATCATTGGCGAAAATCAATGCAATGACAGACATCTCGCGGCATTTGCTGAGAACGAGAGTCATGGCCTCCTTGACCTCGCTTGCGTGGATATCGAGGCGCCCGGTAAGCGCCACCGAGAGGTCGTTCGGGCCCAAGCAGACCATGTCCACGCCGGGAAGCGCCAAGATCTCGTCGAGCTGATCGAGCGCTCCCTTCGTCTCGATCTGGGGACAGGCGATGGTCCAATCATTGGCCGTGGTGAAATAGTCGCCCTGATAATCGAGTCGCGCCCGGTATGGGCCCCAGCTGCGCTGCCCGCGAGGCGGAAACTTGACGGCTTGGACGAAGGCCTCCGCATCCTCGATGTTGGCGATCAGGGGGCACATGATGCCTTGGGCACCGGCGTCGAGCGCGCGGCCGATCAAGCCAGGGTCGTTCTCCGCCACGCGCACGATGGCGGGGAGCCCGGAGGCGCACGCCGCGGTGAGACAGCCAAGCAGCGCCTCATTGCCGCCCAGGCCATGCTGCTGGTCGATGGTGATGCAGTCCCAGCCGGCTTCCCCGATCAGCTCGATGAGGAAGGGAGAGTTGAGCGTGAGCCAGGCATTGAGGAGCGTGCGCCCCTCACGGGCGGCTTTGCGAAACCGGTCCTCGCGCATGGGGCTTCAGACTTTGCCTTCGGTTTCAAGTTGAAGCACCGCCTCGCTCATCAGCTCGCCCATCATGCGGCGGATCTGGTGGTCGGACTCGGCCACGCCCTTTGCGTCGAAATCGCCCCGGACCTTCAGGAACACGTCCTCTTCGCCAGGCTCAAGGAGATCTGCCTTGACCACCTCGCGGGCATAGGCTTGGGCCGCGTCGTCGGTGAGCCCCATCTTCTCCGCCGCCCAAAGGCCAAGCAGCTTGTTGCGCCGCGCCGTCGCCTTGAACTTTAGCTCCTCGTCATGGGCGAACTTCCGCTCGAAGCCCTTCTCCCGCTCCTCAAACGTGGTCATCTGCCGCACATCTCCTTCTCGGCGCCGATCGCCCCAAAAATCCCAGAAATCAAGGAAAACCTCGTCTCTCCCTGGGCGAGGGATACTGCTAAAGGGCCCGAAAATCAACAAATCCCAGAAAGCGCCAAGCGACGTTGTCACTCCCCTCCCCTTACGTTAAGGTCCACTAGACCCTTTGGTTGATTCCTGCGATGGCGAGTGGCGATAAACGCGGTACGGGCAGTGCCCTCCGCGCAGTGGTGGTGTTGTCAGCTCTGACGAGCTGCTAAAGCGAGAGGAACGTAACATGAACCGGCGTCGCCGCGTCTATGAAGGCAAGGCCAAGATCCTCTATGAAGGCCCGGAGCCGGGCACGCTCGTCCAGCACTTCAAGGACGACGCCACCGCCTTCAACAACAAGAAGCACGACAAGATCGAGGGCAAGGGCGTCCTCAACAACCGCATTTCCGAGTTCCTGTTCCAGAAACTCGGCGAGATCGGCGTTCCCACCCATTTCATCAAGCGGCTCAACATGCGCGAGCAGCTGATCCGCGAGGTCGAGATCGTCCCGCTCGAGGTGGTCGTGCGCAACGTGGCGGCAGGCTCGCTCGCGACGCGGCTCGGCATCGACGAGGGGACCCCGCTCCCCCGCTCGATCGTGGAATTCTATTACAAGTCAGACAAGCTCGAAGACCCCATGGTCACCGAGGAGCACATCACCGCCTTCGGCTGGGCGAACCCGCAGGAGATGGACGACATCATGTCGCTCGCGCTCAGGATCAACGACTTCCTCTCCGGCCTGTTCCTCGGCGTCGGCATCAGGCTCGTCGACTTCAAATGCGAGTTCGGCAGGCTTTGGGAGAACGACCAGATGCGCATCATCCTGGCCGACGAGATCTCGCCCGATTGCTGCCGGCTGTGGGACGTCGAGACGCAAAACAAGCTCGACAAGGACCGTTTTCGCCGCGATCTCGGCGGCCTGGTCGAGGCCTATCAGGAGGTGGCGCGCCGCCTCGGGCTGCATGTGGACAACCCGATGCGGGTGAAGTCGGGCCCGGTGCTGGTGCGCTCGAAATAGGACTGTCGGCCATGAAGGCACGCATCACCATCACCTTGAAGCCGGGGGTCCTCGACCCGCAAGGCAAGGCGATCGAAGGCGCGCTGCACGCGCTCGGCTTTGGGTCCGCCGGAAACGTGCGCCAAGGCAAGTATATCGAGATCGAGGTGGCGGAGAGCGATCCGGCCCGCGCACGCGCCGCGATCAAACGGATGTGCGAGGAGCTCCTAGCCAACACCATCATCGAGAATTACGCCTATGAGCTCGAGGCGGCTTAAGCAGGCATGAAAGCGAGCGTCATCATCTTCCCCGGATCGAATTGCGACCGCGATGCCGCCGTGGCGCTCCAGGCGGCGATGGGAACGCCACCCGCCATGGTCTGGCATGGCGACGCGGAGCTGCCTGCCAGCGATCTGATCGTGCTGCCCGGTGGCTTCTCATATGGCGATTATCTTCGCTCTGGCGCCATGGCGGCGCATTCCCCGGTCATGCGCGAGGTGGTCAAGCGGGCGCGCGCCGGTACGCCGGTGCTCGGCATCTGCAACGGCTTCCAGGTGCTGACCGAGGCGGGGCTCCTTCCCGGGGTTTTGATGCGCAACGCCTCGCTCAAATTCATCTGTAAGGACGTGCATTTGCGCGTGGAGCGTAAGGACACGCTTTACACGCGGCGCTACGCAGAAGGCGAAGTGGTCAGGTTCCCCATCGCGCATAAGGACGGCAGCTATTTCGCCGATGACGAGACGCTTGAGCGCCTCGAAGCGGAAGGCCGCGTCGCCTTCCGCTATTGCGACATGCAAGGGCGCGTCACGGCCGAAGCCAATCCCAACGGCTCGCGCAACAGCATAGCCGGCATCTACAACGATACGGAAACCGTGCTGGGGTTGATGCCGCATCCGGAGCGCTTGGCCGATCCGGTGCTTGGCGGCACGGACGGGACCAAGATGTTCAGAGGTTTGGTCGAAAGCATTGCGGCCTAGGCCGGGCGCCTGTCAGCCTCTGGCCTAGGACTCTCTGGCTTCCGGCCACTATAAGCTCGTTCCAGACCCCGCCGCATGCAGTCGATTCGCACCTCCCGCATGGCCAAGCCGAACCCCAAGATCACGCCCGAACTCGTCGCCGAGCATGGGCTCGCCGCCGACGAGTACCGCCTGCTTACCGCCGTGCTTGGCCGTGAACCCAGCCTCACCGAGCTCGGCATCTTCTCGGTGATGTGGTCGGAGCACTGCTCCTACAAATCCTCGCGCGTCTGGCTCAGGCAGCTGCCGACCGACGGCCCGCAAGTGATCCAGGGCCCGGGCGAGAATGCGGGCGTGGTCGATCTCGGCGACAGGCAGGCGGCCGTGTTCAAGATGGAGAGCCACAACCACCCCTCCTATATCGAGCCCTATCAGGGGGCCGCCACCGGGGTGGGAGGGATCATGCGCGACGTGTTCACCATGGGCGCGCGGCCCATCGCCAATATGAATGCCCTCCGATTTGGCGCACCTGACCACCAAAAGACCCGCCATCTCGTTGCGGGCGTGGTCTCAGGGATCGGCGACTACGGCAATTGCATGGGGGTGCCCACCGTGGGCGGCGAGACCAATTTCGACCCACGCTACAACGACAACATCTTGGTCAATGCCATGTGCGTCGGGCTCGTGGATACCTCCCGCATCTTCAAATCGGCGGCGAAGGGCGTGGGCCTTCCCGTGGTCTATGTCGGCTCCAAGACGGGTCGCGACGGCATTCACGGCGCCACCATGGCGTCTGCGGAGTTCGACGAGGCCTCCGCCGAGAAGCGGCCCACGGTGCAGGTGGGCGACCCTTTCACCGAGAAGCTCTTGCTCGAAGCGTGCCTGGAGCTGATGCAGGAGGACGCGATTGTCGCCATCCAGGACATGGGGGCGGCCGGTCTCACCTCCTCCTCCGTGGAGATGGCCGACAAGGGCCAGGTGGGCATCGAGCTCGATCTCGACCAGGTGCCGACCCGCGAGGAGACCATGACCGCGTATGAGATGATGCTGTCGGAGAGCCAGGAGCGCATGCTCATGGTGCTGAAGCCCGGCGCCGAGAGCGCCGCCCGGCGCGTGTTCAGCAAGTGGGGGCTCGACTTCGCGATTGTGGGCCGCACCACGGATACGGGCAGGCTCGTCGTCCGCCATGGTGGCGTCCTCCAAGCCGACATCCCGCTGTCGGCGCTCGCGCATGCGGCGCCCGTCTATAAGCGCCCCTGGACGAGGAAGCCCGCGCCCGTGGCGACCGCGCCCGAGGACGTGCCGGCGCCGAACAGCCTGCTCGGCGCGCTCGAGGACATGATGGGGTCGCCGCATCTCTGCTCGCGGGCGTGGATCTGGGAGCAATATGACCACATGGTCATGGCCGACACAGTGCAGCGGCCGGGCGGCGATGCCGCGGTGGTGCGCGTACATGGCACGGAGAAAGGTTTGGCGATCTCCTGCGACGTGACGCCCCGCTATTGCGCGGCGGATGCGCACGAAGGGGCAAAGCAAGCGGTCGCCGAATGCTGGCGCAATCTGACCGCTGTCGGCGCGGACCCGCTCGCCATCACCGACTGCCTGAATTTCGGCAATCCCGAGCGGCCGGAGGTGATGGGCGAGCTCGTCGAGGCGATCGAAGGGATGGCTGAGGCGTGTCGGGCGCTGTCCTTCCCCGTCGTCTCCGGCAATGTCTCGCTCTATAATGAGACGAACGGCATCGCCATCCCGCCGACGCCGGCGGTCGGCGGCATCGGACTCATCCCAGACATCCGTGAGATGGCCCGCATCGCGCTTGAGCGAGACGGCGACGCGCTGATCCTCGTTGGGGCCGAGGCCGGTCATCTTGGCCAGTCGCTTTACCAAGAGATCATCACAGGCCGAGCCGAAGGTGCCCCTCCTCCCGTCGATCTCGCATCCGAGCGGCGCGCCGGCGACTTCGTCAGGGCACTGATCCGGCAGGGTCGCGTCTCTGCCGTGCACGACGTCTCCGATGGCGGGCTGCTGGTGGCGGTCGCCGAGATGGCGCTTCCCGGCGGTCTCGGCGTCGAGCTCGACGCGGCGCCGCAAGGGCTCCCAGCCCATGCCGTCTGGTTCGGCGAGGATCAGGGGCGCTACGTCGCCTCAACGGCACCCGGCGAGATTGCGCACATCCTCGCAGACGCGGCAAAGGCGAAGATTCCTGTCCGCGTCATCGGCAGTGTCGCGGGGGATGCCTTGAAACTTCCAGGCGAAGCGCCACTTTCGCTTGCTGCCCTGCGCAGCGTCCATGCGCGCTGGTTGCCGCACTTCATGGGCGGAAGCTAGAATCGCGCGGGCGTAAAGAGGAGACTATCCGATGGCCATGGCGGCTCACGACATCGAGCAACTGATCAAGGAGCACTTTCCCGACGCGCGGGTCAGCATCGACGATCTTGCGGGCGACGGCGATCACTATGCGGCGAGTGTGGTGTCGGAGGCCTTTCGCGGCAAGACGCGACTGCAGCAGCACCAGATGGTTTATGATGCGCTGAAGGGCCATATGGGTGGGGCGCTGCACGCGCTTGCGCTCAAAACTTCAGCGCCTTCCTAAGGGAGATACACAGGATGAGCCAACAAGAGATTCAGGACTGGATCGGCCGCGAGGTCGCGACCAACGACGTCGTGCTGTTCATGAAAGGCACCAAGGACATGCCGCAATGCGGCTTCTCCATGCAGGTCGTGCAGATCCTGAACCATCTCGGCGTCGACTTCAAAGACATCAATGTGCTTGAGAATCTGAGCGTGCGCGACGGCATCAAGGCCTTCTCCAACTGGCCGACGATCCCGCAGCTCTACGTCAAGGGCGAGTTCATCGGCGGCTGCGATATCGTCCGAGAGATGTTCCAGGCAGGCGAGTTGCAGGAGCTGTTTAACGCCAAGGGCATTGCGCATAATCAGCAGACCCTGACGGCCTAGGGTCGCTTGCGAGAACCACCCTCAATGATTCCAGTCCACTTCGTGCAAACTGCGCCTTTCGAGGTCTGCACGAAGATAGGGGCGCGAGTTCGGCAACTGCAATTGCTCCTATGGCTTGCCCCTGCCAATTCAATGCGCTCCCGACCCATGGCAACTGCCGGGGCTTGGCCGTGTTCGACATCGAAGAAGGCTTCCACGGCACCACCCGGCTTGACGGGCTAAAGGCCGCCGGGATTTTTCGCTGGCCAGGCGCCATTCACGAGGGCGAGCGCGTGCACATCGTCGATCGACGCGCGACGCCCGCGCAGCGCGAGGCGCTGTTCCGCATCCTGACCGGCGAGGATACCAATCCGTGAGCGACGGTGTTCCAGATCTTCTCCGCCACTTGCGACACGATGCACGAGCCGATCGTGGCGGATATCGCATTCGAGCTCGACATCGACGCCCGCACCGCTAAAGCCCGCATCGATGGCGTCGTTGAGATGCGCGGCGCGCCGATCCTGAACCCGCTCACCGAGGCCGAGCACCGGGTGCGCATCGAGCAGCCGAACGGCTTCGAATTCGCGGTGGCGGAGATCGGCCGGGGCTGGGCGAAGACGAGCGGACTGATCAGCTTCGAGCTCACCGACACCTACGGCCAGTTTGCCCGCATCCATCTCTGCCAGCACGGCATGGTACGCTGAGCATGATGCCTGCGGCCGCGCTCGGGGCATTGGTCAAGCGCGACGCCGCTATCGTCCTTGCCGCCCTCATTACGCTCACGCTGCTTGCGTGGCTCGTGCTACTTGCCGGCGCAGGTACGGGCATGGGATCCCTTCGCTATGAGCGGATGGCTGCTGCCCGCGGGAGCACCGGCGCAGAGCGGGCTCTGGACTTCGGCCTACTGGCTCATCGCCTTCTGCATGTGGGCCGTGATGATGGTCGCCATGATGCTGCCAAAGCGCCTCACCCATGGTGCTGCTTTATGCGCGCGTGGCGCGGCAGGCGGAGCGTAAGGGGCAGATTCAGAACGCCGCGGCCTGTATCGCCGCCTTTGCCACCGGTTATCTCACTTTGTGGATTCTTTTCAGCGCCTTTGCCGTCGCCGCTCAGTGGGCGCTGGAGCATTCCGGCGCCATGTCCGGAATGACGGTGCTGCGCAGCCGGGCGGTTGCGGGCGGCCTACTGATCGCGGCGGGCCTGTACCAACTCACGCCCTTGAAGGAGAGCTGCCTTGCCCATTGCCGGTCGCCGGCCGAGTTCCTTGCCGCGCATTGGCGCGGAGGCGTGCCGAGCGCCTGGCGCATGGGGCTTGGCCATGGCGTCTATTGTCTGGGCTGCTGCTTTGCGCTGATGCTGCGCGTCCCGCTCGGGGTGTTGCTGATGATTGCTGGGGCCGCGTTGATCGCAGGCGTCTGACGGCTAGCGCGAGTAGAACTCGATAACGAGGTTCGGCTCCATCATCACCGGATAAGGCACATCCCTCAGCGTCGGCGACCGGAGCAGCTTCGCCGTCATCTTGGCGTGATCGACCTCCAGATAATCGGGCACGTCCCGCTCGCCGCTTTGTGCCGCCTCGAGCACCATGCCGACATCCTTGGCCTTGTCGCGCACCTCGACCACGTCGCCTTCGCGGCAGCGGAAGCTCGGGATCGTCACGCGCCGGCCGTTGACCCGCACATGGCCATGGGACACGAACTGCCGCGCGGCGAACACGGTCGGCACGAATTTGGCGCGGTAGACGATGGCATCGAGCCGCCGCTCCAGGAGCCCGATCAGGTTCTCACTGGTGTCGCCCTTGAGCCGCGCTGCCTCGCCGTAGATCGACTTGAACTGCTTTTCGGTGATGTTGCCGTAATAGCCCTTCAGCTTCTGCTTGGCGCGGAGCTGCTGGCCGTAGTCGGAGAGCTTGCCGCGACGGCGCTGGCCGTGCTCGCCGGGCCCGTATTCACGCTTATTGTAAGGGCTCTTCGGCCGGCCCCAGATATTCTCGCCGAGCCTGCGGTCGATCTTGTGCTTCGCGTTGATCCGTTTCGTCATCTAGAGCTCCAAAGCCGAATTCGAGCTGCCCGCGGCTCTCGCCCGCGCGCATGCTCCCAAATCTGTCGTGATGAGGGCAAAAGCCGCATGGGGCATTGCCTTCGAGCGCTTCTAGCCGTCGCAGGCCGAAAGCGCCGCCCGGCGCTCTGTTACACGCGAATGCGTGAAAGTGTCAATTAGCGCCGCCGGCCACCGGGGCCGGCGTCGCGGCCTGTGACGCCGCCGGGGCCGGGGTCGCGGCCTGTGGCGCCGCTGGGGGCGCGGACTGGACGTAGGCCCCAATCGCCTGGGTAACCTTCTCCTTCTGCTCGGGCGAGCAGCTGAGCTTTTTGCCCGTAATCGTCGTCGCCGGGCCTTCGGTTGCTTTGGCTGCGGCCTCGCCGCTCGTGCCTGGGGGTTGCGCCTTGCCTTGGTCGTCTGCCGCCTGCTCGGTGATTTTGACGTTACCGGCAAAGTAGGAAGTCGCAAAGGTGTGCAAGGCCTTGATGAACATCATCTGATCCGTGTTCCAGACCTTGCGCGCCCTCTCTCCACGGATCAGCGTTTCGTAATTGGCCTTCTCCAGCTCGGGCAGGTTGCAGGCCTCGGCATAGGCCGAGCGCGTGGCCACCCGGATTACGCTGCGCGCATCCTCGATGGGGATGAGATATTTGTTCGGGTCCGACTTATCGAGCTTGATCATGGCCCCGCTGCTGTCCGGAATCTGGTCCGGCAGGATCGACAGGGCAAAGGTAGACATCACGCGCACGGCGCTGTCGCTCAGCTTGTCCTTGGGCGCATCTGCGGGGGCATCCGGCGTCTTGGTGCGTTTGCCGAGCTCCTCGGCGACGGTTCTGACGCCGGTCTGGTCTGCGGCTCTCAGCGGCCCGCCAGTGAGGAGCGGCAGCGCTGCAATTGCCGCAGCCGCACTCCACTGAATCCAACCAACTCGCATCAATTGCCCCTCTCCCTGCGGTGCCCGAAAGCTAGCCATCCTCGAAGGCCATCGCAATAGGAGAAACGGGGCGGAACTATGGCCCCTCAAGACCTTGGCGGCTTGGGGCGGCTGAGCGCAGCCACGATGCCGCGCCAGGTGCGCACGTCCTGCTCGGTTGCGCCCATGCGATGGAACATGTTGCGAATGGCGCGGACCATGGTCGGACGCTTTTCGGGGGGCCGCAGGAAGCCTGACCGGTCGAGCTCGCCTTCAAGATGCTTGAACAGACCGAGCAACTCGGCGCGGGTCGCTGCGGGCGTGCCTGCGTGGGAAAGTCCCTCTATCGCGGGGCCGTCGCATTGCGTAACGCGCCGGAGCGGCGGCGTTGGCCCTTGTGCCTGCAACCATTCATAGCCCAGCAGCAGCACCGCCTGGGGGAGGCTCAAAGAGGCGAAGGATGGATCTACCGGCGCGGTGATGATGGCGTCGGCCAGGGCGAGCACGTCGTTGTCGAGCCCACTCCGCTCCGGGCCGAACAGCACGCCAGTGCGCTCCCCCCTCTCTCCCCTCGCGGCAAGCTCGCTGGCCGCATGCTCGGGGGTCAGCACCGGCTTCACCATGCCCCGCGGCCGCGCCGTGGTGGCGAGCACGAAGTTGAGGTCACCAATGGCTGGCTCGAGGCTCGAATAGAGCGTGGCCGCACCGATGATGCCGTCAGCGCCGGCCGCGGCCGCAAGGGCCTTTGCATTAGGCCAGCCGTCGCGGGGAGCGACGAGGCGAAGCTCGGTGAGTCCGAAATTGGCCATGGCACGGGCGGCGAAGCCGATATTCTCGCCAAGTTGCGGCTCGATGAGAACGATCGCGGGCGCCAATCTCGTGGCGCTCGGACAGCTCCTGCCGCCCGCGCGGGAACGGGCAGGTCTTGGCACTTTCGCCTTGCTTCCCATCCGGCTCGCGTTTTCGGCCCTCGCTTTCATCATCGCAAACACGATGCTATAGGGGGCGCTTGGCCGCAATGGCGACCAAAAACCAAGGGCGCGACGCCGACCGACATTCCCGCCGGAGACCTCCGTTGAACAAAATCGTGGTGAAGAACCCCGTCATCGACCTGGACGGGGATGAGATGACGCGGGTCATCTGGCAGCTGATCAAGGACAAGCTCATCAAGCCCCATCTCGACCTCGAGCTCCGCACGTACGACCTGTCCATCGAGAACCGTGACCTGACCAACGATCAGGTCACGCTCGAAGCCGCCTACGCCATCAAGGAGTGCGGCGTCGGCGTCAAATGCGCGACCATCACCCCAGACGAGGCTCGGGTGAAGGAGTTCGGCCTCAAGCAGATGTGGAAGTCGCCGAACGGCACCATCCGCAACATCCTGGGCGGGGTTATTTTCCGCGAGCCGATCATCTGCCGGAATGTGCCGCGTCTCGTCCCCGGCTGGACCAGGCCCATCGTCATCGGCCGCCACGCCTTTGGCGATGTGTACCGCGCAACAGACTTTCGCGTGCCCGGAAAGGGCAAGCTCACCATCAACTTCTTGGGCGAGGACGGCACGCACATCGAGCATGAGGTGCACGAATTCAAGGGCAGCGGCGTGGCGCTTGCCATGTTTAATCTCGACGATTCGATCCGCGACTTCGCCAAGGCCACCTTCAATTATGCGCTCACCCGCAATATGCCGGTGTATCTCTCGACCAAGAACACCATCCTCAAGGCCTATGACGGGCGCTTCAAGGATATCTTCGCCGAGGTGTTCGACGCGGAGTTCCGCGAGGCGTTCTCCGCCCGCGGGCTCACCTATGAGCACCGCCTGATCGACGACATGGTGGCGGCGTCGCTGAAATGGTCGGGCGGCTATGTCTGGGCCTGCAAGAATTATGACGGCGACGTGCAGTCCGACACGGTGGCGCAAGGCTTCGGCTCGCTCGGGCTGATGACGAGCGTGCTGATGACGCCGGACGGCAAGACGGTATTGGCCGAGGCCGCGCACGGCACCGTCACCCGCCATTACCGCCAGCACCAGCAGGGGCGGGCGACCTCGACCAATGCCACCGCCTCGATCTTTGCCTGGTCGGGCGGGCTCAAGCATCGCGCCAAGCTCGACCACAATGCCGAACTCGCCCGCTTTGCCGAGACGCTGGAGCAAGTTGTGGTCGGCACCATCGAGGCCGGCTTCATGACCAAGGACTTGGCGCTGCTGGTCGGCGCCGAGCAGGCCTGGCTTTCGACCGCGGGCTTTCTCGACAAGATCGATGAGCAGCTCCGCCGGGCAATGGCCGACCGCGCCGCCGCGTAAGTTACTGAACTGACGGAATTTTACTGAGCTTCCGCTTCGCCTGTCTCTTGCGGGCGGCGGATCCGGGGCGAGCGTTTCGCACCGCCCCGCCCCTCGTGGCCCGCTCGTTCTCGCGCGCTCGCTCCTTCGCCACAGACTTCATGTGCTGGACGATCTCGGGGTGCCGGCGGCTGAGACGCGCAAGACCCTCGCTGTCCAGCACATAGACGCGACAGGGCGTGTCGGCGACGACATCGTGCTTGTGACGGCGCCGCTCGAGCAGCGCCATCTCGAAGTCGCCTTCGAGCAACTTGATCGGCCGTCCGGGCACCACGCAAACCGTTTCGCCGCCCACTTCGAGGATATCATGAACCTTGATCCGCCAGCTGTGCCAGGCGGCCTTGAAGCTCATCGTCAAGCGTGTCCAGCGCGGCGCTTTGAGCCGGTGTCGGCGGTGGCGCTATCGCCGCCGCCCGCTAAGATCCGCGCCGCGATGGCATCAAGCGCGGCATCGGCGCGGGCGCCGTCCGGACCTCCGGCCTGAGCGAGATCGGGGCGCCCGCCACCGCCCTTGCCGCCAAGCGCCTCGGCGCCGGCGCGGGCGAGCTCGATGGCGTTGTAAGACGTTGTAAGATCGTCGGTGACGCCAACGACGAGGCCAGCCTTGCCCTCCGTCACGCCGATGATGGCGACGATGCCCGAGCCCAATTGCCGCTTGGCGTCATCGACGAGGCCGCGCAGATCCTTCGGCGCCACGTCTTGCAGAATGCGGGCGAACAACTTGACGGGCCCGAGGTCGCGGATCGCAGAAGCGCCGCCGCCCGACGTGCCTGCCCCCAGCGCGAGCTCGCGTTTCGCCTCGGCGAGCTGGCGCTCGAGCTTGCGGCGCTCCTCGACGATGGCAGCGAGGCGCTGGATCATCTCGTCCGGCCCGACCTTCAAGAGCTCCGCCGCCTCGCGCACCCGCTCATCTTGGGTGGCGAGATAGGTCCTCGCGCCCTCGCCCGTCAGCGCCTCGATGCGGCGCACGCCCGAAGCGACCGCGCTCTCGCTGACGATCTTGAGCTGGCCGATATCGCCCGTACGCCGCACATGGGTGCCGCCGCAAAGCTCGATGGAATAAGCGTGCGCTGCCCTGCGGCTCTGCTCGCTCCTGCCCATGCTGATGACGCGGACCTCGTCGCCATATTTCTCGCCAAACAAAGCGAGCGCGCCATGCGCGATCGCCTCGTCCGGGCGCATCAGATGCGTGTGTACGGGCTCATTCTGCAGGATCATGGCATTGGCGAGGTCTTCCACCCGCCGGATCTCGTCATGGGTCATGGGGCGTGGATGGGAGAAATCGAATCTGAGCCGGCCGGGCTCGACAAGAGAGCCCTTCTGCGCCACGTGCTCGCCCAGCACCTCCCGCAGCGCCTCATGCAGGAGGTGGGTGGCGGAATGATTGGCCCGGGTCGCGGTGCGGCGCGCATGATCGACGTCGAGCGCCACGACCTCTCCAAGCTTCAGCGTGCCGCTCTCAAGCACCCCCATATGGAGGAAGAGGCCGCCGAGCTTTTTCTGCGTGTCCTGGACCACGAAGCGCGCGCCTTGGGCAGTTGTGCCTTGGGCACCCGTGGCCAGCCCGCGGTCGCCGACCTGCCCGCCCGATTCGCCGTAGAACGGCGTCTGATTGACGATCACCGCGCCCCGTTCGCCCGCCTTCAGCTCGGGCACGCGCTTGCCGTCCTTGACGAGCGCCAGGATCTCGCCGGAGGAGGTCTCGGCGTCGTAGCCCAGGAATTCGGTGGCGCCCAGTTCTTGCTTCAGCTCGAACCACAAGCTCTCGGTCGCGGCCTCTCCGGAGCCCGCCCAGGACTTCCTCGCCTCGACGCGCTGGCGCTCCATGGCGGCAGCAAAGCCCTTGGTGTCGACGCTGATGCCGCGGGCCTTCAGCGCGTCCTCGGTGAGATCGAAGGGGAAGCCATAGGTATCGTAAAGCTTGAAGGCGATCTCGCCCGGAAGCATGGCGCCTCGCGCGAGCCCCTTCGTCGCATCGTCGAGCAGGCGCAAGCCCCGCTCCAACGTGTCGAGGAAGCGGGTCTCCTCGAGCTTCAGCGTCTCGATGATGAGGCTCGAGCCCCGCTCAAGCTCGGGATAGGCGCGGCCCATCTCGCCGACCAGCGCCGGCACGAGGCGATAGAGCAGCGGCTCCTCGGCGCCCAGGAAGTGGGCGTGGCGCATGGCCCGGCGCATGATGCGGCGGAGCACATAACCCCTGCCCTCGTTCGACGGCAGCACACCATCGGCGACGAGGAAGGCGGAGGCACGCAAATGATCGGCGATGACGCGGTGGCTTGGGCGCGGCTCGCCCTTGGCCGGCACCCCGGTCAAGGAGACCGACGCCGCGATCAGCGCCTTGAACAGATCGATGTCGTAATTGTCATGCGTGCCCTGCAGCACCGCCGCGATGCGCTCGAGCCCCATGCCGGTGTCGATGGAGGGAAGCGGCAGGGGCTCGCGCTTGCCGCCCGCGAGTTGCTCATATTGCATGAATACGAGATTCCAGATCTCGACGAAGCGGTCGCTGTCGGCGTCGGCGCTGCCGGGGGGCCCACCGCGCAGCGTAGGCCCGTGATCGTAGAAGATCTCAGAGCAGGGTCCGCAAGGGCCGAGCTCGCCCATCGACCAGAAATTGTCCGCGCCAGCGATGCGGATGATCTTCTCCTCGGGGAGCCCCGCGATCTTCTTCCACAGCGCCGCCGCCTCGTCGTCATCGGCAAAGACGGTGATCAGGAGACGCTTCTTGTCGAGCGCGAAATCCTTGGTGAGCAGCTCCCAGGCAAGGGCGATCGCCCGCTCCTTGAAATAATCGCCGAAAGCGAAATTGCCGAGCATCTCGAAGAAGGTGTGGTGGCGGGCGGTGTAGCCCACATTGTCGAGGTCGTTGTGCTTGCCGCCGGCGCGGACGCATTTCTGGGCCGTCGCCACGCGCGGAAAGCTCGGTCTCTCCGCCCCGGTCAGCACGTTCTTGAACTGCACCATGCCGGCATTGGTGAACATCAGCGTCGGATCGTGGCGCGGCACGAGCGGGCTCGACGGCAGGATCTGATGATCGTAGCGCTTGAAGAAATCGAGGAAGCCCGCACGGATGGCATTGACGCTTGTGTTGTTAACGCTCGTGCTTGCGAGGCCCGAGTCGTTCGCGCCCGTGTCCTTAACACTCGTGTCGTTCATGCTTTTGCGGCTGACCTTCTTCTTGCCCACCGTCGCACGGGCGACCTTGGTTTGTTTGGCGCTGGTCTTTTTGGCTGAGCTCATGGCAGCGAAGCAGAGAGGCCTCTCAACGCGAGCGAGGCTACGCGAAGAACGCAAACGAATCCTAGCCGATTCGGGCGCCTACCGAGCACCGACGGCGCCGCTTCCGCAAGCAGGAGACGGCCAGGGACCCGCGCCAGACATAGTGTGGGGAAGGGAGACTGTCCAGCGCTAGGCCGACGCTGTGCCGGCTTTCGTCGCCGCGGAAGTGAAATGCCGTCATTGCCGGGCGCGTCCCAGCCATCAACAACGATCCGGAGGAGCCTTAAGCACGTTGGGTGCATCCTCGGGTCACGCCCGAGGGCCAGGCCAAGGCAACCTGATGTCTAGCGGATAGTTGTCGAGGGTCTTACCCTCGCCTGCCCCGCCTTGCGGCCGCCCCGCCGGCGAGCGGCGAGACGGTGCCGTCGCCATCGGCAAAGCCCGGCATGTTGTCCTCGGCCTCGCCCTCGGGCGCCTCGCTCGCGCCTTCCAAAATCTGTCCGGCGAGCAGGCCCGCATTCTGGCGGATGGCGCGCTCAATCCGCTCGGCGATTTGCGGCTTCTCCCTGAGATAGGCCTTGGCGTTCTCGCGACCCTGGCCAATGCGTTCGCTATCGAAGGAGAACCAGGACCCCGACTTCTCCACGATGCCGGCCTTCACCCCAAGATCGACGAGCTCGCCCGTCTTGGAGATTCCCTCGCCATACATGATATCGAACTCGATCTGCTTGAAGGGGGGCGCCACCTTGTTCTTCACCACCTTGACGCGGGTCTGGTTGCCGACCACCTCCTCGCGCTCCTTGATGGCGCCGATGCGGCGGATGTCGAGCCGCACCGAGGCGTAGAATTTCAGGGCATTGCCGCCGCTCGTGGTCTCCGGCGAGCCGAACATCACCCCGATCTTCATGCGGATCTGGTTGATGAAGATGACCATGCAGCGGGATTTGGAGATCGACGCTGTCAGCTTGCGCAGGGCCTGGCTCATCAGCCGCGCCTGGCTCCCCGGGAGCTGGTCGCCCATCTCGCCTTCGAGCTCGGCCTTGGGTGTGAGCGCCGCCACGGAATCCACCACGAGCACGTCGATGGCGCCGGAGCGCACCAAAGTGTCGGTGATCTCAAGCGCCTGCTCACCGGTGTCAGGCTGGGAGATCAGGAGGTTCTCGAGATCGACCCCGAGCTTCCGCGCATAGATCGTGTCGAGCGCGTGCTCGGCATCGATGAAGCCGCAGATGCCGCCCCGCTTCTGGGCCTCGGCCACGACATGCAGCGCAAGCGTGGTCTTGCCGGAGGATTCGGGCCCATAAATCTCGACGACGCGGCCGCGCGGGAGTCCGCCAATACCGAGCGCAATATCGAGGCCGAGCGAGCCCGTGGAGATCGCCTCCACCTCTACCGCCTTCTCGTTCTGGCCGAGCCGCATGATGGAACCCTTGCCGCAATTTCGCTCGATCTGCGAGATCGCAGCCTCAAGCGCCTTCTCTCTGTCCATCCCGCCTCCTTCGACGACACGAAGGCTCGATTGCAACATGGCCGTTCTCCCTTATTTCACAGGCCCGCCAATCCTGGCAAATGCTGGCTTAAGCATGCCCCCGAGGCCCATAGGGCTGCTGCTGCCGCTCCGTTCGGGCGACGTGGGAGCAGTGTACATGCTTTGTTCTCCGTTCGCAATCTGTTCTTTAAGCGTTGACGGGTGCTGTCCCAATTAGGACAGCACCAGAACGTGCGTGTTTTGAAGCTGCTTCAGTATAAAGAGGCCGCCGACTGAGGCGGCCTCTCTAATGTTGGTTGGACCGCCTAATAGCGGTAGCGATAACCGTACCCGCCGCAAGGAGCGCACCCGCAGCGCCCATACGGGCCGCAGACCCAGGTACGCCCCCATGGGCAACGAGGACCTGGTCCGCCACAACCCACTCTTTCGATAGGTAAGTAATTCCTTGCGGGGGCAGTTCCAGCCAATGGTGTTGCTTGAGCACTCCAAGCTAAAACTCCGGCGACTAAGAGTGCAATTGTCGCCGCAAAGGCAATCGCCACTTTGCGCATCTCTCTTCCTCCCTGGATTTGTGGAACAACGGCCTTCGATAGCACAAAATGCGAATTAGGACACTCAGCCTCAAATTAGGACAGCACCCACGTTCTCGATGACGCGGCAGACTGCATTGCCCTTGCGACTGACAGCCCCCACAACGGGGATTTTGCCAGAACCTACGCCGCCAGTTCCACCGCCACCGCCGCGCTTGTCCCAATGCCGGTTCTTGGCGAGACCGCCTACGAAGGTCTCATCGACTTCGACAATTCCGCCGAGCTTTGCGGCAGGCTCATCGGCAAAGAGAGCGGCCCTGATACGGTGAGCCATGTACCAAGCGGTGCTGTACGAACCAAACCCCATGTAACGGTGAATCTGGCGTGCGCTAATGCCCTTCTTACTGGTGAGCATCAGATGAATGACGCGAAACCAGTCGCGGAGCGGCTTATTCGTGTTCTCGAAGATCGTCCCGGCAATGACAGAGAACCGATAGCCGGTGGAACCTCCGGGGGCGCACTTAGTGCATTGCCAGTGCCAAGCACGCGATGGCAAGTCATAGACGGCAGGATTGCCACAACGCGGACACCGGACACCTTCAGGCCACCTGCGGGCTTTCAAATAGGCTTTGCAGGCATCCTCATTGGGAAACATCGTCTCGAATTGGGCGACGGTGAGCTGGTGGATTTGACGGGGCTGTTTGGAGCGAGGCATGGATAATTCCTCAAATATCAAGGCCGCAGGTATGGCACCGAAGAACGTCGCCAGGAATAGGCGTAAGGACAGATCGCTTTTCGTGCTCAATCCAACAACGGGGGCATTGGTAGTCAGGCCCGATCTTGAGCACAAAGTTGAGAAGGCGATCATGCGCGAGGTTCAGCGCATTAAGCTTCGCCTTTATTTCCAATTGGTGCGCCTCTATTTCCTCAAACTCACGCTGAAGGCTAGAGGCTCGCTGTTGCGCGTTCGCTACTATCTCAGCGGCTACCACCCTGATTTGGCTAGCAAGCGTCATGGCATCCCATCCGTTCGTAAGATGCATATATGCCAATGACCATCTTATGTCAAGTACCGGATCATCGCCCATGTCAAGTGCATAATTCCCCTAATTAGGACAGCACCCGGTGTTGAGCCGAATTAAACGCTGAGTGCCTTAATTCGCGTTTTGTGCTATCGCGAATCCGTCACGTTTTTTCCAAAACGAAGGAGGGAAAGGGAATGCGCAAAATCACCTTCGTAGCAACAATGGCACTCTTATTGGCCGGAGCCTGGGCCTGGAATGCTCAAGCCGCTCCGACTGCATCTGCGCTGCCTCCTGCAACGCACTACTCACCTATCGAAAAGGTCGCCTGCGGTGGTCCAGGTCCTCGTTGCCCATGGGGGCGTACCTGGGTCTGCGGTCCCTATCGATGCGGGTGCGCCCCGTGCGGGGGTTATTGGCGCCCCTGGCGCTATTAGGCTATCCAACGAGGCCGCCTCGCTCGGCGGCCTCGTTTTTGTCCCGTTGGGTCGCCTTGATAGATCGGCTTGATGCTTCCCTTCAGAAGCTCGAGCGACACCTCGCGGTCCTTCTCTGGCCACACATCGCCCGATTTCGGAAGGCGAAGCCAGCACGCCGCGGATGAGCGGGTCAACGTCCGCCGGGTGCTGTCCTTCGACTGTCCTAAATTGTACGCTTTTCTCGGCTATCCGTGCTTGTGCCAAACTAAGGAGGCAATTACGCGCTTGCTCGTACTCGCTGCTCTCGCCGTGTCCCCGTCTTCGTGGCTATCCCCCCCCAGTGACATGCCGTGGTCTGTGCCCGGGGTGTCCGTCCGCGCCGGTTGCGCCGGGCCCCGTGGCGCCCTAGTCGTGCGTCGTCCGGTCGTCGTTTGCCACACTGTCATCGTGAACGGCGTGCGCGTGCGCCGTTGCGGGTAAGGCTAAGGGGAAATCGCCGCCATTCTCCTTGTCATTGCGCCAGCTTTTAGCCTTAAGAGAATGATCCGAAGCAGGCCGAGCCAGAGGGTCACGAGCAGGAGATAACTCCACAGCTTAAGCCGGGTGTAGACCGCGGCAATCGTGTCTTTTATCATCGACCAAGGCCAAGCGCTGCGGCACTGGGTGGACATAAGAGTAGGGACGGCCAGCCGCAAGCAACCGCTGCAACTGAAGGTCGCAGGGATGCAACCGCGTGCGGTCAAGCCAGGCTTACCAGAATCAGCGGCAAGAGCCGACCCCATGCTTCAAGGCTCGGGCGGCCTACAGCGCCGCACAGCTCAGGACGCTAAATTAAGCCCAGCGCGAGCAGCGTCAGTGGCGGTTGGCGGCGAGGCTATTGGCCGGGTGGCGCGCGTCCCCGCGGCGGTTCTGCCGCCGCACATAAGTGATGGTGGCGTCAGGGCGCTCGGCCTTGACCTTGAGGGCGGCGATTAGCGCGTCTTCCGCATCGACGGCGACGCGGTGCGCTTTGCCCTTGGCCCGGAGGCCAACCGTGAAATGCGATATCACCTGGCACCTTCCGCATGCGAGCATAGCCAATTGCGAGCATAGCCAATAAAGGCGCTCGCGGATACGTCTCAGCTGTTGGCCGGTGTGGCCCCGACTTTTTCGCCGGTCGGCAGGGGCGAAGATGGAGCCGCGGCGCGATCAGCATCGCCCATGACCGCCTCGCGGTAGCCGAAGCGATCGATATAGGGGCGCAAGCGCTCGATGACTTTCCGTTTCAGCACAGGCGGCAGCTCGTATTCGGAAATGCGGTGCTCGGCTTGCGCCTCCAAATAAACCCGCATGGGCCCCTCGGCGCGAGTGAAATCGCCGATGCCGAGGCGGGCATAGATGTCGCGCATCGCGGCGATCGGGTCCTTGACCAGGTCCTCGTAGCGCAGCTCGATCAGGCGGCCAGGCGGGATGAGGTGGCGATCCGCCTCGTAAGCCTCGGTAAGCCGCACGAACATGTCGAGCACATAGTCGTCGAGCCAGCTGTCGAGATAGGGCGGGTTGTGGATCCCTTGCGTCGAATAGAGCGCGCGCCAGAGCTTCACCGTGGAGGGGAACACATCGAGCGGGTTGCGCGCGAGATAGATGAAACGCGCATCGGGAAAGAGCTTGGTCAAGAGCTTGAGTCGCGCGGCATTGGCCGGCGACTTCATCACCAGCGGCTTGCCGTGCTTCAGCATGAGCCGCCGGTAGAACCACATGAAGGCACGGGCCCACTTATTGCGCTCGGCTTCGGACAGGCCCTTGAAGTCGAGATAGTTGCTGTCGGCGGGGCCGAAGCGCGGCCAGGCCATGGTGAGATAGGGCGTGCCCTCCCCCAGCATCATCATGGCGAACTCTTCCTCCTGCGGCCGGTCGAAGCCGACCGGCACGTCGTCCTGCGGGCGCTTTTTCGGGAGCAGGATCTTGAACACCTTCGGCAGCGTGTTCTCGGTGAGCAGAAAGTGATGCGGGAAAAAGCATTCATAGGTGGTAGGAAAAGCAAGGCCCGGGTCGGAAGCGAACAAATCGTGCATCAGCGTCGTGCCGGTGCGCCAATGGCCCATGACGAAGATCGGCGGCTGATCAAGCGCGAAGCTCTCGGCACGGCGGCGATATTTCGCCTCGCTGATCCAATAGAGCACCGAGTTCCACGGCACCCAGAGGAAGAAGGTCAAGACGTCGGGGATGCAGTTCAGCGTGAAGCTGTAGCGACCGCGTTTGAACAGCTTGAAAAGCGCTCCCAGCCGGAAGCCGTACCAGAAATAGACCAAGCGCCCACCATAGCGGTGGATGGTGAGCGCCGGCAGCCGCGGCTTCTTGCGCGCCCGCCGGCGGAAGCCCGAATCGTCGTCAGACGGCTGTTTCTCGTAATCTGGCACGCGCGCGTCAAACTCCGTAGCGGCGACAACAAGGCTTGCACGGGTGTTAGCCGCGATCGGAGGCGAAAGGAAGCTTTTTGCGACGTCCGCCCGCGGGTAAAGCAGCGGGCCCTCAGCTCAGCCCTGCAGCGCGGCTTTCACAGCCGCGGCCAGCTCCTTTAGATCGAAGGGCTTCTGCAAGAACATGAAGTCCTCGTTATCGGAGAGGTTGCGGCGGAAGGCATCCTCGGCATAGCCCGAGATGAAGATGATCTTGAGGTCGGGCCGCTCGCTGCGCAGATGCTTCATCAGCGTCGGCCCGTCCATCTCGGGCATTACCACGTCGCTCACCACGAGATCGACGTCGCCATTGTGGCTCGAGAAGACGTCGAGCGCCTCGGCACCGGTGGTGGCCTCGAGCACATGATAGCCGCGCTGACCTAGCGCCCGCGCGGCGAAGCTGCGCACGGCGTCCTCGTCCTCGACGAGGAGCACGGTGCCACGGCCAGTCAAATCCCTCGGCGGCTCGCGCCGCGGTTGTTGCCGCGCAAGCTCGACCTCGCCCGCGACGTCCACGGCGCGCGGCAGACAGACACGCATGACGGTGCCTCTACCCTCCTCGCTCTCGGCGAAGATGTAGCCGCCCGTCTGCTTGACGATGCCGTAGACGGTGGAGAGACCGAGGCCCGTGCCGCGTCCGACCTCCTTGGTCGAGAAGAACGGCTCGAACATCTTCTGCATCACCTCGGGCGGCATGCCCGTGCCGGTGTCGCTCACCTCGATCAGCACATATTCGCCGGGTTGCACCCGATGCTGGCCGAGCTCGCGCGAGTCACGCTCACTGACATTGGCGGTGCGAATCACGAGCTTACCGCCCTTGGGCATGGCGTCGCGCGCATTCACCGCGAGGTTGATGATCACTTGCTCGAACTGGTGCAGGTCGGCCTTGACGGGCCACAGGTCGCCCCCGCTCTCGAGCTTCAGCTCGATATTCTCGCCGAGCAGCCGGCCGAGCAGGATCGACAACTCGGAGAGCACGTCGCCGAGCTGCAGGCGTTCCGGCCGCAAGGTCTGCTGGCGCGAGAAGGCCAATAGCTGGCGCACGAGGCCAGCAGCGCGGTTGGCGTTCTGCTTGATGTTCATGATGTCCTGGAAGGCAGGGTCGGTCGGGCGGTGGTTCATTAGCAGGAAGTCGGAAAAGCCGATGATCGCCGTCAGCATATTGTTGAAATCGTGGGCGATGCCGCCGGCGAGCTGGCCGACCGCCTGCATCTTCTGGCTCTGCGCGATTTGCATCTCGAGCGCGCGCTGCTCGGTCGTGTCGATGGCGTAGGCGATCGCCGCCTCACTCTCCCCTTCGGCCTGCTCGATGGGATTGAGGTAGACACGCCCGCTCCGCTCCTTATCGCCCTTGAAGGCAACGTCGATGGGCTCGATCAGCCCCTGTCCGGCAATGGCCGCGTCGAGCACATTGCGCAAAGCTATCGCCCCCTCTTCGTCGGCGAGGCTCGCCAGCATCACCTTGCGCGCTGGGACGCCATCGACCGCACGCCCGAACAACCGCACAAAAGCCGCGTTGGTGGCGCTGATGGCGCCCTCCCGGTCGACCGTGGCGATGGCGATCGGGGCCGAGTTGAACAGCCGCGCGAATCTGAGCTCGGCGGCGCCGGCTTCCTCGGGCTCGCCCGGGGCGCGATTGAGCACCAGCGCGTGGGCCAAGCCGCCATTGCCGCCATAGCGGGGCAGACGATGCAGGATCCGCACCGGGAGGGTTGTGCCGTCGGCCTTGACGAGGTCGATTTCGAAGCGGCGGGTCGCTCCCGGCGAGGTGCCGCGGCCGGCCCGCGCCAACAGTGCCGCCCCATCCTCCGACATGATCTCGGCGAGTTTGAGCGGCTTTCCCGCCACCTCAGCCAGATCGAGCCCGAGCCATTGGGCAAGCGTGGCGTTCAGATAGTCGATGGTGCCCTCGCCATCGGCGGTGAAGAAGCCAGCCGGAGCGTTATCGAGATAGGCGATGGCCTGCTGCACCTTCTCGAACCCCGCTTCCTGCCGTTCGCGGTCCGACGTGATCTCGTCAACCTGCCAGACCACGAGCCCACCTTTGCGGCCGGACCTCGGATCCGCCGGCATGGGTTGGACGGAGATGCGGAACCAGCGCGGCCGCACCCCCTCGTCCTCAGGAATCTCGCCGAGAGGAGGCAGACGGAATTCCTCCTTCCGCGCACGGCCTTGTTGCGCCGCGCGCGACAGGCGAAAGATCTGCTCGGCCAGATAGGCATTGCCGGCAAACGCCCGGTCTGGCGCCACCACCACCATATCTGCGTCGAGACCAAGGAGACTGCGATAGGCTTCATTGGCGTAAAGCACCCGGCCGCTCGCGTCGGCGATCAGCGCCCCTTGCGGCAGATTGTCGACGAAGGCCTTGGTGACGTCGTTGCGGGCGGGCGTCTGGCCGAAATGCAGAATGCCGACGGCGCCCGCAAACAGGCAAAACACGCCCACCACGGCAAGGCCCGCTAGGATGGCGAGGACGAAGGGCTCGGCCATCTCGCGCGACACCATGGCAAGGCCAACGGCGGCAACGGCAAGCCCGAGCGCGAGCAGGACGACGAGCCCGACGTTGCCGTCGCGTCCGGGGCGGTCGGCCACAGGCTCGACGTAGCGCATGGGAGCGTCGATGTCGGTCATGGTGCCAAGCTATCCGATTCGATTCGTCTTGAGCCGCAGATTGTGCCGCAGGCAGTGATGGGCCTGTGGGCGAGCGCGGCCGGCAGGTCGTGCCAATGCGCAGCTTGGGCGCGGAAACCCANCACAGAATCGACCATTGCGACCTCGAGTTTGGCTGTACCCCGCCCNGGCCTTCGTCATGCAGCCGTATGTCAGCTTACACGTCGGGCTGCGGGCCAGGGACACCCTTCGCGTGTCATATTGGCACCTTGGTTAATGGTTTATTAGGGGCCCGCCCGCAAGTCTTGCCCCGCAGTCGCGGAGGCCCCCCCCCGGTCGAGAGTGCAGATAAGTCTTCCATGCCCAACGACACCAACAGCATCATCCTCGCCGTCGCCGCCTTCCTGTTCGCTATCGCGCTCATCGCGCTCATGGTTTGGGCCTTCAAGACCTTCGTCACGACCGGAGGGCGGGGCGGCCATGGCTTCCTGCGGGCCCGCGACCGACGCCTGGCCGTCGTGGAAACCGCGTCGGTCGATGGGCGCCGCAAGCTCATTCTCATCCGGCGCGACGACGTCGAGCACCTGATCATGACCGGCGGCCCGGTCGACGTGCTGATCGAGACCGGCATCGAAGGACGCCGGCATTTTGAGCCGCCGCTCGAGGACGTGATCATCGCCCGGAGCGACACGCGCCCTGCCCCGGACTACGGCAAAAGCTGATCCCTTTTGGCAACGCCGGCAACCGCTTCACAATTGACAGTGACAAACCGGCCACGGTTGGTTTTGCTTGTGGCGCCCCGGAAGTTGCGCTAAACAGAGCATCCGAGCTTACGGCGGCCACGAGCTTTCGTGGCAGGCGGATGAGGTGACGCCGGTAATTTCAGCCGCTCGTGCCGTAAGAGCGCCGGTAGTTCCCTGCTAATGGTCCGACACCGACTGGCTTCGGCCAGTCATGTCAGTCCCCCAAACACTCCACTCCCCGCCCCAAAGCGGGGAGTTTTTTTATCCCCGTCGATTCGAAGTCGCGGTAGGCTTGCCGCATTCGGCGGTCAGAGCACGGCATGCTTCGTCTCTTCCTACTTCTCGCCGCCATCGTCGAGCCACCCCGTCCCGCGCCGGCGATTTGCCGGAGGGGTTCGTCTATTTGCGCGACACCGATCCCACCATCCTGCAAGACATGCGCTATGCGACCGCGAACAATTTCGTCGGCAAGAAAGTGCCGGGCTACGAGGCGCCGGAATGCGTGCTGGTCAGGCAAGCCGCCGACGCGCTTGCGGCCGTGCAGGCGGAGCTGCGCGGAAAGCACCTCACGCTCAAGGTCTATGACTGTTATCGCCCGGCCCGCGCGGTCAAGGCCTTCGTCGATTGGGCCAAGCTCCCCCGACGATCCCAAAGCGAAGTCCACCTACTATCCCGAGCTGGAAAAGCGCGTCTTGTCTCCGGCCTATATCGCGACGGTCTCGGGCCATTCCCGTGGCGCCACGGTCGACCTCACCCTGGTGCCGCTCGACGCGACCGCAGAGCCCACGCCGCCCCCGACCGTGGCCGCGACCCCTGTACGCCGGCGTCTGGGATGCGCGCCCCCGACCGCAGCATCGACATGGGCACGAGCTTCGACTGTTTCGACGTGAAGGCGAACACGGACGCCGCAGGCCTCACGCCGAAGCAGCGGCAGAACCGGGCGATGCTGGTCGAAACCATGCGCCGCCACGGGTTCAAGAACTATGAGAAGGAGTGGTGGCACTACACGCTCGAAGGCGAGCCTTATCCTGGCACGATCTTCGGTTTCCCGATCGCCCCACGCGAGCGAAGCGAGCCGCAACAGGGCACGAAGAAATAGGGGATACGGCACCGAGCGCCTGGCGCCTCCAGCGGGCGCCTTATTCGTCGCGATAGACGCGCTCGCGCCGCTCATGGCGCTCCTGAGCCTCGACGCTCAAGGTTGCAATCGGCCGCGCATCGAGGCGCTTCAGGCTGATCGGCTCGCCCGTCTCCTCGCAATAGCCGTAGGTGCCCTCGTCGAGACGGCCAAGCGCGGCATCGATCTTGGCGATCAGCTTGCGCTGGCGGTCGCGGGCCCGAAGCTCGAGCGCGCGCTCGGTCTCGGAGCTCGCCCGGTCGGCAATATCGGCGTGCTGCGCCGATTCGTCTTGCAGGTGCTGCAGCGTCTCTTTCGTGGAGCGAAGGATCTCCTCGCGCCAAGCGAGCAGCTTGCGACGGAAATAAGCTCGCTGGCGCTCACTCATGAAGGGCTCGTCGTCGGAGGGCCGATAGTCACCGGGGAGTTTTCGCTTGGGTCGCATGAATGCCTCTGCCACACGCATGCTCTTTATGATCGGGCCGAACGGCCCCTCCTCTCTTGACCGGCTTCTGGCATGGATCCGCGACCCCCGCCGGGCTGCCCCGTATTTACGGAAGCGGAGCGCCAAGTCAAGCGAGCAGACGCGCTTGACAAAGATCCGCTGCGGGGCCAGCCGCCTTATTGCCGAAAGACAGATTCAGAGCTTGATTACAGGCGAATGACAGGCCGCTGACGGGCCTGTGAAAGGCCTCCGAAAGCCGGCTCTCTTCACGTCCCTTGCGGGGCTTGGGAGATCAAAATCGCCGTTGTCGAACCCGGATGGGGGCGTGAATTTTCCAGCGCTTGCGCTTGGGATCGGCGCTTGCGCTCACCAACTCTTCCGTCACCTTGCCCGTCGCGCTAAGAGGCACTTCGTACCAAGGCGCTTCGTGCCAAGGCGCTTCGCTCCAAAGGCTTCGCCTCGCAGCGCTCGGGCCACGACGCAAAAGGACATGCAGAGGCGTGCCGATCTCGACCCTCACCCAAGACGTCGCCTATGCCTTTCGCAATGTCGGCCACTTTGCCGCCGATCTCGTGCAGCCCACGATCCGGCTTGGCGTCACGGGCCTCGCGCGCTCCGGCAAGACCGTCTTCATCACCGCGCTCGCGCACAATCTCATCGCCGGCGGGCGCATGCCCTTTTTCGATGCCGTCGCGCAAGGGCGCGTGCTGCGGGCATATCTGGAGCCGCAGCCCGACGATCAAGTGCCGCGCTTCGATTATGAGCGGCACTTGGCAGACCTTACCGCGAGCCCGCCGCGCTGGCCGGAAAGCACACGGCGGATCAGCCAGCTCAGACTAGTGCTCGAATACGAGACGCAGAAATTCTGGAAGCGCCGGTTGGGCTACAATCGCCTCAATATCGACATCATCGACTATCCCGGCGAATGGCTGCTCGACCTGCCCCTGCTGCAACTCGATTACCGGCAATGGTCGCTCCACGCGCTTGAACAGGCCCAATCGGCAAGCCGCAAGGCGATCGCCAAGGCCGCGCTTGCCACAACCGATCCCGCGACGCCGGCAGACGAGGTCCTAGCCCAGCGGCTCGCCGATCTATTCAAGGCCTATTTGCGCGAGACACGAGCCGACAGTCACGCTTTTTCAACCTTGCCGCCGGGGCGTTTCCTGATGCCCGGCGATCTCGAAGGCTCGCCCGCGCTCACCTTCGCGCCGCTCGACGCGCATGGCGAGGAGAGCTTCCCGCGCGGATCGCTATGGGCGATGATGGTGCGGCGCTATGAAGCCTATAAAACCCATGTGGTGAGGCCCTTCTTCCGTGACCATTTCGCGCGCCTCGACCGTCAGATCGTGCTGATCGACGTGCTCGCCGCATTGAATGGCGGGCGGCCCGCGGTCGCCGATCTCGAGCGCGCCATGACCGAGATTCTCGAATGCTTCAGGACCGGCTCGAACAGCCTATGGTCGAGCCTGTTTGCACCACGCATCGACCGCATCGTGTTTGCGGTCACCAAGGCCGACCATCTTCACCAGAAGAGCCACGACCGGCTCGAGGCGATCCTCGCCGCGCTGACCGAGCAGGGAATGGGGCGGGCGCACTATGCGGGCGCCCAGGTCAAGGCGCTCGCGCTTGCCGCGATCCGGGCGACGCGTGAAGGCAATGCGAAGCGGAACGGCGAGGTGCTCCCTTGCATCGTCGGCTATCCGCTTCCCGGCGAAACCATCGGGCGGCGCCGCTTCGACGGGAGCGAAGCCTTCGCCATCTTCCCCGGCGACCTTCCCGCCGATCCGCAGGCCGCTCTCAGAAATCCGCATGCGCAGCCGGACGACGTCCGCTTCGTACGGTTCCGCCCGCCGGACCCGGTGCTCCTCCCCTCCGGGGGCTTCGCGCCCCTTTCCAATATCCGCCTCGACCGCGCGCTTCAGGCGCTGATCGGAGATCGTCTCCAATGACCAAGCCACGCAAACCCGCATCCTTCCGGCTGGAGGAGATCGAAATCGTCGAAACCCCATTGCCGCCGCCTTTGATCGCCACGGACGCCCCTCAGCTTCCGGCTACCGTGCGGTCGCTCCCCGGCTTGCAGCGGGGGTGGCGCTGGGGAACCATCCTGCTCGTCGCGGTCGGCGGTCTCGTCGGGCTCGCTTCGGCGGTCTGGCTGCACGATCTCGTGCGCGAGATGATGGCGCGGCAGGATTGGATCGGCTGGGCGACAGTCAGCCTGCTCGGGCTCGCCATCCTCGCGCTGTTGATGATCATCCTCCGGGAGGCCGCGGGATTAGCTCGCCTGGGGCGCCTCGGCCGTCTTCGCCATGAGGCGGACAGCGCCGCGGCGGACGGGGACAAAACTCTCGCCCTCGATGTGTTGAACCGGCTGAAGCGGCTCTATCGCGGGCGCAAGGACCTCGCCTGGGGAATGGCGCGCCTCGCCGAGCATGAAGGCGACATCATGGATGCCGCCGAGCTGTTGCGTCTCTCGGAGCGGACCCTCGTGGCACCGCTCGATCCTCTTGCCCGGAGCGTCGTCGCGGCATCGGCCAAGCGCGTGTCGGTGGTCACGGCGGTAAGCCCCGGCGCCCTGATCGACATGCTGTTCGTCGCCGGCGAGAATTTGCGCATGCTGCGGCGGCTCGCCACGCTTTACGGCGCGAGGCCCGGCACGCTGGCGCTGCTCAAGCTCGCGCGCATGGTGGTGACCCATATCGTGCTGACCGGCGGCATTGCACTCGGCGACGACGTGATCCAGCAGCTCGTGGGTCACGGGCTCACGGCCAAGCTGTCGGCCCGTCTCGGCGAGGGGCTGTTCAACGGGGCGCTGACCACGCGGATCGGTCTTGCCGCGATCGACGTGTGCCGCCCCCTCCCCTATATCGAAGTGACGCGGCCGCGCTTTCGCGAGCTCGTGGCTGAGGTTGCGGGCCTGCGCTGAGGCGCAACCTGCGCCTCAAGGCGCACGCTGAGGGACGGTGGATAACGGGGATAAGCCTCTTGCATCGGCTCCTGCTTGGCTCTGCCTCATGTAGGATGATCAGTGTGAGGTGAACGGTTGCCGATGGCGTTAAGGGATATATCCGAAGGCATCTCAAGGAGCGATCCGAGGGTGCCGGAGGAGAGATCCGGAGACGCCTGAGGCCGCTGCGAAGCTCACCGGGCAAGGCAAGCCCAAGGTTGCCCATAGCCATGGGCGGCTGAAGGCGGAGGGGTTAGCAAGCGCGGAGTGCCACGGCCTGTCGGCTTCGCCGCAATGCCGTGAGGTGAGGTCGATGGGGCTCACTGCGCCGCAAGCTCAACCGCCGTCCTGGATCCAGCCTGGCCAAGGTTGGGACCACGTCGCAGCCACGCGACGTTAAATAACGGGCCTAGGCCGGGGTCACGCCGCCGCTTTGTGGGCAACCATGGAGCCGAGCGCGTGATCCAGAGACCGAAAGGTCTCGCGGCGCCGACCGATCGTCCCGAACGGGCGTGAGGCTCGACATCGCACAGGGAGGCGGGGCTTCGGCTCCGCCTTTCCTTTTTCAGAGCCCCCTTCTTCCCCATTGGAGCCCCTTAGCGAGTGCCCCTTGGTCCGCTAAGATGGCGCCTGTCATGGCCAAGATGCTGCCGGAAATTCACCTCGCGACCCCGCAAGGCCCACTCGCCTGCGGACTTCCCCTGCGCCGAAGCGGCCGCGCCTCCCGCTTGACGGACTAGGCCATGTCGAGCCGGCGGTCCGATCTGGCGCTCCTCCTTGTCGTGGTCGCGAGCGTGAGCCTGGCGCTGCTCCCAGGCTGCAGCACCGTCGTAAAGGTCACCGGCAAGGAAGGCGCTTCGACCGACCAGGCGGCGAGATATGTGAAGCCCGAGGACCCGCTTGCGAGACCCATTCAGGTGGCCTGGACCTCGGCGCGAGCGACCCATTGCGGTTTCATGTTCGATCCCGCGAAGCTCAGATCCGACTATCTGGCTGACGAGACCCGGAGGGGCGTCGACCCCTACCAGCTGCAGAAGCTCACCGAGGCTTACGATTACACGCTCAACTCGGTGATGGAGACGATCAGCGCCGACCCTAGCTATTGCAACAAGGAGCGGACCGAGGCGATCCGGACTGACCTCAAACGCTACCTTGCCGGTGACTATTCGCCGACGGCGCGTCTCGCGCGATAGCGATTGCGATCAGTTTGCCGGCTACGGCGTGGGAGCGGGTCCAGACTGAGGCCCGGCTGCCGGCTCGGGTGAAGCCTGTTGCGGCGCGGGCGTGGAGCCTGTGGCGAGGGGATCGGATGCCGTAGGCGGCGACTCGGCCGCGCTTGGGGATATCGCAGGGTCCGCCGGAGCCTGCGACAGTTGCGGTTCGAGCCGCGGTGGCGGTGGCGGCGGCATGTCGGGAGCGGAAGGCTCGTTCCGGATCTTTTCTACCAGTCGGGACAGCACAGCCTCCTCTTCTTCTCCGGCGAGCAGATAGGCAATGCCGTCTTCCCGCCAAGACATCGAGCCGATGGCGCCCTCTTGTCTGAAGAGGGGGCCGCTGCTTCCTCCCCCTCCGCGCATGGCGTAAAGCGCCAGCGGGTCCTTCGCCACACCGAGATACAGCATCTGCGCGAGAGGCTTGTCGCCGTACCGCAAGAGCTGGGCGCGCACGAATTTCAGACCTTGCGCCTTAAGGTCGGGAAGCTTCACCGCCGGTCCTATCGCTTGCGCGATCTGGAAGGCGACCAGATCCTGATTGCCCTGGCTTTCCAAGCCGACCTCGACGGTCGCCCGGCTCAACAGCGCGTGAGCACGCGCTGCCTGTTCCTGCCAAGTCGGCGGCGCGGCCGCAACCTGTTGCTGCTGAGGGGCCGGTGGCGCGGCCACCGCTTGCTGTGGCCGTTGGGGCGCCAGCGGCGGGGCCACTGCTTGTTGCTGCTGTTGAGGTGACGACGGCGGCGTTGCAAGCAGATCGGGAACGACGAGCGGCCAGCCATAGCCGGCCACAAGAGCGGCGAGCGCGAGCCCGATTCCGACGGTCGCGAGCCCCACCTTGACGAGCCCGTTCCCGCGGCTGCGGAGGGCTGGCGGCGGCGCCATGGGCTGAGCGGCCATCACCTCGCTCACCTCGCCGGCAAGGATAGCCTCGAAAGCGGATTCGAGCCTGCCATGAGCCTGTTTGAGGGCGTCGACGCGGCGGGCGATCACATCATCTTGCTCGAGCACCCTCTCGACGGCGCGGGTCTGCGCGCGTGCGAGCTGGCCGTCGACATAGGCTACGAGCAGTTCGTCACTGAGCTCGGTCATTGTGGTCCTGTGGCCCCTTGGGAAAGAGAGTCTCGATGGTGGCGCTGGCCGGCGTTGGCGCCGATGAACCGAGACGATCGGCGAGGCTTGCGCTTGCGCGGATCAGGCGCGCCGCGATCGTGTCCGGGCTCGAATCGAGCACGCGGCCGGCATCCTCGTGGTCGAATCCCTCGCCATAGACGAGCAGCAGGGTGCTGCGCTGCTGCGGCGGCAAATGTCCGAGGAAGCCCGCGGTGAGAGCATCGAAGTCGGCTCCCTGACCCTGATGGAACAGCCGCTCGAAGTCAGTGTCGCTCGCCTTCGCCTGACGCAGCGGATCGGCGTGATCGCGGAGCTCATGCAGCCAGAGCCCGTAGATCTCGGCGAATGCCCAACGATCGAGCGGCGTCCCACGCTGATAGCGGTGCTGGTCGGCAAGCATGCGCATAAGCGCTCGGCGGAGGAGAGCCTTGCCCTCCGCTTTGTCGCCGACAAGCACATCGGCAAAGCGCTTGAGCCTCGGCAGCATGGCGACGAGTCCATCCCGGACGGATTCGTGGTGAATCTGTGCCTGCACGCTTGAACCCCGGCCGCTTGGGTGAGTGCTGGCGAATTTGCGTGGAGGGCCTCTCGCCGGCGCGAATCAGTAGAATACCATATTCATTTATCCCAGGGTCCGGGGCGTTAACCCTTGGCAAAAAGCGCTTGCGTCGAAGGTGCGGCCGCCTATTGTTTAGGCAAGACAGGAGCAAGACTTACGCATGTCGGTCGTGCCCCACAGTGCCGAAGAGGCGGAGTCGGCGCCGGAAGAGAGCGCGACGCCGGAGGGTCGCATTCCCGGTCTCGTCAATTCCGCGATGGCTCGCATAAAAGATGCGACAGCTAACGCGCTTGCGGCGACCCGTGAGACGTCGACCAAAGCTGCCGAGCTGCGGCGCGAGGCGGCGCGGAGCCAAGTCGCCCAGCGCATCGCCGGCATGGCCGACAGGACCGCGAGCCGGACAAAGCAAGCGACAGCGACGGCGGTCGCTGCGAGCATGACCGGCTTCGCCAAGGCTGCCAAGATCGGCCGTGATAGTGTGCTCCCGGAGCTTGGCCGCACCGGCGCCAAAGTGGCGGAGCGCACCCGCCCCGAAAGGCTCGCACAAGACTATCGCGAGTTTCTGCTGTGGCTGCACGAGAAGGTGCTCGACCAAGTGATCGAGCCACTGTTCTTTGTGCCCACCAGAGGCCGCGTGGCGCTCGAAACGCTCACCCTGCGCGGCGTTAATCTGGCAAGCGGCCACGCCTACCGGCCGTCGCCCTATTTCGTGTTCAAATGGGCGCTCGCCGCCGTCGACGACGATCTCCGCCGCTTAAGCTTCGTCGATTATGGCGCGGGTAAGGGACGCGTGGTTCTGCTTGCCTCCCAGCGCCCCTTCACCGCGGTCGGCGGCATCGAGTTCGCCGAGGAGCTGCACGACAACGCGACGATGAACATCGCGCAGTTTCCCAGGAGCCGCATGAAATGCCGCAACGTCGAATGCGCGCTCGATGATGTCGTGAACATCGCAGCACCCGACAGCGAGGCGATCCATTATTTCTTCAACCCATTCTCGCCGGAGATCTTCGCCGAGGTGTTGAAGGGGATCGTCACTTCGTATCATGCGCGGCCGCGGCGGCTTTACCTGATCCTGATCGACATGGATGCGGCCGAGCTTATGCATAAGACCGGCGTGTTCCAGGAGGTGAAGCTCCCGATCGCGAGGCGCCTCCAGGCAAGGCTGCTCAGCCCTTACAAGATCACCGTCTACCGCTCGCTCGCCTGACGCCGATACGTCGTGGCGCTACTTCACGCCGAGCTTCTTCTGCAGGCTCGACGACGACGTTGTGTATTGGAAGATCAGCTTCTTGTCCGGATAAACATATTTATGGGCCTGCTGCGCCATCAGCGCCGCCTCATGAAATCCGGACAGGATGAGCTTGAGCTTGCCGGGATAGGTGTTGATGTCGCCGATGGCGAAGACGCCCTTTTCGCTCGTCTCGAACTTCTCGGTGTCAACGGGAATGAGGTTCTCATGAAGATTGAGGCCCCAGTCGGCGACGGGCCCAAGCTTCATGGTTAGACCGAAGAACGGCATCATGATCTCGGCCGGCTGCTCGAAGGTGGCGCCGTCGGGACCCTTCACCGTCACCGAGCAGAGTTCGCCCCGCTCCCCATGCAGCTCCGTCACCTGACCGAGTTTGAAGGTGATGTCGCCACTCTCGACCAGCGCAAGCATCTTCTGCACCGAGGCCGGCGCCGCCCTGAACTCGGCGCGGCGGTGCAGCAAAGTGAGCGACTTGGCGACCGGCTGCAGGTTCAGGGTCCAATCCAGCGCTGAATCGCCACCGCCTACGATGAGCACATCGCGGCCGCGCAGCTGCTCCACCTTCCGCACCGAATAGAACACCGATTTGCCTTCATACGTTTCGATGCCGGGAAGCGGCGGACGCTTCGGCGTGAAGGACCCGCCGCCCGCAGCAATCACCAGCACCTTGCATTCGAGCGTGATGCCGAGATCGGTCGTCACCCGGAAGCGGCCATCGAGCCGTTCTAGCGTCTCCACCCTTTGATTGAAGTGGAACTCGGCGCCGAAAGGCTTGATCTGGTCCATCAGCTTGTCGGTGAGCTCCTGCCCGGTGACCACCGTCAGGCCGGGGATGTCGTAGATGGGCTTCTCCGGATAGAGCTCCGCGCATTGACCGCCGGGCCGATCGAGGATGTCGATGACATGCGCCTTAATGTCGACGAGACCGAGCTCAAAAACGGCAAAAAGGCCGATCGGCCCTGCGCCCACGATAACGGCATCGGTGCGGATCACATCTTCGGACATGGGCCGCTCAAGTCTGCTTCTCGGGGATGCGCACCACGAGACCGTCGAGCGCATCGGTGACCTTGATCTGGCAGCTCAACCTGCTTTCGCTCCGCACGTCGAAGGCGAAGTCGAGCATGTCCTCCTCCATCTGTTCCGGGTTTCCGGTCGCCTCGCGCCAGGCCTCGTCGACATAGACGTGACAGGTGGCACAGGCGCAGGCCCCGCCGCATTCGGCCGCAATGCCGGGGATCGAGTGCTTGACCGCAGCCTCCATCACCGTCATGCCAGGCTCAGCCTCGACGACGTGCTGGGTCCCGTCGTGCTGAATATACGTGATCCTTGCCATGGCATTGGCGCGACTTGGCGTTCTCTTCTCGTCTTGGGAGACGGGGCTGCGGCAGATGTCCGCCCCCCTAGGCTCCCGGCACAAGAACAACGAGCACTTCGCGGCGGGTCTCTATAGGGCAATTGAAAGTGAGACTCCAGCGCGAAGGACCGGTTGAAGCCTCGGCGGCCTAAAGCAGCGACTGGATGTAGTCCTTGGCCTCGTGCACCGAGGATTCAAGCTCGCGCAAGCGAGCACCGCGCGCCTCGCCAAGGGCGTCGCCCGAGAGGGTCTCGGCACGTGCGGCGGCGGCGGCGGCGCGCCAAGCCCCGATCGCCAGCGCCGAGCCTTTGAGCGAATGGGCGGCATCCTTCCACTGCTGGTCGGACGGCGCCACACGCAGCCGCTCAACATACACGGTCGATTGCGTGCAGAAGAGCTCGAGCACCTCGCGCTCAAGCGCGCGCTGGCCGAGCGTATAGCGTGAGAGATGCACGAGATCGACCGCGCGGGATGACCCCGTCCGGTCCCGAGCGGTGCCTTCGGGCGAGCCTATGGCGTCGGTATCCATCATGTGCTTCCTCCCCTCGTCTTGGACTGAATCTGAGTCTACGCTCCTGCCCACCGAATGAGACGCTTTTTTGGTGCACCGCAGAAAGGCTTAAGGCATTTCTGCGGAATCCACGGGCTCCGCGGCTTTCGGGTGGTAGACCGTGTCGCGTTTTTGCAACCCAGCCCCCCAAACGAGGCCTTTTCAGCCACCGAGTTGTTCGAAATTACCTTTTAATAAGAAAGGCTTGTCGCGCGTAAAGCATATTTACCGATTAAACTTTTTTTAGCCCTAAAAATTCGTTAACGATGGGTGAGCGGGGGAAAATGCGTCTCGGGGCCGCTTCCGGGTGTAAATTGAGCCCGGAAGGAAGCTTTTCCGTTACGACGCCCGCGCCGCTACTGGCGGTGTTGAGTGCGCGGCGCAGATTTTCTCATGGTTCGTTAGTGCGAGGAACGCGTGATGGCGCAGGAACAAGCGAAATCGCCGCCTGTCGCGGCGGCACCGGGAGCCCAGGCCGAAAGCGCAGCCACATTTGACGCAAAGGCAAAACCGCCCGGCGAAGAGGCCGGCGACGACGCGAAGTTTCCGGCCCTTGAGCTCGGCGCAGGCCCCGAAGCGCAGAAGAAACTTTCGCTGGTGGAGCGGTTGAGAGCCGAGCAGCGCAGGACATCAGACCTCAAAATGGACGACACCGGGGCACCCGAGCCCGCGGACGCCGCTCAATCCAATGCCGCAAGACCGATCGGGCGCGGCCGTAGGCCGGCCGGCCCCGCACAGCGCCGGATTGCCACGGCCGCCGCCAATGACGATCTGCCTTCAATCGGCGGCCTGATCTTTGCCCTGCAACAGAGGCCGTCTAAGTCACCGTTCCTCGTCGCCCTGTTCGCCTCCCTCGTCTGGTTCGTCATCGGCGGCTTTTTCTCCTACGGCCTGATCTCGACACAGCTCACCGCGCCAAACGGCGTTCTCGACCTGCTTGCCAATCCATCGGCGCTCACCGCCGCAATGGCCATTCTGGTGCCGATCGCGATCTTCTGGTTTCTCGCGCTGCTCGTCTGGCGGGCCCAGGAGCTCCGACTGATGGCCTCGGCCATGACCGAGGTTGCCGTCCGCCTCGCCGAGCCGGACAAGCTCGCCGAGCAGTCGGTCGCCTCCCTCGGACAAACCATTCGCCGGCAGGTCGCAGCCATGAACGATGCCATCTCCCGCGCCATCGGACGCGCGGGAGAGCTGGAAGCCCTGGTGCATAATGAGGTGGTTGCGCTCGAACGCTCCTACAGCGAGAACGAGCTTCGCGTCCGGGGCCTGATCAGCGAGCTTGCGAGCGAGCGCGAGGCGTTGACCAATAACAGCCAGCGAGTCAGCGAGTCGTTGAAGGGCGTCGGGGCGCAGGTCGCCCGCGACCTCTCCGTGGCGAGCGGGAGCATCGACAAGAAGCTCGCCGAGCGAGGCGCTCAGCTGACCGAGCTCCTGGTGGCGCGCAGCACCGAGGCGGCCGAGCAGGTGCACCGGGCACACCATAAGGTGCAGGAGCATATGCCCGCGCTGCTGGAGCGCTTGGGCAACGAGCAAGAGCGGCTCGGTCAAGTCATCGAAGGGGCGGCCAAGAACCTCACGGCGCTTGAGAGCGCGGTTGGCGAACGCACCACGGCGCTCGACCAGACGCTCAAAGAGCGGACCGAGGCGTTGACGACCTCGCTCGCCTCGCGGATCAGAGCGCTCGAAACGTCCGCCGCAGCCGGTGCGTTCATCCTCGACAAGACGTTGCGGGACCGCACCGAGCTGTTGGCGGTGTCCATCGGCGAGCATTCGGCGGCGCTCGACAAGACGTTGAAGGACCGCACCGACGCGTTCGCGGCCTCGGTCGGCAGCGGCGCGATTGGTCTCGACAATCTGCTCAAGGAGCGCACCCAATTGTTGGTTGCGTCCATC
>JGI12270J11330_10000029_pt1 | contig 94223 bp, 64 predicted proteins | sample PeaSoiMetSII2010_FD_11330 | JGI IMG/M metagenome (IMG submission 11330)
GAACCTGTCCGGCGCGAACCTGTCCGGCGCGAACCTGTCCGGCGCGAACCTGTCCGGCGCGAACCTGTCCGGCGCGAACCTGTCCGGCGCGAAGCTGTCCGGGCAAAGGCCAGTGATCCAGATCGGTCCTATTGGGTCACGCCGTTCCTATCTTTCGGCGTTCATCACTGAGAAAGGGCTGCGTCTCCACACCGGATGCTTTTTGGGAACGCGTGACGAATTTGTTAACGAACTCCTTCGCACGCACGGAAGCAATGAGCACGCAAGCGAGTATCAGTGCGCGCTCGCGCTGATCGATAAGCACGTCGAACTGTGGACTCCAAAGAAAGCATGAGTTGGGAAATTAAAGTCGGCAACGCGCTCGACGTGCTTCGCGAGATGCCTTCGCGATCGGTCGATTGCTGCGTCACTTCGCCGCCTTACTGGAGCTTGCGCGAGTATCCCGTGAACCCCTTGATCTGGGGCGGAAAGAAAGATTGCCGGCACAAGTGGGTGAAACACTTGCGACCTGCAGCGAATGGAAAAATCAACGGCGTCGCGAACGGTTGGAAGAAAGGTGCGAACACCGCAACGCGCACCGCGCTACTCTCTCAATTCTGCGAAAAGTGCCGGGCATGGCGTGGCCAGCTCGGGCTCGAACCGACTCCCGAGATGTACCGATCGCACCTGGTGCAGATCTTTCGCCAGGTCCGCCGCATTCTCAAACCCGGTTGCACGCTCTGGCTGAACCTGGGTGACACCTGGTACTCACGCGCCGGGAGTGGAAAGCGTCTCGGCGGAACGCATCCCGAGCATTCGATCACTCACTATCGCAAACTGCTCGAAGATAGCTCGACCTATCCGGTTATTCCGCCGAACCGCATGCCGATCGCGAACGGATTGAAGCCGAAGGATCTTGTCGGCGTTCCCTGGCTTGTTGCCTTCGCTCTCCGGGAATCCGGCTGGTGGTTACGCTCCGAAATCATCTGGTCGAAACCGAACGGAGTGGCCAAGGTTGCAGCGGATCGGCCGGCGGGGATCCACGAGACGATTTTTCTTCTCGCGAACGGCCGGCACTACTTCTATGACGAACTGGCGAATCTTGAGCCGAATAGTCCGGTGGAACGCCAGCGCCGCCAGCGTGAAAAGAATCAGGCGCAAGCAAAAGTCTATAAAACGAAACGCGATCATGGCCAGTTCTTCCCACCTGGTGCGACCAGCTTTCACACTCGACTCGACAAGCGGATCGAACTATCGGTGAGTGGCGTGCGACGTCGACGCAGTATCTGGGAGATCGCCGTCACACCATGGAAGGGTGAGCACTCGTCAGTTTTCCCGATCAAGCTTGCCGATATCTGCATTCAGTGCGGAGCTCCGGAAGGCGGGACGGTCCTGGATCCATTCTGCGGGACAGGCACTGTCGGGGTTGCCGCTCTCCGGAAGGGGAGGAATTTCATCGGGATCGATCTGGATCCCCACAGTGCGGCAGTCGCACGTGAGCGCATCACGGCCGATGCTCCACTCTTCAACACCCAGAGGTTTTCCGCATGACGATCGCCGAGGTCACGAAGAGATTTGTCGCTGCAGTAGCGACGGCGGATTTCACGCTTGGGGATCTAGAGCGTGAATTTCGGTTTGTCGTTGTGAACTCTGCGCTCGAACGCTGCAAGGGTAATCAGTGCCGTGCGGCTCGAGCGCTCGGGATCCATCGTAATACGCTCTCGCGCATTCTGGATGAGATGGCAAGAGCCGGGCGATCACCAAAGATTGTAAAACGCCAGCAACGTCGCCGGCCCGCGCCCACCGTTCTCTACGATCCCGAAGTTTTGTCACGAATCACAAAAATGGGGGAAGCATGAGCACATTGACGCAACGCGAGATCACCTCCGGCATTAGCCGAAAGGCCCTCGAAAGCCTGCAGCGAAATCGAAATGTGAAACCAGATGCCGAACCGCAGAAAATCGTGATTCTCGAAACCTGGTGCCGGCAGTTCGTGTTGCTCGACTTCGATCATTTCAACTTTGCCCTGCGAGACACGATCCACCTCAACGATCGGCCGGAGACGGTGATTTTCTATTTGAATAGAACCGAGCTCGACGCACTCGTGCGCCGCGGCGAGGAACTTCTGAGGACACAATGAGCCCAATCTGGCAGGAAGTTCGGAAACCAGTGATCATGTTCTTTGGAGTGATCACCGGTTTCTTAATGGGATGCTTCACCGGTTGGGCGGAGCATCACTGCTTTTTTCTTTTTCATCGCTGGGATCGCACGCGCATGTGCACCGATTCCTGCGTACGGTGCGGCGCGATCAGGTTCAAACGATGAACGGTAGTTGAGGAGCGCAATCCCAGACGTTTGTCTGGGTTAGCGACGGCCTTGTTTTTGGTTCTAGAAAGGAGGACATGATGATTCAGTATCAGTTAAAACTTCGAATGTGCAAGTCACAAGAGCAGAAGTGCGAACAGTTTTTATATCACCTGTCCTCTGTCTGGAATTGGGCGGTGCGGAAAATAGAACTCAACGCCAAAGACCACATCTATTTTTCCAAGATGGAGTTTCAGAACTTTCTCTCCAACCACAGCGAAAAGATGGGCATTCCGTCACACACGTTGCAAGGTGTCATCTGTACAGCACATGATGCGTGGAAACGTTGCTTCAAGAAGATTGGTGGCAAACCAAAACTCAAAGGGATGCGTAACAAGATGTCTAGCATTCCGTTCCCTGACCCCATCAAAGCGCCAAAGGGAAACCGCATCAATCTGCCTGCTCTCGGCTCTGTCCGCTTCCACAAGATGGAATTGCCTGATGGCAAGATAAAATGTGGTCGGATTGTTAAGCGTACATCAGGCTGGTATCTGTGCTTGTTTATTGATGCCCAGCCGAAGGTGATAGAGCGAACGGGGTATGGCGTCATTGGTGTAGATGGAGGATTTAAGGATTTGCTAACGCTCTCCACAGGGGAGAAGATTTCACACCCACGAGAGTTGGAAGTAGCAGCAGAACGTCTTGCTCAAGCACAGCGTGGGCACGACACAAAGTTAGCAGCACGGATTCAGGAGAAGATTGCGAACAGGCGTAAGGATAGGAACCATAAACTGTCTCGTCGTTTGATTGCAGAAAATGTAGTTATCAAGTTTTCAGCGGACAACCACAAAGCGGTTGCTCGTAGATTCGGCAAGAGTGTCGCTAGTTCAGGGCATTCACAACTTCAGAGGATGCTTGCGTACAAGTCGCCCCAAAGCGGTACGCAGTACTTTGAGATTGCGCCAAAAGATTCCACCAAGACTTGCTGGGTATGTGGGGAGCCAACTGGACCTACAGGACTCGCAGGATTGTCGGTAAGGCAATGGCGATGTACAACGTGTGGAACGTTCCACGACCGCGACCAAAACGCTGCGGTCAACACGCTCATTGCTGCGGCAGGATGTGCCGTCGAGGTCTGCATATGAGCGCAGACATAATCAGGAATCGCAGACTTCAGTCTGCGAGCATCAAGGATCTATTTCTCACCGCTCCACAGCGAGCCGCGCTCGCCGAGTTCCTGGAAGCGGGCGCGGTCGCGTTCGTGAACGAAAAGCGCGATGGTTTTTGGAACTTTCGCGCAAAGTCAGCGATCGCGCTCCTGATCTCTGGCGCCGCCGTCATCGAACAGGGTGAGCTGAGACTCACCGAGCTCGGGCAGATCTTATGCGCTGGTGAAATGGTTTCCGGAGAGCATGGAGTACAGTTGCCCAATGAGCAAACATCCATACCCGTTCGTTGAGTGCGAGATCACGCACGAAGTGCGATCAGGTTACTTGGCGTGCGAACATGTGCTCAACGGATTCGATGGATCCCCAATTGCCGTTGTAGCACCGACCGAAGAGCGAATAGGAGTCATCGAATGTGCTGCTTGTCACGAGGCTCACCAGATTGAGAATCTTAAAATAACTTTGTGCGCACACTGCGCTGAGGCCACAATTCTGAGGCAATCGAAAGCACAATGAGAGAGCCGCGCGGTATATGGAGGGGCAGTTATGATCGTTCGAGAACTGATCGAAGAATTGCAGAAATTTCCGGCTGATCTTCCGGTTGAAGTTGGTTGTGTTGATAGTCAGAGTGAAGAATTCGAACTTGAGTCCAATCGAGAGGGTCCGTACTCCGAAAAACCCGATCGAAGATATTTGCTGATCCATCACATATGAGAGCAGCCGTATACGTTCGAGTTTCGACGGCCGACAAAAAGCAAAAGCCGGAGATGCAGGTTCGCGAGCTGCTCGAATACTGTCAGCACCGGAAATGGGAGGAAGAGTTTTTTTCGGACGCCGGCTACAGCGGCTCCAAGGTGACGCGGCCAGAGCTCGATCGCATGATGGCACTCTGCCGGCGCCGTCACTTTGATGTCGTCGTCGTTTACCGGTTCGATCGTTTCGCCCGCTCCGTGAAGCACCTGGTGGACGCACTCTCCGAGTTCAATGAGCTTGGGATCGCCTTTGTGAGCCTTCACGAGAACGTCGATACGACGACCGCCCAGGGGAAGCTGCTTTTCCACATTTTCGCGGCGATCGCCGAATTCGAGCGCGAACTGATCCGGCAGAGGGTGTTCTCGGGCCTGGCGAACGCGAGGGCGAAGGGTACCCGGCTTGGCCGCCCACTCCGGATCGTGGACGTCGAAAGGATTAGGGAGCTGCGCGCAAGCGGCGCGACGTGGGAGGCGATCGGTGCCTTGGTGGGGGTGTCCAGAGGCACCGCCAAGCGTGCGCTCCTACGAGCTCCTAGGCGTGGGCAAAAACCCCACCCGGGGGGAGTTTCTTAACTGCCTCATTCTATGGTGCAATTGGGGGAAGCTGATTTAGCGGTCAAAAACAACTGTTTTTGCACAGGCCTGTTGAAAGGAGTGGCCCATTAAACTCCGCCACATCGTTGCAACCTTCGTCTACATTCAGTATCTCCGCTGGTGCAAAGGAATCTATCCGACCGCGGACGATCTCCAAGAGTGGATCCACGAGAAGGGCTGGTGCACCGATCCGCTCTGCCCATACCTTTTACGGAAGCGGTCCGATTAACAGGACTGCGGTCTCTCCCTGGTGTTGAACTCAATCTGGCGCTGGCACAGTAGAGTTTGAGCTTCGAGCTTTAGGTGGAAGCCTTTTGCCCGGCCAGCGTTCATCCCGGTGAGAGTCGCGAGACCGATACAGAAGATGCTCAATAGAAGCAGTATCACCGAGGCTTGTGGAAGCTCTTTCCAAACAAACGCCATGCCGACGCATCCAAGCCCAGCGGCAACTAGAAAATATCTCAGAGCCGTGTAGATGACCAGCGATCGGGCTTGGTCGTAGAGATCTTCGGCGTACTCTTGCACGATATCTGGATCGTAGCGAATAGGCATGCGCATTGAGAATCACCTTCCTCCTGAAGTCTGGCGCAGGAAGTGCTCAGTTACAATGGCCCAAACGTCCACTCTCCGGAGGACCTAAAGTAATGGCCGATCCCACAAAGCCCGTGCTCGACGATCAGGATCCGGGTTCGACTCCATGGCGCACCGCTCTGGCCACGGGCACTCGGAAGATGCCGGACGGTTCACAGCGAGTCATGCTGATCATTCTCCGCGACGACACGCTGCAGATCGCAACCTTTCTCGAAGCTGGCCAGGCCGAGAAGCTGGCGGAGGATCTTCTCAAGTCCGCTCTGCAAATCAAAAGTGGGCTCTTCGTTCCCCCGGGCGCGTCGCTGGCCGGATGAAAAAACGGCGCGACCCCACCGATCTGCAGTGTGAGCCGGCGTACCCTGGTCTTCATACTGTGCTGATCTCGATTCGGGATCCCGAGTACACAGCGCACACACCTTCGAAACGGTGTCCTATCGAAGAGCCTCACGAGATCCGATCGTGCGGCGATATCAATGTTTCTTCACGACTTGGTTCGCCATCAGGTAGAAGAGCGCGAGGAAGCCGATCAACCAAACCGCATAGCTCCCATAGATCGCGCCAGGCGAAGGCAGATTGAGCTGCTGTGCATCAGGATCGTTCTGCGGATTCGAGTAGAGATAAACCTGGGGCAGCTCACTCGGATCACCGTCTCTGAGTGTCACGTACACGATTAGTCCATCCACCAGAGCAAGAGCACGGCGCCGCCGATGACCAGGCCAGCGACGAGATCAATATTCAGGTTTGGCGTGGCAAGGTTCCCCAAGATATCGGCGGAAGAGATCTGCGGACCGGCGTCAGTGCTGCCAGGCGGACTCGATTGCATCTGGTCGAGACCGGCGTTATAGACCGTGCTGATCCCGAGAATCCCTTTCACGTAGTTCACGACTTCACCCGGCCACGAAGTGCCGGCCGCGGTCGCGTTGTCCACGTTTCCACCGCCCCAATTGTAGGCAGCAAGCGCGAGATCCCAGGATCCGTACTTTTGATAGAGCTGTTTGAGGAACGTCACTCCACCCTGGATGTTCTGATTGACGTCATTGGGATCGACGCCGAGTTGTGCGGCTGTTGCGGGCTCGAGCTGCATCACGCCGATCGCGCCGGCGGAACTCACGAGGACCGCGCCGCTCGGTCCCCACTGACAGACACCCGATTCAGTTCGAGCGACGGCGAGCGCGATTCCCGGATCCACACCTTGCCGGTTCGCTTCGTCGATGATCAGACTCGAGAGATCAACTTTGCACGCAGCCATTTGTTCGCAACCCTATCAATAGCCGATAGCGCTGAATTCGATCACGTCACCGGCAGTGATAGCGACGGCAACCGTAAGCGTGCAGCTCGTCGTCGATGCAGATGTGCCGATAATGATGTCGAGAGGATGGGTGATGTCGGAAGCGTCGCAGTGCCAGCCATGAGGCGCCGTTGCCAAATTGCCCATCGTGATCACGGTCGAGCCTGAAGTGACGGTGGCTGTGGTGAACTTGCCTGCGGTCGCACCCCCGACCAGAGTGGTTTCATCCAACCCGCCGCTTGACGTGAAAGCTATTCCGCCGGCGATGGTCGTCGAGTAAGTGAGCCAGCCCGTATTGCCGGTGCCCGTGGCTTTCAGCCACATCGTTCCACCGGCCGCTCCATCTTGCTGTGCGTAAAAGGAACCGACCGCTGCAGCGAGCACACCGTTTGGGGAGCCTGTGCCCGAGTACCAGCCGTCTTTGAGCGTGTATGGAGCCGCGCCAGCAGCGGCATGTCCGATGAAAGAGTTCGCCGCAGCACTGCTCGTGACGACGAGCGGTACCAATCCTGAGGTGACGATGCCGTAGCTGTTCGTCACGTTCGCCGTGGGTGCGGATGCATTGATCGTTGTCCAATTTGTAACGAGCGCCCCACCGGAAAAGCTCCCGGCGTCCTGCATGAAACCAATATAATTCGTAACCAAAGACCCGCCCGAAAACGTCGGATTGAAACCGAGCACGCCAATCATGTTGAGGACGTATGCACCATTCACAGCGCCGTTTCTGAACTTGATTCCGTTGCTCTGCCCGACTTCGACCGCGACTAGCGGAGTTCCTGTCGACGTCGCAGTGCCCGTGGTGTTCGTCACACTGATGGTTGTCGCGTTGCTGCTTACTACCGTGAAAACTCCGTTGTTTCCCGTCGCGCCACCGGTATAGCCACTGATCAGAACTGAGTCACTGGCCCAGCCGTTCGACGCGACTAAACCAGGTTGGGAAGATGTGAAAGTGTAGACCCAAGTGTTGCCGCTGGGATTGGTGGGGGCGACTGAGGCATTGATGGTGATCGTGCCCGAGACCTGAGCAAAGAATTCCGCCGCCTCCGTCTGCCCGATATTCGGAGCGGTGTAAGCGTTTCCCGTGATGGCTTCATTGACCTGAAAGCCGTCATAGTTAGCCCCGGTACCTTGCGACGCATCGCTTTCTAGATAGATATTCAGGCCCTTTCGAAGATTGTTCTGAGTAGAACTACCGATATTCTGCAAAACGAAGCTATTAAAGATGGCGGTGCATCCCGCATCGGTCGCAACATAACTAGTCAGTGAACTACAAGGCGATTGCCACACATTGAGTCCGCCAAGCGTAGAAGTTGTAATTGTCTGCACTGTCGATGGGGTAAGCGAAACGGTGCCGCTCGATGGAGCACTGGTACTCAAATCCGCGACGAATGCACCGTTCTGGCGCAAGATCAGATGTGAGGAATTCGAGCTCTGCACTTCGTTCTGCAGCGTCAGATTCAAGCCGGAGAGATTGACCGGGTTCACAGTGTACGCGCTCGTGGAGTTCGACTGATCGCTCACGATGGTGCCTGGGGCCTGTGCCGTGGCCACGGCGCATGCACAGGCCCCGGAGGGCTGCAGAGGTGTCAACGTTTTCAGAAGATCGAAGGTGAGTCCGCCGATCGGGACCTGAGGTGTCACCGTCACATAATTCGTGACGCTGAGAGTGCTCGGCGCCTGACTCGCAACGAACGGGCCAGCCAGGGCAGACTGCCCGACGAGATAGTTGACGACAACCCAATAGTAGATCGTCTGCGGTCCATTCCCTACCGTGCCCACGGTCGCGACCGTCGCCCCGTATGCCGGCGCCGGATTGAGGGTGAAGACCGGCATCGTGATCTGTTCGGTGTTGATCGGATTGGTTTGTGCGATCGTGGCGATCGAGAGAGCGAGTGTCAAGAGAAAACTTGCAAGAGTTTTTTTCATCGAAATAACCTCCAAATTAGTCACCGATCGCGATCCATCTCACGTTGACCGGATCGTTGATGATGGCACCAGCTTGGGCGGAAATTGTCACGGTGAATACATGCGTGGATAGAGTGTTAAACGTAGCCCATCCCCACTGATTTCCGCTTGCGTCAGTCGCAGCATCCAAACTTCCGGTGATCGTGAAGACTGCGGTCGGGAAAGTTAATGGAAAGCTGGCGGTAAGCGATGCCGTCGAGGATCCAGTTGAGAATGTTCCTATAGTTCCCCACTCGATGATAGTGCTACCGATCGTCAGTGATCCGCTCGCCGCGGTTAAACAGCCGGAAGTCGTCGCGCCGTGATTCGCGTCGGTGCAGAGGGGTAAAGATATTCCGGAACCGATCGTTCCAGCGGTTAGCACTGCCGGATCCGTGCCCTGCGTCGTGGAATAGCTTGGAGCGCCAGGAGATCCGGTGAGATTTGCGAAGACAGAATTTGCCGGCGCATTCGAAAGAAGGAAACTGAGCGCCGGTGTCGTCGTCGGAGTCGCAACGCTCGTCGTGAAGAGCGGTGACAAAGTACCTGCACTGAAACTGCTCACCGTATTAGAGCAACCTACTGTTGTCGCTCCGCCTGTGGCATCTCGGCAAAAAACATTTCCCTTACCGCCGCTGCCATCAGCGCTCAGCACCGCGGTATCCGTGCCCTGCGTCGTGGTATAGCTCGGAGGGGCAGGAGATCCGGTGAGATTCGCGAACACAGAATTCGCCGGCGCATTCGAAAGAACGAAACTCAACGCGGGCGTCGTCGTCGGAGTCGCAACGTTCGTCGTGAACAGTGGCGAGAGAGTCCCGGCACTGAAAGTCGTGAGCGTTCCAGTGATACTCAGATCTCGAACGAAGACACCATTCTGCCGCAAGATCAGATGGGAGACGCCGGCGCTCTGGCCTTCGTTCTGCAGCGTCATGTTCAGTCCGGAAAGGTTGACGGGATTGACGGTGTAAGGGCTCGTCGAATTCGATTGATCGTTCGTGACGGTGCCAGGCGCGACACCTGTTGCCACGGCACAAGCGCATGCGCCACTCGGTGCGATCGGCGTAGACGTTTTCAAAACGTCGTACGAAGCGGGGAAGGCGGGAAACGTGGGATTGATCGTGACGAAGTTCGAAACCGACAGCACATTCGGCGCATTGCTAATCGGAAACGGTCCGGCCAGATTCGCACTGCCCACGAGGTAATTTGCCGAAATCCAGTAATAGATCGTTTGCGGTCCAGGATTTCCGCTGAGCGCGATCGTGGCACCAGAAGCCGGTGCCGGATTCAACGTGAACACCGGCAAAGTGATCTGCTGAGTTGTGACTGGATTCGCCGGTACCTGCTGTGCAATCGCAACTGCGACTAAGCTTGCAAAGACCAGGAAGCCGATAGTGAGTTTTCGCATGTTACACCTCAGTGTTTCAAAACCATTCTCAGTAACTCGATCACGACGACACCGAGAAACGATGCCGCTGCGCTCGTCGCCCACAACTTCAATTTGATTGAACTCCTACTCCGTTCGAGCGCGCGGATCTTCTCGTGCGCCTGGTGGACGTCGAACTCTGCTTTTCCTGCCTTCTCTTCCACACGAGTGCGGAGCAGAGCGAGATCGACGGTTCGTTCCTTCCCTTCCCGCTCGAGCCGGTCGATCTCCCGTAAAACAAAAAGCCGTTCCTCGCGCCACTCGCCCGAAGTGTCAACCATGACTCTCGACCAACAATCCGCCGGAAAGGTAATCTCCCGAACTATCCGTCACCGGGAATGCCAGCAACCACAAGTGCGGCCGGATCGCCACATTCGCATAGACATGAGCTGCATGCAATCGAGCGAGATTGTGATCGATCAGCTTCAAATCAGAATCGATCAGTGGCCGATCGAGTAACTCGGGAATAGTTTTGCCAAGTGCCTGCCCGCGGTGCTTCTTAAAAAGCGTTTCAGCTCTGGAGTTGAGATAGATCACACGCCCGGTTGCATCCTTGAGAAAACCGGGCACCGGGAGCAATGCTAGAAACGAGCGGATAAGCTGCAGATTGCCGTTTGCCATGGCCATGTTCTCTTCGATCTCTTCTGCCGGTACATGTTCCCATTGCACGTTCTGCTCTTTCTCAAAACGTCTGATAGACGGGTGCGAGCGCCACGCTCACATAGGCATTGGTCGTCGTCGTGTTCGTGAAACACAACGAATTTCCGGTCGTTCCTGAGAACAAAGCGCCGACGCCGCTCCCCTGAGATAGATCCGGGAGTGTGCCCGCATAAATATCAATGACCCACACAGCCACAAGCCCGGTACAGGAACTGGGAGAAGTGCTCGACTGGAACTCGATGAAACCAGATGAGGGAGCCGCTCCGAAACTGACGATATATGAACAAACACGAATCGTGCTGTTCGAGACTCCCCCGAAAAGCTGAAGCGTGGTACCGGCATTAACCGGGAACTGCGCTGATTGATTACACACCGTAGGTGCGGTCGCTCCAATTCCTGATTGTCCAGTTGGTGAGAATGAGATGGGACCGGAAGAAGCGTTGTAAGTGGCCACGATCGTATTAATCGATGCGGTCATCACGGAACGAATATTTTGATAGTACCCACCTGCCTGCAAAATCGCACACCCTGAGAGTGGCGTAGCGATATAGCTCGAAAATGCGATCGGAATCCAGTTTGTTGCCCCGTCGTAACTCTCCTCGATATCCACAGTTCCGGTGAAATTTCCACCTGACGAACAGTAGGAAAGCCAGTGGGCGGACTGGCCTACATTGTTGAAGATCTGTGAAACGCCGGCGGTGTAGACGGCTTTCTGCGAGACCGTGAATGTGCCCGTCGTGCCGGCGTTCTGCGCGAAGACCGGCGCCGGACTAAATTCGCGCATGACACCCGCACCAATGGCGAGCGCGCACGTTAGAGCGACGCAAATCCAGAAACCCTTGAGAGAAGCTTTCATTGGAGAACTCCCTTGCCCGAGGTATTCGTTGCCTGGATCAGTGGATAAGTCCATCCGTGGAATCGCGCCGCAGTTCTCGTGCCCACCGGCATCGGAGGTTGCGCGGCCGGTACTTCGGCCGTGACCTGCACGATATCTCGCTCATGGAGACGGAAGACGAAATCGTTCGGTTGCGCATAGGTTGCGACCTGGGAAGTCAGATCGTTCAATCCATCGATCCCGCCGCCATTGATCAGCACGCGCCAGATCACATTGCCGGTCCCATCAGGCGGATTCCCGCCCACGTGGACGATCGCTAGTTTGGTGATCACTGCGAGCTGCCCTGCTGGCACGACGTACTCGATCACGTCGATCGGTCCGGCGCCGGGCGCGGGATATGCGGGGAACGGATTCGGCGTGATGATAAAGGGGAGGGAATCTGCCGGAGGATTGAAAAGCGAGATAGCGCGGTTCATGAACGATGGACCGGAGAGTGCCGTCTTCACTCGCGACGACATGGAAAGTTTTTGGGCATCAGTCCAGGGCTGGCCAGCAATGTTCGGATTCGCCCACGAAGACACCGGCGGAGGTGAGGGTGAGCACACACTCACTCCGTTCTGCACTACGCACGTGTCACCGAGACGCAACCGCGGAGGAACATAGGACAAAACTCTTCGCATCGTCATGACATCTGCACCAGGCCCGACTGCTCGATTCCGACGTACTCATCTTTGACGCGAGCCCACCGCGCTTTCACGCCGCGAACGTCGACGTGGATAAAATTGCTGTCGTACACTCCGATCCCGCCATTCGCGAAGGCGGGAATCTTGAGCGCGAGATCGTACATTGCCTGCACGCCCAGCGGTGGGATCCGAATGTCGGCCGCGGTTCCTTCGAGGTGCTGGCTTCCACTGACGCCACCCACGGCCTTGTTATGGTCGGGACACCGGTACCCGGCATCGATAATGATCGCGAGGCCTGCAAGAGTCCGGAGATCCTCAAGCGCCGAGACGAGCTCTCCCGAGATCTTCGTGCGACCGCAGTCCTTGCATGCAAACTCGCTCGCGTCGAAATGTGGGCTAAGATCTCCCATTTAATCGTCACCCCCGCCGAAGAGTGATTCACCGATCGCGTTTCCGAGACCGTTCAGCATTTGCTTCCACCATGGCGCTTTGCCCTTGCACTTACAGTCCGGGCACCGTGCGGTTCCGTGGAACCGGTGCGGGCAGAACTGACACAATGTTGGCTGATCGCCCATTATTATTCGAACTCTCCACCGTAGAGAACTACCTGCACGTTCGAATTCTCATCACCCGGGTTCGCCTGATTGTTCGAAAGGTTGGAAACCTGGCAAGTGAGCTCGTCACCGCGGATGACCATGTACGGTGAGCGCAGAAGTGCCAGGCGCGCACCGCTCCCGAGGATCTCCCCGTCGTTGACCGCTTTGTTAAAAAATTGCCGTTGCACGCCGTTGTGGGAATGCAGGAGCTGGAAGTTGTAGCCGACATACGGAGCGCTGAGATCCGAACTGACGCCGGCAACTCCCCAGATCAGTAAAGGTTTCTCGACGACGAGAGTGAGCTTCGCCGTCGCGAGCGGACCGAGAGAGACGGATCCCTGATCGAATCCGAAATCAAAGACCAGAGCTTTGAAGTCGAGACCTTTCGCCGGCAGATCGCGGAGCTTCGGAAGATACAAAAGATTGAGCAATCCGTGCTGGCCGAAAAAGTAGGGAGAGATCCGCGCAATGTGCGGACTCTCTTTGACGGAGTGTTCTCCTACCCAACTGTTGCCGCTCACGATCTCTCCCATGATGGCGTTTTAACGTCGGCCGTCGCGACGGGTGTCCAGTCCACCCCGCCCGGCAAGGTTCTGCGACTGCCGGGCGTCGCTTCTTAACTCGTCGCCGGCGTGGCTCGTGCTGCTGCAGCCGTTGTTGCGGTTGCTGCCTTCAACTCGGGAAGAATCGCTTTGACGGCCGCGATCGCTGTCGTGTCGGCACCAGCGTCGGTGAGATTCTTTTCGAGAGCTGCCCCACCGGCATCGAGAGCGCTCGCCGATTCCTCCAGCCATGTCAGTGCGAGATCGACGAACTTTCCGGATCCTGGCACAGTGGCGTCGGCCACAGCGTCGACCAGCGGCTGAATCTTTTCCGCTTCCGGAAGAACGACGTTATCCACTTCGGAGATCGCTTTGAGAACCGCGGCTTTGACCTTGCCCGCATCCGCCACGATCCCTTTGATGATTCCTGAGAATTTGCTCATGACTACTTTCCTCCTGTGAAAAGCACTCGTGCGTCTGCGCCGAAAGTGAGCACGTACTCGCCGAGTTTTCTCGCGAAAGAGACGGGTTTCAAAATTTCTGCTTCGTAGTGATCGGCAACCTTCTCTCCATCGTCGAGGATCTTGTTCGCATGTCCAGACGCGTCGGCCAACTGCCCGGTCGCGAGGGACAAGTGCGCCAGGCTCAAACCGATGTTCGGATCCGCTATCGTCTTGTCGAGACTCGTCGCCGCGTTCCCGAAGTTCGTCGCTGCGAGACTCAGAGCATCCGCGGTTTCGGCGACTTCTTTCAACGTCGTCTGAGACTGCGCACTGAGAGCTGAGATCTGCGCGTCGAAGTTTGGGAGCGTTTTATCGTTCAGTTGCCGATCGAGTTTATCGACGAAGAGCCGGACGGCTCCGCCGGTCTTCGCCGCTTCCTTGCTCGCCTTCGTCCAATTGTCTTTCTCGGCTGCAGAAGCTTCGGCGAGTGTCTTCGTCGCTGCAGTCACGTTCTCTGTGGCCAGCGCAACCTCATCGAGAGTGCTTTCAACTTTCGGTAAATTGAGCCGCGTGAACCGGTCAACATCATCGACCAAACGCACCAGTGCGATGCAGAGCACGGTCACAGAGAGCAGTGCGCCGATCCCGATCGTTTGGAGAGCCGTCTTCATCGCTCCGTCACTTCGCCGCTGGGATCGAATCGGCTGCCTTGATTAGACCGATCCCGGTTGGAATTCCAGTCGTCAGAGCGGCAACACCGGTGCTGGTCTGCCCGTGCAAGAATGCGAGCCCGGCTCCTGCAAGCGCGCCCACGATCGTGAGCACGCCCGCCAAAGTTGTTTTCCAGTCCTTCATTGCAACCTTCCGATCACGCTTCGTGTGGAACACACACAAATTTGTTGTGTGTGTTCCCAGATTAGCTTGCGCTGCCGTCGTCGAGCTCGACACCGATAAAGTTCAGACGGATCGTGTTCGGGTTGCCGCTGATGTCGGTGAAGTCGGCCAGGATCGATCCGCGGCGCTCGAAGACGAACGGCGTGAGCAGTGGGAAAGGATTCTGTGCAGTTCCCATAATGTTCGAACTGTGAACCTGCTGGTTTGAAAACGGCCGTTTGTTCCGAGAGTCTTTGATCAGCACCGTGAAGGCCCCGGTCGAGATTCCTGCGAGGAGCATCCACCGGAAAGAGCGATCGAGGATCTGAACCGAGAAATTGTTTGATTGCCCACCGCCGGCGAGCACGAGCGGACCCATCTCGTAGCTGAAGAACAATCCGGGATCGAACTTCTCTCCGGATCCTTCACACATGGGGCACTTCTGAACTCCGCCAGGCGTGTTGACAGCGCCTTGGCCTGCGCAACCCGGGCAAGGTGTTCCCGTCTTTTGTGCCATCGCCAAACCTCTTTCGCGAGAAACTCCGTCACTCTCCGCTCGTCCTTCACCAAGACGAGCGGAGAGCTCCGGGTTTGTTGAACACCGTCGCAGTGCGCTTTACTGCACGCCGCGGTATAGTTCGCCGTCCAGGATCACGTACACGGTCGTTCCGACGCCGTTCGGACGCGAAGCAGCCGCCGAGAAGTTGAATGCAGTCTCCGGGTTCAGCGTGAAGCTGAAACCTTCGCCGCCTTCAATTACGATGGGCTGATTGAGCGTAAAAACGGACCGGGGATCGGGTACGCCGTTGCTGGTCGAAACAAACTGCACGTCACCAACGGCCACGGTGCCGAGCTCGGCTGCCGAGTAGGCAATCGCGCCACGGCCGGCGGTCAGGTTCAGTGCCGGGCACTCGAGCATCGGCTTTTTGCCGACAGTCAGGGTGCACGAAACGTTCTGCAGGAAGTTCACCAGGTCCACGGGCGCGGTATTGTTGGCGAAGAACAGGGCAATGGCGCGGATAACCAGCTTCTGCGGTTGCTCGAGCTGGCCGGCCTTCGTCATGTACGTCTGTGCCAGTGTCTTTCCGCCCTGCCCAATGGGAGTTTGGAAAAGCACCGTTTTCGCCATCGCAGCCGCCTGCGCGAAGCTCACGGAGTCATAAACGGGTTGGTTGATGACTTCCATCAGATTCGCCACGAGCGGGTTTTTGCCGGATACCTTCGGCATGCGACCAAAGTTGAGCGGTGCCAGGAGCGAGGGATCGAATCCCTCTCCCCGGACTGCTCGCCCGAGCTGCGCGTATCGATCAAACCTTTCGATCTGTAAACGAGAAATCATTGTGAATCGCACCTGCTTTCTGGAGAAAATTTGTGCCGCGGAACCTCTCCGGAGATCCGCGGGCTAAACTTTCGTCGAGCTAGAAACGGGACGCGAAACGAGACAGCCCGGCCGGAACTCCCGGCTGAACTGAGACGCTCGGAGCAGCGGATGCACCAGGCGCTAATGTGGCGCCGGTCGGTGATCCTGCTGGACCCCATGAGTACCCTGCGGGCACACTCAGGTAATTCCCGTTCTGTGCGCTCACTGTGGGCAGCGGGAAGCCGGACTGAATGTAAGCTCCGAGTCCATCGCTCGAGAAGTCGAGGTCTCCCAGATAGCCGGTGAGGGCCGCTGGTGAAGTCCCTGACACTTTCTCGCTCCACAGTCGCATGATCACAGCCGAGAGGCCGCCTGCCGCGACACCGCTTGCGATCTCGCGTCCGGCGAACTTGGCTGCTGCCCAGGCGAGTGCAATCGCAGTCGCGATATTCGCTGCATAGCCCATGGCTCCGGTGTTCTTATCACCGAGGATGGTCTGAGTGAGATATCGAGTACCGATCGCACCGCCGGCTGCACCGATTCCGAGCTGGAAAAGCTCAGTCCCGCTGAAACCGCCGATCGACGGATTGCGACGACGACGCCTGCTGTTCATGCGGTAATGACGCCGGCTGCGCGAACGCGCAAACAGCGGATTCCGAGAATGACGCCGGTTCCGTTGTTTTGGTGCGTAGTGATGGCGGTTCCGACGTGTCTTTTTCTTTGGGTTCGTCATGACGAATAGCTCACCCCCTCCCAATGTGTTTCGTTTTCTCGTGCGCCGGGCACGGCGCGCGGTAGTTCGTGAACTCTTTTGGCGCTTCTTCTGAGGATTCACCAGGCGGACAGTTCGCATCGTGGGCATGCTCGAAAAGCTCCGTAAAATCAAACACCCCCCAGGAAACGGGGAGATCCCGCTCGTGGGGGGTGTTCACAATTTCGCTTCAAGTGATTAGATGGTCTGCAAAGGCTTGGGTCGCAAACCGGCGATGACGATCTTTCTTGTCACTTACGATCGTAACGTCAGAACTCCACCGAACATGAACATGTGGGGATTCGATTCGAGATCTTCCCGCTCGATCAGCATCGCCAGGTACTGCCCGTTCGAATCCGGCGTCACATCGTAGACTTTCGGCGGAGTGCCTTCACCGCCGACTGAATCGACCGCGAAGCGCACGAGCGGACCGAGTGCGACCATTTCTCCAATCCGCGCGTTCACGAACTCGGCGATCTCCTGGGGGATCTCCCGGTGCGCGAACTTCGATCCTTTGCACTCGCTGCAGCTCGGCTCGCGATAGTTTGTGCTTCCGCCCCGGATCCCGGTCGGACGTTTGCCCGTTCCACGGCAAACTGAGCACATTGCTTTGCCAGTGCCGGCGCACACCTTGCACTCTTGAGTGCCGACGAAGATCCCGGTGCCGTGGCAGAGATCACACTGAGGGTTGCGTTCGCCGAGCCCGCCGTTCAGACAGTCGTCTCCAGGACAAATCACCGAGGGAATGGGCACGCGCCCGGCGCCGCCGCACTTGTAAGCCTCGCAGAGCTTCTTTCCAGTCGCACCGCAGATATCGCAGTCGGAGAGACATGCTTTGCAGAATTCTTCGGTATCGTCCCATCGTGCCGGAATCCCCTGCCATGGAGTTGTAACGATCAGTTGCTCACTTCCGGTTGCGAAAGCGAGCACGGGACCATCTTTCCGGAAGTCGATCGTCTTAGTTCCTTCCGGTCGAACGATCTGCGCTCGAGAGAGCCGGCCAAGAATTCGGAAATCGCCGCGGCGTTCGATCTCCCGGAGTTGAGTAAGAAACGTGCTGAGGGCTTCGATCGGTGCGCTCACAGGCGGTACATTGACTGAGCTCGAATTCGATCGGCGCGCGCGCCGTGTGACAACATCAGGCATTTTCGGAGCTCCTGTTTTAGTGCCGCGGACGCCGGCGAGTTATTGTTTCGATCGGTTGGCCATCGGGCGGTGCCGGCTGCGCGCCCGGAACTTGCCCGCCGAACATCAGTTTCAGGAACATGTCTTTCTCGGCGTCACCCTTCTTCGCCATCTCGCGTCTGAACTCGATATCCTCACGGCAGAGTTGTGCGTTCTCACGTTGCTGGTCAATCCCAGCCTGCGCCATCTTCAAAGCCTCAGCCTGGTAATCCCGGAGCGCTTCGAGTAGATTTCCGATGCGAGTCAGAGCGCTATAGATCGTTCCATCTTCGAGATCTGCCATCAGTTTACGATCCCTTCCGGTTTCACGACGTAGGCGCCGCCGACGAGGTGAATCCGTTTCTTTCGCCGATCGTACACCACTCGTGGGCGCTCGCCTGTTTCCTCTCCGAGATCATGCCAGTATTGGACCGGCTGAAAATTGTCAAATTTTTTCTGAGTGAAGTACTCGACCTGGTACGCAAACCCCAGGTCGAGCAGATCTTTATCCGCACGGATCGGGAGCTTCTCGATCGATTCGTCGAGGTTCTGACTCCCACCGATAATGTAGAGTTGCCGTCCGCCAGGCTCGGCTGCGAGATCCGGAGCTTCTCTAGATCCCCACTCGATTTTCTTGACCCAAGGCGGATCCGCGTCTTTGTCACCGATGGTAAGAGATACGAGCTTGCCGAGTTGTGCAAGCTCGTGATGATCACCGTAATCGGCAATCGGCAGTCCGGTGTCAGTCACGCGTGCAGGCCCCTTGCCATGGAATTTACTGTACAGCTCGGTTGAGTCAGCATAGTTGCGCCGGCGCGCGTTCTTCCTCGCATGGCGGTGCTTTCGTGGATTGAGACTCTGAGCAGCATCTTCGGCATCACGCCGTTCGGGAAACACACGACTCATTCGACCCGTCCGGCTCCTGGCGCGCCAGCCTCCGGGCACTTTGATCACTGGATTCTTGGTCGCGGTTTTTAGTTCCTGCGCTTTTTTCACGACTTCGGAGAACTGCGCAGTGGTTAGTTGCTTGACCGATTTTCCTGGATATAGCGACCGCAACGCTTCATGGAAAAGTGTTGTGTCGCGGTTCTCGTTCCGTTTGGACAGAGATTTGATCTTCCCGGTCAGTCGATGGAACGCGCCTTTCGCATAGGTACCGAGCTCCATGATGTGACCCTTCACCCTCGCAACTGTTCGCCCGTGCGGATTGCGCGTCAGCACGCTGTATCTGGGACCGCTGCGAAACCAGAGTGTTTTGATGAAGGCCCCAGGGATCGAGCGTTCTTTCTTCACCGCGTCGGCTTTCTCGGTGAACGCACCGTGGAAGTTGAACAGATCCCCCTGGCCGTAATTCTTTCGCGTTTTGGCTTTTCGGCGCTGCATAGAGCCTCATTGCTGCACGTAAGTCAGAACAAATTTGTTGATTGGCGTCGTGCCACCCATCCAGGCTGCGACCGTGAGATCGAGCGGAAGTTTGAAATATCGCTGCACTCATTCATCCCTTTTTCGAATAGATGGGCACGAGCTGTGAGTTCGATCCCATCGCCAAGTGCTTCTGAAATCCAAGAGCCTGCCACAAGAACGTGAACGGCTTGCTCTGCAGCTTTCGCCGGCCACATTGGTACACGACGCGGTACCCGGTGATCGTGCCGAGTTCCGTCGTCGATCCGTCACTATTGACCGCGAGAAAAGCCATTCGCGAGTTAGATCACTTTCACCCTTCGGCCAGTGGCGCGCCGGAGGAAGCGACCGAGTGTGCGTTTCTGTTTCGCGTTGAGCGAGAGGTTCAACTGCAACTCCCGCCGCCGTGCGTTCCGTTTCACACGCCGCTTCACCGCGCGTTTCTTCGTCTTTTTCTTCGCCATGGTGTTCCTCTCCCGTCGCCCAAGCTTGGCGATCTCCCTCAAAACTTTTTCCTCGCGCAACCGCTCCGCTTGAGACATTGGCATCCCCATTCGTGGAGTAGAACGTTGCGTGGCCTTTCGCGATTGCCGGTGTGCGCTCACGCGCGTTCGCTCCGGTACCATGGCCGGATGAAAACTGAACAGCGGATTGGTTTTCGTTTTCTTCACAAATCGACACGTTCCGCAACTGAACTTTTTTGCAGCGCCCGGCCGTAACTGAAAAAAGTTGCAGCAGCCGAGATCACTGCTCACTCCACCGGATACCGCAACGATCTGGCAGTCGGCGTCTTTTTTCGCGCCGAGCAGTTCCATGTATCCGGCTTCCCGTACACTCTTCACGCGAGGCCTGCGATCATCTTGCGAACCTCTGACGCGCACGAGCGAACATCGCGGCCGCACGCCGCCGAAGATTCCCGATATCGCACTCGCAAAGCCACGCGTGGCACGTTCCGCAGTATTGGCACGGCTTCACCGACCAGTCGCCATCGAGTAACTTGCAAACCTCACAAACTTGCATCTGCCACATAACTCACCGAGTCAGAGCGATTATGCCCACGATGCCGGCGAGCGCGATCCATGCCCAAGTGCTGATATCACTCGAACCGAACGGAAGAACACCCGAGAGCAAGTTCTGCACATTGGTTTCGGCGCTCGGACCGGCCGCTGCAGTTGCGGTTGTCAAACATCCTGCTTCGGCGTTCGGCGGAGGCGGTGTAACCGAGCCTGGATTCGCCGCGGCCAGCGCGCGCATATTTTGAATCTGCTGGACGCAATCGCTCGCTGCATAATCGATCTGAGCATTCGTCGCAGCTCCGGTCGCTGCATTCATCAGAGCGGTGTAAGTCGCATTCGTGCCCGGCGGAGTCGGCGCTGGCCAAAAATATTTGTAAAAGTTCTCTGCGGTGTCTACCACGGCCGCATCAGGATTTCCCCACGTGTACCAGGCCGGTGTGAGCAGTGACACACTCTGCTCTGCAGCCTGGCCGTAGCTCATGTCATCACCGAGAGCTCTTCGGCGCCGTCTCACCGCGGGTTGTCGAGTCGCGACGTACATACCTTAGGTACTTTAGGTTACAAACTCACAGAACCCTGAGTTAGATACTTGGAACCGAGATACGCGGCCGCGCCGAGCAGAGCGACGGTCGCGAGTGAGACTTTCGGCAGATGGAATCCTCTACTCCGGCGCCGCCGCGGCGATGGGGCAGCTCCACCGCCGCCGAACAGACTTCCGCCACCCTGGCCGAGATGCTTCAACAGGAACGCGCCACCGATCAGCACTCCGCCGATCATCGCAACACTCGTCCACGAGAGCCCGAATAAGCCCTCGGTGCTCACTGCGGTTCCGCTACTGTAATCCAACTGCTGAAGATCTCCCATGGTCACGAGCGGTGGACCGGTAAGCCGGCCCATTCGTCCGAGATCCGGTTGCTGCATCACCATGGCTGCGCACGATGGGCTTTCGATCATGCGTCGTTTTCGCATCGCCGTTTCTGCCGGAACGTACATACTTGCTCCAATCGTTTGGTCTTTTGCCTTGCTCACGCCGTTCTGTGTCGATTTCGGCGTGTGTGCTCGCGATCAGTTGCTCGCGATCGTTCTCAGAAAAAAGAGCTTCGACCAGATCCAGCCAGATCTGGTCGTTCGTTGACTCCCTCGAAATTGTGTGGGGGAGTCGCCGCGTCACCTCCGCTTTCCCATAAGCAGCAGGAGGAAGACGAGAGCCCCTCCACCGATCAGAATCCAGGTGTTCGAAATCCCTGAAATCCACTGACTACCGCCGGCTGCCTGGTACTGTGCGGCTGCCTGAACGACACTCGCCGGTGCGCCTGGCAAGGCTGCAGCCGCGAGAAGTGTCTGCGGTGAAACGGTCGGAATCGGAGCCGGATAATTCACGAGACTCGATGGCAGAGCCGGAGTGGAAGTGTCGAGTGGCGGTGCGACGTCCGATGCAACCCAGAGCGCGGGATTGTAGGAAGCGTACAGCGACGAGGAATCTCCAAGAGAGCGCCGGCGCCGCGGCATCGCTGATAGATAGCTCATAGACTCACCGCCGTTTCCCGGACATCATGAGGATCACCAGAAGCAATCCCGCACCGATCAAGAGCATCGAACCGCTGAGACCTCCGAAGGTCGACGCGAGCGAAGTCGCTGGCGCCGCTGTCTTCACCGTCGCCGGCGTTGCTGGTTTCAAAGCAGCCGAGAGAACGCTCGTGATATCCGTCCCGATGCTTGTCGTCAAGCTCGGTGCAGCCGCGGCCGTTGCGGATGAGCTGATTAACGTCGGTGTTGCTGTCGGCAGATTGAGAATCGACGACGGAAAACTAGCTCCCGGGGCAGAAGCAGCGACGGTCTCGAGACTCGGAGCAAGATCGTTCGTAACCTGCAGAGGTGCCGTGTCCGGCATCAGATCGCTCCACGTGTCATCCTGTCCGAGTGCGCGAGCTCTGCGATAGCCGCGTAGTGTCGATGCCATGCGGCGCGCCGCCAAAATTCCCGCATAAGCTTTCGAAACGCGGTCGAGCTGATCCTGGGTGAGTGCGGATGCGAGCCGGCCAAGTCCACCGAGACCGCTCACTCCCTGTTGCAAAGCGTCATTCCAGCAATCGATCAGGAGTCCACTGTTCGCATCGCCACACGGATTCAGACTCGGCTCATAGCCCCAGCGGATCGCAACGCCGGTCCGGCAGAGAGGATTCGCGGCGAGGAACGCTCGCCAAAGATGCGGGAAGTTCTTCCCTTTCAGTTTCTGGTAAGCTGCCCACTGCTTTGCACAGGTCGGCGAAAGTTCGGCCAGCCGTGCAGCGCCTGGCATCGGCATTCCGCTGGCGATCGGATCGCCGAGCGATCTTGCGACTGTATTGATGTACATGACAAACCCTCTATTTCCGCATCAGCATGAACAGAACCAAGAGCCCACCGCCGATCCAGATCAGACTTGAGTAATCCGGAGTCGTTGCCACGACGGCCGTTGTGCCGGTGGCCGCGGCTGTACCCGCAGCGCCCGCAGCGACGAGCGCCGCATTGGTGATCGGTGCACAACTCGGATCGTTCGGGTTGTAGCCCGGATACGAGGGATTGGTGCAAATCGGGTTATTCCCGGTCGTACAGCTCGGATCCGATGGGTTGTAATATTGGCTCGTCGTGTCCGAACACACGGGCGACGTGTTCCAGGGAGCGTAATTGCTCGTGCCGTAAGAAGTCCCGCGCCGATTGTTCGATTTGTATTGGCGTCCCTGCCCACCCTGCCCACCCTGCCCACCCTGGCCCCCTTGCCCACCCTGGCCCCCTTGCCAACGGCTCGAACCTGGCGCTGTGACAGGTGTGACAGGTGCCGGCGTCGGTCCGAGAGCAACTGGGAATCGCGGTGTGGCGATCGGCCGGCGGCCGATCCGTAGACCAGACGTGGCCACAACACCGAGCCCTTGCAGTTCAACGGGTCCGCCATAGGGCGACATGTCGCGATAGGTCGACGGTGCCCAGGGCATCGAACCATAGTTCACCGGTGCCCCTGATCCGGACGGCTGTGCACCGGTTCCGCACGTGGTACACCTCCGGCGCCGGTGCTTCTGCTGGGATCCTCCACCTGGTCGACTGCCACGCCAGCCACCTCCGCCGCCGCCGTAACCGTAGCCTTGACCGCCGATAACTGGTGCGACGGCCGGTGCTGAACTGCAGACGCGTGCACCGCTCGTGGGATCGATCGTGCAAGTGTCACCGAGACTCGATGGAACGACTAGATACGACATGCGTCATCTCCTACCCATCAAAAGAAACAAAATCAGTCCACCGCCGAGAAGCCAGATCCAGATAGGCAACCCGGCGAGTGTGCTGCTACTCAAAGCCGAAATCCCGGACGAGCCGTAACTCACCATAATGCTCGGTGTGCCGGCGATCGCACCGTTTGTCGGAGTGGCCGGGATCGTGTAGCTTCCACCCCCAGATTGAATCAGTGCGGTTAAATTCGCGACGGTCGGTTCGACGATGAAGCAACCGAGACAGCACGCCGCGTTGCACGTCCCGGACATATTGCAGCAAGGTCGGGAAACGGATGTTCCAGGTCCGCTATAAACACAGCTCGGATCGCAGTCACCGCCCTTTTTGATAATTCCACTCACGCTCGAGTAGTAACTCGATTGTGCCGATTGCAGAGCGCTGATCGCCGCGGCCGGAGTCAGCGAGCCCGCGGAGAGCGCCGCCATGATCTGCTGAACCGCGGCCAGGAACGCGGGCAGGTTCGCGGTTAGAGTTGAACCCTCTTTTGAAACTGCAGCCGCATGCGAGCTCGTGAAAAGATTCGCGATCGTTCCGACGATCGGAGCGAGAGCCGGACCGACAACCGGAATCAGGCTAACTCCTACCTCCGCGGTCTTCACGCCGGCTTGCTCTCCAGGGGATGCGGTAAGACCGAGGCGCCCGACAGCCTGGTGATTGTCTTGGCGCACACGAGCTGCACGATAAGCACCGAGCGACATCGGCCGTCGCATCACGAGCTGCGAACTGGCGGGCTGCGTTGAAACGTACATCGCTAACTTTCCAGCCGGCGGGCGTCCGGCCATTCGACCCGATCTTTTTCGTCGTCAATCGGCATATTCATTTGCTTCGGGAGTACAAAAAAATTCCGCCGCCGATCGCGAGCAGACAGAGAAGAGCAGTCGTCGAAATGTTTCCGCTCACCGCCGGCGCTGCAACGACAGGGACAGGAATCGGCGGGTTTGTCCCATAAGTGAGCCGGCTCGCAGCCGCGGCGATTAGCGGGCTCGCAACGTCGTAGATCTCCTGCTGTGCTGGAGTCCAGGTCGATTGATCCGGAAGTGTGCTCCCATCGCCGAGCCTGGGATGAGAATAAGTTTTCGATCGATAGATCACGGGCGGCTCCCATCCGGCAAACGAGTGCGGCACTGTGGAGTCGAGACCTTTCCACTGTCCCGTTCGTTTGTCTTGCGCGACCACGTACACATGCGAGAACTGATCCGGAGCTGCTCGAGCTGCAGCGACCGTTTTGAACTGGACGTTATAGCCGACCGATCGCAGTAGCGCCGCGATCAGAATCGAGTGATCGTCACAATCACCGGCGCCGAGCTGCAGCGTAACCACCGGGCTCTGTAAGGTCTCGGCGTTCTCGCCGCGAAACTCGATATTGTGTTTAACCCAAGCGAGAACGGAATCGATCTCGTCGATGTTCTTCACGGATCCGCGAACGGCTTCGAGAGCCTTCACTCGCACCTGGGGATTGCCGACGCCTTCCGGTCCGATGACGAGGCTTTGCATATGGAGGATCGTTTTATGGATCGCCGAATCACCGTGACCGATCTTCCATCGGCGCATTCGGTAAGACGAAGACGGGGCCCGGGCGAGCTTTTCCGCGCAATCCATGGCTTGCAGTGTTCGGTTGAGACTTAGCCCGACATTGGAAGGAAGCCGCATAGATTCAACTAAGCGCCCACCCGAATCGATGGAGCGATCTGGTCAACACCCCCCACGGGTGAAGGCAAACCCTCAAAAGAACCGGGTGGAGCGCTTAGTTCAGTGCCGGGGTTCACCAAAGCTAATAAATCAGCCTAGAACCCCGGCTTGGATGAGCTCTAACCGCGTTTGCGTGAGCCTCGAATCCTGGAAAATGGTCGCGGACGGCGGGAGTTTTGGCAAGGTTACTACGGCCGATTACGGTAGGTATTTTACTGTACAGTCCCTGCGGTTCCCCCGTGTTTCCCCTCTCGACGGGGGAAACACGTTTGAGTATTGATTCTTGCGGTGATATCACGCATTCTGAGAGCAGAATGATGCCGAATCCCCAGCTCGAGCTGCCCACCGAGGCGATCGAGGACGCGCTGATTCAGTGCGCCATCCCTGGCTTCTACGGTGAACTGTGCGTGGAGATCAAGATCCTGCCCACCGCCGCGCTCGAAGTGTCGTTTCAATCGACGCGAAAGCAGACGACGCAGACCGAAGTCGTGAAACAGACTCACCCGATCGTTACATCGAACGAACGCGTGAGCAAAGTGCGGCAGAAAATCTCGGAAGTGAAGCAACGGCTGCGCTTGCAGTGCCCGGTGTCGTGTCTCCGCGCGCTCTTCCGGGATGGCAACCTGGTGCACTTCGAGGTCACCGAAGTTGGAGAGCTCGCCACAGCGAAACTTCCGCCGGCGATACCGCCCGCGCGCGCCGGCTAAACCGTTCTTGCTGTAACGCGGTGCGCCGGTGTATAAAGTTCTCGCCCATTCAAACCTGAACTCCTGGACAACGAAACGAATTCGACTCCGGGAGAGAAATGCGATCGCTGGAACGATCGTGCTTCTCTCCCGGAGTTTCTTTTTCTGATGGAGACAATCTCAAATGGCAAAGTCAAACAAGGCGCGTACCCGCGGGCCGGAGGTCGTAGATCCTTCGGCCGAACCATTCACAGGCGAGTTTTTAGATGTTGAGAACGAACCGGTCACCGATCCGCGGTTGATCCACGAACAGTGGATGGCCCAGGTGATGAACCCCAACGTAACTTTCTTCGATGCGCTCGCCGAAATCCCGAAAGGCGGATGGGACCTGCTGAGTCTCTATCTCTACCGGCTGGAGCCGAAGATCGCGAACCGGGAAGGTGAACAGAAATACATCGATTGCTATGGGACGCCGATCAGCGAAGCAAGTGTGAAAGCATCCCACGGTGGAGGAAAGTTCGAGGCTTACTTGAAGGCCGGAAAGACGACGCTCCGCAAACACAAATTCTGGATCGATGGTGAGCCGCTTTACAAAGACGGTCAAACTTTCCGCGGAGGTGCGACACCTGGTGCGCCTGCAGGATCGATTCTCCCGCCGGCGCTCAGTAACGAGCAGGGAATCGCAAGCATCGTGCGCCAGGTCATTGAAGCGACGAAGGGTGACTCGAAAGCTGCGGATGCCGGAATCGAAGTGCTGAAACGCGCCATGATGGACGGCCTCGAGCTCACGAGCTCGATCTCGAAAAGACAGATGGAGTCCACGACCGGAAGCGCGATCGGCGATAAGCTTTTCGATCAACTCTTGCCGAAACTTCTCAATCCTCCAAGCCAACCCACAACAGATCCCCTCGTGCTGAAACTTCTCGATGCAGTGATCGCGAGCAATAAATCAGAGCGACGAGAGCAAAATCCGACACCAACGCCGGCGGGCGGAACCGAACTTACCCTCGTGAAGGATCTGCTTGGAGTCGATTCGCTGCGCGAACTGATTGAGTTTGGCAGCAAGCGCAGTGCCGAAACACCCTGGTACGTAACTCTAATCGCGAACGGTCTCGACAAACTTCCAACTCTTCTGAACGAATTCGCGCAGATGCAAGAACGCGCATTCCAGCGCGCGCTAATCGCTCACCAGGTCAGTCTCGGTGCGAATCCGGCCAACGCTGCAAGACCGGTTGCCTTCGCGAGCGCACCAATGATCCCGGTCGATCGCGCCGCGGTTCCACCGAAGATGCCCGCGGCTCCGGCGAGCTCTATCTCGGTCAGTGAGCAGATGATCGCCGGCGTTGTCGAAGGAATCACCAGAGCATACGACGAAGGGTATCCGGGTGATGTTGCCGGCGCGCACATCCGCCTGCTCTACCCTCAACTCGTCGATTCATTGAGGCCGCTCCTGGCCGACGAACAGCAACTCTCCGCCTTCGTTGCGCAGATGCCTCCGCTCGCCGAACGATCGCGCGAACCTGAATGGCATGAGTTTCAGCAGGAACTGATCGAAGAGCTGAGCCAAGTCCCGATGCCGGCCGGAGAAGCCGCTGCGAGTGCAGTTCCGGATAATCTCGCGGTGCTATCACCGGAAGCAGCGGGTGGGGTGGCAGCGGATCCTGGAAAAAAGAAAGTGAACTGATCCCGCGCACACTGACTTAGAATTGCCGATGACGGGAAAGGAGGTCGCGGAGAAATCGCCCAGAGAACTAGAGCTCTTCAAGTCAACTGAAAAGCCCAGCCTGTGAGAGCTGGGCCGAGCCGTTCGTAGCGCAGTTGGATTAGAGTCACATCCTACCACAGCGAAGATCCAGCCGGATCGATGCGTCTTTTGTGCACACTTTTGCAGAGTAATCAAGTAACTCTGGCGCACTCAGGGGCTTGCGGCAGTGCGCACGGCATTTAACGTGCTCATAAAAACCGGTTGTTACGAATTCCGAAACCTTTTCCTAAGTGCTGCCTCAAACCCATATCTGGGGAGTACACTCGTGACCTCTCTCAACAGAGCCCTGGAGGATACTTTCCACATTGCCGGCCATCGTAACTGCCCGGCATGTGAGTTTGCTCGCAGAGCTATGATCGAGCCCTCGGAACTTAGTCAGCTCATTTTTTGGGACGCCGCGAAACTTTGGATTGTGTCCCACGGACGCCACATCGGCGCGGGAACTCTCCGTGACTATTGGAACTGCATTCGGGCTCTCGAAAAGTTCTTTGGACAGCTTCGACTGAGCGAAATTCACATCGGGCACTTCGAGCAATACCAGCAACTGCGATCGGAAGGCAGCGGAGGTCTAACCGGCGCTGGTCCTTCGCGTATCAATCACGATCTCAACACACTCTCGCAGATTCTGGCGCGCGCGGGATTGTGGGCTCCGATCGCGCCGTACTATCAGCCGATGAAGCTACCACGGCCGAAGGTTGGCCGTGCTCTCACCGAGAGCGAAGAAGACCTGCTGTTTCGGATGGCAAGCTCCCGTCCGAAGTGGAAAGTGGCCTACCTATGTTCGCTGCTCACGGTGAATACGACGTGTGGACCGAAAGAGATCCGCATGTTGAGGTTGATGGATCTGAATCTTTCTCCGGTCGAATGCGCTCCGCACGGAACGATCCGGATCATGCTCGGCGCGAAAAACGAGTACCGCCAACGGATGATTCCACTCAACATGACTGCGAGCCTAGCGATCACGCAATTGATCGCGCGGGCCCGCGGGTGCGGAGCCGTCCAACCTGAGCACTATCTTTTGCCGCACCGGGCTCCGCGTGGCTCTCATGGTTGGGATCCTACTCTCCCCATGAGTTCTTGGCGGAAGGCATGGGACAAATTGCGCGAGGCCTGCGGCCTGCCCTCCTTGCGTATGTATGATCTGCGACACCACGCGATCACGAAGCTCCTGGAAGACGAACACGTTTCAGAACGGACGGTGATCGAGCTCGCCGGTCACGTCTCGCGCAAGATGCTCGATACCTACTCACACATCCGGATGAAGTCCAAGTTCGATGGGGTGATGGCGCTGGAGAAAATCGCCGCCTTGCCGGAACGGAAACCGCCACAACCGGCGGTGACTTCGGTAACTAGCGGTAACGTTACCTTGTGCGCAGAATTGGAGTGTGAGGAACAAACAGCGTGAAGCCCTGCCCCAAGGAAAAGTTGACGTTGCAGACGATCGATAATTTTATCGATTGGGTGCTGGCCTGGATCGAGGAGCATGAGCGGCAGGCTTCGGCCGTCACACCGCGCGTTCCTCCGCGATCACCGCTTGACGGCTCGCACATTTCGCCAGAAGAACGGAAGCGAATGCGAGTGCAGCACATCGGAACCTCGCGCAAGGCTGCCAGCGCCATGATCGCCAAAATTCCGTTGCCTTTGGCGCTCCATATTGCCCGTTGTTTTAAGTAGATGGCTCATTTAGAGCTAGCGAGCGTTCGTCCTTTGGGCTTTCCGATAACCTCGTGGTAACCTCTACCATCCGGTGAGCAAGAACGTTAGGATCGTCCGTCTCCCGGTATTTTGATTTCTTGCTATTCCGCTTTGGCATACGGCCATCATGCCACGGATTGCGGGATGAATCCAGCCTTGAGAAATTCAAACTGCATCACTACCGAATCGTGGCCTGATTAGCGGCTCCTGTGCACGCCTGTGGAAAGATGGCTGATCTCCACCAAAAGAAAGTGACTTAGCGTGAGGGATTGACAGAGCCTGAAAAACCGCGTAAAGTTCCGCCCTGTTGTCAACAAACCCCGCATTCTAACCGGGGTTTGCTGGTGCCCGCAATCGAACCGTGGGACAATGGAGCAGTGGACTAGCCGATGAGGGGCCCGTAGCTCAACGGTTAGAGCAGCAGACTCATAAGCCATAGCCCCGTTTTCCCCGTCTTCGATCCAACCCAGAGCAGTAGCTCAAAGTGAGTGGAGCACCGGAGAAAATGAGTCTGGTGTGTCTGAGACACCAAAGCAGCACTCTCAATCCGATCCTCCGCTCGATTCCACCTTAACGCCATCCACCGAGGAAAAAAAGAACCTTTCGGTTTTCCACTCTCCGGAACCTTGGAGCTTGTATCCGTGGGCCGAAGGGTTAGCTACACCGTGCATCTGTTTCGAAGTACGGAGTGGCTGGGAGATCGTCGCCTATGTCACCTACGACGATGACGAGGGCGTTCGCCCGATCGAGCTGCACGATGCCGCTCTGATCGTCGCGGCACCGCGACTGCTCCGCACGTTTCGCGAACTCTACTCTGGCTTTCTCTTTCTCGCCGGAAATGCAGCCTTCGAGGCCGGATCCTCCGGCGCCGAAGAGATTCGCCGGCTCAAGGTCGAGACCGGAACTGTGCTCGAAGATCTGCAGAAAGCCGGGGTGTTCTGATGTCGCCGGTGATGAATCAGTACTTAACGAGCCTTCGCATTGAGCGGCCGGAAGTTAAGCAACACTCCCGCGATGCTTCGATGTTCTGGGTGACCTTCCCTCTTGGTCCCGGTTGGGCAATTACCTCTCTGGTCGGCGCGGATACGCCCGACGAAGCAGAGAAGATCGCGCGCCAAACGATCGGGGAGAAGTGGCCGCAGTGGAAGAGGGTGCTATGACGTTCGGGCAGATTTTCTCCGGCCGCATGCTGCTCATGCGTGCCCAGCGCCACATAGTCCAGGCGGGAGTTCTACGTTTGGAGCAAGACAAGTTTCTGTTCCCAATTTTTCGCGGCCCTGCCGAGCAACAGGCTTTCTTACTTGTGGAACGCTTGTTAGTCGAGTTGGAACGCGAGTTCGATGAAAACCGGAAACGATGCCGCGGTCTGGACTGGATCGCCGAGATCAGAGATGACGAAAGCGAACAGCATCTCGCATACCGCGCGAACAACGAGCTCCTGGTGCGCGCGCCGGGCATGGCGAGGCTGCTCGGGCGAATGGCCGAGCACTATAGCGAGTTACTCCGGGCCTCAGGCCTTGATCCAAGTTCCGCACCATCACTCGATCAATCGCTCGCTCTGCTCGAAGAGCTCAAGAAAGCTGGGGTCTTCGCGCCGTGAGAAAGTACGTCGGATATCGAGACGCGTCGGGCGACACTTTCGTGTACGTGATCGACGAGACTCACGAAGCGAAGCCGCTCGATACCGGCCTTCGGTATGTGAATCACTCTGCGACTGGTTTCTCCTGGGGATATCTCGGGAGCGGCCCGGCACAGCTCGCATTCGCGATCTTGCTCCATCACCTGAACAATCCCGACCGCGCGCGCAGCTTCTATCAGGATTTTAAGTTTTCCATCGTCGGCAATCTTCCCCAGGATCGGCAGTGGGAACTGACCAGCGAGCAGATCGATGCGGCACTCGCACACCTCGCGGTGCGCCGTCACGTTGCGGAGGTCTCATGTCGCGATATCACTTAGAGCTCACCGAGAACGAACGGCTGCTCCTGGTCTTCTGCCTTGGCGCGGTGCATGATCGCGCGGCCGTCGTTTGCGACCAGATGGATCCGCCGGCGGTACCGATTGAGCTCGCGCTCCGCCTGGTGAGCATGAATCCCGGTCCAACGAACCCGATCGCAACTGCACCAGCCGGGCAACCCGTGGTAAATGAACCGCGGGTGCCGGCAGATCCGAAACCCGCCGAGAATGTGATCGAAGTCGCCTGCACACCGATTGGTGTTCAGAAGACTGGTGTCGGCGACAAGGAACGTGTCGTCGTCCAGTGGAGGCAGGGACGAGATCAGAAAATCGCGAGCTGTTGGGTCAAACAGAAAGCTCTCTGGCCGCGGTTGCTCGGCAGTGTCAATAAATCGATCACGCTACTCGTGCGCGAGAAGGATCGTTATCTCAGCATCATCGGAGTGAAGGCGTGAGCAAGATCGCCGCGTACCGCCGGAGTTCCGGCCAGTTCTGCGTTGACCATCCCATGACGGAACTGGTGTGCCCGCGCTGTCTCGGCAAGCGCGGCGGAAAGGCAGTGGCCAAATCGCACAGCCGCGCCTACTTTTCAAAGTTGGGAAAACTGGGCGGACGTCCGCGCAAACCGAAAACTAAGAAAGTGGCCAAGAAGCGTCGGACGCGAACCCAAGAGTCTCTCCGGCCGAATCAGTGAGATCCGGTCGAAAGGTCTGATCACCGATTACGGCCGCGGTCTGATCGGTGCAAACAAGAAAGCTCTGTTTCTGGAGGACTAATGCAACAGCCGCCGATTGAGTACGAACTCGAATTCCACGCCACTATCCGCCAGTCTGGAAATTTCAACTCTGGTTTAGAAGTTCGGGAAACAGTGAAGATCCACGCTTCGACCTTTCTAGAAGTGGCGTCGATCCTGGCCAAGTTCCACGATCTCTCTCAAGCTCTGCAGAAAGGCGAGAAATGAAGCTGATCGTCACGATCGATCTCCCTGAGAAAGAAATCCTAGCGGCACTCGACGGGATCCCAAAACATTGGTTCTCGAACCCTCAAGGATCGCCGATTCGTCTGATCGCGAAAGCTCTCAAAGATGCGTACGAGAACGCACGAGAACGCGAAGAAATGGCCAATGGCTGGGGACTATATAGTTAACTCCCTAACACACAATGAATGTTCATTTTAGCTCGGCAACGGTTGAAAAACAGGCACGGCGCCGGATCAATTACCTAGTTGAACAGGGATTGATTCCACACCCCAACGATCTCCCTTGTCTCGATTGCGGAGACATGCTTTTCGTTCGTGAAAGCAGTCGGCACGAATACGACCATGCGAAGGGATACGAGGGAGCTGAGCAACTCTACGTCGAGCCCGTGTGTTCGCGATGTCATCACAATCGAGAGGAGGCTCGCTTTGGCGATGCAGCGTGAAGGTTCAGGAATCGCCTGGACTCAGCAAACTTGGAATCCGATTAGAGGATGCAGCCGAGTATCGACCGGGTGCACGCGGTGCTACGCAGAACGCATCGCTGCGCGGTTTAGTGGGCCCGGGGAACCGTACGAAGGCTTGGCCGGCTGGACGAAGGGCCGAGAACCGCGGTGGACCGGACAAGTTCGGCTCGTGGAGGAGCGGCTAGAGGATCCGATCCGCTGGAAACGGCCGCGCATGATCTTCGTGAACTCCATGAGCGATCTGTTTCACGAAGCTCTGCAGTTCGACCAGATCGCGACCGTGCTCAACGCCATGGAAGATGCACCGCAACACGTTTATCAGATCCTCACCAAGCGCGCCGATCGCATGCGCGAGTTCTTCGAATCGTGGATCCAGGCTGGGAAAGACGTACCGGGCAACTGGTGGATCGGCGTATCGGCTGAAAACCAGGCAACTGCTGAGGCACGGATCCCGCAACTGCAGAACACGCCGGCGCTCGTCCGGTGGGTCTCTCTTGAGCCGTTGCTCGGTCCGATCACCCTCGGTCATGAGGAACCCGAGCTCGGGTTCGTTTCCTGGCTTGCAGGGATCCAAGGTTGCGATCCGCCGATCGATCCGATCGATTGGGTTGTCGTCGGTGGAGAGTCCGGGCCGAATGCCAGACCGATGCACCCCGCTTGGGCGAAAGGTCTCAGGGATCAGTGTGCGAGATCTCGCACACCGTTTTTCTTCAAACAGTGGGGTGAGTGGGCACCGCACACGCACAACCAACGTCTCGGCGGTGGACTCTTCGTCAAGCCGGATGGCTCTCTCGGAAACCAGGGTGACTATTGGGCCGGGAGAGCTGCAGCGATGAACAGAGTCGGCAAGCATGCAGCGGGGCGCATGCTCGACGGCTACGAATGGAACTGTTATCCGCTGAGCTTCCAGTATTTGCGGGCGCCAGCCACGCGTCCGGAGGCCGGCTGATGGAGCTCACGACTGGGGCAAAGCGACTTCTCTTGCACCAGTTTGGTGAAGAGAAGTGCCCGGTTTGCAGTAAGTGGAAGCAACGGCGTTGGTGTTTTTGTCGGACCTGTTACTTCGCGTTGAAGAAAGTCAACCCAGCACTAGCAGCGGGTCTCTATGTCGAGGCGTTCAACGGTACCGACGAGTTTTTCGAGAACTATGCGCGGGCAAAGGAATGGCTGCAGGAGAACGGATTCGCGGATCCGACCTGGAAAGCCGAGCCGAAGTCGGGAGAACTGTTCGCATGATCGGAGCCATGGTCATCCTCGCGATTGCTGTTCTCGTTTTACTAAGGGAGATTAGAAAGTTGCGTTTTCAACTCAGAAGTCTCGAATCGCAGGAGAGTGCGACGCGCGCCAATTCGGCATTCGCGCGTGCTGATCATGCACGTCTGCAGGTGCGAGTCCGAAACCTTGAGCAGTTTGTTCCACCCGATGTTAGTGAAATTGACCGTTTTCGATCGAGGTTCTAGGTGACCGAAGTCCTGATTTTATTCGGCGGGTTGCTAGTCAGTTTGTTCGTGCCGTTGCCGCACTGGAGTCAGTTTCTGATCGGCGCAATCACGGCGATTCCGCTCGCTCGCAGGATGTGGAAGCTATGACCGACATGTACCAATTCGATCGCATCGTCTCGGCGGAGCCACTGTTCGAGGATGCCGTGAAGATCGTTCGCAACGTCGGCAGGGCTTCTACGTCGGACCTGCAGCGCGCTCTCCGGATCCCTTACGGCCGGGCGGTTCATTTGCTCGATTTGATGGAAGCGGCCCAAATCATTGCACCGGCGCATGGGCATTGTGGACCGCGATCGCTAGTGGAAACCGAGGTAACGAGAGAGCAGGGGGATCTCTTCTCGTGAAGCGGAACAAAACAAAATGGCGCCGATGCCCGGCTTGCAATCACTGGTTTATTCCGCGACTCGATCGATCCTCCGGCTTTTATTGCAGTCCGAAGTGTTTGGAGGTTCATTCGAAGAACACACCTGGCAAAGTGCATCGCATCTGTCACAACTGCCGAGAAGAGTTCGTGACTGATCGATCGTTTTTTCCCTACTGTAGCGATTGGTGCAAGAACTTTGGGCGTGTTGGAACTGCGCCTGTGGATTGTGAAGGAAAACAGATTTCGTCCACAGGGCCTGTGGACGACTTAGCGCTGTGAAGTGAGTAAGTTGGCGAGTTTTCCAAGTTTTCCGACCCGCTTCGTCTGGTTTTAAGGTTTTGTTCTTGGTGTTGGTGTTGGTTTTGATCTTGATCTTACTTAGTTAGAAAGGGAATTTTTCAAAAAATGCCGGCCGTGCCGAAAACCGAGTTGCAGTTCGACGTTCCGCTGATCCCGCCTTCGGTCAATCACTACAAAAACCCGAGCCGACGCGGAGGGTTCTATCGCGTCCGGGAGTGCATGGGCTTCAACGATGCGGTTTGCGTGTTCTCGAAACGCGAGCTCGTGACCGGGCAGTTCTACGAGGTCGAGCTCACGTTCTATCTGCCGCCGGCGAAGTTCCTGGCCTTCGATGCCGACAACTTTCTGAAAGTCAGCTTTGACGCCCTGAAGGCTGCAGGCGTTATCCGCGACGATCGGTACATCGTCGATCACCACGTCCACAAGCGCGCAGCCAAGGACGCCCAGGACGTGCACACCGCCTATCTGGTGAAAGGAAGGGAACACGTATGAAGAAACCACGCATCAGCGCGGATCCGCCGCTGGTACCGGAGACGCCGAAAGAAACGAAACCAGCACCGCGCGAGACTCCTACACTGGAGTACCTGGCTGTCCGCTTCACGGATCCTGAACGCATGGACATCGCGGAGCAGCTCGGCCGCGCTGCGCAAGCACAAGGGGATATCGAGGATCAGAAAAAAGCCCAGGACGCCGAGCACAAAGAGGAACTCGAAGCGGTGAAGCTGCAGATCAAGCGATTGAGCCGCAAGCTCGCAACCGGTTCCGAGATGCGCAACGTTCAGTGTACCTGGTTACTCGGCGATCCGAAACCCGACGAGAAAACCCTGGTGCGGAAAGATACGGGTGAGATCGTTCGCGTCGTTCCTATGCAGGAACACGATTACCAGGAGAACTTGCCTCTCGTGACGGTGCCCGGGAATGGTGCAGATGTTCCACGTGAAACTCTCGTGCTCGAACCTCCACCAGCGGACGGCAAGAGCGCCGCGGCCAACTAGAAAGGGAGCCATGAAAATCAACGCGGATCGTCGACCTGGTGATGCGCGAGAACGGTCGGGAGTCAGTTATTGAGTGTCGAGTGTGGGAAGGAGCAACGGAGCGCGGAGTCAAAGTGTCGTGCCTGATTCCGCGTATCGCTGCGAAGCTCGGTCAGGATCACTCACAGTTCGAGGCAGAGCTGCAAGCGCAACCGGCACCGGCGAGCGCCGATACAGTTCAAGCTTTTCCACTTCGGATGATCCTATGACGCCAAAGTTCGATGATCGCGGCGCCCGGTTCGCGCGGTTCGCACTGCGAGGCGGACTCACACGGCTCGCTCTCATGTTCAATCCGGCGAAGCGTTTCACCGGCGCCGAAGTGCAGCAAATTTTGATCGCGGCCGTCATCTCACTCAACCGGCCGAAATTGGAGCTCACGATGCCTGATGCGAACGATCTCGCTGATATTCATCCTGACGTAATCCGCGACATGCTTCTACTCGCGAGCGTCGATGCACCTCTCTCCGACATCGCCGGTTGGACTCCAACACGGTTGGTTGCCGCGGCGAATTGGGCGCTCGCCATTCACCTCTCGGCGAGTGACAACGTACTAAACGATTTCTGCCGGGCCCACGACGAAGATACGAATTACGATCCTCCGTTCCGGTGCATCTGCCGGCCACCGAAACCGGAGTTTCTCAATCACTATCCGGTGCCGGCGCCGTTTCCAATGTTGGAGCACGCAAGATGAGCGATCGCAGCGATGGCAATGTCACGCATCTCGCCGTCGCCAGTTTCATAGAAAACGTGAACTGTCTTTGGTGTCGCAGAGACTACTTTTGAGGTGGTGGTCATGAAAATTAAAATCAAGCATCGCTACACCGGGAAACTTATTTTCGAGCACGAAGCCGAGAAGAACACTCTCAGATTGACCCTCGAACACGCTGTTTCACTTAATGCGAACCTGTCCGGCGCGAACCTGTACGTCGCGAACCTGTCCGGCGCGAACCTGTCCGGCGCGAACCTGTCCGTCGCGAACCTGTCCGTCGCGAACCTGGACGGCGCGAACCTGGACGGCGCGAACCTGTCCGGCGCGAAGCTGTCCGGCGCGAAGCTGTACGGCGCGAACCTGTACGTCGCGAACCTGTCCGGCGCGAACCTGTCCGGCGCGAACCTGTCCGTCGCGAACCTGTCCGGCGCGAACCTGTCCGGCGCGAACCTGTCCGGCGCGAACCTGTCCGGCGCGAACCTGTCCGGCGCGAACCTGTCCGGCGCGAACCTGTCCGGCGCGAAGCTGTCCGGGCAAAGGCCAGTGATCCAGATCGGTCCTATTGGGTCACGCCGTTCCTATCTTTCGGCGTTCATCACTGAGAAAGGGCTGCGTCTCCACACCGGATGCTTTTTGGGAACGCGTGACGAATTTGTTAACGAACTCCTTCGCACGCACGGAAGCAATGAGCACGCAAGCGAGTATCAGTGCGCGCTCGCGCTGATCGATAAGCACGTCGAACTGTGGACTCCAAAGAAAGCATGAGTTGGGAAATTAAAGTCGGCAACGCGCTCGACGTGCTTCGCGAGATGCCTTCGCGATCGGTCGATTGCTGCGTCACTTCGCCGCCTTACTGGAGCTTGCGCGAGTATCCCGTGAACCCCTTGATCTGGGGCGGAAAGAAAGATTGCCGGCACAAGTGGGTGAAACACTTGCGACCTGCAGCGAATGGAAAAATCAACGGCGTCGCGAACGGTTGGAAGAAAGGTGCGAACACCGCAACGCGCACCGCGCTACTCTCTCAATTCTGCGAAAAGTGCCGGGCATGGCGTGGCCAGCTCGGGCTCGAACCGACTCCCGAGATGTACCGATCGCACCTGGTGCAGATCTTTCGCCAGGTCCGCCGCATTCTCAAACCCGGTTGCACGCTCTGGCTGAACCTGGGTGACACCTGGTACTCACGCGCCGGGAGTGGAAAGCGTCTCGGCGGAACGCATCCCGAGCATTCGATCACTCACTATCGCAAACTGCTCGAAGATAGCTCGACCTATCCGGTTATTCCGCCGAACCGCATGCCGATCGCGAACGGATTGAAGCCGAAGGATCTTGTCGGCGTTCCCTGGCTTGTTGCCTTCGCTCTCCGGGAATCCGGCTGGTGGTTACGCTCCGAAATCATCTGGTCGAAACCGAACGGAGTGGCCAAGGTTGCAGCGGATCGGCCGGCGGGGATCCACGAGACGATTTTTCTTCTCGCGAACGGCCGGCACTACTTCTATGACGAACTGGCGAATCTTGAGCCGAATAGTCCGGTGGAACGCCAGCGCCGCCAGCGTGAAAAGAATCAGGCGCAAGCAAAAGTCTATAAAACGAAACGCGATCATGGCCAGTTCTTCCCACCTGGTGCGACCAGCTTTCACACTCGACTCGACAAGCGGATCGAACTATCGGTGAGTGGCGTGCGACGTCGACGCAGTATCTGGGAGATCGCCGTCACACCATGGAAGGGTGAGCACTCGTCAGTTTTCCCGATCAAGCTTGCCGATATCTGCATTCAGTGCGGAGCTCCGGAAGGCGGGACGGTCCTGGATCCATTCTGCGGGACAGGCACTGTCGGGGTTGCCGCTCTCCGGAAGGGGAGGAATTTCATCGGGATCGATCTGGATCCCCACAGTGCGGCAGTCGCACGTGAGCGCATCACGGCCGATGCTCCACTCTTCAACACCCAGAGGTTTTCCGCATGACGATCGCCGAGGTCACGAAGAGATTTGTCGCTGCAGTAGCGACGGCGGATTTCACGCTTGGGGATCTAGAGCGTGAATTTCGGTTTGTCGTTGTGAACTCTGCGCTCGAACGCTGCAAGGGTAATCAGTGCCGTGCGGCTCGAGCGCTCGGGATCCATCGTAATACGCTCTCGCGCATTCTGGATGAGATGGCAAGAGCCGGGCGATCACCAAAGATTGTAAAACGCCAGCAACGTCGCCGGCCCGCGCCCACCGTTCTCTACGATCCCGAAGTTTTGTCACGAATCACAAAAATGGGGGAAGCATGAGCACATTGACGCAACGCGAGATCACCTCCGGCATTAGCCGAAAGGCCCTCGAAAGCCTGCAGCGAAATCGAAATGTGAAACCAGATGCCGAACCGCAGAAAATCGTGATTCTCGAAACCTGGTGCCGGCAGTTCGTGTTGCTCGACTTCGATCATTTCAACTTTGCCCTGCGAGACACGATCCACCTCAACGATCGGCCGGAGACGGTGATTTTCTATTTGAATAGAACCGAGCTCGACGCACTCGTGCGCCGCGGCGAGGAACTTCTGAGGACACAATGAGCCCAATCTGGCAGGAAGTTCGGAAACCAGTGATCATGTTCTTTGGAGTGATCACCGGTTTCTTAATGGGATGCTTCACCGGTTGGGCGGAGCATCACTGCTTTTTTCTTTTTCATCGCTGGGATCGCACGCGCATGTGCACCGATTCCTGCGTACGGTGCGGCGCGATCAGGTTCAAACGATGAACGGTAGTTGAGGAGCGCAATCCCAGACGTTTGTCTGGGTTAGCGACGGCCTTGTTTTTGGTTCTAGAAAGGAGGACATGATGATTCAGTATCAGTTAAAACTTCGAATGTGCAAGTCACAAGAGCAGAAGTGCGAACAGTTTTTATATCACCTGTCCTCTGTCTGGAATTGGGCGGTGCGGAAAATAGAACTCAACGCCAAAGACCACATCTATTTTTCCAAGATGGAGTTTCAGAACTTTCTCTCCAACCACAGCGAAAAGATGGGCATTCCGTCACACACGTTGCAAGGTGTCATCTGTACAGCACATGATGCGTGGAAACGTTGCTTCAAGAAGATTGGTGGCAAACCAAAACTCAAAGGGATGCGTAACAAGATGTCTAGCATTCCGTTCCCTGACCCCATCAAAGCGCCAAAGGGAAACCGCATCAATCTGCCTGCTCTCGGCTCTGTCCGCTTCCACAAGATGGAATTGCCTGATGGCAAGATAAAATGTGGTCGGATTGTTAAGCGTACATCAGGCTGGTATCTGTGCTTGTTTATTGATGCCCAGCCGAAGGTGATAGAGCGAACGGGGTATGGCGTCATTGGTGTAGATGGAGGATTTAAGGATTTGCTAACGCTCTCCACAGGGGAGAAGATTTCACACCCACGAGAGTTGGAAGTAGCAGCAGAACGTCTTGCTCAAGCACAGCGTGGGCACGACACAAAGTTAGCAGCACGGATTCAGGAGAAGATTGCGAACAGGCGTAAGGATAGGAACCATAAACTGTCTCGTCGTTTGATTGCAGAAAATGTAGTTATCAAGTTTTCAGCGGACAACCACAAAGCGGTTGCTCGTAGATTCGGCAAGAGTGTCGCTAGTTCAGGGCATTCACAACTTCAGAGGATGCTTGCGTACAAGTCGCCCCAAAGCGGTACGCAGTACTTTGAGATTGCGCCAAAAGATTCCACCAAGACTTGCTGGGTATGTGGGGAGCCAACTGGACCTACAGGACTCGCAGGATTGTCGGTAAGGCAATGGCGATGTACAACGTGTGGAACGTTCCACGACCGCGACCAAAACGCTGCGGTCAACACGCTCATTGCTGCGGCAGGATGTGCCGTCGAGGTCTGCATATGAGCGCAGACATAATCAGGAATCGCAGACTTCAGTCTGCGAGCATCAAGGATCTATTTCTCACCGCTCCACAGCGAGCCGCGCTCGCCGAGTTCCTGGAAGCGGGCGCGGTCGCGTTCGTGAACGAAAAGCGCGATGGTTTTTGGAACTTTCGCGCAAAGTCAGCGATCGCGCTCCTGATCTCTGGCGCCGCCGTCATCGAACAGGGTGAGCTGAGACTCACCGAGCTCGGGCAGATCTTATGCGCTGGTGAAATGGTTTCCGGAGAGCATGGAGTACAGTTGCCCAATGAGCAAACATCCATACCCGTTCGTTGAGTGCGAGATCACGCACGAAGTGCGATCAGGTTACTTGGCGTGCGAACATGTGCTCAACGGATTCGATGGATCCCCAATTGCCGTTGTAGCACCGACCGAAGAGCGAATAGGAGTCATCGAATGTGCTGCTTGTCACGAGGCTCACCAGATTGAGAATCTTAAAATAACTTTGTGCGCACACTGCGCTGAGGCCACAATTCTGAGGCAATCGAAAGCACAATGAGAGAGCCGCGCGGTATATGGAGGGGCAGTTATGATCGTTCGAGAACTGATCGAAGAATTGCAGAAATTTCCGGCTGATCTTCCGGTTGAAGTTGGTTGTGTTGATAGTCAGAGTGAAGAATTCGAACTTGAGTCCAATCGAGAGGGTCCGTACTCCGAAAAACCCGATCGAAGATATTTGCTGATCCATCACATATGAGAGCAGCCGTATACGTTCGAGTTTCGACGGCCGACAAAAAGCAAAAGCCGGAGATGCAGGTTCGCGAGCTGCTCGAATACTGTCAGCACCGGAAATGGGAGGAAGAGTTTTTTTCGGACGCCGGCTACAGCGGCTCCAAGGTGACGCGGCCAGAGCTCGATCGCATGATGGCACTCTGCCGGCGCCGTCACTTTGATGTCGTCGTCGTTTACCGGTTCGATCGTTTCGCCCGCTCCGTGAAGCACCTGGTGGACGCACTCTCCGAGTTCAATGAGCTTGGGATCGCCTTTGTGAGCCTTCACGAGAACGTCGATACGACGACCGCCCAGGGGAAGCTGCTTTTCCACATTTTCGCGGCGATCGCCGAATTCGAGCGCGAACTGATCCGGCAGAGGGTGTTCTCGGGCCTGGCGAACGCGAGGGCGAAGGGTACCCGGCTTGGCCGCCCACTCCGGATCGTGGACGTCGAAAGGATTAGGGAGCTGCGCGCAAGCGGCGCGACGTGGGAGGCGATCGGTGCCTTGGTGGGGGTGTCCAGAGGCACCGCCAAGCGTGCGCTCCTACGAGCTCCTAGGCGTGGGCAAAAACCCCACCCGGGGGGAGTTTCTTAACTGCCTCATTCTATGGTGCAATTGGGGGAAGCTGATTTAGCGGTCAAAAACAACTGTTTTTGCACAGGCCTGTTGAAAGGAGTGGCCCATTAAACTCCGCCACATCGTTGCAACCTTCGTCTACATTCAGTATCTCCGCTGGTGCAAAGGAATCTATCCGACCGCGGACGATCTCCAAGAGTGGATCCACGAGAAGGGCTGGTGCACCGATCCGCTCTGCCCATACCTTTTACGGAAGCGGTCCGATTAACAGGACTGCGGTCTCTCCCTGGTGTTGAACTCAATCTGGCGCTGGCACAGTAGAGTTTGAGCTTCGAGCTTTAGGTGGAAGCCTTTTGCCCGGCCAGCGTTCATCCCGGTGAGAGTCGCGAGACCGATACAGAAGATGCTCAATAGAAGCAGTATCACCGAGGCTTGTGGAAGCTCTTTCCAAACAAACGCCATGCCGACGCATCCAAGCCCAGCGGCAACTAGAAAATATCTCAGAGCCGTGTAGATGACCAGCGATCGGGCTTGGTCGTAGAGATCTTCGGCGTACTCTTGCACGATATCTGGATCGTAGCGAATAGGCATGCGCATTGAGAATCACCTTCCTCCTGAAGTCTGGCGCAGGAAGTGCTCAGTTACAATGGCCCAAACGTCCACTCTCCGGAGGACCTAAAGTAATGGCCGATCCCACAAAGCCCGTGCTCGACGATCAGGATCCGGGTTCGACTCCATGGCGCACCGCTCTGGCCACGGGCACTCGGAAGATGCCGGACGGTTCACAGCGAGTCATGCTGATCATTCTCCGCGACGACACGCTGCAGATCGCAACCTTTCTCGAAGCTGGCCAGGCCGAGAAGCTGGCGGAGGATCTTCTCAAGTCCGCTCTGCAAATCAAAAGTGGGCTCTTCGTTCCCCCGGGCGCGTCGCTGGCCGGATGAAAAAACGGCGCGACCCCACCGATCTGCAGTGTGAGCCGGCGTACCCTGGTCTTCATACTGTGCTGATCTCGATTCGGGATCCCGAGTACACAGCGCACACACCTTCGAAACGGTGTCCTATCGAAGAGCCTCACGAGATCCGATCGTGCGGCGATATCAATGTTTCTTCACGACTTGGTTCGCCATCAGGTAGAAGAGCGCGAGGAAGCCGATCAACCAAACCGCATAGCTCCCATAGATCGCGCCAGGCGAAGGCAGATTGAGCTGCTGTGCATCAGGATCGTTCTGCGGATTCGAGTAGAGATAAACCTGGGGCAGCTCACTCGGATCACCGTCTCTGAGTGTCACGTACACGATTAGTCCATCCACCAGAGCAAGAGCACGGCGCCGCCGATGACCAGGCCAGCGACGAGATCAATATTCAGGTTTGGCGTGGCAAGGTTCCCCAAGATATCGGCGGAAGAGATCTGCGGACCGGCGTCAGTGCTGCCAGGCGGACTCGATTGCATCTGGTCGAGACCGGCGTTATAGACCGTGCTGATCCCGAGAATCCCTTTCACGTAGTTCACGACTTCACCCGGCCACGAAGTGCCGGCCGCGGTCGCGTTGTCCACGTTTCCACCGCCCCAATTGTAGGCAGCAAGCGCGAGATCCCAGGATCCGTACTTTTGATAGAGCTGTTTGAGGAACGTCACTCCACCCTGGATGTTCTGATTGACGTCATTGGGATCGACGCCGAGTTGTGCGGCTGTTGCGGGCTCGAGCTGCATCACGCCGATCGCGCCGGCGGAACTCACGAGGACCGCGCCGCTCGGTCCCCACTGACAGACACCCGATTCAGTTCGAGCGACGGCGAGCGCGATTCCCGGATCCACACCTTGCCGGTTCGCTTCGTCGATGATCAGACTCGAGAGATCAACTTTGCACGCAGCCATTTGTTCGCAACCCTATCAATAGCCGATAGCGCTGAATTCGATCACGTCACCGGCAGTGATAGCGACGGCAACCGTAAGCGTGCAGCTCGTCGTCGATGCAGATGTGCCGATAATGATGTCGAGAGGATGGGTGATGTCGGAAGCGTCGCAGTGCCAGCCATGAGGCGCCGTTGCCAAATTGCCCATCGTGATCACGGTCGAGCCTGAAGTGACGGTGGCTGTGGTGAACTTGCCTGCGGTCGCACCCCCGACCAGAGTGGTTTCATCCAACCCGCCGCTTGACGTGAAAGCTATTCCGCCGGCGATGGTCGTCGAGTAAGTGAGCCAGCCCGTATTGCCGGTGCCCGTGGCTTTCAGCCACATCGTTCCACCGGCCGCTCCATCTTGCTGTGCGTAAAAGGAACCGACCGCTGCAGCGAGCACACCGTTTGGGGAGCCTGTGCCCGAGTACCAGCCGTCTTTGAGCGTGTATGGAGCCGCGCCAGCAGCGGCATGTCCGATGAAAGAGTTCGCCGCAGCACTGCTCGTGACGACGAGCGGTACCAATCCTGAGGTGACGATGCCGTAGCTGTTCGTCACGTTCGCCGTGGGTGCGGATGCATTGATCGTTGTCCAATTTGTAACGAGCGCCCCACCGGAAAAGCTCCCGGCGTCCTGCATGAAACCAATATAATTCGTAACCAAAGACCCGCCCGAAAACGTCGGATTGAAACCGAGCACGCCAATCATGTTGAGGACGTATGCACCATTCACAGCGCCGTTTCTGAACTTGATTCCGTTGCTCTGCCCGACTTCGACCGCGACTAGCGGAGTTCCTGTCGACGTCGCAGTGCCCGTGGTGTTCGTCACACTGATGGTTGTCGCGTTGCTGCTTACTACCGTGAAAACTCCGTTGTTTCCCGTCGCGCCACCGGTATAGCCACTGATCAGAACTGAGTCACTGGCCCAGCCGTTCGACGCGACTAAACCAGGTTGGGAAGATGTGAAAGTGTAGACCCAAGTGTTGCCGCTGGGATTGGTGGGGGCGACTGAGGCATTGATGGTGATCGTGCCCGAGACCTGAGCAAAGAATTCCGCCGCCTCCGTCTGCCCGATATTCGGAGCGGTGTAAGCGTTTCCCGTGATGGCTTCATTGACCTGAAAGCCGTCATAGTTAGCCCCGGTACCTTGCGACGCATCGCTTTCTAGATAGATATTCAGGCCCTTTCGAAGATTGTTCTGAGTAGAACTACCGATATTCTGCAAAACGAAGCTATTAAAGATGGCGGTGCATCCCGCATCGGTCGCAACATAACTAGTCAGTGAACTACAAGGCGATTGCCACACATTGAGTCCGCCAAGCGTAGAAGTTGTAATTGTCTGCACTGTCGATGGGGTAAGCGAAACGGTGCCGCTCGATGGAGCACTGGTACTCAAATCCGCGACGAATGCACCGTTCTGGCGCAAGATCAGATGTGAGGAATTCGAGCTCTGCACTTCGTTCTGCAGCGTCAGATTCAAGCCGGAGAGATTGACCGGGTTCACAGTGTACGCGCTCGTGGAGTTCGACTGATCGCTCACGATGGTGCCTGGGGCCTGTGCCGTGGCCACGGCGCATGCACAGGCCCCGGAGGGCTGCAGAGGTGTCAACGTTTTCAGAAGATCGAAGGTGAGTCCGCCGATCGGGACCTGAGGTGTCACCGTCACATAATTCGTGACGCTGAGAGTGCTCGGCGCCTGACTCGCAACGAACGGGCCAGCCAGGGCAGACTGCCCGACGAGATAGTTGACGACAACCCAATAGTAGATCGTCTGCGGTCCATTCCCTACCGTGCCCACGGTCGCGACCGTCGCCCCGTATGCCGGCGCCGGATTGAGGGTGAAGACCGGCATCGTGATCTGTTCGGTGTTGATCGGATTGGTTTGTGCGATCGTGGCGATCGAGAGAGCGAGTGTCAAGAGAAAACTTGCAAGAGTTTTTTTCATCGAAATAACCTCCAAATTAGTCACCGATCGCGATCCATCTCACGTTGACCGGATCGTTGATGATGGCACCAGCTTGGGCGGAAATTGTCACGGTGAATACATGCGTGGATAGAGTGTTAAACGTAGCCCATCCCCACTGATTTCCGCTTGCGTCAGTCGCAGCATCCAAACTTCCGGTGATCGTGAAGACTGCGGTCGGGAAAGTTAATGGAAAGCTGGCGGTAAGCGATGCCGTCGAGGATCCAGTTGAGAATGTTCCTATAGTTCCCCACTCGATGATAGTGCTACCGATCGTCAGTGATCCGCTCGCCGCGGTTAAACAGCCGGAAGTCGTCGCGCCGTGATTCGCGTCGGTGCAGAGGGGTAAAGATATTCCGGAACCGATCGTTCCAGCGGTTAGCACTGCCGGATCCGTGCCCTGCGTCGTGGAATAGCTTGGAGCGCCAGGAGATCCGGTGAGATTTGCGAAGACAGAATTTGCCGGCGCATTCGAAAGAAGGAAACTGAGCGCCGGTGTCGTCGTCGGAGTCGCAACGCTCGTCGTGAAGAGCGGTGACAAAGTACCTGCACTGAAACTGCTCACCGTATTAGAGCAACCTACTGTTGTCGCTCCGCCTGTGGCATCTCGGCAAAAAACATTTCCCTTACCGCCGCTGCCATCAGCGCTCAGCACCGCGGTATCCGTGCCCTGCGTCGTGGTATAGCTCGGAGGGGCAGGAGATCCGGTGAGATTCGCGAACACAGAATTCGCCGGCGCATTCGAAAGAACGAAACTCAACGCGGGCGTCGTCGTCGGAGTCGCAACGTTCGTCGTGAACAGTGGCGAGAGAGTCCCGGCACTGAAAGTCGTGAGCGTTCCAGTGATACTCAGATCTCGAACGAAGACACCATTCTGCCGCAAGATCAGATGGGAGACGCCGGCGCTCTGGCCTTCGTTCTGCAGCGTCATGTTCAGTCCGGAAAGGTTGACGGGATTGACGGTGTAAGGGCTCGTCGAATTCGATTGATCGTTCGTGACGGTGCCAGGCGCGACACCTGTTGCCACGGCACAAGCGCATGCGCCACTCGGTGCGATCGGCGTAGACGTTTTCAAAACGTCGTACGAAGCGGGGAAGGCGGGAAACGTGGGATTGATCGTGACGAAGTTCGAAACCGACAGCACATTCGGCGCATTGCTAATCGGAAACGGTCCGGCCAGATTCGCACTGCCCACGAGGTAATTTGCCGAAATCCAGTAATAGATCGTTTGCGGTCCAGGATTTCCGCTGAGCGCGATCGTGGCACCAGAAGCCGGTGCCGGATTCAACGTGAACACCGGCAAAGTGATCTGCTGAGTTGTGACTGGATTCGCCGGTACCTGCTGTGCAATCGCAACTGCGACTAAGCTTGCAAAGACCAGGAAGCCGATAGTGAGTTTTCGCATGTTACACCTCAGTGTTTCAAAACCATTCTCAGTAACTCGATCACGACGACACCGAGAAACGATGCCGCTGCGCTCGTCGCCCACAACTTCAATTTGATTGAACTCCTACTCCGTTCGAGCGCGCGGATCTTCTCGTGCGCCTGGTGGACGTCGAACTCTGCTTTTCCTGCCTTCTCTTCCACACGAGTGCGGAGCAGAGCGAGATCGACGGTTCGTTCCTTCCCTTCCCGCTCGAGCCGGTCGATCTCCCGTAAAACAAAAAGCCGTTCCTCGCGCCACTCGCCCGAAGTGTCAACCATGACTCTCGACCAACAATCCGCCGGAAAGGTAATCTCCCGAACTATCCGTCACCGGGAATGCCAGCAACCACAAGTGCGGCCGGATCGCCACATTCGCATAGACATGAGCTGCATGCAATCGAGCGAGATTGTGATCGATCAGCTTCAAATCAGAATCGATCAGTGGCCGATCGAGTAACTCGGGAATAGTTTTGCCAAGTGCCTGCCCGCGGTGCTTCTTAAAAAGCGTTTCAGCTCTGGAGTTGAGATAGATCACACGCCCGGTTGCATCCTTGAGAAAACCGGGCACCGGGAGCAATGCTAGAAACGAGCGGATAAGCTGCAGATTGCCGTTTGCCATGGCCATGTTCTCTTCGATCTCTTCTGCCGGTACATGTTCCCATTGCACGTTCTGCTCTTTCTCAAAACGTCTGATAGACGGGTGCGAGCGCCACGCTCACATAGGCATTGGTCGTCGTCGTGTTCGTGAAACACAACGAATTTCCGGTCGTTCCTGAGAACAAAGCGCCGACGCCGCTCCCCTGAGATAGATCCGGGAGTGTGCCCGCATAAATATCAATGACCCACACAGCCACAAGCCCGGTACAGGAACTGGGAGAAGTGCTCGACTGGAACTCGATGAAACCAGATGAGGGAGCCGCTCCGAAACTGACGATATATGAACAAACACGAATCGTGCTGTTCGAGACTCCCCCGAAAAGCTGAAGCGTGGTACCGGCATTAACCGGGAACTGCGCTGATTGATTACACACCGTAGGTGCGGTCGCTCCAATTCCTGATTGTCCAGTTGGTGAGAATGAGATGGGACCGGAAGAAGCGTTGTAAGTGGCCACGATCGTATTAATCGATGCGGTCATCACGGAACGAATATTTTGATAGTACCCACCTGCCTGCAAAATCGCACACCCTGAGAGTGGCGTAGCGATATAGCTCGAAAATGCGATCGGAATCCAGTTTGTTGCCCCGTCGTAACTCTCCTCGATATCCACAGTTCCGGTGAAATTTCCACCTGACGAACAGTAGGAAAGCCAGTGGGCGGACTGGCCTACATTGTTGAAGATCTGTGAAACGCCGGCGGTGTAGACGGCTTTCTGCGAGACCGTGAATGTGCCCGTCGTGCCGGCGTTCTGCGCGAAGACCGGCGCCGGACTAAATTCGCGCATGACACCCGCACCAATGGCGAGCGCGCACGTTAGAGCGACGCAAATCCAGAAACCCTTGAGAGAAGCTTTCATTGGAGAACTCCCTTGCCCGAGGTATTCGTTGCCTGGATCAGTGGATAAGTCCATCCGTGGAATCGCGCCGCAGTTCTCGTGCCCACCGGCATCGGAGGTTGCGCGGCCGGTACTTCGGCCGTGACCTGCACGATATCTCGCTCATGGAGACGGAAGACGAAATCGTTCGGTTGCGCATAGGTTGCGACCTGGGAAGTCAGATCGTTCAATCCATCGATCCCGCCGCCATTGATCAGCACGCGCCAGATCACATTGCCGGTCCCATCAGGCGGATTCCCGCCCACGTGGACGATCGCTAGTTTGGTGATCACTGCGAGCTGCCCTGCTGGCACGACGTACTCGATCACGTCGATCGGTCCGGCGCCGGGCGCGGGATATGCGGGGAACGGATTCGGCGTGATGATAAAGGGGAGGGAATCTGCCGGAGGATTGAAAAGCGAGATAGCGCGGTTCATGAACGATGGACCGGAGAGTGCCGTCTTCACTCGCGACGACATGGAAAGTTTTTGGGCATCAGTCCAGGGCTGGCCAGCAATGTTCGGATTCGCCCACGAAGACACCGGCGGAGGTGAGGGTGAGCACACACTCACTCCGTTCTGCACTACGCACGTGTCACCGAGACGCAACCGCGGAGGAACATAGGACAAAACTCTTCGCATCGTCATGACATCTGCACCAGGCCCGACTGCTCGATTCCGACGTACTCATCTTTGACGCGAGCCCACCGCGCTTTCACGCCGCGAACGTCGACGTGGATAAAATTGCTGTCGTACACTCCGATCCCGCCATTCGCGAAGGCGGGAATCTTGAGCGCGAGATCGTACATTGCCTGCACGCCCAGCGGTGGGATCCGAATGTCGGCCGCGGTTCCTTCGAGGTGCTGGCTTCCACTGACGCCACCCACGGCCTTGTTATGGTCGGGACACCGGTACCCGGCATCGATAATGATCGCGAGGCCTGCAAGAGTCCGGAGATCCTCAAGCGCCGAGACGAGCTCTCCCGAGATCTTCGTGCGACCGCAGTCCTTGCATGCAAACTCGCTCGCGTCGAAATGTGGGCTAAGATCTCCCATTTAATCGTCACCCCCGCCGAAGAGTGATTCACCGATCGCGTTTCCGAGACCGTTCAGCATTTGCTTCCACCATGGCGCTTTGCCCTTGCACTTACAGTCCGGGCACCGTGCGGTTCCGTGGAACCGGTGCGGGCAGAACTGACACAATGTTGGCTGATCGCCCATTATTATTCGAACTCTCCACCGTAGAGAACTACCTGCACGTTCGAATTCTCATCACCCGGGTTCGCCTGATTGTTCGAAAGGTTGGAAACCTGGCAAGTGAGCTCGTCACCGCGGATGACCATGTACGGTGAGCGCAGAAGTGCCAGGCGCGCACCGCTCCCGAGGATCTCCCCGTCGTTGACCGCTTTGTTAAAAAATTGCCGTTGCACGCCGTTGTGGGAATGCAGGAGCTGGAAGTTGTAGCCGACATACGGAGCGCTGAGATCCGAACTGACGCCGGCAACTCCCCAGATCAGTAAAGGTTTCTCGACGACGAGAGTGAGCTTCGCCGTCGCGAGCGGACCGAGAGAGACGGATCCCTGATCGAATCCGAAATCAAAGACCAGAGCTTTGAAGTCGAGACCTTTCGCCGGCAGATCGCGGAGCTTCGGAAGATACAAAAGATTGAGCAATCCGTGCTGGCCGAAAAAGTAGGGAGAGATCCGCGCAATGTGCGGACTCTCTTTGACGGAGTGTTCTCCTACCCAACTGTTGCCGCTCACGATCTCTCCCATGATGGCGTTTTAACGTCGGCCGTCGCGACGGGTGTCCAGTCCACCCCGCCCGGCAAGGTTCTGCGACTGCCGGGCGTCGCTTCTTAACTCGTCGCCGGCGTGGCTCGTGCTGCTGCAGCCGTTGTTGCGGTTGCTGCCTTCAACTCGGGAAGAATCGCTTTGACGGCCGCGATCGCTGTCGTGTCGGCACCAGCGTCGGTGAGATTCTTTTCGAGAGCTGCCCCACCGGCATCGAGAGCGCTCGCCGATTCCTCCAGCCATGTCAGTGCGAGATCGACGAACTTTCCGGATCCTGGCACAGTGGCGTCGGCCACAGCGTCGACCAGCGGCTGAATCTTTTCCGCTTCCGGAAGAACGACGTTATCCACTTCGGAGATCGCTTTGAGAACCGCGGCTTTGACCTTGCCCGCATCCGCCACGATCCCTTTGATGATTCCTGAGAATTTGCTCATGACTACTTTCCTCCTGTGAAAAGCACTCGTGCGTCTGCGCCGAAAGTGAGCACGTACTCGCCGAGTTTTCTCGCGAAAGAGACGGGTTTCAAAATTTCTGCTTCGTAGTGATCGGCAACCTTCTCTCCATCGTCGAGGATCTTGTTCGCATGTCCAGACGCGTCGGCCAACTGCCCGGTCGCGAGGGACAAGTGCGCCAGGCTCAAACCGATGTTCGGATCCGCTATCGTCTTGTCGAGACTCGTCGCCGCGTTCCCGAAGTTCGTCGCTGCGAGACTCAGAGCATCCGCGGTTTCGGCGACTTCTTTCAACGTCGTCTGAGACTGCGCACTGAGAGCTGAGATCTGCGCGTCGAAGTTTGGGAGCGTTTTATCGTTCAGTTGCCGATCGAGTTTATCGACGAAGAGCCGGACGGCTCCGCCGGTCTTCGCCGCTTCCTTGCTCGCCTTCGTCCAATTGTCTTTCTCGGCTGCAGAAGCTTCGGCGAGTGTCTTCGTCGCTGCAGTCACGTTCTCTGTGGCCAGCGCAACCTCATCGAGAGTGCTTTCAACTTTCGGTAAATTGAGCCGCGTGAACCGGTCAACATCATCGACCAAACGCACCAGTGCGATGCAGAGCACGGTCACAGAGAGCAGTGCGCCGATCCCGATCGTTTGGAGAGCCGTCTTCATCGCTCCGTCACTTCGCCGCTGGGATCGAATCGGCTGCCTTGATTAGACCGATCCCGGTTGGAATTCCAGTCGTCAGAGCGGCAACACCGGTGCTGGTCTGCCCGTGCAAGAATGCGAGCCCGGCTCCTGCAAGCGCGCCCACGATCGTGAGCACGCCCGCCAAAGTTGTTTTCCAGTCCTTCATTGCAACCTTCCGATCACGCTTCGTGTGGAACACACACAAATTTGTTGTGTGTGTTCCCAGATTAGCTTGCGCTGCCGTCGTCGAGCTCGACACCGATAAAGTTCAGACGGATCGTGTTCGGGTTGCCGCTGATGTCGGTGAAGTCGGCCAGGATCGATCCGCGGCGCTCGAAGACGAACGGCGTGAGCAGTGGGAAAGGATTCTGTGCAGTTCCCATAATGTTCGAACTGTGAACCTGCTGGTTTGAAAACGGCCGTTTGTTCCGAGAGTCTTTGATCAGCACCGTGAAGGCCCCGGTCGAGATTCCTGCGAGGAGCATCCACCGGAAAGAGCGATCGAGGATCTGAACCGAGAAATTGTTTGATTGCCCACCGCCGGCGAGCACGAGCGGACCCATCTCGTAGCTGAAGAACAATCCGGGATCGAACTTCTCTCCGGATCCTTCACACATGGGGCACTTCTGAACTCCGCCAGGCGTGTTGACAGCGCCTTGGCCTGCGCAACCCGGGCAAGGTGTTCCCGTCTTTTGTGCCATCGCCAAACCTCTTTCGCGAGAAACTCCGTCACTCTCCGCTCGTCCTTCACCAAGACGAGCGGAGAGCTCCGGGTTTGTTGAACACCGTCGCAGTGCGCTTTACTGCACGCCGCGGTATAGTTCGCCGTCCAGGATCACGTACACGGTCGTTCCGACGCCGTTCGGACGCGAAGCAGCCGCCGAGAAGTTGAATGCAGTCTCCGGGTTCAGCGTGAAGCTGAAACCTTCGCCGCCTTCAATTACGATGGGCTGATTGAGCGTAAAAACGGACCGGGGATCGGGTACGCCGTTGCTGGTCGAAACAAACTGCACGTCACCAACGGCCACGGTGCCGAGCTCGGCTGCCGAGTAGGCAATCGCGCCACGGCCGGCGGTCAGGTTCAGTGCCGGGCACTCGAGCATCGGCTTTTTGCCGACAGTCAGGGTGCACGAAACGTTCTGCAGGAAGTTCACCAGGTCCACGGGCGCGGTATTGTTGGCGAAGAACAGGGCAATGGCGCGGATAACCAGCTTCTGCGGTTGCTCGAGCTGGCCGGCCTTCGTCATGTACGTCTGTGCCAGTGTCTTTCCGCCCTGCCCAATGGGAGTTTGGAAAAGCACCGTTTTCGCCATCGCAGCCGCCTGCGCGAAGCTCACGGAGTCATAAACGGGTTGGTTGATGACTTCCATCAGATTCGCCACGAGCGGGTTTTTGCCGGATACCTTCGGCATGCGACCAAAGTTGAGCGGTGCCAGGAGCGAGGGATCGAATCCCTCTCCCCGGACTGCTCGCCCGAGCTGCGCGTATCGATCAAACCTTTCGATCTGTAAACGAGAAATCATTGTGAATCGCACCTGCTTTCTGGAGAAAATTTGTGCCGCGGAACCTCTCCGGAGATCCGCGGGCTAAACTTTCGTCGAGCTAGAAACGGGACGCGAAACGAGACAGCCCGGCCGGAACTCCCGGCTGAACTGAGACGCTCGGAGCAGCGGATGCACCAGGCGCTAATGTGGCGCCGGTCGGTGATCCTGCTGGACCCCATGAGTACCCTGCGGGCACACTCAGGTAATTCCCGTTCTGTGCGCTCACTGTGGGCAGCGGGAAGCCGGACTGAATGTAAGCTCCGAGTCCATCGCTCGAGAAGTCGAGGTCTCCCAGATAGCCGGTGAGGGCCGCTGGTGAAGTCCCTGACACTTTCTCGCTCCACAGTCGCATGATCACAGCCGAGAGGCCGCCTGCCGCGACACCGCTTGCGATCTCGCGTCCGGCGAACTTGGCTGCTGCCCAGGCGAGTGCAATCGCAGTCGCGATATTCGCTGCATAGCCCATGGCTCCGGTGTTCTTATCACCGAGGATGGTCTGAGTGAGATATCGAGTACCGATCGCACCGCCGGCTGCACCGATTCCGAGCTGGAAAAGCTCAGTCCCGCTGAAACCGCCGATCGACGGATTGCGACGACGACGCCTGCTGTTCATGCGGTAATGACGCCGGCTGCGCGAACGCGCAAACAGCGGATTCCGAGAATGACGCCGGTTCCGTTGTTTTGGTGCGTAGTGATGGCGGTTCCGACGTGTCTTTTTCTTTGGGTTCGTCATGACGAATAGCTCACCCCCTCCCAATGTGTTTCGTTTTCTCGTGCGCCGGGCACGGCGCGCGGTAGTTCGTGAACTCTTTTGGCGCTTCTTCTGAGGATTCACCAGGCGGACAGTTCGCATCGTGGGCATGCTCGAAAAGCTCCGTAAAATCAAACACCCCCCAGGAAACGGGGAGATCCCGCTCGTGGGGGGTGTTCACAATTTCGCTTCAAGTGATTAGATGGTCTGCAAAGGCTTGGGTCGCAAACCGGCGATGACGATCTTTCTTGTCACTTACGATCGTAACGTCAGAACTCCACCGAACATGAACATGTGGGGATTCGATTCGAGATCTTCCCGCTCGATCAGCATCGCCAGGTACTGCCCGTTCGAATCCGGCGTCACATCGTAGACTTTCGGCGGAGTGCCTTCACCGCCGACTGAATCGACCGCGAAGCGCACGAGCGGACCGAGTGCGACCATTTCTCCAATCCGCGCGTTCACGAACTCGGCGATCTCCTGGGGGATCTCCCGGTGCGCGAACTTCGATCCTTTGCACTCGCTGCAGCTCGGCTCGCGATAGTTTGTGCTTCCGCCCCGGATCCCGGTCGGACGTTTGCCCGTTCCACGGCAAACTGAGCACATTGCTTTGCCAGTGCCGGCGCACACCTTGCACTCTTGAGTGCCGACGAAGATCCCGGTGCCGTGGCAGAGATCACACTGAGGGTTGCGTTCGCCGAGCCCGCCGTTCAGACAGTCGTCTCCAGGACAAATCACCGAGGGAATGGGCACGCGCCCGGCGCCGCCGCACTTGTAAGCCTCGCAGAGCTTCTTTCCAGTCGCACCGCAGATATCGCAGTCGGAGAGACATGCTTTGCAGAATTCTTCGGTATCGTCCCATCGTGCCGGAATCCCCTGCCATGGAGTTGTAACGATCAGTTGCTCACTTCCGGTTGCGAAAGCGAGCACGGGACCATCTTTCCGGAAGTCGATCGTCTTAGTTCCTTCCGGTCGAACGATCTGCGCTCGAGAGAGCCGGCCAAGAATTCGGAAATCGCCGCGGCGTTCGATCTCCCGGAGTTGAGTAAGAAACGTGCTGAGGGCTTCGATCGGTGCGCTCACAGGCGGTACATTGACTGAGCTCGAATTCGATCGGCGCGCGCGCCGTGTGACAACATCAGGCATTTTCGGAGCTCCTGTTTTAGTGCCGCGGACGCCGGCGAGTTATTGTTTCGATCGGTTGGCCATCGGGCGGTGCCGGCTGCGCGCCCGGAACTTGCCCGCCGAACATCAGTTTCAGGAACATGTCTTTCTCGGCGTCACCCTTCTTCGCCATCTCGCGTCTGAACTCGATATCCTCACGGCAGAGTTGTGCGTTCTCACGTTGCTGGTCAATCCCAGCCTGCGCCATCTTCAAAGCCTCAGCCTGGTAATCCCGGAGCGCTTCGAGTAGATTTCCGATGCGAGTCAGAGCGCTATAGATCGTTCCATCTTCGAGATCTGCCATCAGTTTACGATCCCTTCCGGTTTCACGACGTAGGCGCCGCCGACGAGGTGAATCCGTTTCTTTCGCCGATCGTACACCACTCGTGGGCGCTCGCCTGTTTCCTCTCCGAGATCATGCCAGTATTGGACCGGCTGAAAATTGTCAAATTTTTTCTGAGTGAAGTACTCGACCTGGTACGCAAACCCCAGGTCGAGCAGATCTTTATCCGCACGGATCGGGAGCTTCTCGATCGATTCGTCGAGGTTCTGACTCCCACCGATAATGTAGAGTTGCCGTCCGCCAGGCTCGGCTGCGAGATCCGGAGCTTCTCTAGATCCCCACTCGATTTTCTTGACCCAAGGCGGATCCGCGTCTTTGTCACCGATGGTAAGAGATACGAGCTTGCCGAGTTGTGCAAGCTCGTGATGATCACCGTAATCGGCAATCGGCAGTCCGGTGTCAGTCACGCGTGCAGGCCCCTTGCCATGGAATTTACTGTACAGCTCGGTTGAGTCAGCATAGTTGCGCCGGCGCGCGTTCTTCCTCGCATGGCGGTGCTTTCGTGGATTGAGACTCTGAGCAGCATCTTCGGCATCACGCCGTTCGGGAAACACACGACTCATTCGACCCGTCCGGCTCCTGGCGCGCCAGCCTCCGGGCACTTTGATCACTGGATTCTTGGTCGCGGTTTTTAGTTCCTGCGCTTTTTTCACGACTTCGGAGAACTGCGCAGTGGTTAGTTGCTTGACCGATTTTCCTGGATATAGCGACCGCAACGCTTCATGGAAAAGTGTTGTGTCGCGGTTCTCGTTCCGTTTGGACAGAGATTTGATCTTCCCGGTCAGTCGATGGAACGCGCCTTTCGCATAGGTACCGAGCTCCATGATGTGACCCTTCACCCTCGCAACTGTTCGCCCGTGCGGATTGCGCGTCAGCACGCTGTATCTGGGACCGCTGCGAAACCAGAGTGTTTTGATGAAGGCCCCAGGGATCGAGCGTTCTTTCTTCACCGCGTCGGCTTTCTCGGTGAACGCACCGTGGAAGTTGAACAGATCCCCCTGGCCGTAATTCTTTCGCGTTTTGGCTTTTCGGCGCTGCATAGAGCCTCATTGCTGCACGTAAGTCAGAACAAATTTGTTGATTGGCGTCGTGCCACCCATCCAGGCTGCGACCGTGAGATCGAGCGGAAGTTTGAAATATCGCTGCACTCATTCATCCCTTTTTCGAATAGATGGGCACGAGCTGTGAGTTCGATCCCATCGCCAAGTGCTTCTGAAATCCAAGAGCCTGCCACAAGAACGTGAACGGCTTGCTCTGCAGCTTTCGCCGGCCACATTGGTACACGACGCGGTACCCGGTGATCGTGCCGAGTTCCGTCGTCGATCCGTCACTATTGACCGCGAGAAAAGCCATTCGCGAGTTAGATCACTTTCACCCTTCGGCCAGTGGCGCGCCGGAGGAAGCGACCGAGTGTGCGTTTCTGTTTCGCGTTGAGCGAGAGGTTCAACTGCAACTCCCGCCGCCGTGCGTTCCGTTTCACACGCCGCTTCACCGCGCGTTTCTTCGTCTTTTTCTTCGCCATGGTGTTCCTCTCCCGTCGCCCAAGCTTGGCGATCTCCCTCAAAACTTTTTCCTCGCGCAACCGCTCCGCTTGAGACATTGGCATCCCCATTCGTGGAGTAGAACGTTGCGTGGCCTTTCGCGATTGCCGGTGTGCGCTCACGCGCGTTCGCTCCGGTACCATGGCCGGATGAAAACTGAACAGCGGATTGGTTTTCGTTTTCTTCACAAATCGACACGTTCCGCAACTGAACTTTTTTGCAGCGCCCGGCCGTAACTGAAAAAAGTTGCAGCAGCCGAGATCACTGCTCACTCCACCGGATACCGCAACGATCTGGCAGTCGGCGTCTTTTTTCGCGCCGAGCAGTTCCATGTATCCGGCTTCCCGTACACTCTTCACGCGAGGCCTGCGATCATCTTGCGAACCTCTGACGCGCACGAGCGAACATCGCGGCCGCACGCCGCCGAAGATTCCCGATATCGCACTCGCAAAGCCACGCGTGGCACGTTCCGCAGTATTGGCACGGCTTCACCGACCAGTCGCCATCGAGTAACTTGCAAACCTCACAAACTTGCATCTGCCACATAACTCACCGAGTCAGAGCGATTATGCCCACGATGCCGGCGAGCGCGATCCATGCCCAAGTGCTGATATCACTCGAACCGAACGGAAGAACACCCGAGAGCAAGTTCTGCACATTGGTTTCGGCGCTCGGACCGGCCGCTGCAGTTGCGGTTGTCAAACATCCTGCTTCGGCGTTCGGCGGAGGCGGTGTAACCGAGCCTGGATTCGCCGCGGCCAGCGCGCGCATATTTTGAATCTGCTGGACGCAATCGCTCGCTGCATAATCGATCTGAGCATTCGTCGCAGCTCCGGTCGCTGCATTCATCAGAGCGGTGTAAGTCGCATTCGTGCCCGGCGGAGTCGGCGCTGGCCAAAAATATTTGTAAAAGTTCTCTGCGGTGTCTACCACGGCCGCATCAGGATTTCCCCACGTGTACCAGGCCGGTGTGAGCAGTGACACACTCTGCTCTGCAGCCTGGCCGTAGCTCATGTCATCACCGAGAGCTCTTCGGCGCCGTCTCACCGCGGGTTGTCGAGTCGCGACGTACATACCTTAGGTACTTTAGGTTACAAACTCACAGAACCCTGAGTTAGATACTTGGAACCGAGATACGCGGCCGCGCCGAGCAGAGCGACGGTCGCGAGTGAGACTTTCGGCAGATGGAATCCTCTACTCCGGCGCCGCCGCGGCGATGGGGCAGCTCCACCGCCGCCGAACAGACTTCCGCCACCCTGGCCGAGATGCTTCAACAGGAACGCGCCACCGATCAGCACTCCGCCGATCATCGCAACACTCGTCCACGAGAGCCCGAATAAGCCCTCGGTGCTCACTGCGGTTCCGCTACTGTAATCCAACTGCTGAAGATCTCCCATGGTCACGAGCGGTGGACCGGTAAGCCGGCCCATTCGTCCGAGATCCGGTTGCTGCATCACCATGGCTGCGCACGATGGGCTTTCGATCATGCGTCGTTTTCGCATCGCCGTTTCTGCCGGAACGTACATACTTGCTCCAATCGTTTGGTCTTTTGCCTTGCTCACGCCGTTCTGTGTCGATTTCGGCGTGTGTGCTCGCGATCAGTTGCTCGCGATCGTTCTCAGAAAAAAGAGCTTCGACCAGATCCAGCCAGATCTGGTCGTTCGTTGACTCCCTCGAAATTGTGTGGGGGAGTCGCCGCGTCACCTCCGCTTTCCCATAAGCAGCAGGAGGAAGACGAGAGCCCCTCCACCGATCAGAATCCAGGTGTTCGAAATCCCTGAAATCCACTGACTACCGCCGGCTGCCTGGTACTGTGCGGCTGCCTGAACGACACTCGCCGGTGCGCCTGGCAAGGCTGCAGCCGCGAGAAGTGTCTGCGGTGAAACGGTCGGAATCGGAGCCGGATAATTCACGAGACTCGATGGCAGAGCCGGAGTGGAAGTGTCGAGTGGCGGTGCGACGTCCGATGCAACCCAGAGCGCGGGATTGTAGGAAGCGTACAGCGACGAGGAATCTCCAAGAGAGCGCCGGCGCCGCGGCATCGCTGATAGATAGCTCATAGACTCACCGCCGTTTCCCGGACATCATGAGGATCACCAGAAGCAATCCCGCACCGATCAAGAGCATCGAACCGCTGAGACCTCCGAAGGTCGACGCGAGCGAAGTCGCTGGCGCCGCTGTCTTCACCGTCGCCGGCGTTGCTGGTTTCAAAGCAGCCGAGAGAACGCTCGTGATATCCGTCCCGATGCTTGTCGTCAAGCTCGGTGCAGCCGCGGCCGTTGCGGATGAGCTGATTAACGTCGGTGTTGCTGTCGGCAGATTGAGAATCGACGACGGAAAACTAGCTCCCGGGGCAGAAGCAGCGACGGTCTCGAGACTCGGAGCAAGATCGTTCGTAACCTGCAGAGGTGCCGTGTCCGGCATCAGATCGCTCCACGTGTCATCCTGTCCGAGTGCGCGAGCTCTGCGATAGCCGCGTAGTGTCGATGCCATGCGGCGCGCCGCCAAAATTCCCGCATAAGCTTTCGAAACGCGGTCGAGCTGATCCTGGGTGAGTGCGGATGCGAGCCGGCCAAGTCCACCGAGACCGCTCACTCCCTGTTGCAAAGCGTCATTCCAGCAATCGATCAGGAGTCCACTGTTCGCATCGCCACACGGATTCAGACTCGGCTCATAGCCCCAGCGGATCGCAACGCCGGTCCGGCAGAGAGGATTCGCGGCGAGGAACGCTCGCCAAAGATGCGGGAAGTTCTTCCCTTTCAGTTTCTGGTAAGCTGCCCACTGCTTTGCACAGGTCGGCGAAAGTTCGGCCAGCCGTGCAGCGCCTGGCATCGGCATTCCGCTGGCGATCGGATCGCCGAGCGATCTTGCGACTGTATTGATGTACATGACAAACCCTCTATTTCCGCATCAGCATGAACAGAACCAAGAGCCCACCGCCGATCCAGATCAGACTTGAGTAATCCGGAGTCGTTGCCACGACGGCCGTTGTGCCGGTGGCCGCGGCTGTACCCGCAGCGCCCGCAGCGACGAGCGCCGCATTGGTGATCGGTGCACAACTCGGATCGTTCGGGTTGTAGCCCGGATACGAGGGATTGGTGCAAATCGGGTTATTCCCGGTCGTACAGCTCGGATCCGATGGGTTGTAATATTGGCTCGTCGTGTCCGAACACACGGGCGACGTGTTCCAGGGAGCGTAATTGCTCGTGCCGTAAGAAGTCCCGCGCCGATTGTTCGATTTGTATTGGCGTCCCTGCCCACCCTGCCCACCCTGCCCACCCTGGCCCCCTTGCCCACCCTGGCCCCCTTGCCAACGGCTCGAACCTGGCGCTGTGACAGGTGTGACAGGTGCCGGCGTCGGTCCGAGAGCAACTGGGAATCGCGGTGTGGCGATCGGCCGGCGGCCGATCCGTAGACCAGACGTGGCCACAACACCGAGCCCTTGCAGTTCAACGGGTCCGCCATAGGGCGACATGTCGCGATAGGTCGACGGTGCCCAGGGCATCGAACCATAGTTCACCGGTGCCCCTGATCCGGACGGCTGTGCACCGGTTCCGCACGTGGTACACCTCCGGCGCCGGTGCTTCTGCTGGGATCCTCCACCTGGTCGACTGCCACGCCAGCCACCTCCGCCGCCGCCGTAACCGTAGCCTTGACCGCCGATAACTGGTGCGACGGCCGGTGCTGAACTGCAGACGCGTGCACCGCTCGTGGGATCGATCGTGCAAGTGTCACCGAGACTCGATGGAACGACTAGATACGACATGCGTCATCTCCTACCCATCAAAAGAAACAAAATCAGTCCACCGCCGAGAAGCCAGATCCAGATAGGCAACCCGGCGAGTGTGCTGCTACTCAAAGCCGAAATCCCGGACGAGCCGTAACTCACCATAATGCTCGGTGTGCCGGCGATCGCACCGTTTGTCGGAGTGGCCGGGATCGTGTAGCTTCCACCCCCAGATTGAATCAGTGCGGTTAAATTCGCGACGGTCGGTTCGACGATGAAGCAACCGAGACAGCACGCCGCGTTGCACGTCCCGGACATATTGCAGCAAGGTCGGGAAACGGATGTTCCAGGTCCGCTATAAACACAGCTCGGATCGCAGTCACCGCCCTTTTTGATAATTCCACTCACGCTCGAGTAGTAACTCGATTGTGCCGATTGCAGAGCGCTGATCGCCGCGGCCGGAGTCAGCGAGCCCGCGGAGAGCGCCGCCATGATCTGCTGAACCGCGGCCAGGAACGCGGGCAGGTTCGCGGTTAGAGTTGAACCCTCTTTTGAAACTGCAGCCGCATGCGAGCTCGTGAAAAGATTCGCGATCGTTCCGACGATCGGAGCGAGAGCCGGACCGACAACCGGAATCAGGCTAACTCCTACCTCCGCGGTCTTCACGCCGGCTTGCTCTCCAGGGGATGCGGTAAGACCGAGGCGCCCGACAGCCTGGTGATTGTCTTGGCGCACACGAGCTGCACGATAAGCACCGAGCGACATCGGCCGTCGCATCACGAGCTGCGAACTGGCGGGCTGCGTTGAAACGTACATCGCTAACTTTCCAGCCGGCGGGCGTCCGGCCATTCGACCCGATCTTTTTCGTCGTCAATCGGCATATTCATTTGCTTCGGGAGTACAAAAAAATTCCGCCGCCGATCGCGAGCAGACAGAGAAGAGCAGTCGTCGAAATGTTTCCGCTCACCGCCGGCGCTGCAACGACAGGGACAGGAATCGGCGGGTTTGTCCCATAAGTGAGCCGGCTCGCAGCCGCGGCGATTAGCGGGCTCGCAACGTCGTAGATCTCCTGCTGTGCTGGAGTCCAGGTCGATTGATCCGGAAGTGTGCTCCCATCGCCGAGCCTGGGATGAGAATAAGTTTTCGATCGATAGATCACGGGCGGCTCCCATCCGGCAAACGAGTGCGGCACTGTGGAGTCGAGACCTTTCCACTGTCCCGTTCGTTTGTCTTGCGCGACCACGTACACATGCGAGAACTGATCCGGAGCTGCTCGAGCTGCAGCGACCGTTTTGAACTGGACGTTATAGCCGACCGATCGCAGTAGCGCCGCGATCAGAATCGAGTGATCGTCACAATCACCGGCGCCGAGCTGCAGCGTAACCACCGGGCTCTGTAAGGTCTCGGCGTTCTCGCCGCGAAACTCGATATTGTGTTTAACCCAAGCGAGAACGGAATCGATCTCGTCGATGTTCTTCACGGATCCGCGAACGGCTTCGAGAGCCTTCACTCGCACCTGGGGATTGCCGACGCCTTCCGGTCCGATGACGAGGCTTTGCATATGGAGGATCGTTTTATGGATCGCCGAATCACCGTGACCGATCTTCCATCGGCGCATTCGGTAAGACGAAGACGGGGCCCGGGCGAGCTTTTCCGCGCAATCCATGGCTTGCAGTGTTCGGTTGAGACTTAGCCCGACATTGGAAGGAAGCCGCATAGATTCAACTAAGCGCCCACCCGAATCGATGGAGCGATCTGGTCAACACCCCCCACGGGTGAAGGCAAACCCTCAAAAGAACCGGGTGGAGCGCTTAGTTCAGTGCCGGGGTTCACCAAAGCTAATAAATCAGCCTAGAACCCCGGCTTGGATGAGCTCTAACCGCGTTTGCGTGAGCCTCGAATCCTGGAAAATGGTCGCGGACGGCGGGAGTTTTGGCAAGGTTACTACGGCCGATTACGGTAGGTATTTTACTGTACAGTCCCTGCGGTTCCCCCGTGTTTCCCCTCTCGACGGGGGAAACACGTTTGAGTATTGATTCTTGCGGTGATATCACGCATTCTGAGAGCAGAATGATGCCGAATCCCCAGCTCGAGCTGCCCACCGAGGCGATCGAGGACGCGCTGATTCAGTGCGCCATCCCTGGCTTCTACGGTGAACTGTGCGTGGAGATCAAGATCCTGCCCACCGCCGCGCTCGAAGTGTCGTTTCAATCGACGCGAAAGCAGACGACGCAGACCGAAGTCGTGAAACAGACTCACCCGATCGTTACATCGAACGAACGCGTGAGCAAAGTGCGGCAGAAAATCTCGGAAGTGAAGCAACGGCTGCGCTTGCAGTGCCCGGTGTCGTGTCTCCGCGCGCTCTTCCGGGATGGCAACCTGGTGCACTTCGAGGTCACCGAAGTTGGAGAGCTCGCCACAGCGAAACTTCCGCCGGCGATACCGCCCGCGCGCGCCGGCTAAACCGTTCTTGCTGTAACGCGGTGCGCCGGTGTATAAAGTTCTCGCCCATTCAAACCTGAACTCCTGGACAACGAAACGAATTCGACTCCGGGAGAGAAATGCGATCGCTGGAACGATCGTGCTTCTCTCCCGGAGTTTCTTTTTCTGATGGAGACAATCTCAAATGGCAAAGTCAAACAAGGCGCGTACCCGCGGGCCGGAGGTCGTAGATCCTTCGGCCGAACCATTCACAGGCGAGTTTTTAGATGTTGAGAACGAACCGGTCACCGATCCGCGGTTGATCCACGAACAGTGGATGGCCCAGGTGATGAACCCCAACGTAACTTTCTTCGATGCGCTCGCCGAAATCCCGAAAGGCGGATGGGACCTGCTGAGTCTCTATCTCTACCGGCTGGAGCCGAAGATCGCGAACCGGGAAGGTGAACAGAAATACATCGATTGCTATGGGACGCCGATCAGCGAAGCAAGTGTGAAAGCATCCCACGGTGGAGGAAAGTTCGAGGCTTACTTGAAGGCCGGAAAGACGACGCTCCGCAAACACAAATTCTGGATCGATGGTGAGCCGCTTTACAAAGACGGTCAAACTTTCCGCGGAGGTGCGACACCTGGTGCGCCTGCAGGATCGATTCTCCCGCCGGCGCTCAGTAACGAGCAGGGAATCGCAAGCATCGTGCGCCAGGTCATTGAAGCGACGAAGGGTGACTCGAAAGCTGCGGATGCCGGAATCGAAGTGCTGAAACGCGCCATGATGGACGGCCTCGAGCTCACGAGCTCGATCTCGAAAAGACAGATGGAGTCCACGACCGGAAGCGCGATCGGCGATAAGCTTTTCGATCAACTCTTGCCGAAACTTCTCAATCCTCCAAGCCAACCCACAACAGATCCCCTCGTGCTGAAACTTCTCGATGCAGTGATCGCGAGCAATAAATCAGAGCGACGAGAGCAAAATCCGACACCAACGCCGGCGGGCGGAACCGAACTTACCCTCGTGAAGGATCTGCTTGGAGTCGATTCGCTGCGCGAACTGATTGAGTTTGGCAGCAAGCGCAGTGCCGAAACACCCTGGTACGTAACTCTAATCGCGAACGGTCTCGACAAACTTCCAACTCTTCTGAACGAATTCGCGCAGATGCAAGAACGCGCATTCCAGCGCGCGCTAATCGCTCACCAGGTCAGTCTCGGTGCGAATCCGGCCAACGCTGCAAGACCGGTTGCCTTCGCGAGCGCACCAATGATCCCGGTCGATCGCGCCGCGGTTCCACCGAAGATGCCCGCGGCTCCGGCGAGCTCTATCTCGGTCAGTGAGCAGATGATCGCCGGCGTTGTCGAAGGAATCACCAGAGCATACGACGAAGGGTATCCGGGTGATGTTGCCGGCGCGCACATCCGCCTGCTCTACCCTCAACTCGTCGATTCATTGAGGCCGCTCCTGGCCGACGAACAGCAACTCTCCGCCTTCGTTGCGCAGATGCCTCCGCTCGCCGAACGATCGCGCGAACCTGAATGGCATGAGTTTCAGCAGGAACTGATCGAAGAGCTGAGCCAAGTCCCGATGCCGGCCGGAGAAGCCGCTGCGAGTGCAGTTCCGGATAATCTCGCGGTGCTATCACCGGAAGCAGCGGGTGGGGTGGCAGCGGATCCTGGAAAAAAGAAAGTGAACTGATCCCGCGCACACTGACTTAGAATTGCCGATGACGGGAAAGGAGGTCGCGGAGAAATCGCCCAGAGAACTAGAGCTCTTCAAGTCAACTGAAAAGCCCAGCCTGTGAGAGCTGGGCCGAGCCGTTCGTAGCGCAGTTGGATTAGAGTCACATCCTACCACAGCGAAGATCCAGCCGGATCGATGCGTCTTTTGTGCACACTTTTGCAGAGTAATCAAGTAACTCTGGCGCACTCAGGGGCTTGCGGCAGTGCGCACGGCATTTAACGTGCTCATAAAAACCGGTTGTTACGAATTCCGAAACCTTTTCCTAAGTGCTGCCTCAAACCCATATCTGGGGAGTACACTCGTGACCTCTCTCAACAGAGCCCTGGAGGATACTTTCCACATTGCCGGCCATCGTAACTGCCCGGCATGTGAGTTTGCTCGCAGAGCTATGATCGAGCCCTCGGAACTTAGTCAGCTCATTTTTTGGGACGCCGCGAAACTTTGGATTGTGTCCCACGGACGCCACATCGGCGCGGGAACTCTCCGTGACTATTGGAACTGCATTCGGGCTCTCGAAAAGTTCTTTGGACAGCTTCGACTGAGCGAAATTCACATCGGGCACTTCGAGCAATACCAGCAACTGCGATCGGAAGGCAGCGGAGGTCTAACCGGCGCTGGTCCTTCGCGTATCAATCACGATCTCAACACACTCTCGCAGATTCTGGCGCGCGCGGGATTGTGGGCTCCGATCGCGCCGTACTATCAGCCGATGAAGCTACCACGGCCGAAGGTTGGCCGTGCTCTCACCGAGAGCGAAGAAGACCTGCTGTTTCGGATGGCAAGCTCCCGTCCGAAGTGGAAAGTGGCCTACCTATGTTCGCTGCTCACGGTGAATACGACGTGTGGACCGAAAGAGATCCGCATGTTGAGGTTGATGGATCTGAATCTTTCTCCGGTCGAATGCGCTCCGCACGGAACGATCCGGATCATGCTCGGCGCGAAAAACGAGTACCGCCAACGGATGATTCCACTCAACATGACTGCGAGCCTAGCGATCACGCAATTGATCGCGCGGGCCCGCGGGTGCGGAGCCGTCCAACCTGAGCACTATCTTTTGCCGCACCGGGCTCCGCGTGGCTCTCATGGTTGGGATCCTACTCTCCCCATGAGTTCTTGGCGGAAGGCATGGGACAAATTGCGCGAGGCCTGCGGCCTGCCCTCCTTGCGTATGTATGATCTGCGACACCACGCGATCACGAAGCTCCTGGAAGACGAACACGTTTCAGAACGGACGGTGATCGAGCTCGCCGGTCACGTCTCGCGCAAGATGCTCGATACCTACTCACACATCCGGATGAAGTCCAAGTTCGATGGGGTGATGGCGCTGGAGAAAATCGCCGCCTTGCCGGAACGGAAACCGCCACAACCGGCGGTGACTTCGGTAACTAGCGGTAACGTTACCTTGTGCGCAGAATTGGAGTGTGAGGAACAAACAGCGTGAAGCCCTGCCCCAAGGAAAAGTTGACGTTGCAGACGATCGATAATTTTATCGATTGGGTGCTGGCCTGGATCGAGGAGCATGAGCGGCAGGCTTCGGCCGTCACACCGCGCGTTCCTCCGCGATCACCGCTTGACGGCTCGCACATTTCGCCAGAAGAACGGAAGCGAATGCGAGTGCAGCACATCGGAACCTCGCGCAAGGCTGCCAGCGCCATGATCGCCAAAATTCCGTTGCCTTTGGCGCTCCATATTGCCCGTTGTTTTAAGTAGATGGCTCATTTAGAGCTAGCGAGCGTTCGTCCTTTGGGCTTTCCGATAACCTCGTGGTAACCTCTACCATCCGGTGAGCAAGAACGTTAGGATCGTCCGTCTCCCGGTATTTTGATTTCTTGCTATTCCGCTTTGGCATACGGCCATCATGCCACGGATTGCGGGATGAATCCAGCCTTGAGAAATTCAAACTGCATCACTACCGAATCGTGGCCTGATTAGCGGCTCCTGTGCACGCCTGTGGAAAGATGGCTGATCTCCACCAAAAGAAAGTGACTTAGCGTGAGGGATTGACAGAGCCTGAAAAACCGCGTAAAGTTCCGCCCTGTTGTCAACAAACCCCGCATTCTAACCGGGGTTTGCTGGTGCCCGCAATCGAACCGTGGGACAATGGAGCAGTGGACTAGCCGATGAGGGGCCCGTAGCTCAACGGTTAGAGCAGCAGACTCATAAGCCATAGCCCCGTTTTCCCCGTCTTCGATCCAACCCAGAGCAGTAGCTCAAAGTGAGTGGAGCACCGGAGAAAATGAGTCTGGTGTGTCTGAGACACCAAAGCAGCACTCTCAATCCGATCCTCCGCTCGATTCCACCTTAACGCCATCCACCGAGGAAAAAAAGAACCTTTCGGTTTTCCACTCTCCGGAACCTTGGAGCTTGTATCCGTGGGCCGAAGGGTTAGCTACACCGTGCATCTGTTTCGAAGTACGGAGTGGCTGGGAGATCGTCGCCTATGTCACCTACGACGATGACGAGGGCGTTCGCCCGATCGAGCTGCACGATGCCGCTCTGATCGTCGCGGCACCGCGACTGCTCCGCACGTTTCGCGAACTCTACTCTGGCTTTCTCTTTCTCGCCGGAAATGCAGCCTTCGAGGCCGGATCCTCCGGCGCCGAAGAGATTCGCCGGCTCAAGGTCGAGACCGGAACTGTGCTCGAAGATCTGCAGAAAGCCGGGGTGTTCTGATGTCGCCGGTGATGAATCAGTACTTAACGAGCCTTCGCATTGAGCGGCCGGAAGTTAAGCAACACTCCCGCGATGCTTCGATGTTCTGGGTGACCTTCCCTCTTGGTCCCGGTTGGGCAATTACCTCTCTGGTCGGCGCGGATACGCCCGACGAAGCAGAGAAGATCGCGCGCCAAACGATCGGGGAGAAGTGGCCGCAGTGGAAGAGGGTGCTATGACGTTCGGGCAGATTTTCTCCGGCCGCATGCTGCTCATGCGTGCCCAGCGCCACATAGTCCAGGCGGGAGTTCTACGTTTGGAGCAAGACAAGTTTCTGTTCCCAATTTTTCGCGGCCCTGCCGAGCAACAGGCTTTCTTACTTGTGGAACGCTTGTTAGTCGAGTTGGAACGCGAGTTCGATGAAAACCGGAAACGATGCCGCGGTCTGGACTGGATCGCCGAGATCAGAGATGACGAAAGCGAACAGCATCTCGCATACCGCGCGAACAACGAGCTCCTGGTGCGCGCGCCGGGCATGGCGAGGCTGCTCGGGCGAATGGCCGAGCACTATAGCGAGTTACTCCGGGCCTCAGGCCTTGATCCAAGTTCCGCACCATCACTCGATCAATCGCTCGCTCTGCTCGAAGAGCTCAAGAAAGCTGGGGTCTTCGCGCCGTGAGAAAGTACGTCGGATATCGAGACGCGTCGGGCGACACTTTCGTGTACGTGATCGACGAGACTCACGAAGCGAAGCCGCTCGATACCGGCCTTCGGTATGTGAATCACTCTGCGACTGGTTTCTCCTGGGGATATCTCGGGAGCGGCCCGGCACAGCTCGCATTCGCGATCTTGCTCCATCACCTGAACAATCCCGACCGCGCGCGCAGCTTCTATCAGGATTTTAAGTTTTCCATCGTCGGCAATCTTCCCCAGGATCGGCAGTGGGAACTGACCAGCGAGCAGATCGATGCGGCACTCGCACACCTCGCGGTGCGCCGTCACGTTGCGGAGGTCTCATGTCGCGATATCACTTAGAGCTCACCGAGAACGAACGGCTGCTCCTGGTCTTCTGCCTTGGCGCGGTGCATGATCGCGCGGCCGTCGTTTGCGACCAGATGGATCCGCCGGCGGTACCGATTGAGCTCGCGCTCCGCCTGGTGAGCATGAATCCCGGTCCAACGAACCCGATCGCAACTGCACCAGCCGGGCAACCCGTGGTAAATGAACCGCGGGTGCCGGCAGATCCGAAACCCGCCGAGAATGTGATCGAAGTCGCCTGCACACCGATTGGTGTTCAGAAGACTGGTGTCGGCGACAAGGAACGTGTCGTCGTCCAGTGGAGGCAGGGACGAGATCAGAAAATCGCGAGCTGTTGGGTCAAACAGAAAGCTCTCTGGCCGCGGTTGCTCGGCAGTGTCAATAAATCGATCACGCTACTCGTGCGCGAGAAGGATCGTTATCTCAGCATCATCGGAGTGAAGGCGTGAGCAAGATCGCCGCGTACCGCCGGAGTTCCGGCCAGTTCTGCGTTGACCATCCCATGACGGAACTGGTGTGCCCGCGCTGTCTCGGCAAGCGCGGCGGAAAGGCAGTGGCCAAATCGCACAGCCGCGCCTACTTTTCAAAGTTGGGAAAACTGGGCGGACGTCCGCGCAAACCGAAAACTAAGAAAGTGGCCAAGAAGCGTCGGACGCGAACCCAAGAGTCTCTCCGGCCGAATCAGTGAGATCCGGTCGAAAGGTCTGATCACCGATTACGGCCGCGGTCTGATCGGTGCAAACAAGAAAGCTCTGTTTCTGGAGGACTAATGCAACAGCCGCCGATTGAGTACGAACTCGAATTCCACGCCACTATCCGCCAGTCTGGAAATTTCAACTCTGGTTTAGAAGTTCGGGAAACAGTGAAGATCCACGCTTCGACCTTTCTAGAAGTGGCGTCGATCCTGGCCAAGTTCCACGATCTCTCTCAAGCTCTGCAGAAAGGCGAGAAATGAAGCTGATCGTCACGATCGATCTCCCTGAGAAAGAAATCCTAGCGGCACTCGACGGGATCCCAAAACATTGGTTCTCGAACCCTCAAGGATCGCCGATTCGTCTGATCGCGAAAGCTCTCAAAGATGCGTACGAGAACGCACGAGAACGCGAAGAAATGGCCAATGGCTGGGGACTATATAGTTAACTCCCTAACACACAATGAATGTTCATTTTAGCTCGGCAACGGTTGAAAAACAGGCACGGCGCCGGATCAATTACCTAGTTGAACAGGGATTGATTCCACACCCCAACGATCTCCCTTGTCTCGATTGCGGAGACATGCTTTTCGTTCGTGAAAGCAGTCGGCACGAATACGACCATGCGAAGGGATACGAGGGAGCTGAGCAACTCTACGTCGAGCCCGTGTGTTCGCGATGTCATCACAATCGAGAGGAGGCTCGCTTTGGCGATGCAGCGTGAAGGTTCAGGAATCGCCTGGACTCAGCAAACTTGGAATCCGATTAGAGGATGCAGCCGAGTATCGACCGGGTGCACGCGGTGCTACGCAGAACGCATCGCTGCGCGGTTTAGTGGGCCCGGGGAACCGTACGAAGGCTTGGCCGGCTGGACGAAGGGCCGAGAACCGCGGTGGACCGGACAAGTTCGGCTCGTGGAGGAGCGGCTAGAGGATCCGATCCGCTGGAAACGGCCGCGCATGATCTTCGTGAACTCCATGAGCGATCTGTTTCACGAAGCTCTGCAGTTCGACCAGATCGCGACCGTGCTCAACGCCATGGAAGATGCACCGCAACACGTTTATCAGATCCTCACCAAGCGCGCCGATCGCATGCGCGAGTTCTTCGAATCGTGGATCCAGGCTGGGAAAGACGTACCGGGCAACTGGTGGATCGGCGTATCGGCTGAAAACCAGGCAACTGCTGAGGCACGGATCCCGCAACTGCAGAACACGCCGGCGCTCGTCCGGTGGGTCTCTCTTGAGCCGTTGCTCGGTCCGATCACCCTCGGTCATGAGGAACCCGAGCTCGGGTTCGTTTCCTGGCTTGCAGGGATCCAAGGTTGCGATCCGCCGATCGATCCGATCGATTGGGTTGTCGTCGGTGGAGAGTCCGGGCCGAATGCCAGACCGATGCACCCCGCTTGGGCGAAAGGTCTCAGGGATCAGTGTGCGAGATCTCGCACACCGTTTTTCTTCAAACAGTGGGGTGAGTGGGCACCGCACACGCACAACCAACGTCTCGGCGGTGGACTCTTCGTCAAGCCGGATGGCTCTCTCGGAAACCAGGGTGACTATTGGGCCGGGAGAGCTGCAGCGATGAACAGAGTCGGCAAGCATGCAGCGGGGCGCATGCTCGACGGCTACGAATGGAACTGTTATCCGCTGAGCTTCCAGTATTTGCGGGCGCCAGCCACGCGTCCGGAGGCCGGCTGATGGAGCTCACGACTGGGGCAAAGCGACTTCTCTTGCACCAGTTTGGTGAAGAGAAGTGCCCGGTTTGCAGTAAGTGGAAGCAACGGCGTTGGTGTTTTTGTCGGACCTGTTACTTCGCGTTGAAGAAAGTCAACCCAGCACTAGCAGCGGGTCTCTATGTCGAGGCGTTCAACGGTACCGACGAGTTTTTCGAGAACTATGCGCGGGCAAAGGAATGGCTGCAGGAGAACGGATTCGCGGATCCGACCTGGAAAGCCGAGCCGAAGTCGGGAGAACTGTTCGCATGATCGGAGCCATGGTCATCCTCGCGATTGCTGTTCTCGTTTTACTAAGGGAGATTAGAAAGTTGCGTTTTCAACTCAGAAGTCTCGAATCGCAGGAGAGTGCGACGCGCGCCAATTCGGCATTCGCGCGTGCTGATCATGCACGTCTGCAGGTGCGAGTCCGAAACCTTGAGCAGTTTGTTCCACCCGATGTTAGTGAAATTGACCGTTTTCGATCGAGGTTCTAGGTGACCGAAGTCCTGATTTTATTCGGCGGGTTGCTAGTCAGTTTGTTCGTGCCGTTGCCGCACTGGAGTCAGTTTCTGATCGGCGCAATCACGGCGATTCCGCTCGCTCGCAGGATGTGGAAGCTATGACCGACATGTACCAATTCGATCGCATCGTCTCGGCGGAGCCACTGTTCGAGGATGCCGTGAAGATCGTTCGCAACGTCGGCAGGGCTTCTACGTCGGACCTGCAGCGCGCTCTCCGGATCCCTTACGGCCGGGCGGTTCATTTGCTCGATTTGATGGAAGCGGCCCAAATCATTGCACCGGCGCATGGGCATTGTGGACCGCGATCGCTAGTGGAAACCGAGGTAACGAGAGAGCAGGGGGATCTCTTCTCGTGAAGCGGAACAAAACAAAATGGCGCCGATGCCCGGCTTGCAATCACTGGTTTATTCCGCGACTCGATCGATCCTCCGGCTTTTATTGCAGTCCGAAGTGTTTGGAGGTTCATTCGAAGAACACACCTGGCAAAGTGCATCGCATCTGTCACAACTGCCGAGAAGAGTTCGTGACTGATCGATCGTTTTTTCCCTACTGTAGCGATTGGTGCAAGAACTTTGGGCGTGTTGGAACTGCGCCTGTGGATTGTGAAGGAAAACAGATTTCGTCCACAGGGCCTGTGGACGACTTAGCGCTGTGAAGTGAGTAAGTTGGCGAGTTTTCCAAGTTTTCCGACCCGCTTCGTCTGGTTTTAAGGTTTTGTTCTTGGTGTTGGTGTTGGTTTTGATCTTGATCTTACTTAGTTAGAAAGGGAATTTTTCAAAAAATGCCGGCCGTGCCGAAAACCGAGTTGCAGTTCGACGTTCCGCTGATCCCGCCTTCGGTCAATCACTACAAAAACCCGAGCCGACGCGGAGGGTTCTATCGCGTCCGGGAGTGCATGGGCTTCAACGATGCGGTTTGCGTGTTCTCGAAACGCGAGCTCGTGACCGGGCAGTTCTACGAGGTCGAGCTCACGTTCTATCTGCCGCCGGCGAAGTTCCTGGCCTTCGATGCCGACAACTTTCTGAAAGTCAGCTTTGACGCCCTGAAGGCTGCAGGCGTTATCCGCGACGATCGGTACATCGTCGATCACCACGTCCACAAGCGCGCAGCCAAGGACGCCCAGGACGTGCACACCGCCTATCTGGTGAAAGGAAGGGAACACGTATGAAGAAACCACGCATCAGCGCGGATCCGCCGCTGGTACCGGAGACGCCGAAAGAAACGAAACCAGCACCGCGCGAGACTCCTACACTGGAGTACCTGGCTGTCCGCTTCACGGATCCTGAACGCATGGACATCGCGGAGCAGCTCGGCCGCGCTGCGCAAGCACAAGGGGATATCGAGGATCAGAAAAAAGCCCAGGACGCCGAGCACAAAGAGGAACTCGAAGCGGTGAAGCTGCAGATCAAGCGATTGAGCCGCAAGCTCGCAACCGGTTCCGAGATGCGCAACGTTCAGTGTACCTGGTTACTCGGCGATCCGAAACCCGACGAGAAAACCCTGGTGCGGAAAGATACGGGTGAGATCGTTCGCGTCGTTCCTATGCAGGAACACGATTACCAGGAGAACTTGCCTCTCGTGACGGTGCCCGGGAATGGTGCAGATGTTCCACGTGAAACTCTCGTGCTCGAACCTCCACCAGCGGACGGCAAGAGCGCCGCGGCCAACTAGAAAGGGAGCCATGAAAATCAACGCGGATCGTCGACCTGGTGATGCGCGAGAACGGTCGGGAGTCAGTTATTGAGTGTCGAGTGTGGGAAGGAGCAACGGAGCGCGGAGTCAAAGTGTCGTGCCTGATTCCGCGTATCGCTGCGAAGCTCGGTCAGGATCACTCACAGTTCGAGGCAGAGCTGCAAGCGCAACCGGCACCGGCGAGCGCCGATACAGTTCAAGCTTTTCCACTTCGGATGATCCTATGACGCCAAAGTTCGATGATCGCGGCGCCCGGTTCGCGCGGTTCGCACTGCGAGGCGGACTCACACGGCTCGCTCTCATGTTCAATCCGGCGAAGCGTTTCACCGGCGCCGAAGTGCAGCAAATTTTGATCGCGGCCGTCATCTCACTCAACCGGCCGAAATTGGAGCTCACGATGCCTGATGCGAACGATCTCGCTGATATTCATCCTGACGTAATCCGCGACATGCTTCTACTCGCGAGCGTCGATGCACCTCTCTCCGACATCGCCGGTTGGACTCCAACACGGTTGGTTGCCGCGGCGAATTGGGCGCTCGCCATTCACCTCTCGGCGAGTGACAACGTACTAAACGATTTCTGCCGGGCCCACGACGAAGATACGAATTACGATCCTCCGTTCCGGTGCATCTGCCGGCCACCGAAACCGGAGTTTCTCAATCACTATCCGGTGCCGGCGCCGTTTCCAATGTTGGAGCACGCAAGATGAGCGATCGCAGCGATGGCAATGTCACGCATCTCGCCGTCGCCAGTTTCATAGAAAACGTGAACTGTCTTTGGTGTCGCAGAGACTACTTTTGAGGTGGTGGTCATGAAAATTAAAATCAAGCATCGCTACACCGGGAAACTTATTTTCGAGCACGAAGCCGAGAAGAACACTCTCAGATTGACCCTCGAACACGCTGTTTCACTTAATGCGAACCTGTCCGGCGCGAACCTGTACGTCGCGAACCTGTCCGGCGCGAACCTGTCCGGCGCGAACCTGTCCGTCGCGAACCTGTCCGTCGCGAACCTGGACGGCGCGAACCTGGACGGCGCGAACCTGTCCGGCGCGAAGCTGTCCGGCGCGAAGCTGTACGGCGCGAACCTGTACGTCGCGAACCTGTCCGGCGCGAACCTGTCCGGCGCGAACCTGTCCGTCGCGAACCTGTCCGGCGCGAACCTGTCCGGCGCGAACCTGTCCGGCGCGAACCTGTCCGGCGCGAACCTGTCCGGCGCGAACCTGTCCGGCGCGAACCTGTCCGGCGCGAAGCTGTCCGGGCAAAGGCCAGTGATCCAGATCGGTCCTATTGGGTCACGCCGTTCCTATCTTTCGGCGTTCATCACTGAGAAAGGGCTGCGTCTCCACACCGGATGCTTTTTGGGAACGCGTGACGAATTTGTTAACGAACTCCTTCGCACGCACGGAAGCAATGAGCACGCAAGCGAGTATCAGTGCGCGCTCGCGCTGATCGATAAGCACGTCGAACTGTGGACTCCAAAGAAAGCATGAGTTGGGAAATTAAAGTCGGCAACGCGCTCGACGTGCTTCGCGAGATGCCTTCGCGATCGGTCGATTGCTGCGTCACTTCGCCGCCTTACTGGAGCTTGCGCGAGTATCCCGTGAACCCCTTGATCTGGGGCGGAAAGAAAGATTGCCGGCACAAGTGGGTGAAACACTTGCGACCTGCAGCGAATGGAAAAATCAACGGCGTCGCGAACGGTTGGAAGAAAGGTGCGAACACCGCAACGCGCACCGCGCTACTCTCTCAATTCTGCGAAAAGTGCCGGGCATGGCGTGGCCAGCTCGGGCTCGAACCGACTCCCGAGATGTACCGATCGCACCTGGTGCAGATCTTTCGCCAGGTCCGCCGCATTCTCAAACCCGGTTGCACGCTCTGGCTGAACCTGGGTGACACCTGGTACTCACGCGCCGGGAGTGGAAAGCGTCTCGGCGGAACGCATCCCGAGCATTCGATCACTCACTATCGCAAACTGCTCGAAGATAGCTCGACCTATCCGGTTATTCCGCCGAACCGCATGCCGATCGCGAACGGATTGAAGCCGAAGGATCTTGTCGGCGTTCCCTGGCTTGTTGCCTTCGCTCTCCGGGAATCCGGCTGGTGGTTACGCTCCGAAATCATCTGGTCGAAACCGAACGGAGTGGCCAAGGTTGCAGCGGATCGGCCGGCGGGGATCCACGAGACGATTTTTCTTCTCGCGAACGGCCGGCACTACTTCTATGACGAACTGGCGAATCTTGAGCCGAATAGTCCGGTGGAACGCCAGCGCCGCCAGCGTGAAAAGAATCAGGCGCAAGCAAAAGTCTATAAAACGAAACGCGATCATGGCCAGTTCTTCCCACCTGGTGCGACCAGCTTTCACACTCGACTCGACAAGCGGATCGAACTATCGGTGAGTGGCGTGCGACGTCGACGCAGTATCTGGGAGATCGCCGTCACACCATGGAAGGGTGAGCACTCGTCAGTTTTCCCGATCAAGCTTGCCGATATCTGCATTCAGTGCGGAGCTCCGGAAGGCGGGACGGTCCTGGATCCATTCTGCGGGACAGGCACTGTCGGGGTTGCCGCTCTCCGGAAGGGGAGGAATTTCATCGGGATCGATCTGGATCCCCACAGTGCGGCAGTCGCACGTGAGCGCATCACGGCCGATGCTCCACTCTTCAACACCCAGAGGTTTTCCGCATGACGATCGCCGAGGTCACGAAGAGATTTGTCGCTGCAGTAGCGACGGCGGATTTCACGCTTGGGGATCTAGAGCGTGAATTTCGGTTTGTCGTTGTGAACTCTGCGCTCGAACGCTGCAAGGGTAATCAGTGCCGTGCGGCTCGAGCGCTCGGGATCCATCGTAATACGCTCTCGCGCATTCTGGATGAGATGGCAAGAGCCGGGCGATCACCAAAGATTGTAAAACGCCAGCAACGTCGCCGGCCCGCGCCCACCGTTCTCTACGATCCCGAAGTTTTGTCACGAATCACAAAAATGGGGGAAGCATGAGCACATTGACGCAACGCGAGATCACCTCCGGCATTAGCCGAAAGGCCCTCGAAAGCCTGCAGCGAAATCGAAATGTGAAACCAGATGCCGAACCGCAGAAAATCGTGATTCTCGAAACCTGGTGCCGGCAGTTCGTGTTGCTCGACTTCGATCATTTCAACTTTGCCCTGCGAGACACGATCCACCTCAACGATCGGCCGGAGACGGTGATTTTCTATTTGAATAGAACCGAGCTCGACGCACTCGTGCGCCGCGGCGAGGAACTTCTGAGGACACAATGAGCCCAATCTGGCAGGAAGTTCGGAAACCAGTGATCATGTTCTTTGGAGTGATCACCGGTTTCTTAATGGGATGCTTCACCGGTTGGGCGGAGCATCACTGCTTTTTTCTTTTTCATCGCTGGGATCGCACGCGCATGTGCACCGATTCCTGCGTACGGTGCGGCGCGATCAGGTTCAAACGATGAACGGTAGTTGAGGAGCGCAATCCCAGACGTTTGTCTGGGTTAGCGACGGCCTTGTTTTTGGTTCTAGAAAGGAGGACATGATGATTCAGTATCAGTTAAAACTTCGAATGTGCAAGTCACAAGAGCAGAAGTGCGAACAGTTTTTATATCACCTGTCCTCTGTCTGGAATTGGGCGGTGCGGAAAATAGAACTCAACGCCAAAGACCACATCTATTTTTCCAAGATGGAGTTTCAGAACTTTCTCTCCAACCACAGCGAAAAGATGGGCATTCCGTCACACACGTTGCAAGGTGTCATCTGTACAGCACATGATGCGTGGAAACGTTGCTTCAAGAAGATTGGTGGCAAACCAAAACTCAAAGGGATGCGTAACAAGATGTCTAGCATTCCGTTCCCTGACCCCATCAAAGCGCCAAAGGGAAACCGCATCAATCTGCCTGCTCTCGGCTCTGTCCGCTTCCACAAGATGGAATTGCCTGATGGCAAGATAAAATGTGGTCGGATTGTTAAGCGTACATCAGGCTGGTATCTGTGCTTGTTTATTGATGCCCAGCCGAAGGTGATAGAGCGAACGGGGTATGGCGTCATTGGTGTAGATGGAGGATTTAAGGATTTGCTAACGCTCTCCACAGGGGAGAAGATTTCACACCCACGAGAGTTGGAAGTAGCAGCAGAACGTCTTGCTCAAGCACAGCGTGGGCACGACACAAAGTTAGCAGCACGGATTCAGGAGAAGATTGCGAACAGGCGTAAGGATAGGAACCATAAACTGTCTCGTCGTTTGATTGCAGAAAATGTAGTTATCAAGTTTTCAGCGGACAACCACAAAGCGGTTGCTCGTAGATTCGGCAAGAGTGTCGCTAGTTCAGGGCATTCACAACTTCAGAGGATGCTTGCGTACAAGTCGCCCCAAAGCGGTACGCAGTACTTTGAGATTGCGCCAAAAGATTCCACCAAGACTTGCTGGGTATGTGGGGAGCCAACTGGACCTACAGGACTCGCAGGATTGTCGGTAAGGCAATGGCGATGTACAACGTGTGGAACGTTCCACGACCGCGACCAAAACGCTGCGGTCAACACGCTCATTGCTGCGGCAGGATGTGCCGTCGAGGTCTGCATATGAGCGCAGACATAATCAGGAATCGCAGACTTCAGTCTGCGAGCATCAAGGATCTATTTCTCACCGCTCCACAGCGAGCCGCGCTCGCCGAGTTCCTGGAAGCGGGCGCGGTCGCGTTCGTGAACGAAAAGCGCGATGGTTTTTGGAACTTTCGCGCAAAGTCAGCGATCGCGCTCCTGATCTCTGGCGCCGCCGTCATCGAACAGGGTGAGCTGAGACTCACCGAGCTCGGGCAGATCTTATGCGCTGGTGAAATGGTTTCCGGAGAGCATGGAGTACAGTTGCCCAATGAGCAAACATCCATACCCGTTCGTTGAGTGCGAGATCACGCACGAAGTGCGATCAGGTTACTTGGCGTGCGAACATGTGCTCAACGGATTCGATGGATCCCCAATTGCCGTTGTAGCACCGACCGAAGAGCGAATAGGAGTCATCGAATGTGCTGCTTGTCACGAGGCTCACCAGATTGAGAATCTTAAAATAACTTTGTGCGCACACTGCGCTGAGGCCACAATTCTGAGGCAATCGAAAGCACAATGAGAGAGCCGCGCGGTATATGGAGGGGCAGTTATGATCGTTCGAGAACTGATCGAAGAATTGCAGAAATTTCCGGCTGATCTTCCGGTTGAAGTTGGTTGTGTTGATAGTCAGAGTGAAGAATTCGAACTTGAGTCCAATCGAGAGGGTCCGTACTCCGAAAAACCCGATCGAAGATATTTGCTGATCCATCACATATGAGAGCAGCCGTATACGTTCGAGTTTCGACGGCCGACAAAAAGCAAAAGCCGGAGATGCAGGTTCGCGAGCTGCTCGAATACTGTCAGCACCGGAAATGGGAGGAAGAGTTTTTTTCGGACGCCGGCTACAGCGGCTCCAAGGTGACGCGGCCAGAGCTCGATCGCATGATGGCACTCTGCCGGCGCCGTCACTTTGATGTCGTCGTCGTTTACCGGTTCGATCGTTTCGCCCGCTCCGTGAAGCACCTGGTGGACGCACTCTCCGAGTTCAATGAGCTTGGGATCGCCTTTGTGAGCCTTCACGAGAACGTCGATACGACGACCGCCCAGGGGAAGCTGCTTTTCCACATTTTCGCGGCGATCGCCGAATTCGAGCGCGAACTGATCCGGCAGAGGGTGTTCTCGGGCCTGGCGAACGCGAGGGCGAAGGGTACCCGGCTTGGCCGCCCACTCCGGATCGTGGACGTCGAAAGGATTAGGGAGCTGCGCGCAAGCGGCGCGACGTGGGAGGCGATCGGTGCCTTGGTGGGGGTGTCCAGAGGCACCGCCAAGCGTGCGCTCCTACGAGCTCCTAGGCGTGGGCAAAAACCCCACCCGGGGGGAGTTTCTTAACTGCCTCATTCTATGGTGCAATTGGGGGAAGCTGATTTAGCGGTCAAAAACAACTGTTTTTGCACAGGCCTGTTGAAAGGAGTGGCCCATTAAACTCCGCCACATCGTTGCAACCTTCGTCTACATTCAGTATCTCCGCTGGTGCAAAGGAATCTATCCGACCGCGGACGATCTCCAAGAGTGGATCCACGAGAAGGGCTGGTGCACCGATCCGCTCTGCCCATACCTTTTACGGAAGCGGTCCGATTAACAGGACTGCGGTCTCTCCCTGGTGTTGAACTCAATCTGGCGCTGGCACAGTAGAGTTTGAGCTTCGAGCTTTAGGTGGAAGCCTTTTGCCCGGCCAGCGTTCATCCCGGTGAGAGTCGCGAGACCGATACAGAAGATGCTCAATAGAAGCAGTATCACCGAGGCTTGTGGAAGCTCTTTCCAAACAAACGCCATGCCGACGCATCCAAGCCCAGCGGCAACTAGAAAATATCTCAGAGCCGTGTAGATGACCAGCGATCGGGCTTGGTCGTAGAGATCTTCGGCGTACTCTTGCACGATATCTGGATCGTAGCGAATAGGCATGCGCATTGAGAATCACCTTCCTCCTGAAGTCTGGCGCAGGAAGTGCTCAGTTACAATGGCCCAAACGTCCACTCTCCGGAGGACCTAAAGTAATGGCCGATCCCACAAAGCCCGTGCTCGACGATCAGGATCCGGGTTCGACTCCATGGCGCACCGCTCTGGCCACGGGCACTCGGAAGATGCCGGACGGTTCACAGCGAGTCATGCTGATCATTCTCCGCGACGACACGCTGCAGATCGCAACCTTTCTCGAAGCTGGCCAGGCCGAGAAGCTGGCGGAGGATCTTCTCAAGTCCGCTCTGCAAATCAAAAGTGGGCTCTTCGTTCCCCCGGGCGCGTCGCTGGCCGGATGAAAAAACGGCGCGACCCCACCGATCTGCAGTGTGAGCCGGCGTACCCTGGTCTTCATACTGTGCTGATCTCGATTCGGGATCCCGAGTACACAGCGCACACACCTTCGAAACGGTGTCCTATCGAAGAGCCTCACGAGATCCGATCGTGCGGCGATATCAATGTTTCTTCACGACTTGGTTCGCCATCAGGTAGAAGAGCGCGAGGAAGCCGATCAACCAAACCGCATAGCTCCCATAGATCGCGCCAGGCGAAGGCAGATTGAGCTGCTGTGCATCAGGATCGTTCTGCGGATTCGAGTAGAGATAAACCTGGGGCAGCTCACTCGGATCACCGTCTCTGAGTGTCACGTACACGATTAGTCCATCCACCAGAGCAAGAGCACGGCGCCGCCGATGACCAGGCCAGCGACGAGATCAATATTCAGGTTTGGCGTGGCAAGGTTCCCCAAGATATCGGCGGAAGAGATCTGCGGACCGGCGTCAGTGCTGCCAGGCGGACTCGATTGCATCTGGTCGAGACCGGCGTTATAGACCGTGCTGATCCCGAGAATCCCTTTCACGTAGTTCACGACTTCACCCGGCCACGAAGTGCCGGCCGCGGTCGCGTTGTCCACGTTTCCACCGCCCCAATTGTAGGCAGCAAGCGCGAGATCCCAGGATCCGTACTTTTGATAGAGCTGTTTGAGGAACGTCACTCCACCCTGGATGTTCTGATTGACGTCATTGGGATCGACGCCGAGTTGTGCGGCTGTTGCGGGCTCGAGCTGCATCACGCCGATCGCGCCGGCGGAACTCACGAGGACCGCGCCGCTCGGTCCCCACTGACAGACACCCGATTCAGTTCGAGCGACGGCGAGCGCGATTCCCGGATCCACACCTTGCCGGTTCGCTTCGTCGATGATCAGACTCGAGAGATCAACTTTGCACGCAGCCATTTGTTCGCAACCCTATCAATAGCCGATAGCGCTGAATTCGATCACGTCACCGGCAGTGATAGCGACGGCAACCGTAAGCGTGCAGCTCGTCGTCGATGCAGATGTGCCGATAATGATGTCGAGAGGATGGGTGATGTCGGAAGCGTCGCAGTGCCAGCCATGAGGCGCCGTTGCCAAATTGCCCATCGTGATCACGGTCGAGCCTGAAGTGACGGTGGCTGTGGTGAACTTGCCTGCGGTCGCACCCCCGACCAGAGTGGTTTCATCCAACCCGCCGCTTGACGTGAAAGCTATTCCGCCGGCGATGGTCGTCGAGTAAGTGAGCCAGCCCGTATTGCCGGTGCCCGTGGCTTTCAGCCACATCGTTCCACCGGCCGCTCCATCTTGCTGTGCGTAAAAGGAACCGACCGCTGCAGCGAGCACACCGTTTGGGGAGCCTGTGCCCGAGTACCAGCCGTCTTTGAGCGTGTATGGAGCCGCGCCAGCAGCGGCATGTCCGATGAAAGAGTTCGCCGCAGCACTGCTCGTGACGACGAGCGGTACCAATCCTGAGGTGACGATGCCGTAGCTGTTCGTCACGTTCGCCGTGGGTGCGGATGCATTGATCGTTGTCCAATTTGTAACGAGCGCCCCACCGGAAAAGCTCCCGGCGTCCTGCATGAAACCAATATAATTCGTAACCAAAGACCCGCCCGAAAACGTCGGATTGAAACCGAGCACGCCAATCATGTTGAGGACGTATGCACCATTCACAGCGCCGTTTCTGAACTTGATTCCGTTGCTCTGCCCGACTTCGACCGCGACTAGCGGAGTTCCTGTCGACGTCGCAGTGCCCGTGGTGTTCGTCACACTGATGGTTGTCGCGTTGCTGCTTACTACCGTGAAAACTCCGTTGTTTCCCGTCGCGCCACCGGTATAGCCACTGATCAGAACTGAGTCACTGGCCCAGCCGTTCGACGCGACTAAACCAGGTTGGGAAGATGTGAAAGTGTAGACCCAAGTGTTGCCGCTGGGATTGGTGGGGGCGACTGAGGCATTGATGGTGATCGTGCCCGAGACCTGAGCAAAGAATTCCGCCGCCTCCGTCTGCCCGATATTCGGAGCGGTGTAAGCGTTTCCCGTGATGGCTTCATTGACCTGAAAGCCGTCATAGTTAGCCCCGGTACCTTGCGACGCATCGCTTTCTAGATAGATATTCAGGCCCTTTCGAAGATTGTTCTGAGTAGAACTACCGATATTCTGCAAAACGAAGCTATTAAAGATGGCGGTGCATCCCGCATCGGTCGCAACATAACTAGTCAGTGAACTACAAGGCGATTGCCACACATTGAGTCCGCCAAGCGTAGAAGTTGTAATTGTCTGCACTGTCGATGGGGTAAGCGAAACGGTGCCGCTCGATGGAGCACTGGTACTCAAATCCGCGACGAATGCACCGTTCTGGCGCAAGATCAGATGTGAGGAATTCGAGCTCTGCACTTCGTTCTGCAGCGTCAGATTCAAGCCGGAGAGATTGACCGGGTTCACAGTGTACGCGCTCGTGGAGTTCGACTGATCGCTCACGATGGTGCCTGGGGCCTGTGCCGTGGCCACGGCGCATGCACAGGCCCCGGAGGGCTGCAGAGGTGTCAACGTTTTCAGAAGATCGAAGGTGAGTCCGCCGATCGGGACCTGAGGTGTCACCGTCACATAATTCGTGACGCTGAGAGTGCTCGGCGCCTGACTCGCAACGAACGGGCCAGCCAGGGCAGACTGCCCGACGAGATAGTTGACGACAACCCAATAGTAGATCGTCTGCGGTCCATTCCCTACCGTGCCCACGGTCGCGACCGTCGCCCCGTATGCCGGCGCCGGATTGAGGGTGAAGACCGGCATCGTGATCTGTTCGGTGTTGATCGGATTGGTTTGTGCGATCGTGGCGATCGAGAGAGCGAGTGTCAAGAGAAAACTTGCAAGAGTTTTTTTCATCGAAATAACCTCCAAATTAGTCACCGATCGCGATCCATCTCACGTTGACCGGATCGTTGATGATGGCACCAGCTTGGGCGGAAATTGTCACGGTGAATACATGCGTGGATAGAGTGTTAAACGTAGCCCATCCCCACTGATTTCCGCTTGCGTCAGTCGCAGCATCCAAACTTCCGGTGATCGTGAAGACTGCGGTCGGGAAAGTTAATGGAAAGCTGGCGGTAAGCGATGCCGTCGAGGATCCAGTTGAGAATGTTCCTATAGTTCCCCACTCGATGATAGTGCTACCGATCGTCAGTGATCCGCTCGCCGCGGTTAAACAGCCGGAAGTCGTCGCGCCGTGATTCGCGTCGGTGCAGAGGGGTAAAGATATTCCGGAACCGATCGTTCCAGCGGTTAGCACTGCCGGATCCGTGCCCTGCGTCGTGGAATAGCTTGGAGCGCCAGGAGATCCGGTGAGATTTGCGAAGACAGAATTTGCCGGCGCATTCGAAAGAAGGAAACTGAGCGCCGGTGTCGTCGTCGGAGTCGCAACGCTCGTCGTGAAGAGCGGTGACAAAGTACCTGCACTGAAACTGCTCACCGTATTAGAGCAACCTACTGTTGTCGCTCCGCCTGTGGCATCTCGGCAAAAAACATTTCCCTTACCGCCGCTGCCATCAGCGCTCAGCACCGCGGTATCCGTGCCCTGCGTCGTGGTATAGCTCGGAGGGGCAGGAGATCCGGTGAGATTCGCGAACACAGAATTCGCCGGCGCATTCGAAAGAACGAAACTCAACGCGGGCGTCGTCGTCGGAGTCGCAACGTTCGTCGTGAACAGTGGCGAGAGAGTCCCGGCACTGAAAGTCGTGAGCGTTCCAGTGATACTCAGATCTCGAACGAAGACACCATTCTGCCGCAAGATCAGATGGGAGACGCCGGCGCTCTGGCCTTCGTTCTGCAGCGTCATGTTCAGTCCGGAAAGGTTGACGGGATTGACGGTGTAAGGGCTCGTCGAATTCGATTGATCGTTCGTGACGGTGCCAGGCGCGACACCTGTTGCCACGGCACAAGCGCATGCGCCACTCGGTGCGATCGGCGTAGACGTTTTCAAAACGTCGTACGAAGCGGGGAAGGCGGGAAACGTGGGATTGATCGTGACGAAGTTCGAAACCGACAGCACATTCGGCGCATTGCTAATCGGAAACGGTCCGGCCAGATTCGCACTGCCCACGAGGTAATTTGCCGAAATCCAGTAATAGATCGTTTGCGGTCCAGGATTTCCGCTGAGCGCGATCGTGGCACCAGAAGCCGGTGCCGGATTCAACGTGAACACCGGCAAAGTGATCTGCTGAGTTGTGACTGGATTCGCCGGTACCTGCTGTGCAATCGCAACTGCGACTAAGCTTGCAAAGACCAGGAAGCCGATAGTGAGTTTTCGCATGTTACACCTCAGTGTTTCAAAACCATTCTCAGTAACTCGATCACGACGACACCGAGAAACGATGCCGCTGCGCTCGTCGCCCACAACTTCAATTTGATTGAACTCCTACTCCGTTCGAGCGCGCGGATCTTCTCGTGCGCCTGGTGGACGTCGAACTCTGCTTTTCCTGCCTTCTCTTCCACACGAGTGCGGAGCAGAGCGAGATCGACGGTTCGTTCCTTCCCTTCCCGCTCGAGCCGGTCGATCTCCCGTAAAACAAAAAGCCGTTCCTCGCGCCACTCGCCCGAAGTGTCAACCATGACTCTCGACCAACAATCCGCCGGAAAGGTAATCTCCCGAACTATCCGTCACCGGGAATGCCAGCAACCACAAGTGCGGCCGGATCGCCACATTCGCATAGACATGAGCTGCATGCAATCGAGCGAGATTGTGATCGATCAGCTTCAAATCAGAATCGATCAGTGGCCGATCGAGTAACTCGGGAATAGTTTTGCCAAGTGCCTGCCCGCGGTGCTTCTTAAAAAGCGTTTCAGCTCTGGAGTTGAGATAGATCACACGCCCGGTTGCATCCTTGAGAAAACCGGGCACCGGGAGCAATGCTAGAAACGAGCGGATAAGCTGCAGATTGCCGTTTGCCATGGCCATGTTCTCTTCGATCTCTTCTGCCGGTACATGTTCCCATTGCACGTTCTGCTCTTTCTCAAAACGTCTGATAGACGGGTGCGAGCGCCACGCTCACATAGGCATTGGTCGTCGTCGTGTTCGTGAAACACAACGAATTTCCGGTCGTTCCTGAGAACAAAGCGCCGACGCCGCTCCCCTGAGATAGATCCGGGAGTGTGCCCGCATAAATATCAATGACCCACACAGCCACAAGCCCGGTACAGGAACTGGGAGAAGTGCTCGACTGGAACTCGATGAAACCAGATGAGGGAGCCGCTCCGAAACTGACGATATATGAACAAACACGAATCGTGCTGTTCGAGACTCCCCCGAAAAGCTGAAGCGTGGTACCGGCATTAACCGGGAACTGCGCTGATTGATTACACACCGTAGGTGCGGTCGCTCCAATTCCTGATTGTCCAGTTGGTGAGAATGAGATGGGACCGGAAGAAGCGTTGTAAGTGGCCACGATCGTATTAATCGATGCGGTCATCACGGAACGAATATTTTGATAGTACCCACCTGCCTGCAAAATCGCACACCCTGAGAGTGGCGTAGCGATATAGCTCGAAAATGCGATCGGAATCCAGTTTGTTGCCCCGTCGTAACTCTCCTCGATATCCACAGTTCCGGTGAAATTTCCACCTGACGAACAGTAGGAAAGCCAGTGGGCGGACTGGCCTACATTGTTGAAGATCTGTGAAACGCCGGCGGTGTAGACGGCTTTCTGCGAGACCGTGAATGTGCCCGTCGTGCCGGCGTTCTGCGCGAAGACCGGCGCCGGACTAAATTCGCGCATGACACCCGCACCAATGGCGAGCGCGCACGTTAGAGCGACGCAAATCCAGAAACCCTTGAGAGAAGCTTTCATTGGAGAACTCCCTTGCCCGAGGTATTCGTTGCCTGGATCAGTGGATAAGTCCATCCGTGGAATCGCGCCGCAGTTCTCGTGCCCACCGGCATCGGAGGTTGCGCGGCCGGTACTTCGGCCGTGACCTGCACGATATCTCGCTCATGGAGACGGAAGACGAAATCGTTCGGTTGCGCATAGGTTGCGACCTGGGAAGTCAGATCGTTCAATCCATCGATCCCGCCGCCATTGATCAGCACGCGCCAGATCACATTGCCGGTCCCATCAGGCGGATTCCCGCCCACGTGGACGATCGCTAGTTTGGTGATCACTGCGAGCTGCCCTGCTGGCACGACGTACTCGATCACGTCGATCGGTCCGGCGCCGGGCGCGGGATATGCGGGGAACGGATTCGGCGTGATGATAAAGGGGAGGGAATCTGCCGGAGGATTGAAAAGCGAGATAGCGCGGTTCATGAACGATGGACCGGAGAGTGCCGTCTTCACTCGCGACGACATGGAAAGTTTTTGGGCATCAGTCCAGGGCTGGCCAGCAATGTTCGGATTCGCCCACGAAGACACCGGCGGAGGTGAGGGTGAGCACACACTCACTCCGTTCTGCACTACGCACGTGTCACCGAGACGCAACCGCGGAGGAACATAGGACAAAACTCTTCGCATCGTCATGACATCTGCACCAGGCCCGACTGCTCGATTCCGACGTACTCATCTTTGACGCGAGCCCACCGCGCTTTCACGCCGCGAACGTCGACGTGGATAAAATTGCTGTCGTACACTCCGATCCCGCCATTCGCGAAGGCGGGAATCTTGAGCGCGAGATCGTACATTGCCTGCACGCCCAGCGGTGGGATCCGAATGTCGGCCGCGGTTCCTTCGAGGTGCTGGCTTCCACTGACGCCACCCACGGCCTTGTTATGGTCGGGACACCGGTACCCGGCATCGATAATGATCGCGAGGCCTGCAAGAGTCCGGAGATCCTCAAGCGCCGAGACGAGCTCTCCCGAGATCTTCGTGCGACCGCAGTCCTTGCATGCAAACTCGCTCGCGTCGAAATGTGGGCTAAGATCTCCCATTTAATCGTCACCCCCGCCGAAGAGTGATTCACCGATCGCGTTTCCGAGACCGTTCAGCATTTGCTTCCACCATGGCGCTTTGCCCTTGCACTTACAGTCCGGGCACCGTGCGGTTCCGTGGAACCGGTGCGGGCAGAACTGACACAATGTTGGCTGATCGCCCATTATTATTCGAACTCTCCACCGTAGAGAACTACCTGCACGTTCGAATTCTCATCACCCGGGTTCGCCTGATTGTTCGAAAGGTTGGAAACCTGGCAAGTGAGCTCGTCACCGCGGATGACCATGTACGGTGAGCGCAGAAGTGCCAGGCGCGCACCGCTCCCGAGGATCTCCCCGTCGTTGACCGCTTTGTTAAAAAATTGCCGTTGCACGCCGTTGTGGGAATGCAGGAGCTGGAAGTTGTAGCCGACATACGGAGCGCTGAGATCCGAACTGACGCCGGCAACTCCCCAGATCAGTAAAGGTTTCTCGACGACGAGAGTGAGCTTCGCCGTCGCGAGCGGACCGAGAGAGACGGATCCCTGATCGAATCCGAAATCAAAGACCAGAGCTTTGAAGTCGAGACCTTTCGCCGGCAGATCGCGGAGCTTCGGAAGATACAAAAGATTGAGCAATCCGTGCTGGCCGAAAAAGTAGGGAGAGATCCGCGCAATGTGCGGACTCTCTTTGACGGAGTGTTCTCCTACCCAACTGTTGCCGCTCACGATCTCTCCCATGATGGCGTTTTAACGTCGGCCGTCGCGACGGGTGTCCAGTCCACCCCGCCCGGCAAGGTTCTGCGACTGCCGGGCGTCGCTTCTTAACTCGTCGCCGGCGTGGCTCGTGCTGCTGCAGCCGTTGTTGCGGTTGCTGCCTTCAACTCGGGAAGAATCGCTTTGACGGCCGCGATCGCTGTCGTGTCGGCACCAGCGTCGGTGAGATTCTTTTCGAGAGCTGCCCCACCGGCATCGAGAGCGCTCGCCGATTCCTCCAGCCATGTCAGTGCGAGATCGACGAACTTTCCGGATCCTGGCACAGTGGCGTCGGCCACAGCGTCGACCAGCGGCTGAATCTTTTCCGCTTCCGGAAGAACGACGTTATCCACTTCGGAGATCGCTTTGAGAACCGCGGCTTTGACCTTGCCCGCATCCGCCACGATCCCTTTGATGATTCCTGAGAATTTGCTCATGACTACTTTCCTCCTGTGAAAAGCACTCGTGCGTCTGCGCCGAAAGTGAGCACGTACTCGCCGAGTTTTCTCGCGAAAGAGACGGGTTTCAAAATTTCTGCTTCGTAGTGATCGGCAACCTTCTCTCCATCGTCGAGGATCTTGTTCGCATGTCCAGACGCGTCGGCCAACTGCCCGGTCGCGAGGGACAAGTGCGCCAGGCTCAAACCGATGTTCGGATCCGCTATCGTCTTGTCGAGACTCGTCGCCGCGTTCCCGAAGTTCGTCGCTGCGAGACTCAGAGCATCCGCGGTTTCGGCGACTTCTTTCAACGTCGTCTGAGACTGCGCACTGAGAGCTGAGATCTGCGCGTCGAAGTTTGGGAGCGTTTTATCGTTCAGTTGCCGATCGAGTTTATCGACGAAGAGCCGGACGGCTCCGCCGGTCTTCGCCGCTTCCTTGCTCGCCTTCGTCCAATTGTCTTTCTCGGCTGCAGAAGCTTCGGCGAGTGTCTTCGTCGCTGCAGTCACGTTCTCTGTGGCCAGCGCAACCTCATCGAGAGTGCTTTCAACTTTCGGTAAATTGAGCCGCGTGAACCGGTCAACATCATCGACCAAACGCACCAGTGCGATGCAGAGCACGGTCACAGAGAGCAGTGCGCCGATCCCGATCGTTTGGAGAGCCGTCTTCATCGCTCCGTCACTTCGCCGCTGGGATCGAATCGGCTGCCTTGATTAGACCGATCCCGGTTGGAATTCCAGTCGTCAGAGCGGCAACACCGGTGCTGGTCTGCCCGTGCAAGAATGCGAGCCCGGCTCCTGCAAGCGCGCCCACGATCGTGAGCACGCCCGCCAAAGTTGTTTTCCAGTCCTTCATTGCAACCTTCCGATCACGCTTCGTGTGGAACACACACAAATTTGTTGTGTGTGTTCCCAGATTAGCTTGCGCTGCCGTCGTCGAGCTCGACACCGATAAAGTTCAGACGGATCGTGTTCGGGTTGCCGCTGATGTCGGTGAAGTCGGCCAGGATCGATCCGCGGCGCTCGAAGACGAACGGCGTGAGCAGTGGGAAAGGATTCTGTGCAGTTCCCATAATGTTCGAACTGTGAACCTGCTGGTTTGAAAACGGCCGTTTGTTCCGAGAGTCTTTGATCAGCACCGTGAAGGCCCCGGTCGAGATTCCTGCGAGGAGCATCCACCGGAAAGAGCGATCGAGGATCTGAACCGAGAAATTGTTTGATTGCCCACCGCCGGCGAGCACGAGCGGACCCATCTCGTAGCTGAAGAACAATCCGGGATCGAACTTCTCTCCGGATCCTTCACACATGGGGCACTTCTGAACTCCGCCAGGCGTGTTGACAGCGCCTTGGCCTGCGCAACCCGGGCAAGGTGTTCCCGTCTTTTGTGCCATCGCCAAACCTCTTTCGCGAGAAACTCCGTCACTCTCCGCTCGTCCTTCACCAAGACGAGCGGAGAGCTCCGGGTTTGTTGAACACCGTCGCAGTGCGCTTTACTGCACGCCGCGGTATAGTTCGCCGTCCAGGATCACGTACACGGTCGTTCCGACGCCGTTCGGACGCGAAGCAGCCGCCGAGAAGTTGAATGCAGTCTCCGGGTTCAGCGTGAAGCTGAAACCTTCGCCGCCTTCAATTACGATGGGCTGATTGAGCGTAAAAACGGACCGGGGATCGGGTACGCCGTTGCTGGTCGAAACAAACTGCACGTCACCAACGGCCACGGTGCCGAGCTCGGCTGCCGAGTAGGCAATCGCGCCACGGCCGGCGGTCAGGTTCAGTGCCGGGCACTCGAGCATCGGCTTTTTGCCGACAGTCAGGGTGCACGAAACGTTCTGCAGGAAGTTCACCAGGTCCACGGGCGCGGTATTGTTGGCGAAGAACAGGGCAATGGCGCGGATAACCAGCTTCTGCGGTTGCTCGAGCTGGCCGGCCTTCGTCATGTACGTCTGTGCCAGTGTCTTTCCGCCCTGCCCAATGGGAGTTTGGAAAAGCACCGTTTTCGCCATCGCAGCCGCCTGCGCGAAGCTCACGGAGTCATAAACGGGTTGGTTGATGACTTCCATCAGATTCGCCACGAGCGGGTTTTTGCCGGATACCTTCGGCATGCGACCAAAGTTGAGCGGTGCCAGGAGCGAGGGATCGAATCCCTCTCCCCGGACTGCTCGCCCGAGCTGCGCGTATCGATCAAACCTTTCGATCTGTAAACGAGAAATCATTGTGAATCGCACCTGCTTTCTGGAGAAAATTTGTGCCGCGGAACCTCTCCGGAGATCCGCGGGCTAAACTTTCGTCGAGCTAGAAACGGGACGCGAAACGAGACAGCCCGGCCGGAACTCCCGGCTGAACTGAGACGCTCGGAGCAGCGGATGCACCAGGCGCTAATGTGGCGCCGGTCGGTGATCCTGCTGGACCCCATGAGTACCCTGCGGGCACACTCAGGTAATTCCCGTTCTGTGCGCTCACTGTGGGCAGCGGGAAGCCGGACTGAATGTAAGCTCCGAGTCCATCGCTCGAGAAGTCGAGGTCTCCCAGATAGCCGGTGAGGGCCGCTGGTGAAGTCCCTGACACTTTCTCGCTCCACAGTCGCATGATCACAGCCGAGAGGCCGCCTGCCGCGACACCGCTTGCGATCTCGCGTCCGGCGAACTTGGCTGCTGCCCAGGCGAGTGCAATCGCAGTCGCGATATTCGCTGCATAGCCCATGGCTCCGGTGTTCTTATCACCGAGGATGGTCTGAGTGAGATATCGAGTACCGATCGCACCGCCGGCTGCACCGATTCCGAGCTGGAAAAGCTCAGTCCCGCTGAAACCGCCGATCGACGGATTGCGACGACGACGCCTGCTGTTCATGCGGTAATGACGCCGGCTGCGCGAACGCGCAAACAGCGGATTCCGAGAATGACGCCGGTTCCGTTGTTTTGGTGCGTAGTGATGGCGGTTCCGACGTGTCTTTTTCTTTGGGTTCGTCATGACGAATAGCTCACCCCCTCCCAATGTGTTTCGTTTTCTCGTGCGCCGGGCACGGCGCGCGGTAGTTCGTGAACTCTTTTGGCGCTTCTTCTGAGGATTCACCAGGCGGACAGTTCGCATCGTGGGCATGCTCGAAAAGCTCCGTAAAATCAAACACCCCCCAGGAAACGGGGAGATCCCGCTCGTGGGGGGTGTTCACAATTTCGCTTCAAGTGATTAGATGGTCTGCAAAGGCTTGGGTCGCAAACCGGCGATGACGATCTTTCTTGTCACTTACGATCGTAACGTCAGAACTCCACCGAACATGAACATGTGGGGATTCGATTCGAGATCTTCCCGCTCGATCAGCATCGCCAGGTACTGCCCGTTCGAATCCGGCGTCACATCGTAGACTTTCGGCGGAGTGCCTTCACCGCCGACTGAATCGACCGCGAAGCGCACGAGCGGACCGAGTGCGACCATTTCTCCAATCCGCGCGTTCACGAACTCGGCGATCTCCTGGGGGATCTCCCGGTGCGCGAACTTCGATCCTTTGCACTCGCTGCAGCTCGGCTCGCGATAGTTTGTGCTTCCGCCCCGGATCCCGGTCGGACGTTTGCCCGTTCCACGGCAAACTGAGCACATTGCTTTGCCAGTGCCGGCGCACACCTTGCACTCTTGAGTGCCGACGAAGATCCCGGTGCCGTGGCAGAGATCACACTGAGGGTTGCGTTCGCCGAGCCCGCCGTTCAGACAGTCGTCTCCAGGACAAATCACCGAGGGAATGGGCACGCGCCCGGCGCCGCCGCACTTGTAAGCCTCGCAGAGCTTCTTTCCAGTCGCACCGCAGATATCGCAGTCGGAGAGACATGCTTTGCAGAATTCTTCGGTATCGTCCCATCGTGCCGGAATCCCCTGCCATGGAGTTGTAACGATCAGTTGCTCACTTCCGGTTGCGAAAGCGAGCACGGGACCATCTTTCCGGAAGTCGATCGTCTTAGTTCCTTCCGGTCGAACGATCTGCGCTCGAGAGAGCCGGCCAAGAATTCGGAAATCGCCGCGGCGTTCGATCTCCCGGAGTTGAGTAAGAAACGTGCTGAGGGCTTCGATCGGTGCGCTCACAGGCGGTACATTGACTGAGCTCGAATTCGATCGGCGCGCGCGCCGTGTGACAACATCAGGCATTTTCGGAGCTCCTGTTTTAGTGCCGCGGACGCCGGCGAGTTATTGTTTCGATCGGTTGGCCATCGGGCGGTGCCGGCTGCGCGCCCGGAACTTGCCCGCCGAACATCAGTTTCAGGAACATGTCTTTCTCGGCGTCACCCTTCTTCGCCATCTCGCGTCTGAACTCGATATCCTCACGGCAGAGTTGTGCGTTCTCACGTTGCTGGTCAATCCCAGCCTGCGCCATCTTCAAAGCCTCAGCCTGGTAATCCCGGAGCGCTTCGAGTAGATTTCCGATGCGAGTCAGAGCGCTATAGATCGTTCCATCTTCGAGATCTGCCATCAGTTTACGATCCCTTCCGGTTTCACGACGTAGGCGCCGCCGACGAGGTGAATCCGTTTCTTTCGCCGATCGTACACCACTCGTGGGCGCTCGCCTGTTTCCTCTCCGAGATCATGCCAGTATTGGACCGGCTGAAAATTGTCAAATTTTTTCTGAGTGAAGTACTCGACCTGGTACGCAAACCCCAGGTCGAGCAGATCTTTATCCGCACGGATCGGGAGCTTCTCGATCGATTCGTCGAGGTTCTGACTCCCACCGATAATGTAGAGTTGCCGTCCGCCAGGCTCGGCTGCGAGATCCGGAGCTTCTCTAGATCCCCACTCGATTTTCTTGACCCAAGGCGGATCCGCGTCTTTGTCACCGATGGTAAGAGATACGAGCTTGCCGAGTTGTGCAAGCTCGTGATGATCACCGTAATCGGCAATCGGCAGTCCGGTGTCAGTCACGCGTGCAGGCCCCTTGCCATGGAATTTACTGTACAGCTCGGTTGAGTCAGCATAGTTGCGCCGGCGCGCGTTCTTCCTCGCATGGCGGTGCTTTCGTGGATTGAGACTCTGAGCAGCATCTTCGGCATCACGCCGTTCGGGAAACACACGACTCATTCGACCCGTCCGGCTCCTGGCGCGCCAGCCTCCGGGCACTTTGATCACTGGATTCTTGGTCGCGGTTTTTAGTTCCTGCGCTTTTTTCACGACTTCGGAGAACTGCGCAGTGGTTAGTTGCTTGACCGATTTTCCTGGATATAGCGACCGCAACGCTTCATGGAAAAGTGTTGTGTCGCGGTTCTCGTTCCGTTTGGACAGAGATTTGATCTTCCCGGTCAGTCGATGGAACGCGCCTTTCGCATAGGTACCGAGCTCCATGATGTGACCCTTCACCCTCGCAACTGTTCGCCCGTGCGGATTGCGCGTCAGCACGCTGTATCTGGGACCGCTGCGAAACCAGAGTGTTTTGATGAAGGCCCCAGGGATCGAGCGTTCTTTCTTCACCGCGTCGGCTTTCTCGGTGAACGCACCGTGGAAGTTGAACAGATCCCCCTGGCCGTAATTCTTTCGCGTTTTGGCTTTTCGGCGCTGCATAGAGCCTCATTGCTGCACGTAAGTCAGAACAAATTTGTTGATTGGCGTCGTGCCACCCATCCAGGCTGCGACCGTGAGATCGAGCGGAAGTTTGAAATATCGCTGCACTCATTCATCCCTTTTTCGAATAGATGGGCACGAGCTGTGAGTTCGATCCCATCGCCAAGTGCTTCTGAAATCCAAGAGCCTGCCACAAGAACGTGAACGGCTTGCTCTGCAGCTTTCGCCGGCCACATTGGTACACGACGCGGTACCCGGTGATCGTGCCGAGTTCCGTCGTCGATCCGTCACTATTGACCGCGAGAAAAGCCATTCGCGAGTTAGATCACTTTCACCCTTCGGCCAGTGGCGCGCCGGAGGAAGCGACCGAGTGTGCGTTTCTGTTTCGCGTTGAGCGAGAGGTTCAAGCCATTCGCGAGTTAGATCACTTTCACCCTTCGGCCAGTGGCGCGCCGGAGGAAGCGACCGAGTGTGCGTTTCTGTTTCGCGTTGAGCGAGAGGTTCAA